>Ga0302326_10021350_pt1 | contig 13286 bp, 17 predicted proteins | sample Palsa_T0_3_FD_202264 | JGI IMG/M metagenome (GOLD analysis project Ga0302326, IMG submission 202264) | Peat permafrost microbial communities from Stordalen Mire near Abisko, Sweden - Palsa_T0_3 | ecosystem: Environmental > Terrestrial > Soil > Palsa > Peat permafrost | place: Sweden: Abisko... | reverse complement strand
ACCTGTTTGACCTGCGCCGTGTCGCCGTCGTCCACAACCTCCACGTCATCGCCCGCCAGGCCGTCACCGATAGTTACCAGCAAGCCGCCTGACGGCTACATGACCGGCGCTCTAGTCGGCATAACGGCGATGTCTGCATAAGAGGCTTTTCCGGATATCGGCATAAGGCCTCGGCCATCTGCCCTTTAAGGCCCAAGATGAGGCGGTCGTCGAACTCGGCGGGATGGTAGATGCCGTCCGCGTCGGCGATCAGGGTGTCGGTGATCGAGCACAAGTCCAGCGCCTGATACCAGTCGGTGTTGTTGCGGGCCAGCCGGGAGACCTCCCGGCCCACGATGATGCCGACCTTGCCCAGGCCGACCGCGGCGACCAAGTCGGTGAACCCGAGCTGGCCGCTGGTAGTGGCCACCGAGCGGGCCAGGTCCTCGTCGATCACGGTGATCTGCTGCTCGGCCCAGCCCAGCTCGGCCGCGTGCCGGCGCAACTCGTACCGTGCCCACCCCGGCACCCGGGCCGCCACCGTGGCGGCAGCCGCATCGGCCGCCACCGCATCGGCGGCCGCCGACCCGGCGGGGGCCGGCAACGGCGGATCACTCACCAAGCTGGCCGCCAGCGCGGTGAACACCGACCGGACCTGCTCCGCCCGCGCCGCCAGCGCCCGCAGCCAGCCCCGCACCGTCGAGGCCGGACGGCCCAGGAGCACGGCGATCGTGCGGTGCCCGGCCCCCGCCGCCTTCGCCTCCAGCGCCCGCCCGATCACCTCCCCGGCATCAGCCCGCCGGCCCAGGCACCAGGCCGGCAGCAGCACATGCGTCCGGCGGCACTCCCGACACCGCGCCCGGTGCGGGCAAAACCACACGTCAGGCCCATCCAGCAGCCGCATCCGCCGCTCGGCCCCGTTCCCCCCACCTGGCCAGCACGCCCCCGCACGACGGGCACGCCAGCTCCCCGCCGCCCAGCTGCCGTTCGACCACATCCCGGTCAGCGTTTACCGTGAGCACGACGCCTCCGCGGGTCAAGCCAGCGGCCCTCCCGTCTCCGGTTGCCAGACCAAGAGGAAGCGGGAGGGCCGCGCCCATATCCGACGTGATCACCGTGCCGTCGCACACGAAAAAGGACAACCCGAAGGCCGCCCTCAAACCCCGTCCGCACCGGCAGTGACGCAACCGGGTCCCTACATCGTCATTCCAAATGACCGGGGCATCTGGCCGGCGCGCCGAAACCCGGCAAGCCGGCCCCGGACGCCCCCGGCTCGAAGGACCGGCGCCTGCCATGACGTGGGCAAGACCGTAAAGCAAGACCAGCCCAAAAAGAAAACCCGCAGGCAGAAGGGTTAAATAACAAGCTTGGTCGGCCCGTTGACGACAGTCCGCCGTCCATATATCATGTTTAGTGTATGGTTTGGCGGGTGTTAGCTCTGACAGCTACCGCCTTTCCGAGGGGTGCACGAATGTGCCGCGGGAAACCAAATGAAGGAGACGAAATTGTCGAAGAGACTCGACGGCCGTGACGAGACCATCCTCGATCCGGACCTCCCAATCATCGACGCACACCACCACATGCGGACCGGCTACATGTTCGAGGAGTTGGTGGACGACGCCAACGCCGGCCATAACATCAAGGCAACGGTGTACGTCGAGTCCCGCACATTTATGCGGACGGAGGGACCTGAGGCCCTTCGGCCGATCGGCGAGATCGAATACGCCAACGGCGTCGGCTCCATGGGTGCGAGCGGCGTCTACGGTCCGTGCCGCGTGGCTAGCGCGATTGTCGGCTACGCGAACCTGACCTTCGGAGACGAGATCGGTGCGTTCTTCGACAGGGCTATGGCAGCTGCCCCTGACAGGTTCCGTGGTATCCGGCAGCCAACGCTGGAGCATGCCAGCGCTGTGACGTGGCGCTACGTGCCTCATCCGCCGCCTTCGGGCCTTCTAGAGCATCCCGGTTTCCGTCCTGGCTTCAAGCAGCTAGCGTCGCGCGGGCTCACGTTTGACGCGGCCATCTTCTCTCAGCAACTGCCTGCTATCGCAGAACTGGCAGATGTATTCCCGGATACGACGATCATCCTCGATCACATGGGCCTGATTATGGCCTTGGAGACGGACCAGCGAGAGCGCAATCAGCTGTTCAAGCAATGGCAAAGTGATTTGACCGATATAGCGGCTCGCCCGAACGTTGTCTGCAAGGTAGGCGGCCTCGGTCTCGCGTACTGGGGCTTCGGCTTCGAGGATCGAACCGACGCCATCGGTTACCAAGAGCTGGCGGGAGCATGGAAACCCTATGTCGAGTCTGCGATTGAGGTCTTCGGTGCAGATCGGTGCATGCTGGAAAGCAATTTCCCGGCTGATGCAGTTTCGTGTGGCTACGTTCCGCTGTGGAATGCGCTAAAGTACGTCGTCAAGGACGCTTCCGAGGCCGAAAAAGCCGCTCTCTTTCACGGCACCGCTGAGCGAGTCTATCAAATTTCGCCCGTCGCCTAGAGGTCACTCCGTCGCACAGCATCAGGTCAAGTCCATAGAGGGACACCAAAAAGCTCGAGGTGCAGATTAGTCGGGATAGTCGGCGCTACGACGATCCCCGGCCCTCGTGTGCCGAAACACCGATCGTGGCGAGAAGTGACGATAATGACTTTCGGCGGGGCACGGCAGCATCTCCAGGCACCGCTCACCTCCCGCGGTAGCCTCCGCCTCCAGCTCGCGCAGCCGCCAGACATCCGCGACCACCGCCTGCAGGCCATCGATTCCTATAACGGGAGGATTCCCGTGGCCCGATTCGCCTATGTATGCAGTCTGAATTGCTCCTTGAGCACACCTACCGGTTCGTTAAGACAGCTCTGGCTGGCACAAGGCAGCGCTGCGCTACCCGGGCAGTTCGCCCGCTGGACCTGGATCATCCTCTGCGCGATCACCCAGCTGCGGCTGGCCCGCGCCCTGGCCGAAGATCATCGCCTGCCCTGGGAGCGCCGCCGTCGGCCGGGCCGGCTCACCCCCGGCCGCGTGCGCCGGGGTTTCGCCCGCCTGGCCGCGCTCGCCGGCCAGCCCGCCGAAACCTTCCAAAGCAGGCCCCGGCCGCCGCAAAGGCCGCCGCAGCTCCCCAGCACCGCGCTACGACGTGATCAACAAGGGCGCCTGACAAGAATCACTCAGAGGTTAAACGCAAGCTAAAAAGCACTAGAGGGAGCAATGGACACCAAGACCCCAAGGATGTACGCAGCCTCAGCCCCCCGGTGTTGGCAGAGCTCTCCCGGGACGTGCTCTTCGGCGACGTCTGGGACCGCCCCGGGCTCAGCAAGCGGGACCGGAGCCTGATCACCGTCGCAACCCTGGTGGCCAGATACCGACCGCTGCACATGCCATCTCACATGAAGCTTGCACTGCAGAACGGCATCACTGCCGAGGAGCTGGGTGAGCTGGTCCCGCATCTCGCCTTCTACGCCGGTTGGCCGAACGCCACGACAGCAGCCGAAGTCCTGGTCTCGGTTCTGGATGAACTCGACCAGTCGAAAGGTCCTCCGGGACGAGGGCGGTCACTCACGACCAGGAGCGCCAACTCGCCCCGCCAGGACGATTCACGCGCCTGTTCCGTGCCTTTTTGAACTTCCGATTTGAACTTCCGACAGGTAGATATATGATGCAGCAAATACTCAGCGATGTGAACTAAACAGCGTTTAGGACAACCGGACGACGACCACTCCTACTTTCAACGAAAGGTCACCCAATGAGCGAGAAGACCCCAAGGACCGTGGCGGATGTTGCCCCGAAGTTTGCAGAGCTCTCACAGAGTGTCGTTCTCGGCGACATCTGGGAGCGGCCGGGGCTCAGCAAGCGGGACCGCAGCCTGATAACCGTCGCATCACATGTGGCAAGGTATCGGACGGTCTTCCTGCCGCACCACATGAAACTTGCACTGCAGAATGGCGTCACCGCCGACGAACTGGGTGAGCTGGTCACGCATCTCGCCATCTACGCCGGTTGGCCGAACGCCACGTCAGCAGCTGAGATACTCGCCTCGGTTCTCGACGAACTCGAGCAATGAACGGCATCTCCGCCTACGGTGCCGGATCTTGCTAACGCGGATTTCCACGCAGCCAGTTAAGGCAACTCTCAGCCGGAGGTTCGCCGCGAGTTCGAGTTGACGTACCTATCTGACGTGCAGGGATGCAAGCTGGTCGCCGTCAGGCTGTGAGCAGCGCGGGAGCTGATCTCGCTGTTTAGGTGCCTTACCGCGCTCGTTATCGAGCTGTGTCTGCCACGCTGAGTCGACAGTCAGAGACAAGTAGCGAGAGCAAACAGGCATGACAAGCATTTTCACGGCAGATTTCAGGCGCCGACTCTGGCAACGGGTCCCAGGACCAGAAACGACAGCGATGCGATGGCAGCCAGATCACAGCAACGACAGCAGGTAGCTCCGCGCTAGTCCGAACCGGCTGACCTGCGCGGACTCGCCGTGACTGATGAGAAACTATCTGAGAACGGGGGCCGAATGAGCTGCGCGGAAATCCGCGCTAAGCGAGCGGGCCCGGGAAACGTCCCTGCAGCGCGAAACTAGCGACATCGCAACGAGCACGCGCCAACCACGTGACCCTGGCCACTGACGCTCGAACCGTCCTTGGTCCGCCTTAAGTACCGACGATACCGTCGCCAAGATCACACTGGACCGCGCCTACAACTGGGTTTCCCCTCGTAGCGTGGACACATCGCCTTAAAAAGGAGGATGGCGATGGCAGAGACACGCAGGAAGTTCGATGCGGACTTCAAAGAGGGCGCGGTGCGGTTGCTGGTCCGGGAGGCCGGTCGGCCGATCGCGCAGGTCGCTAAGGACCTGGGGATCAACGAAGGGACCCTGGGGAACTGGGTGAATGCCGACCGGGCGGCGCCGCGGTGACGGGACCGGGCTGTCCGAGGATGAGCGGGCCGAGCTGGCCCGGCTGCGCAAGGAGAACGCCGAGCTGGCGATGGAGCATGATGTGCTCAAGCGCTCAGTGGCCTCTGGTCTTATCCCGGGATAAGACCCACTATGCCGAGGACCGGATTATGCCGACCCGGCGGACGAATGCCCAGCGTGCAAGGGGTTCCGCGCCGCGCTGATCGGCATAATCAAGATCCTGCCTGACGCAAGGCTTCTTTCTGCGACGCTGCTGGAAAGGAGCCGGAGATGGATGACAGGGCGGCACCAGTGCAGGTGAGTGGCCCGCTCGCGGAGCATGCGGAAGGGTTTCGCGCGATGCTCGCCGGGCGCGGGTATGCGCCGAGTTCGGCGGCCGGGCTGTTGCAGGTGATGGCACATCTGAGCCGCTGGCTCACGCAGCAGGACCGGCCGGTTGGTGACCTGGCAGCTGCCGTGGTGGGCCGGTTGGTTCCTGCTGGCAAGGAGGGCCGCTGGTTACCGGCGGTGGCTTTCTGCGCGTGGCATCGCGCCGCTGCTGGAATACCTGGAGAGTGCCGGGCTGGCGGGACCGGCAGAGCCGGCGCCGGGCGGTGGCGTGCTCACCGGGTTTCGGGAGTACCTGCTGACCGAGCGGGGGCTGGCCGCCTCGACCGTCCGGAACTCAATGCCGCCGGGCTGCTGGCCGCCTGGGTGCGGCTGGAGTCGCTGACCGCCTCAGCCCCTCGGGCTCGTTGCCGAGCCAGATAGGCGTCGTCGGCGTGGACTTGATTCATGCTTTCCTCCTCATGACAGTGGCAAATCCGACCGCCATAATCAGAATGACGCCGTTCACGACATCTGTCCAATTCGAAGAGACGCCTCCGATGATTAGGGCGGTGCCGATCCACACCACGAAAATGCCGCCGATGATCGTCCCAGGCACCGTAAACCTGCCTCGTGAAAGGATCACGGTCGAGAGGAACGCGCCGGCGAATGCCGGCAGTAGGGCGGTATCCGCAACGCCGGGTGAGGCCGAGCCCTGAGTGGCTGCGAACGCAATGCCGGCGAGCGCCGCAAGGGCACCACCCAACATGAAAGTCTTCACGACCTGACGCCGAACAGGGAGACCAACCAGCGTGGCTGCCTCGCGATTAGAGCCGATGGCTCGCACCTGACGTCCGAAGGTGGTGTACTCGAAGAGCAGCCACAGCAAGAGGGCTGCGATAAGCAGCACCAAAATCAGCCAGGATGTTCCAGAGAGCCACCGTGACAGCCGGAACACGAACACTAGGAGCAACGCGAGTACTCCCAAGAGAAGCAGCTTCGCCCCGATCCAGCGCTTTTGACTCCACCCCTGAGGATGGACGTGGTCCAGGGCAAAGAATATCGCGATCGCTGCCACCGGCAGGCTAATAGCGATTAGCCACTCTGGTGCCTTGTGTTGATAGCTACCCAAGTCTAGGAACCACTTTGGCAGCTGAGCCGTACCTCCAGACGGATTGATGAGTACCCCGCCGGAGTACACAGCCGCAACTCCCTCGCAAAGCGTGCCCATCGCTAGTGTCGCAATGAACGGGTTCATATGCAGCCGCTCGACGAGCACGCCATTGATGAATCCAATAACTAGACCCACGGCTATGCAGATCACCACGATGAGCGCAAATGGGAAGTGCTGTTTGACGACGAGCCCCACCGCCAGATAACAGCTGAGGTCAGCGACGCCGGCTATCGAGAGGTCGAATGCCCCTGCGATGAGTGTGGTGAGCGCCGCCAGGGACATCAGCAGAATTGGCACGTTCTGGTGGATGTCGAGGAGCCTGGCGTCGATGTTCAGGAAATTGCCGCGAAGCCAGATGCCAAACCCCGCAAACAGGAGGATAAAAGCGACGAACGACAGCCCGCTTTCCACGACCCGCTTTCCGAGACCGGTGCCCAGAGCGCTTATGCTGCGCGGCGAGTCCTGGCGCAAAGGCGCGCCATCGGATTGAGTCGGTGACACCTCAGCCGGAGGTGTACTTGTACCGAAGTCCTGGCTCACACCATCAACTCCATTTCAGAGGCATCCAGTTCAGCGGTAGGCCGGAACGGTCGGAGGGTGTTCCCAACGATGATTGCGGACTTATCGCACACGGACAGGAGATCCTCAGCGTCTGAACTCGCTACGAGTACTGCGGCCCCGTTATTCGCCAAGCCACGGATGAGCCGGTAGATTTCGGAGCGGGTTCCGACGTCGACACCGCGAGTCGGCTCACATAGGACGTAAACGTCAGGCTGGCGCAGCAGCGCCCGGCCGAAGATTACTTTCTGCTTGTTTCCACCGGACAGGACGTCAAAATGCTGATCCAGCTCTGGCGGCTGTACCGAGAGGTCCCGGACCATCGTTTCGCAGTCGAGCGTCTCGCGTCGCCTGTTGAGGATGCGGCTCAGTGAACGCCACCGCGGCAGCGCCGCGACAGCCATGTTCTCGCGCACGGAGAGCCCGCCAAAGCAGCCTTGGGTCTCTCGGTGGGGAGGCACCAATGCCCGCTTCAGGCCTGGGCGAAGCAGGACAACACGTCCGTGTTTCGGCTTGAGGTTGCCGTTCACGGCGTAGGCAATTTCGTGAAGACCTGATGCCACCATGCCGCTGATCCCCACGACCTCACCCGCTTTGAGCGTGAGGTTGATGGGATCGAGCTTCCCAACCTGGACGTCACGCAGCTCGATGAGATCCTCGGCCGAGCCCTCCGCGGTCGAGCCGGTATGGACAGAGCCAGCCGTCTCCTGCTGTCTGAGCAGCTCCACGAGAGCGGCCCGGTCAAGACCTTTGGTCGGTTCGTCCGCCACGATCGCGCCGTCGATAAGGACTACGACACGCTCTGTTGCTTCCAAAATCTCGTGCAGCTTATGCGACACCACGACCACCGTTACGCCGTTCTTGGCCGCGGCAGCCAACGAGGTGATCAGCCGATTGGCCTCCGGCGGTGACAAAGTCGAAGTGGTTTCATCGACGATCAGGATCTGTGCGCCGCGGCCGAACAGGCGGGCAATGGCGACGAGTGCCTTCTCTCCTGCCGTCAGCTCGCTCAGCATCGTGTTGACGTCGCGGTCGAGGCCGACGCGTGTCAACGCGCGTGTCGCCTCCTCGCGCTCAGCCCGCTTGTTGAGGATCGGGCCGACGAGCCTCTTCGGCGGGGCTCCGAGACTCATGTTCTCGGCAATCGTGAGCCCTTCCGCGAGACCTAGATCTTGGTGGATGAAGCCGACCCCTGGGTTCCCCCCCAAAGAAGGGACTGATCTCGCGCCGAGACGAATTTCACCACTCGTTGCCGAATAGACGCCTGCCAGAATCTTGAGGAGTGTTGACTTGCCCGCTCCGTTGGGGCCCATCAGCCCGACGAATTCACCGCCCCGGATGGTGAGGTTGATTCCTTTGAGCGCACGGTTTGATCCAAAGGCCTTTGTGAGGTTCAAGACCTCGACGTCATCGGCTGAGACGGACATTGGCGGCGTCGTCTCTGCGCCCTGGCTCACGCCTTACCCCACGAGGTGAGGAATGTCTTCTGCCAATCACCCGGAGGGGCGATGTAATGGCCGGCGTTGTCGTTGTCTGCCACGATGTTGACGTTGTTCTTCGTGACCAGCATCACCGGCAGCGAGGTGAGGCCCGCGGGCACCGGCTTGTTCGCATGCAAGAGGGCGATAACTTCGGCCGCCAGGTAGCCGTAATAGCCGAACCCGTACGTGACGATCGATTGCTCCTGACCATCCTCGATGTAGGGGAGCGCCCCGGCGAACCCGTAGCCGCCAACCTGGACGTCGGTGCGGCCCTCCGACTGGTCGGTCTTGGCGATCTCGTTGTCAAGATTGTCAAACGGCCCGATCACGTAGTTGACAGTGCCCTGTGGATGGGTTTCGAGGTAGGAGTCCCACGGGGGAGGCCCTGGTTCGCCCAACTGGACGTTGTTGACCGTGACTGTATGGAACGAGCACGATGGGCAGTACTTCGCTATCGTGCTCGCAACACCGAGGTGTCTTTCGACGATCGCGTCGGTTCCCGGGCTGTTGAAGTCGACGAGCTTCAGGTTGGTGCCATATTCGGCAATTGCCTCCATCGTGGCGACATAGCCCATATTCTGGAGGTTGGGACCAACGTCGTACACCTTGCCATTCCACTGCGCACCGGACTGACAGAAGACGCAAGCGATCTTCACACCTGCGCTGACGGCCTCGTTGACCGACGCCGAAATTGTATTCACGTCAATGCCTATAAGGACGACGCCAGCAAGGTGCTGGCTTGCCGCCCTAGCCATGAAGGCGGACCAGGTAGCCGTAGAAAAGTTGCCGTTCTGGGTCGGATCGGATTTCCACCCCATGGCGCGAAACGCGTCGACGGCTTGTTCGCCCGACAGCAGGCAGTCGTTCGAAAAAGAGCACGACATTACCGCGGCGTTGGCGGTTCCCGGATTGATCGCCGGCAAGGTCGGGTAGGCCGACGCCGGAGGGAGCTTCTCGTACGGCGCCACCAATTTCTGAGCCGTCGTCTGTATAGCGCTCGATGCAGTCGTCGTGCTCGCTGGGGCGGAGCCGCCGGTTGAGGAGCTCGAGGAACCACACCCGCTTAGCGCCAACGCCCATACCGCAACGGCCAGCGCGAGGACGATCACTGACATCGTGGACTTTTTACGCACAACCCCTCCTCTTGTCACAGGCTTTCTTGTGTTTTGTGGCTGTTCGCTTACCGCTCTTCGGGCGGGCGGCTCTTCGGGCGGCCCGACCGCATCCGCCGCCATGCCCGGCTTCGTCGTCATGCTGTGCCTCCCGGCTCTGGCAGTTGCCCAGCGCGCGGACGCTGCCATGCACACGCTCACTTCGCGTCCGCAACATACAGATATATCTTATATTAAAATTTTTTTAATCTGAAGCCCTGCCGTTGGCGTTACGCGATTGTTAAATCCAGTGTGACGAGGCTGTTACCGGCCTCTACCAGGGACTAGAGATCCAGCGAATAGGAAAGTATCATATATAAAATTGGATGTCAAATCTTACCCCATCAGTCCGGGCATAGGAGGAAGCGGTGAGCGGACGGATGGGAGCCGTGGTGGCTACCGTCGCGGACCATGATCACAGATGGAGATACGCCGCGGGACCTGTCCGGGCTGGCGATGCCGCTGGCGGGTCGCTGGAGGCGACCGGCGACTTGTTCGAGCCGTAGGCTGGTCGACGCGGACGGTGTGGTGCTCGTCCCGGTGGCAGGTATTTCCGTGAGCTGGCGGCGTGTGGCCGGCCGGCGGCGACGCACCGGTCCTATGGGATGGCCTTGCTGCGGTGGTGGCGGTTCTTGCGGGCGGTCGGGGTTGGCTGGGATCAGGCGACGCGGGCGGAGGCCCGGGATTTCTGGTCGTGGATCCAGCTGGCCGGCAAGCCGGCGCGGCCGCACTGGCGTTATCCCGCCGGCGGCGCGCCGGGGACGGTGACGGCGCGGGCGGTGACCGGGACGCCGAACCCGGTGACGGGGAAGCCTTCTGCGGGGCGGGGGTATGCCACGGCGACGGCGGTGCATTGCGAGAGCGTGCTGCTTGGTTTTTATGAGTTCCATCTGCAGGCCGAACCCCGCTTGACACTGGACCGCTCCTCCAGGGATGTAGTTACACGTTGGTCATCGGTGTCAGGCCATGTTGAAGACGCGGACGAACTGCCTGATCATTACGTTTACTTGTTCGGCGGCGAAGACTTGAATATAGTGCCCGGATGCGACCACCTGCCCGAACAATGTGTCGGGTCGCATGTCGCTGAGACGGGCAACGTCGGACAAGGGGTCGGAGCCGCTGAGAACCGCGACGGGCATTGGGAGAGCCGCGTAACGCTCGTCTGCATCGTTGTTTAGATAGTCGAGCGACGCCTGGATCCCGTCGACAAGCACCCGCTGGGATGTTCCGATCATCTGCTCCTCGATGGGAGCGCGGACCGCCGGATCGTCGCTTGGCACATAGAGTCCGTTGGAGAGAACCTGGATAGCGTGGCGGTATTTGTCGGTCCGGAGTTCAGTGGCGATCTGGGCGAAGCCGGCGAGAAGATCGCGTTTCATTGCGAACCCGGCGTCCAGCGCGACGAGGCCGCGAACCAAATCTGGGCGTTCAGATGCCAGCTGCAGCGCAACGCTTCCACCGAGGCTGTGACCTACGACGAGCACCTGCTCGAGGCCCGCGTTGTCGAGGTGATCGGCGATCGCGCCGGCGAAAGCGGCGACGGTGATCGGGCCATCGGCAGGGCTCCTCCCGTGCCAGGGCAGGTCGGGGACGAGCACTCGGTGTGTCTGGCCGAAGTGGTCAAGCTGGTGGCCGAAGTGCGAGCGATCACCGCACCAGCCATGTATGAACAGCATGGGATCGGCGCCACCGCGATCTTCAACGCTAAGGTTCATAGGTTCCTCCGGGTGTGCTCAGGATCAAGAACTTGAGCCGCGGTGAGTCGTTGGCGCGGGTGGAAGGGATTTGCGTGCCGCCGGCACTTGCTGCGCCGTGACAACAGTGCATCATACATCTTATATAGAATGGCTAACAAGGGTGACCCGTGCCCGGACTTCCGCAGTTCGTAGGCATTCCTGGGCTTGATCGTGGTCGTCCTTCCTGGTCAAGAGCGCGGGCGGGGCCTCGAAGGCCGGGAATATGTAGGCACGACTTCCGGCGTGGCCCTGCGCCAGTCCCTGCTAGACCATGCCGTGACCGCGGCGGAACGCCGGGTCCAGGCTTAATACGGCAGCGACGGCACCCGCCCGGCGGCCGTCACCGCGTCCATCGTCTCGAACAGCGCATCCGCCCGCCGCCACAGGCGCCGGTAGACATCCGGCCGGAACCCCGCCAGCTGATCCAGGGCATCTCCGCCCGCCGCCAGACAGGATCGCTGCGGTCACGTCATACTGAATGCCACGGCCGCCGCCTTTCCCGGTAGATCCCTAGCCAGACCTTCCGAGGATGCGACGGCAGCACCCATGCTGGTCAGCTGGGAAGTGGTGCGTCACACCCTCGGCGGAGTAGGTCCGTCCGCCACCCTTTCGCTGGGGGTCGTGTTAGCCGCACCGCTTCGGCCCCTGGATGTCCACCACCCCGGCCTGGGTAGGGCGTCGCTCGCCTCCGGTCAGGTTGGCCACACGGGATCGCGTTTCTCCGCGAAAGCGGCGACTCCCTCGGCCGCGTCCGGGGTCGACGTCGCGATCGAGAGGATGGCCTGCAACTCAGGGAGCGCCTGCGTCGATGTCTGGTCGAGCGCGCGGTAGAACGCCGGGCGGCCGAGCCGGATAGCCGCGGGGGAGCGGGTCGCAAGGTGGCTAGCAAGTTCGCGGACCGTGGTGTCGAGCTCGGCAGCGGTCGTCAGCCGGCTCACGAAGCCCAGTTCGCGGCCCTCGCTGGCAGAGACCCGGCGCGCGGTGAGGATGAGGTCGAGCGCATCTTTGGGGCGCATCGATCGGATCAGCGGAATGGTGATCATGTATGGCCAGAGTCCGACATTGACCTCGGGGGCTCCGAAGACGGCCTTCTCGGAGGCGACGACGAAGTCGCACGCGAGGGCCAGCCCGAAGCCCCCGGCCAGAGCGTAGCCCTGGACTCGTGCGATGGTCGGCTTGCCGAGCTGATACATCTGCATGAATAGCGCGGCGAGGTTGCCCCGTCCGGCGTGAGCCCGCTCCGGGTCGGCGCCGCCTCGAATCCCTCCGAGGTCTGCACCGGCGCAGAATGCCCTATCGCCCGCTCCGGTGAGAACCACCACGCGAACGTCCCGGTCCCGGTCGGCTCGGCGAAAGCAGTCGAGGAGCTGCTCGAGCGTGTCGAAGGAGAGCGCGTTTCGCTTGGCTTCGCGGTCAATCGTCACCCAGGCCACGTGATCCCGAACCGCGTAGCGCACCTCGAGGGGGACAGCGTCGTCGGACTCGGTCATTCGTGCCTCCTGCCCGTGGCGGCCGATGCGGTTCGGGATCGAGCCGTGTACCTTATAGGCGCAATACATATATGATACTTGATACAGCTAGTCCGTGCACTGCGATGGCAGGTTCTCGAGCGGGACTGTCGGCCGCGGGGCGATAAGACCACGGAGGTTCCTCGTGACCGAACAGAACGAACCGGGTGCCGCCCTCCCGGCATCAGTGCGTGTGTGCGAGTGCTGGTCCCGGGACGGGATCCAGTCGTTGCCCGAGGTCCCGACCGAGCAGAAGCTCCGAGTGCTCGACGAGGTCCTCGACGCCGGAGTGCGCGAGTTGGACGCCACGTCGTTCGTCCCCGTGAAGGTCGTCCCGCAGTTCTTCGACAACATCGACATCCTGGAGCACCTGGCCGGTCGCGATGTCTACGTCCGCGTGCTGGCCCCCAACCTGCGCGGCTTTCAGCTGGCCATCGAGGCGAACGCCCGGATCGGCGCGATCGATTCGATCGGCTTCCCGATCTCGG
>Ga0302326_10021347_pt1 | contig 13288 bp, 11 predicted proteins | sample Palsa_T0_3_FD_202264 | JGI IMG/M metagenome (GOLD analysis project Ga0302326, IMG submission 202264) | Peat permafrost microbial communities from Stordalen Mire near Abisko, Sweden - Palsa_T0_3 | ecosystem: Environmental > Terrestrial > Soil > Palsa > Peat permafrost | place: Sweden: Abisko... | reverse complement strand
AGGAGGACCTGGGCGACTGGCGCATCCACTGCCGCAACGGCTCGGTAGACAACCTCGCCGAAACCGAGGCCGAGGCCATGGCCCAGGCCCGGCGCTTCCTCTCCTACCTGCCGGCCTCGGTCTACGAGGCGCCGCCGGTCACAGCCTGCGACGATCCGGCGGACCGTCAGGAGGAGGAGCTGTTCACCCTCGTGCCGCGCAAGCGCACCACCACCTTCGACATGCGCCGCGCCATCCGGCTGATGGCTGACACGGACTCGTTCTTCGAGATCGGGCCGCTCTGGGGCACGGACCAGATCACCGGGCTGGCCCGCTTCAGCGGCCATCCGGTGGGGGTGATCGCCTCGGACAGCCGGCACGTCAACGGCGGGGCGCTGACCGCCGATGGCTGCGACAAGCTGCGCCGCCACCTCGACGTCTGTGACGTCTTCCACCTGCCGATCCTGAACCTCAACGACAACCCCGGCTTCGCGGTGGGCCTGGAGCACGAGATGGCCGGCACCATCCGCAAGGGCGGCGAGTGGATGATCGCCTTCGCCCAGGTCAGCGTGCCGATCTTCACCGTGATCATGCGCCGCTCGTTTGGCGTCGCCGGCAACAATTACGCCACCCCCAAGAGCGGCGTCTCCGCCCGGGTGGTCTGGCCGGCCGCCGACGTCGGCGGCATCCCGCCGGAGGGCGGCATCGAGGCGGCCTACAAGCGCCAGCTCGCCGAGGCCGCCGACCCCGCCGCCCTGCGCGCCGAGATCAACGCCCGCATCGAGAGCGCCCGCGGCCCGATCGGGCCCTTGAACCGCTTCCAGATGGAGGAGATGATCGACCCGCGCGACACCCGCCGCTGGATCTGCGAGTGGGTCGAAAACGCCGCCCGCATCGCCGCCCTGCCGGGTCGGCTGGGGCCCAGAGCGCTCGGATTTCGGCCTTAGGCGCGGAAGGGGCGCCGCTCCGCTGGCGAAAGCAACAGGCGGACCAGTTGCCGAGAGCGCGGCCCGGCCACACGCCCGTCGTGCCTCCGTCTTGAGTCCGGGTCGGCTGCGCACGTAAGCTGCGGCTCTCCCTCGAAGCTGTGGCGAAGCGGATGGAGAAGGACTTCTTCGAGCTGAGTCCGGAATCACGGACCGCGCTGACCCTGGAGGCGCGTAGCAGGAACGAGCCCCTGCGCGCCCGCTGGAATGAGTTGGACCCCGACTTCGGACAGGCGTGGCGGTGGCGGGCGGAAGCGGCGGCAAAGCATATCGGACCCAAGGCATCGGTCGTCGACCTCGGTTGCGGCGCGATGGTGCTCGAGAACTATCTCGCACCCACCCAGACCTACCTCCCGGCCGACCTGTGCCGGCGGGACGCCAGGACGATCATCCTCGACTTGAACGCGGAGCTGGATCGACTTCCGGACGGCGATTGCGGCGTCCTGCTCGGCGTCCTGGAGTACGTTTACGCCCCAGATGCGCTGCTGGCGGCGCTGCATCGCCGCTACAGGCAGGTTGTCCTCTCCTTCAACATTCTGCACCGCAGCCGAGGGATCGAGGCTCGGCTCGCGAGCGGTTGGGTCAATCACTTCACCCTGACCGAACTCAAGCGGCGGCTTCGAAAGACCGGCTTCGCCATTCGCCGGGCGCATCGCGTCGGCCGAAGGGAGGAATACATCTTCGACCTACGCTCCAGGGCGCCACGCAGCGCTCGGCGACCGCTGGCTACCGCCAGACCGTTCCAACGTGTGGCCCAGGGCTTCGCGAGGCTCCTCCCGGGAGGCTCCAAGCGCCGCCCCTGAGGGCTCAGACGAAGGCTCGCGTCACCGCCGCCGAAGCCGGTCAGCGAGCTTGCCGGCCATCATCCTGGCGCGCCCGAGCGCGTCACGACGTTCAGGCCCGACTGCCAATCCGTCCTCCTCGTCGCCGCTGTCCTCGACTTGCAGATCATCCAATCTGTCGAAGGGAAACGCGGCTCTGAGCGCTTCCCGGTCGATCCGACTCTCGCGCAGCTCCGCCCGGGCCGCCAGGGCCGCCGCGCTGTCGCCCGGCGCCAGCAGGTGCGGCCGCGCCTGCGGCCTGGCGGTGGTGGCGAACCAGTCGGCGAACTTGAATTCGCCTCCGATCAGCTTGTCGCCCGCCTTCACCCAGAGATTAGGCAGGCCCAGGGCCTCGGCGAAGACAAGGCCGTGCAACGAGGTGCTGACGACGACCGCGCACGACGCCATCCGGGCGAGGAACGGCTCCGGCGGCCCTCGCACGTCGAGATCGAGGACATCCGGCTCCTGCATCATCTGCCTGAGGATCGGATGGTCGCGGTCGAGGTAGTGACAGACAAGTCCCACCCGGTGCGTCGGCGCGCCGGGTCGCTCGATTCCGAGCAGCGCCGGCGCGAGAAAGCCCGGGTCTCCGAAGGGAACCTCCGCGAGCGCGATGCCGGCTCGCCCCAGCGCGCGGTGGCTGAGGGGACCTCGCAGGGCGTGGACGTTGCCTTTCCTCGCTCGCCCGGTCCCGCCTTCCGGATCGATCACGCCCGTGCCCCAGATTTGCGAGGCGGGCGTCGCCCAGGCCATGAGGCTTCCGACCGACAGGATGTGCGGCCGGCGCAAGTCCGATACCCGCCTTGCCGGCCGGCCGGAAATCGCCTCCAGCACCAGGGGCGCCACGCGATCACCGACATTTGGGATGCGCGTGAAGTAGGCGGCCCGCAGGGCGCGCCGCGGGGGGTCGCCGCCGGCGCCCGTCGCCGCGGCTCGGCTGTCGCCGGTCATCGCTTGGTCAGGAAGAGAATGCGGTCGCTGACCGGGACGACGAAATAGCGCGGCGGCGCGATCGCGGAGGTGACCTCCAGGTTCAGCTGTTCGGCCAGCCGCTCGAGGCCATCCACGCCGAGGACCCTGAACCGCCTCAATCCGGGATCGGTCTGGGCGCCCGGCGTAAAGGCCCTCTGCGTCGTTCCCGACCAGCCGAACATCACGCCGGTCTCGGTGGTGAGGAGCACGCCGCCAACGCTGAGTTTCGCGGCGTAGAAGCCCATCATGTCGAGGAAGTGCTTCTCGCAGCAGGCGTACGACTTGAGCAGCGTATCGATGATGATGTCGAACTCGCCGCTCAGGCTTGGGTAGGCGCGCGGGTCGTACTTGTTGAACATGAAAGCCCTGGCGTTGCTGAGGTTTGCGCAGCGCCGCTCGAAGAGCTGCAACTCCGGCTGGCTGATGGTGACGCCGACGTAATGAGCGAGGCGTGGTGCGAAGGCGAGCGGCAGCGAACAGTTGCCGACGCCGACGTGCAGCATCCGCTTGCCGGCGTAGGACCGCCGGTTCGCTTTCAGTCGCATCATGATCGCCAGCTCCGCTCCGCTGGTCGGCTCGGACTCCCAGTTGGTGATGGTGTGGGCCGGCGTGAGGTCGAAAGGGCCTCCGCAATCGGCGAAGGCGCGTTCAAGCTCCTCGGCCGACGTCACCGGGCCGCATCCAAGCCGGCGAGGGCCGGCGCGCCAAATACCCCCCGGGGATCGACCCAGCAGGCGGACGGGTGGTCGCTCACCAAGGCCGCCAGCCTCGATATGAACTCGAAGGACTGCGAGCGCTGGTCGAGGTGGTGGGTCAACAGGCCGGTAGGCTCCTCGGCGTCGCAGCGACCACGGCGACGCCGGCGAAGGTGGTCGATGAACTGCCCGAGGTAGCGGTCGTCGTCGAAGGACGCCGGATCGCCCCACCGGATCGGCGCGACGTGGACGTTGGCCTGGACCAGACCCTCGGCCGCGAGCCGGGATGGGCGCGCGCCCTTGCGCGAGATCGCCGCCAGTCCGCTGCGACGCAGCAGCGGCAGGAAGCCGGTGTGGAACGCGTGGGCCGGCGGGACGAAGACCGGGATCGACTGCTCGCCGAACAGGCTTCCCAGGCGCCGGCGGCCCGCCGACAGCTCGGCGGCGACCTCGGCGGCAGGCCGATGCGCGGGATATTCGTCGACCCGGCGCTCGACATGGCTCTCGTGGCGCCAGCCATGCTGGAGCACACAGACGGTAGCTTCGCCGCGCAGTCGCCCAGCCAGCGCCTCCGTAGCCTTGGCCGGGATCACCGAGAGGGCGAGCGGAACCCGGCCGGCGCGGCCCAGCAGCTCGTCGAGCTGGGGCGTCGGCTGGACGGCGTCGTCGTCGCGCCACCAGAAGCTCGCCACTGCGCGCGCCGCGCCCCAAAGATCCAGTTCGCGGGCGAGGCGGTCCCAACCGTTTGTTCGCAGCCAGAGTTTCATAGCGCGGGCCTCTTCACGCCGATCTCGTATCAGAGCCGAGCGATCGGGCTGAAAGCTCTCGAGCCGTACTTGCGATCATAGCCCGGTAGCGCGCCCAACTTCGCTCGCCACGGATGTTCCAGGAGGCCTCGCCCCACCGTTCGATCGCGTCGCCCTCGAGCGCGGCTTCGACGGCGGACACAATGGACTCGACCGACGCGGTCGCGACCATCGCGCCGTTCTCTCCACGCACGCCGTCGCCGCACGCGTCTGTCTGGATGACGCCAAGCGCGCAGGCGGCGGCCTCGTAGAGGACGATGCCGCCGCCTTCGAACAGGGACGGGAAGATGAAGCCGTCCGCGCGGCTCAGCAGGGTGGGAACTTCCCAATGCCCCACCTGACCGAGATAGGTGGCGCTGGCCTCATACCGAGAGAACGTCGTCGCCGGAATCTCCAGCGCCCCGATCAGAGTAAGCCGGGCTTTTGCGGGGTCGATGCGCCGAAAAGCCTCCAGCAGGTAGGCCGCACCTTTCATGGCGGCGATCCGACCGAGATAGACGAATTCGAGCGGTCTGCCTTTCGTCGGGGTGCGCCGCGGTCTCGTCTCGGGGAACAGGCGCTCGTCGTAACCGTAGGGAATGACCCGGATCTTGGCCGGATCGACGCCATTCTCGGTGAGCGTGCGTTCGGCGAAGGTCGACCCCACGACGATGACGTCGGCCAATTCAGCGGCTTCGCGCTGCCGCTCGAGCGCGCCTGGCCCAATCGCCGCCGGCTCGCCGAAGAAAAAGTCGGGATGCCTGGCGTGTTCCTCCCGCGTCGCGCGATTGAGCGACGCACCGTGCCCGCTCGTCTGCTCCAGCACGCAGAGGACGCCCCGAGTTTTCAGCGCTTTGAAAGCGTCGAGACAGGCAAGCGGCGCCCACAGGACATCCACGGGCTCGCGTTCGAACACTCGGACGATCCGCGCGGGAAAGCGCATATTGCGCTGGTACTGGAGGCGACCCTTGAAGTCTCGGGACATGAACCTGCCAGCCGGGCGCTCCAAAAGCTCGGCGCCGAATGATCTTCGCACGAGACGGTCGTCCAGTTCATCGAGTCGGCGCCGGCGCAGCTGCCTTTCCACTCGCCCGCGCAGGGAGGGCGGCAGCCATGAGACCGCTTTGTCGGGCCAGGCGGCGCTCTTGTAGTAGAAGGACGTGGCGTACCACCCGAGCAGGGATGCTTCCTGGAGCGCGAGGGCCGTTTGCCAGGAATGTTGCGTCCCGGGATGAGCGACGCCAACGCGAGACATGGAAGAGCGGGCCCTCGTATGTTTCTCCTTCTCGAGACCAGACCACACTGGCGCCAGCGCGCCTAGGCGGACGCGTGGGCGACAACCGCGACCGCTCGCTTCACGCGGCGCGTCCTGCGGCTGAGAGGTCGTACCCCAAGGTCGCGACGTAGGCGATGTCCTTCGGATCGAACTGGGCGAGATCAACCCCGGCCCGGCGATCGCCTTGCGGCGCCCCGGCTCGCACCAGGCGCTCGAACCTGGCCGCGGCGGCGGCGGAGAACTCGTGGCCGAGGAAAGCGGCCACGGCGCCGGCGCTGGCGACCGGTCTGGCGCAGAGGTCGTCGAAATCCAGGATCAGGGTGCGATCGGGGTGGCGGCTCAAGGCGGCAGCCGTGATCCGGTGGGCCGCGCACCAGAACGCCAGCGATCCGCGCGGCGTCGCCTGAGCCCCGGCGCCGAGCAACGCCACCCCCCAGTTGCGCAGCTGGTTCTGGTTGTTGCTCAGCGCCATCGCCAGGGGATGCCGAACGAAGTGGATGTAACGGAGCTGGGCGTCGAACTGCAGCAGCCGTCCGACGACCAGGGCCGTGTTCGGCTCCTTCCACCCCCATCTGCGGGCGGCTAGGCGCCGCCGCCGCGCCAAAAGGGTCCTGGCCCGGACGGACAGCCAGTCGCGCGAATGCTCGAAGCGGGCATGGGCGGCGAGCGCGGTCACCAGTTCGCATTCCGCGACGTCGGGCGCCCGCGCGCCGGACATCCGCGCCCAGAAGATGCGCGCCCGCGCCTCGAAGCCTGGCTGGTCCAGTTGCAGGATCGCCGGGTCCTTGAAGAGCAGCGTGAACCAGAGATTGTCTGACGCGCCATTCAGGTCGCCGCCGATGTAGTAGCCGTGCTGGCGCAGCAACGCGGCGCCCACGCGGGTGCCGCTGCCGCCGACGCCGCCGATCGCAACGGGGGCCGCGCCCGCGCTCATCGGCGCTTCCAGTAGTGGGCGCGCCACGGATCCGAGCGGTCGAGGCCGCGATCGGCGACATCGCCCAGGCGCTTCAGCCGCGCGGACTTCGGGAAGCGAAACCGGCGGGACGGTTGCCCCACCCGCTGCGCGTGCCAGCCACGCGCAAGGTCGGCCGGCGCATAGGCGCGGGCCGGATATTTCTCGTAGGCGTGGGCCTGGCTGCGGAACATGTAGTGGCGCAGGGCGAAGCGCTCGGGCGCGAGGCGAAGGTCTGGCCCGACCAGCTTGTGCCCTCCACTCTCCAGCATCGACAGAGCCGCGCCCTGGCGCCAGGCGCGCATCAGGCGGGGGGAATCGGGTTCGTAGAAGTAGTAGAGGTCGAGATCGGGAAAGCCGTCGGCGTCGCTCTGGTAGTCCCGCTCGATAGGCAGGAAGACGAACTCGTCGAAGTTGACCGCATTCCAGCCCTCGACGCCCAGACGCCCCAGGCCGTCGGCCAAGGTTTCGCCGGGCCGACAGGAGTGCATCATCTCGTCAGCGTCGACGTGCACGATCCAGTCGCCGCCGACGGCGTCGGCCACCTCGAGCTTGGTCCGCAGCTGGCGCTCGAGCGAAAAGGCGCCGGTGAACGGCGTCTGGCGGACGTCGACCAGATGCGGCGCGAACTCGGCGGCCCGGTAGATTCCAGGGCTGTCGTCCGTCGATGCGTTGTCGATGATCGCCACGCGCAGGCCGTTGCGGACGAGGTGACGAAGGCAGTTGCGGAGCATCGCCGCTTCGTTGCGAATGGCGAGAATGGCCGTGACCTCGGTCAAGCGCGTTCGGGTTCCCTCACTGCGGTCAGGATAGTCGAGATCTAGGTGTGCGCCGATCTGCGGAAGACGTCGCGCAGGCTCTCACGATAGTCCCCGAGCCAGGCGATGTCATCCGGCAGCGGTTCCGTCAACGCCTCTACAAACGACTCAACAACTTGGCGTACGTCGCGCCGGAAGGTCTCCGATTGCATATTGTGTAGTATAGCGGTTGTAGAACACGGATGTTTATTCGTGCAGGATAGGTACTCGCGGATCTTCTTCGGTCGATAGCGCCGCCATCGACGGGCTCGCTCGGCGGGGCCGTGGTCGAACAGGCGACTTAGGCCGAGTCGCTTCAAGGTTGCGCCGCTGACGCTCGCGTTGTTGGTGAAGACGAACCCGTCGAAGGGGCGCTTCATGGTGACGGGCTCCTCGGCGCGCTCCGGCGGAAACAGAAACTTGCTGATCAAGATCGAGCCCCAGATCGCGTCGGCCGGCGTCCCGGTCACGCCGGCTGAGAACCAGTCATCGTCGTCGGTAAACAGTATCCGGTCTTCGTCCGTGACGCGCATCGCCTGGAGCTGCGTCGCCGAGATCACGGCCGCGCCCGGTATGGAGCTCCACGACCGCTTGGCGATTAGGTTCAGCTCGTGCCGCACCTCCTGGTAGGAGACGCCCATCTGCCGGCCCCATAGCGCGCAATAGTCGACGATGAGCGTTTCAGGCAGCCCCATCGATCGGCAGAACGGAATCGAGTCCCGCGGATCGAAGCTCTGCCAGTCCACCGAGCGTCGCACGACAACGTAGGCGGACATGTTCAACGGCGTCCCAGCATGGGGCGAGCCTAGCCCAGCGCCCGCTGGGCCGGAAGTGGCGCTCCGCCCTCGCGACGCCTATCGCCGCCTGCCGCGTTAAACGTCAGCGAGCAGATTGGCTTCAGGAGCTGGTCCGATGATCACCAAACGCGCGGCGGCCCCGGAAGCGGCCGCATGACCTTGCCGACGCTCCGGCCCTTGGGGCATAAGCGATTGAAACGATATGGCTCACGCGCAGCGGTGGGCGACGGCGCTCCGGCTGCGCCAGACGGAGCAAGGATGACGGCGACAGCCGGAGATGGGGCGAGCGGGGGACCGCCGGAGCGATCGCGCGGCCCCGGCCAGGTAAGCGCCGGTGACATCCTGCGGCTGCTGACCAGGCCGGGCGCGTTCGGACGGGTGAGCCGCGCCTTCGCCTACCTGTGGCAATACGGCCCGCGGGCGACGCGGCAGATGCTGCTGCTGCGGCTGGGCGCCGCGCCGGCCTATCGCGACTGGATCGCCACCTACGACTCCATCGAGCCGGGAGATCGGGTGACGCTGCGCCGGCGCGCAGACCGCCTCGCCGATCCGCCGCTGATCTCGTTGGTGGCTTCGGGCGAGGACACGGATGCGCGTTCGCTCGCCGCCCTGCTGGCCGCCGCCCAGTCGCAGCTCTACCCGCACTGGGAATTGGTCATCGGGGCGCAACCGCCGACGCTCGCGACGCTGGAGGGGCGACTGTCGCGCACCGGCGTCGAGCCGCGCTTGCGCTTCGCGCCGACGGCGCCCGGCGAGGACCCGGCCAGCGCCGCCTTGGGCGCCGCCGCGGGCGCCTTCGCCCTCTTCTGCCCGACGGGCTACGAGCCGCGCGAGCACGCCCTGCTGCTGATCGCCGAACGGCAGGCCGAGCGCCCGCACGCCGACATCGTCTATTGGGACGAGGACGAGATCGGAGCCGGCGGCGAGCGCCGCGATCCCTGGTTCAAGACCGACTGGAATCCGGACCTGCACCTGGCCCAGGACCTGTTTGGCGCCGCCGCGGCCTTCCGGACGGCGCGGGTGCGCGAGGCGGGCGGCTTGCGCCCGGGGTTCGGCGCCGCGGCGGTCTTCGACCTCGGGCTGCGCCTGCTGGAACAGGGCGGCCCCGACCGCATCGAGCACATCCCGCACGTGCTGTTCCATCGGCGCGCGGCGCGAGGTGGACCGATCGGCGCCGCCGAGCTAGAGGCGCGACGCCGGGCGGTGGAGGCGCATCTGCAGCGCCGGGGCGTCGCGGCCGCCGTCACCGCCGCGCCTGCGAGCGAGTCAGTGCGCGTGAACTACGAGCTGACCGGCCCGGAGCCGATGGTCAGCATCATCGTGCCCACCACCGATCGGATCGACCTGCTCGAGCCGTGCCTGGCGGGGCTGCTGTCCGGCACCCGCTACGACAACTTCGAAGTCATCGTCGTCGACTGCGCCAGCCGCGAGCCGGCGACGCTGGCCTGGCTCGAGACGGCTGCGCGCGATCCCCGCATCCGGGTGATGCGGCGCGAGGGCATGTTCAACTATTCGGCCGCCAACAACCTCGCCGCGCGGGAAGCCACGGGCGACATCCTGCTGCTGCTCAACAACGACACCGAGGTGATCCAGCCCGGCTGGCTGGTTGAGATGGTCGCCCACCTGCAACGGCCCGAGGTGGGCGCCGTGGGCGCCAAGCTGCTCTACCTGAACGGCGGGGTGCAGCACGCCGGCATGTGCTTCCAGGAGGGCGAGACCCTGCACGCCGGCCTCGGGCTGACCCGCGACGACCGCGGCTACAAGGGCCAGGTGGTGCTGCCGCGCAACGTCTCGGCGGTGACCGGCGCGTGCCTGGCGGTGCGGCGCGCCACCTTCGAGGAGGTCGGCGGTCTCGACGAGAACCTGCGGGTCGCATTCAACGACGTAGACCTGTGCCTGCGCATCCGCCAGCGCGGCTACCTGATCGTCTGGACCCCCTATGCGGAGCTGTTCCACCACGAGTCGGCCACCGGCGGCCTCGACCGCAGCCTGAAGCGGCGGCTGGAGGGCCGGCGCGAGCGGCGCATCACCCAGCGCCAGTGGGCGAGCGCGATGCGCTCCGACCCGTTCCACAGCCCGAACCTGGCTGTCTGGGACGGCCGCGAGAGTCCCGCCCCGCCGCCGCCGTTCGGGCCCGGCTACGGGCTCGCCTTCCCGCCCAGGTCGACCCGGCCCTGGTGAGCCGCCGTCAGGGCGGCGGCGCGGTCAGTTTGCGCGCCACCCGGCCGGCCAGCTCGCGCAAGCCGTCGGCCAGCGCGCTGCGGCGCCAGGCGGCGGTGCGCAGGAAGCGGGCGAGCGCCGCGCGCGCCGCGTCCAGCTCGCCAGGCCCGGGCTCTGCGCCGTCCGACGCCTGCATCAGCCACGCGTAGACGGGCTCGGCCAGGCTCGCCAACGGCGCGTCCAGAGGTTCCACGGCGGCCCCATCGCCCGGCGGCGTCCGGCGCCAGAAAGCGCCGATCCCCACAGTGGCCGCGGCGTTTGGGGCGAAGCACCCCAGCCGGCCGGCGAGGGCCAGCGCGGCGCCCTCGGGATCGAGCCGGAACAGATCCATGCGGACGAACGTCCTCGCCAGGCCGCGGGTCAGCCGCTCGGCCTCCAGCACGGCGCCGAGCCACAGGGCCAGGCAGCGCAGGCTCGAGAAGCCCTCGCGCGCCTCCAGCGATCGCACCACCTCGGCAGGCGCGCGGATGGGCGAGACGACCAGCGGCCGGGCGCCGAGGGCCTCCAGCGCGCCCAGCAGCAGCGGCGCCAGCCGGCAAAGCCGCGGGTCCTTGATCACGAACAGCGGCCGGCCGGCGAACTCGGCTTCCAGGACCCTCAGCAGCGCCGCGCGGCACGCCTGCGCCGCCTCGCCGGCGAACGCCGCGGGCGGCAGCGGGCGCGGATCGTCCCAGCGCGACCCCACCGCCTCCAGGAACCGGTCGTGCGCGGCGACCACGCCTTCGGCCTCCCAATAGCCGGTCGGGTTGGCCGCGTTGGCGGGGAGCAACCGCGCCGCTTCGGCCGCGCCCAGCAGCCCGAGCGTGCGGGTGACCGCGGAGGTGCCGCTGCGATGCGCGCCGATCACCAGGATGCACGTCGGCTGACTCACCGGCCGGGTCATACCGAACGCCGGCGCGGGATGCTACGAGCCCTGGCCAAGTCGGAGAGGCCGTTGAACCTTCTGCTCGTCACCCTCGACCAGTTCCGCGGCGACTGCCTGGCGGCGGCCGGACATCCGCGGGTGCGGACGCCGAACCTCGACCGCCTGGCGGCCGAGGGTTTGTTGCTGCGCCGCCACTACAGCCAGGCCGCGCCCTGCGGACCGGGCCGCGCCAGCCTCTACACGGGCTTGTACCAGATGAACCACCGCGTGGTGGCCAACGGCACGCCGCTGGACGCCCGCTTCGACAACATCGCCAAGGCGGCGCGCCGGGCCGGCTACGAGCCGACCCTGTTCGGCTACACCGACCAGAGCGTCGATCCGCGCGAGACCGCCGGGCCGGACGATGTGCGCCTGCAAAGCTACGAGGGCGTGCTGCCTGGGTTCTCGGTCGGCCTGCACCTGCCGTCCGGGGCGCCGACCCCGTGGCTGGAGTGGCTGCGGACGCAGGGCTGCGACGTCCCGGACGATCCCGAGGCGGCGCTGGCCGGCGAGCCGCAGCGGCCGGCCGAACTCAGCATGACGGCGTTCGTCACCGACCGGTTCCTGGGCTGGCTGAAGGCGCAGCGGCGACCCTGGTTCGCCCACCTTAGCCACCTGCGCCCGCATCCGCCCTACGCCGCCGCCGGCCAGTTCGCGGCCATGTACGATGCTGCCGACATGCCGGCCCCGATCGCGCCGGCGACCGAGCGGCATCATCGCCACGACGCCTACCTGCGCCAGCCGCGGCTTGCGGCGCCGACCGATCCGGCCGAGATGGCGCGGGTGGCGGCGCAGTATCTCGGCATGGTGAGCGAGGCCGACCATCAGCTGGGCCGGGTCTGGGCCGCGCTAGAGGCGCTGGGGGCCTGGGACGACACCTTCGTCGTCGTCACCTCCGACCACGGCGAGCAGCTGGGCGACCACGGGCTGATGGGCAAGCTCGGCTGGTTCGAGGCCAGCTACCACATCCTGGGGATCGTGCGCGATCCGCGGCCAGGCCGGGCGCGCGGGGCGGCCACGGACCGCTTCACCGAGAACGTGGACGTCTTCCCGACCCTCTGCGAGGCGATGGGGATCCAGGTCCCGGCCCAGTGCGACGGGCTGCCGCTGACGCCGCTGCTGGCGGGCGAGGACCCCCCCTGGTGGCGCGAGGCGGCGAGCTGGGAATTCGACTGGCGCGGCGGCTTGATCGCGGACGGCCCGTCGCCGTGGCCCTGGGACCGGCGGCTGGAGCGGCAGAACCTGGCCGTGCGGCGCACGGCGGCGGCGGCCTACGTCCACTTCGGCGACGGCTCGCACCTGGCCTACGACCTGGCCGCTGATCCCACTTGGCGCGCGCCGCTGACCGATCCGGCGCGGGTGCTGGCCGAGGCGCAAGGGATGCTCACCTGGCGCGCTCGCCACGCCGACCGCACGCTCACCGGCATGCTGGCCGACAAGGGCGGCCTCGGCCGCTGGCCGCCGATGCCGGACGGCTGGGGCGAGCGCTAGGCGGTCAGCGGGGCCAGGGACCCGCGGCCCTGCGAGCCATCAGCCGCCGGCCCGGTCGATCAGGTCGCCGATCGCCTCGACGACCACGTCCGGGCGATCGGTGTGGAGGGTGCTATGGCCGGCGCCCTCGATCAGCCGGTTCTCGCCCCGCGGCGCGGCGGCCGCGAAGGCCGAATAGAAGCCGGCCTTGCGCTCGTTGAGGTCGCGCAGATAGGCCGCGGGCATGAACGGGGCCATGAACGGGTCGATGCCCATGGCCGTGAGCACGATCGTCGGCGCGTCCGGCATGGCGCCGCCCGCGGCGATCTCGGGCAGCACCTCGCTATTGAGGTTCGCGGTCTCCTGCAGGGTCCGGCGCCAGGCGCGCAGGTGGTATTCGACCAGCGTCTCGCGCAGGCCGTCCGGCCAGGCGGCATAGGCGCGCTCGAACAGCGGGCGGTAGAACCGGCGGGCGTTGATCAGCGCGGGCAGCACGGCCAGCCCCATCTTCAGCTGGGCCATGAGCGGCTGCGGCGGCATCGCGGCGTAGGCTTCGTGGGCCGGATCGAGGAGCAGCATCCCCGTCACCTCGTCCGGATGGCGCTGGGCGAAGCGGCGGGCGTAGGCGCCGCCG
>Ga0302326_10021344_pt1 | contig 13288 bp, 16 predicted proteins | sample Palsa_T0_3_FD_202264 | JGI IMG/M metagenome (GOLD analysis project Ga0302326, IMG submission 202264) | Peat permafrost microbial communities from Stordalen Mire near Abisko, Sweden - Palsa_T0_3 | ecosystem: Environmental > Terrestrial > Soil > Palsa > Peat permafrost | place: Sweden: Abisko... | reverse complement strand
TCTGCAGCACCTCGCCGACCAGGATCGGCCGGTCGATGGCGGCCACCGCCCCGGCGAGCAGGGCGTAGATAAAGGGGTAGTCGTACGGGTCGAGGCCGGTGGCGTTCTCCGGCCAGATCACCAGGTCAGGGGCGGGCTCGCGCCCCGCGTTGACCTGCGCGGCCAGCTCTGAAGTGGCGGCGGCGTGGTTCTGCGTGACCTCGCTGTCGTTCAGCTGCTGCGGCAGGTTCCTGGCCCGCGGTACATCCCCCTGGATCGCGGCCACCCGGGCCGTCGGCGCGCCGCCGGTCGGGTCGACCGGCAGGAACCCGCCCGCGAGCACCAAGCCGATCGTGACCGCCGCCGCCACCACCGCCCCGAGGCGGGTACCCCCCCGCCGGGCAGCCCCCCGCCGGGCAGCCCCCCGCCGGGCAGCCCCCCGCCGGGCAGCCCCCCGCCGGGCAGCCCCCCGCCGGGCAGCCCCCCCGTGATCAGGGGGGGTCTGGGGGGGATCGCTCCCCCCGAGGAAACAGAGCACAACCCGGGCGATCATGGCTCCGGTCAGTGCGACCAGGAAGCTGAGGAACGGCACCCCGCCGATCGCGACCCAGCGGACGTCCGGCGCCACGGACTGGCTCATCGCGAGCCTGCCCCAGGGGAAGGCGTAGGGCCACCGGTCCCTGACGCCCTCGGCCGCCACCCACCAGCCCGCCACCGCGGCCGGCCAGAAGCGGAGCCGCAGCAGCAGCCGCTGGCCGATGCAGAGCACGGCGAAGATGAGCGCCAGGGCCGCGGCGAGCGCGAACCAGGCGTACCACGCCTCGTTGACCAGCCAGGACAGCAGCGGGAAGAAGAACGCCAGGCCGAACACCAGCCCGCACCCGAACGAGGCCCGCAGGCTGCGCCCGGTCAGGGCCAGCACCAGTATCCCCGGCCCGGCCACCGCCAGCGGCCAGGCGTCCACTGGCGGGAAGGCGGCGAACAGCGCCAGCCCGCCGGCCACCGATAGGAGCAGGGCCCAGCGCGTGGCGAACCCGCCGAAGGCTGCCTGGCCGCGCGTCTCCGCGTCGGCGGCGGGCGCGGCCTGGGCGGATATCACCTTGGCAGCCTAACCGGCGCTCGCGTCCGCGTCACGCCAGCCCATTTGGGCGGGTTTGGGCGGCCGAATGGCCTCAAGGGACGGACCACCGACGTGGTTAAGCGTGACCGAGGTATACCGCTGAGCTATAGTACGGGGCTAACGCCTTGTTGTGGGGGGGCGTGCACTCCGTTCCGTCCGTGTCGGTGCACATGAATTGGCGAGTTATGATTAAGATCCGTTATGTCGATCCGAATAAGATTTCCCCTGGATTACATGCTGCGGTCGAGTGCCATGGCCGCAACACCACGGTTTACCTGCTCTGCGGCCTGAGGCCGCAGGAGCGCCGGGCCGCGTTCCGCAGGCTCCGGATGTCCGCCCGGATGGGTAACTGCCCCGCGCTGCCTGCCCCGCAGCTGGCGCTCGCGCGGCTGGCGGACCGGATCAGGACCGGCCTCGGCCAGGCTGGGGCCGTCTTCCGCTCCCATCCGGCCGGAAGCACGGTGCCGCTCATGGTGGTGTCGGCCGGGGCGATTGCCTTCCTCTTGCTCTCCACGGTCTCGATCCGCGACCTGCACGGACCGCGGACGCCGGGCCAGCTGGCGGCCGCGGCCCCCGCGCCGATGGCGCCGGCCAGCGTGGCGCCCGTGCCCGGGGCGTTGCTTGAACCGCTGCCGGGGGGGTTGATCCCCGCGGTCCATGCCGGTCCCGATGGCGAGCTGTTGGCGCCGGCGTCGCTGAGCTCCGTCGGGGTCGCGGCCTTCACCTCCCCAGACGTCGGTTCCGCGCCCACCCCGCAGCCAACCGCCGCCCGCCCGGCGTCCCCGGACTCGAACGCCGCCCGCCCGGCGTCCCCGGACTCGAACGCGGCCCCGGCGCCGTAGTTCAACTACGCTGAATCCGCCGGCAACCGGGCCTTGGCCGGGTCCGGCCGGATCAGAGGAGCTTCGGGTTGAGCAGGCGCGGATGGCTGCTGTTCGCCGCGATGGGCGTGATCTGGGGCATCCCTTACCTGCTCATCAAGGTGGCCGACGGCGGCGTCTCGGTGCCGGTGCTTGTCGGCACCCGGGTCGCGCTCGGCTCGCTGCTGCTGTGGCCCGCGGCCATCCGCGGCGGGCACCTGCGCGCGCTCAAGGGCCACCTGAAGTGGCTCGCCGCGTTCACCGCAGCGGAGATCATCGGCCCCTTCGCGCTGCTGTCCAGCGCCGAGCGGCACCTGCCCAGCTCGACCAGCGGCCTGCTGATCGCCGCGGTGCCGATCTTCAGCGCACTGCTGGCCCAGGCGAGCAGGAGCGGTGACCGGCTCACGCCAGTCCGCTGGGCCGGGCTGGCCATCGGGCTGGGCGGCGTCGCTGTGCTCGCGGGCCCGGGCGCGGGTAAGGGTGACGCGCTGCCGGTCGTGCAGGTGCTGCTGACCGCGCTCGGCTATGCCATCGGCCCGCTGATCGCCAACCGCAAGCTCGCCGAGCTGCCCCCGGTCGCGGTCAACGCGGCCTGCCTGGGCGCGGCCGCCGTCGTCTACGCGCCGTTCGCCGCGCTGACCTGGCCCCAGGTGATGCCGTCGGTCCAGGTGCTCGGGGCGCTGGCCGGACTCGGCGTGATCTGCACCGCGGCCGCTTTCCTGGTGTTCTTCCGGCTGATCGCCGAGGTCGGCCCGGCCCGGGCCACGGTCATCACCTACGTCAACCCGGCCGTCGCGGTGGCGCTCGGCGTCTTGGTCCTCGGCGAGCACCTGACCCCGGCCATCGGCGTGTCCTTCGCCGCGATCCTAGGCGGCTCAATCCTGGCCACCCGGCCAGGCGAGCCAAAGCGGCGCCATGAAGGGGGAATGGGGAGGTGGGCGGGGCCGCGGAGGCGAAGGGCAGACACCTCCACCACGGCCCGTTCAGAATGATTCTGTTCTTTAATGATTCTGAACGGGCTGTGGTGCGTGCCGCCGGCATGCTCCGCGGTTTTCCCAGGGAGGCCGATGAGCACGACCGCGGTACCTGACACGGCCGGAACGCCCGGCCTGCGCATGTCGACCGCGCGGGGCCGGTGGGTGGTGGCCGCCACTGTGCTCGGCTCGGGTATGGCCGCCCTGGACGCGACCGTGGTGGGCATCGCGCTCCCGGCCATCGGGCGGAACTTCCACGCCGGGGTGACCAGCCTGCAGTGGGTCGTGGACGCCTACACGCTGACGCTGGCCGGGCTGCTGCTGCTCGGCGGGACGCTCGGGGACAGCTACGGGCGGCGGAAGATGTTCATGATCGGTACCGTGTGGTTCGCCGCCGCGTCGCTGCTGTGCGGGCTGGCCCCGGACGCGGCCGTGCTGATCGCGGCCCGGGCCCTGCAAGGGGTCGGCGGGGCGCTGCTGACGCCGGGCAGCCTGGCGATCCTGCAGGCGTCCTTCGCAGCAAAGGACCGCTCGGCCGCCATCGGCGCGTGGTCAGGGCTTGGCGGCATCGCCACCGCCGCCGGGCCGTTTCTGGGCGGGTGGCTGATCAGCGCGGTGTCGTGGCGGCTGGTGTTCTTCATCAACCTGCCGCTGGCGGTGGCGGTGCTGGCCATCACCGCCCGGCACGTGCCCGAGACCCGGTCCCCGGGTCCGGTACCGAAACTGGACGTCAAGGGAGCGGTCTGCATTAGCGGCGCGTTGGCCGGGATCACCTACGGGCTGATCGCGGCCTCGTCGGACGGCTGGGGTTCGGTGGCCGTGCTGGTGCCGCTGGGCGTCGGAGCCGTGCTCTTCGGGCTGTTCATCCTGGCCGAGGCGCGGGAGCGGGAGCCCATGCTGCCGCTCGAGGTGTTCGCCTCCCGGCAGTTTTCCGCGGCCAACGCCGTGACGTTCGTGGTGTACGCGGCGCTGGGCGGCGTGCTGTTCCTCGTCCCGACCGTGCTGCAGGTGGTCCGCGGTTACAGTCCGCTGCAGGCCGGCGTCTCCCTGCTGCCGGTGACGGTGATCATGCTCGCGCTTTCCGCGAGGTCCGGAGCGTTGGCGGCCAGGATCGGGCCCCGGCTGCAGATGACCGCCGGGCCGCTGGTTCTCGCGGGGTCGCTGGTCTTGTTCACCAGGATCGGGGGATCCGGCGGTTACGTGGCCGCGGTGCTGCCCGCGGTGGTGCTGTTCGGGTTCGGGGTCGCGATCAACGTGGCGCCGCTGACCGCGACCGCCCTGGCGGCCGCGCCGGCCGATCACGCCGGCGTCGCCTCGGCGGTCAACAACGACGTGGCCCGGGCGGCCGGGCTGATCGCGGTGGCGGTGCTGCCCGCGCTGGCCGGTATCACCGGCCAGAGCTACCTGCACCCGGCCGCGCTCGCCCACGGCTTCAAGATGGCGGCGCTGATGGCGGCGGCGTTCTGCGCGGCCGGCGGCCTGCTGGCCGCGGCTACCATCCGCAACCCGGCCCAGCCAGCACCAGCCAAGCTGTCGCCGCGGGAATCGTCCTGCGGTCTTGAGGCTCCGCCCCTGCGTAACCTGGAACGGACAGGACCCACCGAGGTAGGGGACGAGCGATGACTGCCGACGACACTCCGATCGCCGAAGCCGACGCCGACAAGGCGGTGGAAGCCGCCGCGCGGGCCGCGCGGGGCACGGTCGCCGACCTGGCCAGCACGCCGGACGAGCAGCTGGACGACGCGCTGCGGGCGATCGCGGACCAGCTGGGCGGCCAGGCGGACGCGGTACTGGCGGCCAACGAGGCGGACATCGCGGCCGCCCGGGCCGATGGCATCGCCGGCGCCCTGCTGGACCGGCTGCGGCTGGACCCGGCGCGGATTGGCGCCATCGCGGGCCAGCTCCGGGCGCTGGCGCAGGTCCCGGCCGAGCCCTCCCGGCGGACGATAAGAGAGCTCCCCGACGGACTGGTGCTGACCGAATGCCGTCGGCCCGTCGGCGTGATCGGGGCCAACTTCGAGGCCCGGCCCAACGTCGTGGTGGACATCGCGTCGCAGTTCGTCAAGTCCCGCAACGCCGGGGTGCTGCGGACCGGCTCGGCGGCGATCCGTTCGGCCATCGCGCTGGCCGACGAGGTCATCGCGCCCGCGCTGGCCGCGGCGGGGCTCGATCCGGCCATGATCCAGCTGGTCCGCGCGCCCGGGCAGGATTCGGCCCGGGCGCTGGTCCGCCAGCCCGGCCTGATCCCGCTGGTCATCCTGCGTGGCAGCGGCGACAGCACCCGGGCGCTGGCCGCCGAGGCGGCCAGCCACGGGGTGCGCACCATGGCCCACGCCGACGGCGGCGCGGTTCTGTACCTGGACGCGGCCGCCGACGGCGCCATGGCCGAGCGGCTGATCGAGGCCAGTCTGGACCGGCTCGGCGTCTGCAACCGGCTCAACCTGCTGCTGGTGCACCCCAGCCGGTGGGAGGAGCTGGTGCCGCCGATCACCGCCATGCTGGACCGGCTGGGGATCAGCGCCTCGCTGCCGCCGCACGCCCATCCGCTCGGCCACGAGTGGGCGCTGGATCCCGGCCACGAGCCGACCGTCACGATCGCGCCCGCCGACGGGCCGCGGGCGGCCGCGCTGCTGGCCAACGAGGAGACCTCGGGGCTGGCCGCCTCGATCGTCACCCAGGACCAGGCCGCCGCGGCGGAGTTCCTGGGCGCGTACGCGGGCACCGGGGCGTTCTGGAACGCCACCACCCGGCTGCTTGACGGCTTCAAGATGTTCTCGGTGCCGGAGACCGGCATCAACATCGACGCGGTGCCCGGCCCGCGCGGCCCGGTCACCTTCCGCGACCTGTACCTGCGTCAGTTCGTGGTCACCCCCGGCTGACCCCCCCTAAAGTTGTATGACGATTCGTGATACAATTCTAGTGTGACGTCAGCCATCAGCGTGCGCCTTGATCCTGAGGCTCTGCGAGCACTGGCGCAGCTCGAAGCGACCGGCCTCAGCAGGTCCGAGGCGATCCGCCGCGCGATCCTGGACAGCGCGGCACGGCTCCAGCGCCGCGCTGCCCTAGCCGCCGAGGTCGCGGCGCTCGAGGCCGATGAGGCCGACCGGCGTGAAATGCTCGAGGTCGCCGCGCTCATGGAGAGCATGCGTGCTGCGGGGTGACGTTCACGAATTTCGCCCGTCCCGCGGAACAGGTCACGAGCAGCGCGGCCGCCGCTACGGCGTGATCGTCCAAGCGAACGAGCTGCTACCGCGTTCGGTGGTGCTAGTCGCGCCCACGTCGCACAGCGCTCGGCCGGCCTCGTTCCGTCCCGAGATCGAGTTGCTCGGCGAGACAACCCGCGTCCTGGTCGAGCAGGTAGGAGCCATCGACGCCGGACGGCTCGGCGACCTGGTCGGCCACGTCACTCCTGAGCAGCAATGGGGCATCGACGAGGCCCTCACCACCGTCCTAGGACTCCGCTAGCCGAGGACGGCGAGCGGTCCGGAGTGCTCGACGCGATTGTTGACCATGTCCAGGTGGCGCAGCGTGAAGTCGCGCAGGGAGCGGAGCTGGCGCGGGGTGAGCCGGTCGCAGACCCAGTCCCAGTGCAGCGATACCCAGTCCCCAGGTCTGATGCCCTGGGCCAGGCTGGTGCCGTCCAGCGTCAGCCGGGCCATCTCCTGGGTGGGCTCGCCCAGGGTCAGCAGCCGCCCGTCCCAGACCAGCGGCCGGTAGTCGACCGCCGCCTGGTCGCCGTGCACGCCGGTGACCCGGCCCCACCGGATCCGGCACCGGTCCAGGACCATCAGGGCGTGCTTGGCCTTGCGGTCGTCGCCAAGCAGGCCCACCCACGGGTAGACGCCGAACACGTGGAAGCTGTGGTGCGGCACCCCGCCCGCCAGCACGCCCTCGGCCAGGAACTGGAACTTGTTGCCGACCCGGGGCCGGAACCTGTCCGCCATCGAGTCGCCGATCTCGGTGACCGGGATCTTGTCGAGCAGGTCGTTGCCCACCCAGTAGGCCTCCACCACGCGGCGGTCCAGCGGGTCCTTGATGCCGCAGCCGGCCGCGATCAGCTCCAGGTACGGCCACGCCCCGGCGAACGCCTGGGCGAGCTGGACCAGGCCCCGGTCGACGACGCCGGCCGCCGCGTACTCCCGGAAGGCGGCGAAGTCGTCCGGGCCGCAGTAGCCGAGCGAGTTCGGCGGGTAGGCATACTTGACGAACATCAGCGGACCCTCGGTGCCCGCCACGGGGGCGGACCCGGTTAGCCGGTCCGGGCCGGCCGGGAACGGGGCAGCCGTGGGATCGATCATCGGATCCCTCCGGCGGTTTCGTGGCTGGCGGTTTCGTGGCTGGCGGTTTCGTGGCTGGCAGTTTCGTGGCTGGCGGCCTCCAGGCTGGCGGCCTCCTGGTCCTCGGCCTCGCGTTCGGCGCCCAGCGCGTCCAGCGCGTCCCTGGCCTCGTCGGCGGTCATGGCCGAAAGCGCGAAGCCCATGTGCACCAGGACCCAGTCACCGGGGCCGAGCGGCTCGTCGAGCAGGCCCATGTTGATCACCCGCGTGACGCCGCCCATGTCGACCGCGGCCAGGTCGGGATGACCCGTGTCGCGGTCGACGAGCTGAGCCGGAATTCCCAGGCACATACCTATGTCCTCTCAGCGGTACTTTGGGTCGGCGTCGGCTCGTAGGTGATCGATTCGAGTATCATCTCGTCGCCGCCGGTGATCGTGACGTTCTCCCCGGCGCAGCGCGGGCAGACGGCCAGCACGTCGGTCGTCTCGGCGCGCAGCCCGCAGTCGTGGCAGTCGATGGTGGCCGGCACCGTGACGAGCTCAACTACGGCGCCGGCCGCCTCGGTACCCGCGGCCACGAAACTGAACGCTTGCGCCAGGGATTCCTCGACCACCGCATGCCGGATCCCGAACCGTACTCGGATCCCTGCTACCTGGCGACCGCCGGCGCGCTGGCGTACTGTCTCAAGCACGCCCTCGCACAAGCCGTACTCATGCATTCCGCTCCCGGGTGATTATGCCGCGCGGCGCGCCTGCCGCCGCTCGAGGACTTCGTCCAGCACGGTGCCGAAGAGAGCCGCCTTGCTGCCTTTAGATTTTCCGTTCACCCGGTCCAGGGCCGGGGCGGCCACCGACTCCAGCGCGGCCAGGCCCTCGCCCAGCAGCCGCCGGGTCTCCTCCGACGCCATGATGGCCTGCGCTGAGTCCAGCGCCTTCTGCAGGCCCTCCCGTCCCTGGCGGGTGCCTACCAGGAAACCGACGGCAAAACCAAGTACTACTTCCACGCCCATCACTTCCTCTCCGGCGCGGGTGGATTACATCTCACGTAGCTCCAGGTAGCGCTTGATGTCAGGTAGCGAGTCGATCACCATCGCCAGCACGGCGGCTATGACCACTGCCTTGATAAGCCTGCTCAGCATCCCGCGCACCTCCCTTCCCTGTGTCGTGACTTCTCGGGTAAGTCCGTTACGCTTCCGGCGTTCTCCTCGTCCGGGCTCGCCTGGGCCAGGATTTCCTCCACCGCCCGGACCGCGTGCGGCAAGGCCTCGGCCACCGGATCGGTCAGGCCCATGCCGGCGCTGACGTCGGCAGGCTCGCAGGCCACCAGCAGGCTCCTCCCGGGCCGGCCGCCCAGCGAGGCGAGCAGCGCGAAGATGCTGTCCGGCGTCAGGCTGTGCGCGTCGATGACCGGGCTGGTCAGCGAGGCAGGGTCGGGCAGTTCGACATCGATGACGCTAACCGTGCCCGGTGCCGCGCCCCGCGGCGCCGCGTCGATAAGCACGAACAGGTCGCAGCCGTTGAGCAGCTCATAGGCTAGGTGGACGCCGCGGATGCCGAAGTCGCGGATCTCCACGCCGTCGTCTCGCGGCTGTTCACCTAGCAGCCGGACGACTTCGACTCCGAAGGCGTCGTCCCGCAGGAACACGTTGCCCACGCCCGCCACCAGCGTCCGGCCGGTCATGACGTCGCCTCGGACGGCTCGACCTCGTCCACGCTGAAGTAAAGGAAGCGCCCGTGCGCGATGCGCAGATCCTGGTCGGGATCATCGGCCAGGGCCACGGCCAGGTACGGATTGTCGTCCACGTCGAGCAGCACGGCCTGGACCTCGGCGATCCGCCCGATCAGGAACATGTCCTGGGCGTCGCTGCGGCGGTTACCCGGCCGCAGCCGCACCCGGCTGCCGCGTCCGATCTGATGGCCGCCGATGTTCACGGTGTCGGTGTCGGGGGACACGGACGCGTCCGCGCCCGGATCCCACCAGGGCACGTCCGGATCGCCGATCCACTGCGACTCACCCGCGGCGTTGGTGCGAGCGATCATGCTCCCCGCATCCTGGGCGCTCGCGTCGGACCGGACCGGGCGCGGCGAGCGGACCGTGCCGTGCAGCTTGACGATGTCGCGAGCGTCCATGGCCTCGACCCGGTCGATCAGCGCGGCCGCCCGGGGGTCGGTGGCCCTGGCCTGGAGCTTCTCGTCATCGGAGAGCGCGAGGGTGCGCAGCGTGAGGATCTCGTCGATCTCGAGGCCGTCGTAGAGCTCGCCCGGGCTTTCCGGCGCGACCTCGGGGTGGTCGTACAAGATGATCGGCGAGGAAAGCACGATGTCCCGCCCGCCGTCGGGGTCGGCCAGCACCGGCCAGCCGCCGATGTTCTCGCACTCGGCCACGGCCGTCTTCGCCCACTCCGGCGGGTCGATCATCGAGATGAACTCCCCGCCGGTGGCGGTCATGATCACGTGCGCGGCGACCAGCGCGGTGGGCAGCGCGTCTTCCCGCCGCTCAGGGACGGGTTCGGCCGCGGTCCGGTTCTCCACCCGCACCCGCAGCCGCACCGCCTGCCACGGACCCTCGAGCGGGAACGCCCGTACGGACACCAGGCCGGCCAGCGGTTCCCGGCGGCGGACCGCGTACCCGGCCCCGGCATCACCGTGGTCGGCGTCACCGTCGTCGGCGAGCGGCTCGCGCTCCTCGCCGCCGTCGACCGCGAAGTCGTGGACGTGGCCCGCCCCGAGCAGTTCGTCACGGCCGACCGTGAACTCGATCTCCCGCTCCACCGCCTCGTCCCAGGTCTGCGCCTGGCCGCCGGGCTCGGAAGCCTCGGTGCGGCGCCTCTGCACCTGCAGGAAGCGAAGGATGATCTGAACGAAGGCCTGGCCGGAGTGCTCGAGGACGACCTCGGCCTGGGTGAAGTCGCGCTCGGAGGGGTCAGCGGCCGCGTATCCGGGCCCCATGACCACGCCCCACTGCCAGCGGCTGCGGTTCTTCTGGGCCGACGCCCGGTAGGGGTACAGGATGTATCCCTCGTACAGGACCGCGTCGGCGATGCGGCGGACGGCGTCGAGGCTCACGGCTGTCTCGCCTCGCCGATGGCACCCGCCGGGCCGCCCGGACTTCCGGGCACCTCCTGGGTCCCCGCATCCGTTATGTCGTGCGGGCTCTGGGCCGCGGCCAGCAGGGCGTTCAGGGTGGCGTCCCAGGTGGGCAGCGCGTTCCGCGCCTTGTACGCGGACATCGCGTCCAGCGTCTGGAGGCTGCAGCGCAGCCACGCGCTGTTAGGGAAGTGCGCGTCGACGAGCTCTTTCCAGACGGTGACCGGCATCCGGTAGGAGGCTTCGGCGCTCCACGGCACGAGCTCAACGGAATAGCCATGCTCGGTCGCGATGAAGACGGTGCCGCTGAACAGCATCAGCAGCGGAACCGTGCCGTCGTCCAGGCCCGCGAAGTATCGCCCCGAGGCCACCTCCAGGTCGTAGGTACACGGGACGGGAAGCTCGATCTCGGTCACCGCGGTGAACGAGGGGACCATGGTGGTGACGGTGGCGAGCTGGATCGGCTTGACCGTGTCGGCCCAGCGTGAGGGGTCCCCGAACAGGTCGTGCAGCCGCTGCGCTTCGGTCGCGGAGTACCGGCGGCGGTGCGGCTCGATCCGGATCTGGCAGCGCAGGGCGATGGCGTGAATGCGCGCGCCGGAACGTTCGGTCACCGTCAGCTGGAAGGTCAGCGTCGGCGTCACGGCGTACCGTTCGGCGGTCGCGCCGGTACAGCCGAAAATAAGGTCTGCCATCTCAGCGTCCCGGCCCATGGTCGGCGGTTCGTCGTTCCAGCGCGACGGCGCGGTGCCGCAAGCCGGTCATGAATGTCGCCATCGCGGTGCGCACCTCGGCGCCGCCGTCGAAGCCCGTCCAGTACATCCGGAGTTCGCCCACCAGCGAGTAGCACATGTCGATCGGGATCAGGAAGACCTCGTTGCCGAGGTCGGTGCGGTTGACCAGGATGGCCTCGACATCGGGGGCCATCTCGGTGAGCAGCGGGTGCTCGGCGGCGATCCTGTCCCAGGCCTCTAGATCGAGCTCGCATTCGGTCGGGCCGGCCGGGCTCGGGTAACCCGCCACCACCCGGCTGATCGCCGAGTTGTAGAAGAAGAACGCCATCGCGACCGGGATCTGCAGTTCGTTCCAGTCCAGCTCGGACAGGGGGCGGCCCGGGTCGTGGTAAATCCGCTCGGGTACGGCCCGGTACCGGCCGCCCCCCGCGCCTTCTTGAGTAAAAAGCAGGTAGCACGCGCGGCAGGCGCAGGCCAGCGACCGCTTGTCGGTGTCCACCAGGTGCCCGTGCCGGTCGGTGAGTACCTCACGGCACAGCTCGCAGTGTTCGACCCCGGAGTCCGCGGCGTCGTCTTGGCTCCGGTCGCCGGCCAGGCCCGGAATGCTGTCCAGGGCGGGCAGCCCGGCCACCAAGCCCGCCAGGCCATTCAGCTCCTGATGACCGCCAGCCTCCCGCGGACCGCCCGGTGCCGCGGGCGGACCGCCCGGTGCCGCGGGCGGCGGTGCCGCGGGCCGCGGTGCCGCGGGCGGCGGGAGAGTGGCTGGCCCCGTACCCGCGGCCCGCTTGGCGAAGCGGCGAAGACCGGTCACTTTGGTCCCTGCGCCACTGGAGGCTCCGGTCCCGGGTCCTCTGGCGGCGCCCCAGGTGGTCACCGGGCCCCCTGGAGTCCCGCCGGGCGCCGGCCGATCTGCAGCAGCGGCAGTTCCGCCGGCGCCTCGACAACCTCGACGTCGACCCCGGCGGCATCGGGGGCGGCTCCGGTCACTGCCTCCTCGAGCGCCGCCCGGACCGCGTCCGGGGAGGACCCGCAGCCGTGACCAGCCGCCTCCATCCGCAGCTGAATCACGCCTTGATCGTCGATGCCAAGGTAGGCGACCTGGCCGGCATGGGAACCGAACTGCGGCAGCACCTGGCCGATGGCGCGCTGGGCGCGGGCGCCGATGTCGAGCGGGTGCAGGTCATGCACCAACAGCAAGCTCTCCACCAGCGGGTCCGCGACCAGCCCGTCCAGCAGCCGCGGGCCCGCCCCGTGAGGATCGGAGCCAACGATCTTGACGATCTCGGCCAGCCCGGCACCGTACAGCTCGACCAGGCAGCTCACCAGTTCCTCGGCGGTCTCGGCAACCTGCGGCCCGGCCTTGGATCGAAGCTCGTCAAGCAGCGCTTCGATCTTTTCGCCTGCTACCCGCGCATCATGACCCGAGGCCATCTGCCCTCCCAATGGTGACCGCTTCTTTGGGATTCCCCGGCTTTACGTCGCCAGGGTGGTTCCCGTCGGGGAGTGCACCGTGTTGAGCGTCTTGCCGTTGCCCAGGTACATGTGCACGCCGCAGGGCAGGCACGGGTCGAAACTGCGGACCGCGCGCATGATGTCAATGCCCTTGAAGTTGTCCGGCGGGTTCTCCTCGAAGATCGGCGTGTTCTGCACCGCGTCCTCGTACGGTCCGGGCGTTCCGTAGCTGTCACGCACGCTGCCGTTCCACGGGGTCGGCGGGTACGGGTGGTAGTTCGCGATCTTCCCGTCCCTGATCACCATGTGGTGGGACAGCACACCGCGGACCGCCTCGGTGAAGCCGACGCTGTTCGCGTCCTGGGGAACGGTGAACGACTCCCAGGTCTTGGTGCGTCCGGCCCGGATCTCGGCTAGGGCCTGCTCGATGAAGTACACCCCGAGCGCGGCGGAGTAGGCCTGGAAGTAGGTCCGGGCCCGGTTCCGCTCCAGCGCGTTGGACAGCGGCCGGCCCTGCTTGTCCACCGGGATCTTCCACTCGAAAGTGGTTTCCGGCTTGGACATGGTCCTCGGCAGGTTGATCTTCACGCTGTGCCCGGTGGCCTGCACGTAGCCGCAGTCGACCAGGCCGGCCAGCGCGGTCGCCCACAGCCGTGCGATGGGGCCGCCGCCGGTGTCGAGCGCCAGGTGGTCGGTCCCGTCGAACCAGCGGGGGGACATGGTCCAGCTGTACTTGTCGTCGAAGTCGCGCTTTTGCGGCCGCGGGATCGTGTGCTGGTTCCACGGGTGACGGCGGTCGACCGGGT
>Ga0302326_10021337_pt1 | contig 13289 bp, 12 predicted proteins | sample Palsa_T0_3_FD_202264 | JGI IMG/M metagenome (GOLD analysis project Ga0302326, IMG submission 202264) | Peat permafrost microbial communities from Stordalen Mire near Abisko, Sweden - Palsa_T0_3 | ecosystem: Environmental > Terrestrial > Soil > Palsa > Peat permafrost | place: Sweden: Abisko... | reverse complement strand
TGGCCATCGGCGATGATCAGCTTCCGATCCTTCATCTGGTCGCGCACGGAGGCAATGATAGCCGGATCGGAAATCCTCCAGACGCGGTGAACGACGTCATATTCGTCGGTGACCTCGATGTCTGGAGCGATTTCCGGGGTTATTGCCGTATCGAGCAGGGCATCTACCTTGCCGGCCCCGCTATACAACATAAAGAGTTGACCGAAGTGGGCTCGGCTCGCGCGCAGCAGGTCCAGCCGGTCTGCTTTCGGCTTGGCCAGAGTCTGCTCATGGCGGAACACGATGCCCGCGGAATATTCCTCAATTTTGCCAAGGGCGATAAAGCCGCGCCGCTCCTGTTTCGGCGGGCTTCCGGCAGCGCTTTCCCCGACGCTGAAAGTCTGGGAGTAGCGGTAGATGGAAGGCTTGTCATCCTGTCGCAAAACGCCCGTTTGACGCCAGTTCTGGAAGGACGCCGCCGCCCGGGTGTAGACGTTTTCGGCTTTTCCGTTGTCCGGCAGAGGTTTGCCGAGAATCACACGCACCAGGTTGTAAGGACTCGCCTCGTAGTAGCGGTCTTGCATGGCGGGAGTGATCTTGTCGTAGGGCTGGGTCACAACCTGCTGGATCGCCACGCGATCGGGGTCGTAGCGCCAAGCTCGGAATGGGGAAATAATTGCCATAAGGGGAACGCGGAAATTGTAGCAGGGGCGAGGTGGCGCCGACTCAAAGTGGTATCTTTCGTCTTTGACAGCACCTTCGTTCTTGGCGCACTCCAGCGGGGCCGCCCAAGCGGAGCTTGGACGGGGCACCCTTCTGAATTTCATAGACCGAAATGGAAAAAAGATGCGCAGTGTCAGCTGCCGTCTGGCTAATTGGGAATCTAAAGTTCGTTTTTTGCGAAAAGGTGACATCACTTTTTCGATCTTGTGCTACTATCCGGCTCATAGCGGTTGTTGCGGCCCGCTCTTCAACGCGGGTCCCCTCCAAGGCGCGGATTTGGCAGGGTCTATGTCGTGCTGCAAAGAGTTCTCGGCTCGCGTCTCCCTCGCATTGTTTTTGCTGATTGCTGTGTGCGGCTCACTCCCGCTTTTTGCGCAGAATTCGAGTGAAGACGTCCACATCCAGCCTCGCGTCACGCCACCGGCTCCGAAAGAGCCCGAAATTGATCCGGCATTCAAAACCCACACCAAGCCCATGAAGGTAGACGTGGACATGGTGCTGGTGCCCGTCACCATCACCGATCCCATGAACCGGCTTGTGACCGGCCTCGACCGCGAGAACTTCAACCTTTTTGAAGGCAAAGACCAGCAGGAGATCAAAACTTTCTCCAGCGAAGACGCTCCGGTTTCGATTGGCGTGATCTTTGACATGAGCGGCAGCATGGGGAGCAAGATCGAGCGCGCCCGCGAGGCGGTGATTGAGTTTTTCAAGACCGCCAACCCGCAGGACGAGTTCTTTATGATCACCTTCGCCGATAAGCCGGAGGAGATTGCCGATTTCACGAGTTCGGTGGATGACATTCAGGGCCGGCTCATCTACGCGGTTCCCCGGGGACGCACGGCGCTGCTGGACGCCATTTACCTTGGCGTCAGCAAAATGCGCCAGGCCAAGTATCCGAAGAAAGCCCTGCTGATCATCTCCGATGGCGGCGACAACCATAGCCGCTATACGGAAGGCGAAATCCGGTCCATGGTCAAAGAGGCCGACATCCTCATTTACGCGATCGGCATCTACGACCATTACTTCCCGACCGAAGAAGAGCGCCTCGGACCTGCCCTGCTGAGCGACGTGACGGAACTGACAGGTGGCCGAGCGTTTACGATTGATAACCCGAACGACCTGGCGGACGTTTCCACAAAGATTGGCATCGAGTTGCGCAATCAGTATGTGATCGGATACCGTCCTAAGAATCCAATGCGCGATGGCAAATGGCGTAAGATAAGAGTGAAACTCTTGCCGCCAAAAGGATTGCCGCCGCTCAAGGTTTACGCCAAGACGGGTTACTATGCTCCGACGGAATAATGCTAGTCTACTGATTCTCTTCCTGCTGACAGCATTGCTCCGAAACACATCGCAAGCCCAAGAGGGAGCGTCGAACCAACCTACGTCGAACCAGTCGGCGGCGGTTCCGTCCTCGCAAGCAACTCCGCCGACATCTCCGGGACAGGCCACTCCACCGAATGCCGCTCAGAATGCGGAGACGCCCGAGGATAGCAGCGTCTTCGTCTTCCGCAAGCAGGTCGAAGAAGTGGTGCTGCATGCCACGGTTGTGGACGACAAGCAGCACATCGTCACCAGCCTCGATAAGGATGACTTCAACGTCTACGAGGATGGGCATCCCCAAACCATCACTTCATTCCGGCACGAAGATATTCCTGTCGCCATGGGCATCGTTGTCGACAATTCCGGTTCGATGCGGGAGAAGCGTGAAAAGGTGAATGCAGCGGCGCTGAATCTGGTACGAGCCTCTAACCCGAACGATGAAGTGTGTATCGTCAACTTTAACGACGAGTACTACCTCGATCAGGATTTCACATCCAGCATCAATAAGCTGAAACAGGGCCTGGAAAAAATCGAAGCTCGTGGAGGCACCGCGCTCTACGATGCGGTCGTAGCCACGGCTGAGCACCTGAAAAAAGGCGCGAAGCTCGAAAAGAAAGTCATTCTTGTGGTTACGGACGGGGACGATAACGAGAGCGCGGAAACCCTGGAACAGGCGGTACGGCGTCTGCAAGGCGAGAACGGACCCACCGTTTACACGATTGGCATCCTGGAGAAGGAAGAGCACCCAAAGCACGCTAAACGTGCGCTGCAAATCATCTCCGATAGAACGGGCGGCATCGCTTTCTTTCCGCAGACGCTGGATGAAGTGGACGCCATCAGTCGCACCGTGGCCCACGATATTCGCACTCAGTACACCATTGGATACAAGCCGACGACGCCGAAGAGTCAGGGCGGCTATCGTCAAGTAAAAGTGGACGCGCGTTCGCACAGCCATGGCAAACTTAGCGTCCGGACGAGAACCGGTTACTACGCCGGACCCGAGCCGGCTTCCGGCGCACAATAGATTCCCAGGTTACCAAATTGCAAATTTACGAAATCCTTGCATTGACGCTTCCCCTTCCCGTTCCTTACTCTGGAGTGTGCCTTCCACAACCTTAACTTCGGGAGCCTCCCGCCTGCGCGTTAGCGACGATATTTCGAAGCTGGTCGGCGAAACGCCGATGCTGCAGATGAAGAAGCTGGCCCCTGCGGGGTCGGCTGAGATTTTCGCCAAGCTCGAATACCTGAACCCGGGGGGGAGCGTGAAGGATCGCGCCGCCATTGGCTTGATTGCGCGCGCCGAGAGCGAAGGCAAGCTGAAGCCGGGTGGCGTGGTCATTGAAGCCACGGCGGGAAACACCGGTATCGGCCTGGCTCTGATCGGGGTGAGTCGCGGGTACAAAGTCCGGCTGTTCGTTCCAGAAAAATTTTCGGAAGAAAAGGTCATCATCATGCGGGCACTCGGCGCCGAGGTGACGCGCACTCCGGAGGCCGAGGGCATGCAAGGCGCCATCCAGCGCGCCCGGGATCTGCTGGCGTCTACACCCGGGGCGTTCCTGGCGGCGCAGTTTGACAACCCCGCGAACACCGATTACCACTACGAAAACACGGCCCGCGAAATTTTTGAGCAGATGGAGGGACGGGTCGACGCCATCACGATCGGATGCGGTACGGCTGGGACCTTTACTGGAGTCGCGCGTTTTCTCAAGGAACGGATCGCGAAGGTGCACGCCGTGGCGGTGGAGACGCAAGGCTCGATCCTCGGCGGCGGAAAGCCCGGTCCACACAAGGTGGAGGGCATCGGCAACACCTTTATTCCTGGAAATTTTGACCGCTCCGTGTGCGACGAAGTGATGATGGTCACCGATGACCAGGCCTTCGGCATGGTGAAGGAACTGGCGGCGCGCGAAGGCGTGCTCGGTGGCTCCAGCGCCGGCGCCAACGTGTACGCGGCGGTTGCCATCGCCCGGCGGCTTGGGGCAGGGAAGCGCGTGGTTACGCTGATTCCCGACTCTGCCGAACGCTATCTATCGAAGAAGATTTTTGAGGGCGGAATTTAGTTTGCTTTGAAAGTCAACAGGTCCTTCGCTTCGCTCAGGATGACAATTTTAGTTGTGTGACAGACACTTGAGTTGCATGACACAGGAGAGTGTTTTGACGAGTAAGCAAGTGGGCTTCGCAACCACAGCCATTCACGTTGGACAGGAGCCCGACCCTCTCACCGGGGCGGTCAGCGCCGCCATCTACCCAACTTCCACTTACGCACAGGAAGAGATCGGCAAGAACAAAGGTTACGAATACGCGCGGGTGTCAAATCCAACTCGCGACCGATTGGAGACGAACCTCGCTGCGCTCGAAGGCGGAACGGCCGCGCGCGTGTTCGGTAGTGGCATGGCGGCGATTAACGCTATTGCTACGATGCTCAAAAGCGGCGACCACATTGTCGCCGGCCACAATCTGTATGGCGGGACGCCGCGCCTCTTCAATCAGGTCCTGGCTAAATTTGGTCTCACATTTACTTATGTCGATACGTCGAACGCCGACAACGTTAAGCGTGCGTTCAAGAAGAACACGCGGTTGTTGTTTCTGGAGACGCCGACCAACCCTCTGATGGAGCTTTGCGACTTGCGCGCCATCAGCGAACTCAGCCACCGGCACGGGGTTGAGGTCGTCGTCGACAACACGTTCATGTCGCCATATTTTCAGCGTCCGATCGAACTCGGCGCCGACATGGTGGTCCACTCCACCACCAAATTTCTCAATGGACATAGCGACGGGCTGGGTGGTGTTGTGGTTTGCACCAAGCCCGAGCAAGCGGAAAAACTCGCTTTTCTTCAGAAATGCGCAGGCGCGATCCTTTCACCCTTCGAGTGCTGGCTGATCCTGCGCGGGGTGAAGACTCTGGCGGTTCGCATGGAACAGCACGACCGCGGCGGCCGCAAGGTTGCGGACTATCTTTTCAAACACAAGAAGGTGCAGAAGGTTTTCTATCCCGGATTACCGGATCATCCGCAGCACGAGCTGGCCAAGCGCCAGATGTCGGGCTTCGGATCGATGATCGCCTTCGAAACCGGATCGCTCGCGAACGCCAACAAGATGCTGCGCAAGGTGCGCATCTGTTGTCTGGCCGAGTCCCTGGGCGGGGTTGAAACCCTGATTTCACATCCCGCAACCATGACGCACGCTGGCATCGGCGAAGAAGGACGCCGCAAAATCGGCATCACCGACGGCATGGTCCGCATCTCCGTCGGCATTGAGGACGTGGACGACATTCTCGCCGACCTCGACCAGGCGCTGGCCGCGATCTAGCGTGCTGGTGTGGTGACGGGGCTGTGACTGTACCATCGGGGTGAAGCCACATAAGCGCTAACTTAAGGCGGAGTTCCCGTCATCCATCCAGGATCGATGCCAAGCGCGAAGATCACTCCTTACAATTGAATCAGGAGATAGAAATGCAAAAACGCAAGCTGGGAAAAAGCAATTTAGAAGTGTCTGCAATCGGCCTTGGCTGCATGGGAATGAGTTTCGGTTACGGTCCGCCGGCGGACAAAAAGAAAATGATTTCTCTGATTCGGAAGGCGGTCGAACTTGGCGTCACGTTCTTCGACACGGCTGAAGTGTACGGCCCGTTTACGAACGAAGAACTCGTCGGTGAGGCCCTGGCTCCCTTCCGCAAGCAAGTGTCGGTCGCCACCAAGTTTGGATTCAAACTTGATCCGGACACCGGGAAACAAGCCGGGCTGGACAGCCGGCCGGAGCACATTAAGGAGGTCGCTGAAGCCTCGCTCCAACGGCTTAAGACCGACGTCATCGACCTGTTTTACCAGCACCGCGTCGATCCGGACGTGCCGATCGAAGATGTAGCCGGAGCGGTGAAGGACCTTATCCGGCAAGGCAAGGTGAAGCATTTCGGGCTCTCGGAAGCGGGTGCACAGACCATCCGCCGCGCGCATGCAGTGCAGCCGGTCACGGCGCTCCAGAGCGAATATTCTCTGTGGTGGAGAGAGCCGGAAGCGGAAATCATTCCCACACTCGAAGCACTCGGAATCGGATTGGTTCCGTTCAGCCCGCTGGGAAAGGGCTTCCTTGCCGGGGCGATCAAGGAAGAAACGAAGTTCGACAAGACTGATTTCCGGAACATCGTTCCCCGTTTCAGCGAAGAGAATCGGAAGGCGAATCAGGGCTTGGTGGATCTGATCGAAAAGTTCGCGAAACAGAGAAAGGCGACACCCGCCCAGATTGCACTCGCTTGGCTGCTGGCCCAGAAGCCGTGGATAGTTCCCATTCCGGGTACAACCAAGCTGCATCGACTCGAAGAAAACACGGGAGCTGCCGCCGTCGACCTTACGCCCGCCGAAGTTCGGGAACTCGAAAGCGCAGTCTCGGAGATCGCGGTGCAAGGCGCCCGGTATCCAGAACAGCTGCAGAAATTAGTCGGCCGCTAGACGAATTCCGTCAACCCACCCTGCTTACGTTAGCGCTGAGGGGAAAGTCCGGTTTCCACGCAAGTCACCCTCAAAGCACCGACTCTCCAATCCACTCCAGATACGGCGCGCTTCCACCGGCGATGGCAATCTCGATACACTCTGGCAATTCGTAGGAATGCAAGTCGGTCAAAGCCTCGCGCAGGCGGCCGACCGCCTCTGCCGTCGTCTTGCTTATGAGCAGCCACTCTCTTGCCGTCTCGACCTTGCCTTGCCAGCGATATACGGATTCAATCTCAGGAACGATGTTTACGCAGGCCGCCAGTTGCCGCTCGACCAGTGCGTGGGCGATTTTGCGGGCTTCTTCGAGCGAGCCGCAGGTGGTTAGAACGAGCCGGTTATCAGTCATAATCAGATGCTCGTATAAAATCTAGAATTCAAGAATCGAGAGTTCAAGAATAAGGTTCGAGCTTCACTCGAAGCATACGGGGCTGCCAATGGCGACGCAAATCAAGTTTGGAACATCGGGATGGCGGGCCGTAATGGCCGAAGAGTTCACGTTCGCCAATGTCCAGAGGGCCGTGCACGGCATCGCGCGCTATGTGTCGTTGCAGAAATCGAATGGAGGCGAAGTCATCGTGGGACGCGATCCGCGGTTTCTGGGCGAAACTTTCTGCGCCATGGCGGCTGATATTTTGTCCTCCTACGGCATTACGCCGCTGGTCATTGCGGAGCCCGCGCCTACGCCCACTATTTCGTACGCGGTGATCAGTTCCAAGGCCGACGGCGCCATCAACTTTACCGCATCGCACAATCCGCCTGAATATAACGGCATCAAGTTCTCAACGCCGGATGGCGCGCCCTCGCTCCCCGAAGCCACAAAGGCCATCGAGTCCGAGATTGCGGCCTTTGACGCAAATCCGCCAACTCGGCAGGCCGCAAAAGCGAACCGATCGCAGTCCCAGCCCCAATCCCAGTCTATCGACCCTCGCCGCATGTATCTTGCGCGTTTGCGCGAAATTGTCGATCTTGATGTCATCAAAAAGTCCGGGATCAAGATTGCCTTCGACCCCATGTGGGGCGCTGCCCGCGGCTATTCGGACGCTTTTTTGCGCGAGGGCGGCGTGACCGTAGCCACCGTCCATGACACTCGCGATGTGCTGTTCGGAGGCCACGCTCCCGAGCCCGACGATCACCTGCTCGAAGACTTGCGTCACAAGATGCGCGAAATCGGCGCGACCATTGGGATTGCAACGGATGGTGATGCCGATCGCTTTGGCGTCGTCGACGATGACGGCACATTTCTGCAACCGAACTACATCATCGCTTTGCTCTTTGACTACCTGGTCGAAACCCGGGGATGGAAAAACGGAGTCGGCAAATCCGTGGCCACGACGAATCTCATCAACGCGCTTGCCGAAAAACACAAAATCGAACTCCACGAAACGCCGGTCGGCTTCAAATATATTGGCGAGCTCATCAAGCAGGATAAGATCCTCATCGGCGGCGAAGAAAGCGCCGGCCTCTCCATCCGGAAACACGTTCCGGAGAAAGACGGCGTGCTCGCCGGCCTGCTGTGTTGCGAGATGGTGGCTCGCCGCGGCTGCTCGCTGGGCAAACAATTGAATGACCTATTTGCCAAAGTTGGTTCCTTCTACCCGCTTCGCGAAAACTTCCGCTTGACGCCGGAAGTCAAAGAGAAGTTTACTAGAAAGTTACGGGTCGATCCGAGCGAGTTTCATGGCATCCGAGTTGCGAGCGTAGTGAGGACCGACGGGCTCAAGCTTGTACTTGCCGACGGATCGTGGGTCTGTTACCGGCTCTCGGGCACGGAGCCGGTGGTGCGCGTGTATAGCGAGGCGCGCAGTAAGGGAGGTCTCGCAAAGTTGAGCGCGGCAGCAAAAGCATGGATCTTCGACTAGGACCATCGCCGAGAAAGCGCATCCTCCCGGGCGCAGAGGCCGGGCTGCGCGCGGTCGTCGGCCCGGTCGTCGGTAAGAGGATCGGCCAGGCGATCGGGCAGGCCGTGGGCCATGTCGTCGTTCAGGTAAAAGACCAAGCCAAAGATCAGGCTCCAAGAGCAGAGGCGGCGGCGGCGCGCTGGGTCGAGCGCACGCGCCCGTTCTGGTCGTGGCTCGCGCTGGAGTGGCGTCGTCTGGGAACCGCGGCCGCCGTGTTTCTTATCGTTGGGTTGCTTCTCCACGCCATGTTCGGAGCCAACGGCATGGTTATTTATCGGGAGAAGCGCGACGAGACGCGATCGCTACAGAGTGAAGTCGAGCGCCTGCAGAAAGAGAACAGTGGGTACGTCGATCAGATCAAGTCGCTCAAATCCGATCCTGCCGCCATCGAAAAGGAGGCCCGCGAGCAACTGCACTACACTCGCCGTGGAGAAGTCGTTTACGTAGCTCCCGATCCTCCGCCGAAGCCCGCCATCGGGCGCGCCAGCAACGACAGCAAAAGCGACAAGTAGAGCCTGATCAGGAGCCGGTAATGGTGCAGTTTTTACCGGCTCCTTCCAGGTTGCCATAAGGATCGATCAGCAATTTTCAACAGCCTGCTAGGGGTTGGTAGGTGTCTGCGGCACGCGCGCTGCGGGCAGGCTGGGACCGAGCACGAAGTCATTCCCGATTACGGTGCCATTGCCCAGCACGAGGTTATAGCCGGGCTCAGTTACCCACGCGCCATTATTCCCGGAAATGTTCTGCCGGAATACGATGTTAGCCGAGCCGTTTGCCTGCGCGGCCGCAAGCGTATAGATGTCGTAGTTCTCGTTGCCAAGACGTCCGCCTTCGGACTGAATCTTAAGCGCTACGAGGCCGACAAAATCGGGCGAGGACAAGCTTGTGCCGATAAAGCCGTAGAAGCTCCCGTCGATCGGCGTCCAGTCGAAACTGCGATCGGGCGGGCACTTGCCATGCTGTTGGTAGTACAGGTCGCCGTACGGGCAGCCGCCCATCTCCAGCGCAACATCGGGGATCGTGCGCCAATTCGTGGCCCTAGCCGGCAGGTACTTCTGCGAGACCAGATTCTGATAGGACGGCTTGGCGAAGTAGCTGCTGATGCCGCCGCCGGAACCCCAGACCGCGCCCGTCGCCGAAGTACCGTAGAAGATGTCGAAAGCCAGGGGATCCGAAACCGCATTCTCGCTGACGTAAGCGGAAAACAGGGTCGGGGGCTCATACGTCGTCACCAGGTTCGTGCCACCGACGGCGGTTACGTGCGGGCTCGCCGCAGGTATGCCAACGCCGACCTGCATCGCCCCACAGGGCGTCGGCGCCGAGGCGCTGAAACACACGGCCGGGGGAATGTCTTTACCTCCCCAGTCGCCCGAGGCCGCAACGAAGGTGATGCCTTGGACATTGCCCTCGGCGAAGAAGTCATCGTAAATGCCGATGATGCCTTCGTAGTTGACCCCACCGTTGTAGGCGGGAGAGTAAGCGACTTCGGGCTCGCCGAAAGACATGTTGACGACATCGACGAGGTTATCCTCATCGATGTCGGCGAGGCCGGCGAGAATTGAATCGTCAGCGAGATCGGGCATGTTGTAGAGATAAACGTCGGCGAGCGGTGCCATGCCGGCGGAATGGGTGATGTCGATGTGCGTCTCGGCTGCTGCATTGGGATCGAATGGCGCCCCGCCTTCGACGTTGCGGGTGGTAATGGAAGGCGTCGCCAGATGCTCGTGCGAGAAGTACAACTTCATATCCGATGGGTTGAAGTTCGGCGTCATCAGAATACCGATGTTGACGCCTTTACCCGTCAGCGCCTGGTAGCTCGGGTAGGCATACGCCTGCTTCAGATCATCGAACCAGTACCCGCCTCTGGTCGATTGGCGGTTATCAGGATTAACGGCGACTCTGGGCGCGGCGTAGGAGTGCATGTGAATCATGCCGGAGAACGCCGCAACCATCGCGTCCGCCGACGCAAGAATCGGCGTGAGCTTCAGCGCTGTCGCTGCCGCCATGGCCTGCCTGCCGGAAGCAAAGCGCGCCGTCACCAACGTTGTATCGAACGCGGCGTTAATGGCACCGACTGTTCCCGATACGCCCAGGCTGTGCGTGCGGACCTCGGTAACATGCAGGCCGTACGCCGCAAGCTCATGCGTAATGGCGTTCAGCAAGCTTTGCGAGGGACCGAACTTCTCGTTGAACTGAGCCGGCGTCAGCCACTGATGGTAGGCCGGGGAGCCGGGGGCTTGAAGCTCGGCGATGAGCGCATCGACCGCGCCCCGATCGCGCACTGGTAGATATATGTTGAATTGGACGACCTGCTCCGCGGCAACCGCTGAGCCAAGCACTGCTTTTTCATGAGCGGCCGACGTGCCGGTCAGCGCGAGCCAGGAACATGCGCCGAGGAGTGCGAGTGCGCATGCCTTGCGATGTCTGGATAGAATCCTAAATGAAAAGATTGACACGAGTGTATCTCCCTTCGATCGACTTTGGTTTATTCCAGGATATTCAATTGGGCTGGAAGCGGCAGCGATCATACACCCATCCCGCTGTGCGCCGATAGATGAAACAATTTGCGCACGGACCGCCCTAAGTGTTCGCTTGCTAATAACGAGGACTCCCGCCCCTCACACGACACCGATTCCCAAGATCCGGCAGCATGGTCCTGTTTCTCCGTCTGTGATAAAGTTCCACCCGTCATGTGTGGGACTTAGTCCCGAGGAGGATGAAATGCGAACGTTTCTTTTGTTGTTAATGGCAGGCGCGTTAATTCTTTTGGTGGCCTCGGCGTCATTTGCGGGAGATACGCAGACGGTGAATGGGTGGGTTAGCGACTCCAAGTGCGGTGTTAAGGGAGCCAACGCGGACGCGGCCGCTTGCACGAAAAAGTGCATTGCAGGCGGCGCCAGCCCCGTCGTCGTTACCGACAAAGACCAGAAAGTCCTGGCAGTGGACAATCCTGCCGCCCTCAAGGGTCATGAAGGGCATCACGTTGCCGTTACTGGGACGATCGACGGGGACAAGATCCACATTGATAGCGTCAAGATGCTGTAGCTAAGGCCAATGTCTTCGGCAACTGGCGGGGAGGCCGTCAGCGAGCCGTCCCTATGGCAGCGGGATCGCTTGACCGTTCTTGATCCTGAGAGTCATTGACTCGGCACGTTGTGTTGCGCCCGATTCGTTGACGACAACAACATTGCCGATTGCCTCAACCGTCCGAAACTTCACGTTGTAGACGACATGATCCGCCTGTAGCGAGAAGAGGTTGTACGCCACGAAGACTGTATCTTCGTACGGAAGTTTCTCGCCCTCGTAGGTGTAGGTGCCGTCAGTCGCGGCGCGTCTCATATAGCGGATGTAGAGCTGGAACGGTACGCCATCGTCCGACGAAGCCGAGAAAGACTCTTCCCCATAATAAGGAAGGGGGTTCTTAAGAGCGGCCGCCCACTCCCCCGGGGTCACGGGAGCACCCGAACTGTTGACCACGACGTGATCGACGATTCTCCCTACCGGCAGAATGATGTCAAACCTGACGCTAGCCGACGATGCAACGCGAAATGGCGGCCGACGGTAGGACCTGTGGCCAGCTCTCTGCGCAGTCATGGTGTAGACGCCGAATGGGAGATCCGCTTCATACCTCCCTGCCTCGTTCGTAGCCACGGTCTTGCTCTTTTGCTCGCTCTGGAAAGTAACCTTGGCTCCGGGGATCACCGCTCCAAGGGGATCTGTAAGCGTTCCTTTGACATGGAATGTCTGAACTTGAGTGACAGGCGTCGGGGACTGCCCAAACAGGCTGGTGCAGAGCAACAAAGCCACAAGCACGGCTGCGACTCCATGACGCATGAAGCACACCCAAACGAGATTTTCTGCCGCTTCTACCGGACCACGCCTTCGAGCGGCGAACTGGCAGTGGCATAAAGCTTACGCGGCATTCGCCCCGCCAGGTAGGCCTGTCGACCCGCCAGCACGGCGTGCTTCATCGCTTCCGCCATGAGCACGGGGTCCTGGGCGCCGGCAATGCCGGTGTTCATCAGGACGGCATCGTAACCTAGCTCCATGGCAATCGCCGCGTCGGACGCCGTGCCGACGCCCGCGTCCACAATCAGCGGTATTCCCGTGATCATCTCGCGCAGGATTTGCAGGTTGGCAGTGTTCTGAATGCCCAGCCCGCTGCCGATCGGCGCGCCCAAAGGCATCACTGCCGCAGCTCCCGCGTCCACTAAACGTTTGGCAAACACGATGTCGTCCGACGTATAAGCCAGGACGGTAAATCCTTCCTTCGCCAGCACGCGGGTGGCTTCGAGCGTCGCCTGCACATCCGGATACAGCGTGGCGTGATCGCCAATCACTTCCAGCTTGATCCAGTCCGAGAGTCCGACCTCGCGCGCGAGGCGGGCGGTGCGGATGGTGTCATCAGCGGTGTAGCAACCGGCCGTATTCGGCAGGAGGAAATATTTACCTGGATCGATGTAATCCAGGAGAGATTCCTTGCTGCGATCAAGATTCACGCGGCGCACCGCCACGGTCACCATGTCGGCGCCGCTGGCTTCGAGTGCGCGGACGGTTTCCTGAAAAGACTTGTATTTGCCGGTCCCTACGATCAGGCGGGAGCGGAATTGTTTGCCAGCGATAGTGAACGAGTCCATCATCACCTTATTGTACGGCGACAGGAAGCTGGATGGCGGACCTACTCGCGTCTCGTCCGTTCCTGTCAAGGGCAGCCGATGTGGCCGGGCGGGGCGCCGGCGCTCCACTTATCCGCCTGCCGTTTCCGCCTTTTCGTACATCTCATCAATCAGCGTGCGGTATCGATCCTCAATTCCTCGTCGCCGCACCTTCATCGTGTGCGTCAGTGTGCCATCCGCCGCCGAGAATTCTTCCGGTACCA
>Ga0302326_10021336_pt1 | contig 13289 bp, 7 predicted proteins | sample Palsa_T0_3_FD_202264 | JGI IMG/M metagenome (GOLD analysis project Ga0302326, IMG submission 202264) | Peat permafrost microbial communities from Stordalen Mire near Abisko, Sweden - Palsa_T0_3 | ecosystem: Environmental > Terrestrial > Soil > Palsa > Peat permafrost | place: Sweden: Abisko... | reverse complement strand
CCTTCGACGCACCCGCCCTGGCGGCGGCCAGGCAGTTCGTGTTCGAGCCGGCGGTGGTCGACGGCAAGCCCATCCCGGTCAAGATCGCCTACCGCTACGTCTTCAAGTTCGAAGAGAAGATGGTCCAGAAGACCACGGCCGACTTCGCCGGCATCGTCCGCGATCGCCGCTCGAAGCAGCCCATGGCCGACGTGCGCGTCGCCCTCGACACCGGCCAGCAGGCGCTCACCGACGACCAGGGCAGGTTCGCGGTCCCGGATGTACTCCCCGGCGAGCACACCGTCACGCTCTCGGGCGAGAAGCTGGCGACGGTGGGGACCACCGAGACGTTCGAGGTCGCCAAGCGCATCGACGCCATCTACGAGGTCGACCCCAAGAAGGAGAAGGCGGCAAGCGGGGACGAGGAAGAGGAGATCGTCGTCACCGCGCCGCGCATCAAGAAGCAGGTGGTCTCCACCGTGGTGCAGGCCGAGCAGGCGACGCGCATCCCCGGCACCCAGGGCGACGTCCTCAAGGTGGTCGAGAACCTGCCCGGCGTGGCGCGTGCGGCGGCGGGCTCGGGAGCCCTGGTGGTGTGGGGGTCGGCGCCCACCGACACGCGCGTCTACGTCGAGGGCGTCCGCGTGCCGCGCCTCTACCACGACGGCGGCTATCGCTCGATCGTCAGCTCGGACTTCGTCCGCTCGGTGGAGCTCATCCCCGGCGGGTACGGCCCGCTCTACGGGCGCGGTCTCGGCGGGCTGGTCACCGTGGCGCTGCGGCCGCTCGACGAGCCGGGGATCCACGGCAGCGTGGCGGCCGACACCATCGACTCCTCGGCGTCGGTACGCGCGCAGGTGAGCGACAAGGTCCACGTCGCCGTCGCCGCGCGAAAGAGCTACCTCGACTCCGTCCTCTCCGCGGTCACCTCCGAGGACGTCGGCCTCTACGTCCCCTTGCCTCGCTTCTGGGACGCCCAGGCGCGCGCCGTCTACGCCATGGCGCCGCACGAGACCATCGAGGTGGGCGGCCTGGTCTCATCGGACCGCACCACGCGCAACAACCCGAACCCCGATCCCTCCCTCAGCACCAGCTCGACCAGCGGCACCGACTTCAACCGGGTCTATGCGCGCTACGAGAAGCACACCGCCGACGGCGCGGTCATCACCGTCACTCCGTCGGTGGGCACCGATTCGACCTCGCTGGTCGACGCCTACGGCTCGACGGTGACGGAGCTCACCAACGACTCCCGGGTCTACGGCCTGCGCGCCGGATGGCAGGGGCCGCTGGAGACGTGGCTGCGTGGCTCGCTGGGGGTGGACGCCGAGATGCAGGTGTCGACGCTCCATCGCGCGGGGTCCATCGGCGCACCGCCGCGCGAGGGCGACATCTACGTCTTCGGTCAGCCGCCGCCCACGCAGATCAACTTCGACGACTGGAAGACGGTCATCGCCTCGGTCGCTCCGTACGTCGAAGGGGATTTCTCGCTGCTCGGCGACACGCTGCACGTCGTCCCGGGCGTACGCTTCGAGCCGTTCCTCACTTCCACCAACAAGCTGACGCCGCCGCCCGCCGGCAGCCCCGACATCGGCGTCACGCACGAGCAGTCGGTCATCGAGCCCCGCCTTTCGCTGCGTTACGCCTTCACTCCGCGCATCACTGCCAAGGCCGCAGTCGGCGTCTATCACCAGGCTCCCCAGCCGGAGGACCTCTCGTCGGTGTTCGGCACTCCCGGGCTGCTGCTGTCGACGGCGCAGCACTACCTGGCCGGCGGCGTCTTTCAGCTCACCGAGTCGCTGTCCGTGGAGATGACGGGCTTTCTCGCGGAGCAGCAGGGTCTTGCCACGCGCAGCGAGTCCGAGAGCCCGCTCATCGCGCAGGCGCTGGTGCAGCAAGGGATCGGGCGCTCGTACGGCACCCAGTTTCTGCTCCGGCAGCAGCAGGCAGGCCGTTTCTTCGGGTGGATCAGCTACAGCATCCTTCGCAGCGAGCGCAAGGACGCCCCCAACCTCGACTGGCGCCTCTTCGACTTCGACCAGTCGCACGTGTTCACGGCCGTGGGCTCCTACGACCTGGGCCACGGCTTCGAGGCGGGGCTGCGCTTCCGATTTGCCACGGGCTACCCGCGCACCCCCGTGATCGGCGCGTACTATGCGGCGAGCACCGATACCTACGAGCCGCTCTTCGGCGCGCACAACTCGATTCGCATTCCCCCCTTCGTGTCGCTGGACGCCCGCCTCGCCAAGCGCTTCAAGCTCGGCGGGAAGACCGACCTCGAGATCTACCTGGACGTCCAGAACGTGACCAACCACTCCAATCCGGAGGAGATCGTGTACAATCCGACGTACACCCAGCGCGGATACATCACGGGCTTTCCCGTATTGCCGGTCGCGGGGGCGAGGCTCTCGTGGTGACCGGGATCCGGGGACGACGTGGAGACGGAGGCTTGCGGAGCGCCTCCCGCCTCGTCGCATTACTCCTCGTTCCTCTCTGTGCCTGCAAGCCCGCCTTGGACGAGACGGTGTCTCTCGTCACCGAGCCGCAGGTGCTCGGGGTCCAGGCGACGCCCGCCGAAGGCGCGCCGAGCGCGAGCGTGGCCTTCACCGCGCTCATCGTCGACGGGAATGGACCCATCCCCAGCGCCCCCATCGCCTGGGACTTCTGCAACGCGCGCAACCCCCTGGCCAACCTCGGCCCGGTGAGTGCCGAGTGCCTGCAAGCGAACGACCCGAACCTTGTCTCCATCGGGACGGGGCCGCAGGCTTCGGGCGTCATTCCCGACATCGCGTGCCGGCAGTTCGGCCCCGAAGTGCCCGAGAGCGTGGGCAACGAGACCCCCGGTCGTCCGGTCGATCCCGACTCCACCGGCGGCTACTACCAACCGGTGAGCCTGTTCATTCCGACGTCGCCGGGTCTGGTGACGGCCCTTTACGGTATGCGCATCTCGTGCGGTCTGGCCGAGGGCACGTCGGACCAGGCCAACGACTACCTGGCGCGATATCATCTGAACGTGAATCCGGCCGTCGCCTCGCTCACCGCGGGCGGGGCGCCCTGGACCATGGATCCGGCCGGGACGGCCAACACGGTGTCGATCGGGCAAAGCGTCGAGCTCGAGGTGGGGTGGGCGACGTGCCCGCTGTCCGACACCTGTGGAGACGGCATCTGCGGCGCCGACGAAAGTCTGGCCAGCTGTCCCGCCGACTGCACCACCCCCCAGGGATGCAGCGGGGCGGAGCGCTACGTGAACTTCGACCTGGGCAGCCAGTCACTCTTCGACGACCGGGAAGGGATCCACGTATCCTGGTTTGCGACGGGGGGAAGCTTCGGCCTGGATCGCACCGGGAACGACGGCAGTGATACGACGACGACGAGCGACAACGTCTGGGCCGCGCCGGGGCAACCGGGGACGGTGCACATGTGGATCGTGCTCCACGACGATCGGGGGGGCATCGGCTGGGGGGCTTACACGTTGCAGGTGCAGTGACGAGAGAGGCTACGAACGCGCGAGCAACAGCGCGCCGCCGAAGACCAGCGCAGCGCCGGCGATGGCGCGCCTGTGGGGTCGCTCGCCTCCCCACAGGGCCAGGAGCTGCGCGAAGAGCACCGACGTATTCCGCAGCGTGAGCACGGCGCCCGCCCCGGCCACGGCGAGGGCCTGCAGGAAGATGACGAAGGAGGCGGTGCAGGTGACCCCGCCGATCCCCACGCGCAGCGGACTGCGACGCAGCGCCAGCCAGCCTTCATGCCATGCCGTTGGCCCCAGCGAGGCCACGTTGATGGGCAGCGCGCAGGCCAGCGCGACGGCAAAGACGGCGTGCGGCTCGGCGTGGGCGGAAAGCGCGACCTTGTAGCAGAGATGGTAGCCGGCAATGCAGGCGGCGCAGGCAGCGGCCCAACCCAATCCAGCCGGCGTGGCGTGCTCGCGCGGGCGGAGGGCCGTGCATGCCAGTCCGCATCCGATGAGGAGCACGCCGACGGCGGCAGGCCAGGTGAGCGGCTCGCCGAGCAAGAAGAAGGAGAGCGGCCAGGTCACGAGCATCGCGCCCCCCCGGGACACCGTGTAGACCGGCCCGAGCGGACCCCGGGCCAGGGCCCGACCCAGCGCCGCGAAGTAGACCCCCTCGAAGAGGCCCGCCCCGAGCGTCCAGAGCAGCCCGGTGGCGGAGGGAAAGGCCGTCTGCCGGGCGAATGGCACCAGTGCCGCCGCGGTGACCGTCGCCACGGCGAGAACGGCCAGCCCGGCGCTCCTCGCGTCCTTCTCGTGCTTGATGAGCGCATTCCAGACCGCATGCAGAAGGGCGGAGAGGAGAACGAGGAGGGCGGAGTGCCGCGTCATGATCGGTCGAGCGGAGGGGACTCGGATGTCCGTCGATGGCCGCCGGTCGCACCGACGCTACTTGCATGCCTGGCTCTGGCACGTCTTGCCGAGCGAGTCGCAATCCTGGCAGTAGCCGTGCCCGCAAGACGTATCTGACGTGCCGTCGCTGCAGTTGAGCCAGGGTAATCGCGCGCGTCGTGCCTCGGGCGGACCCAGACCCGTTGCGCCAGCGTGGTAAAGTGGTCTTACCACCAGGCCTGGAGGGGAGCCAGCCCTGAGGAGCTGCCCCCCGAAAGGAATCCCACGGTACCCTCACCACGCTTTCGCACTGGTACCCAGATGAACGGTCTCAGCCATGGTCTCCTTTCCGCGCGGGCAAGCGGCGTGCTCCTTCACCCCACGTGTCTGCCAGGTCCGCACGGCAGCGGGGACCTGGGCGATGGAGCCCGGCGCTTCGTCGACTTTCTCTCCGCCTCGCTGCAAAAGTGGTGGCAGATGCTCCCCGTTGGACCGCCCGGCTACGGGGAATCGCCTTACAGTGCGGAGTCGGCGTTCGGCGGCAATCCGCTGCTGGTGAGCCTCGAGGGCCTCGCCTCGTGGGGGTTGCTCGATCTGGCGTCGCTCCCCCCGGCGGAGCCCCTGCGCGCCGATCGGGTGGACTACCTGCCCACCGCCGCGCACCGCACGAAGTACCTCCGTGCCGCCTTCGAGGCGTTCCAGACGCGCACCGATCACCGCGCCTTCGATGGGTTCTGCGGCGAGAACGCGGCATGGCTCGACGAGCTCGCGCTCTTCCGCGCTCTGAAGCGAGCACACGGTGGAGTGCAATGGACGCACTGGGAACCGAGCGTCCGCAGGCGTGAGCCCGCCGCGCTGGCCGCGGCACGACGCGATCTGGCAGACGAGGTGGCGCTCGAGAAGTTCGTCCAGTACGCCTTCGACGCCCAGTGGAACGAGCTGCGGGCCTATGCGGCCCGGCGAGGCGTCGGCCTCATCGGCGACCTGCCGATCTTCGTGGCGCACGACAGCGCCGACGTCTGGCAGCACCCCGAGGCATTCTTCCTCGGCGAGGACGGGGAGCCCACGGTGATCTCCGGCTGCCCCCCCGACTACTTCAGCGCCACCGGGCAGCGCTGGGGCAATCCCCTCTACCGCTGGCGCCGCATGAAGAAGGGAGGCTACGCGTGGTGGATCGCCCGCTTGCGCCTCGCCCTCGGCCGCTTCGACGCCGTACGACTCGATCACTTCATCGGCTTCCAGCGATACTGGGAGATCCCCGCGGCCGAGCCGACCGCCGTCCGGGGGCGCTGGATGAAAGGCCCGGGCACCGACTTCTTCGACGCCGTCGATCGCGCGCTGCAGCTCATTCCTCTCCCGCTCATCGCGGAGGATCTCGGTGAGGCGACGCCCGCCGTGTACGCGCTCCGCGATCGCTACGCCCTCCCCGGAATCCGCATTCTCCAGTTCGCCTTCGGCACCGATCGCTCTGCCGCCAGCTTTCTCCCTTACAACTACCCGAAAAGGGCGGTCGTCTACACCGGCACGCACGACAACGACACCGTGGTGGGCTGGTTTCACGACCAGGGTGGGGCAGACAGCACACGGACGGCGGCGCAGGCGCACGAGGAGCGCGAGGCCGCGCTGCGCTATCTCGGGACCACCGGAGAGGAGATTCACTGGGACATGATTCGCGTTGCGCTGGCGTCGGTGGCCGAGCTCGCCGTATTTCCGCTGCAGGACATCTTGGGCCTCGGCTCCGAGGCGCGCATGAACCGCCCCGGGCAGCCGGTCGGCAACTGGACCTGGCGATTCGGCGAGGAAGCGCTGACACCGGCGGTCGCCGAGCGACTTGCCTTGCTCACGCGGACCTACGGCCGAGCGGACGCATGACCATACGCCGCCCTGCGCTCGGGGGACCTACCTGGTACAAGGACGCCATCATCTACGAGGTCCGGACCCGCTCGTTCTTCGATAGCAACGACGACGGCGTGGGCGACTTCCGCGGTCTGGAGGGCCGGCTCGACTACCTTCAAGATCTCGGTGTCACCGCCCTCTGGCTCTTGCCCTTCTATCCCTCGCCCGGGCGCGACGACGGCTACGACATCTCCGGCTACACCGACGTGCACCCGGAGCTCGGAACGCTCGCCGACTTCGAGAGCTTGCTCGAGGAGGCGCACCGCCGCGGCATCCGCGTCATCACCGAGCTGGTGCTCAATCATACCTCGGACCAGCACCCATGGTTCCAGCGCGCACGACGCGCGCCGCCGGGATCGAACGAGCGAAGCTTCTACGTGTGGGCCAACTCGCCGGACGGCTACGCCGGCGCGCGCATCATCTTCAAGGACTTCGAGCACTCCAACTGGTCCTGGGATCGCGAGGCCAGCGCGTATTACTGGCATCGCTTCTACTCTCACCAGCCCGACCTCAACTTCGAGAATCCGGCGGTGCACGAAGCGCTGCTCGAGGTGGTCGATTTCTGGCTGGGCAAAGGGGTCGACGGGCTGCGCCTCGACGCCGTTCCCTACCTCTACGAAGAGGAGGGGACCAACTGCGAGAACCTCCCCCCCACGCACGCCTTCCTGAAGAAGCTCCGCGCGCACATCGACGCCAAGTTCGAGGGCCGCATGCTGCTCGCCGAGGCCAACCAGTGGCCGGAGGACGCGGCCTCCTACTTCGGCGCGGGCGACGAATGCCACATGAACTTCCACTTTCCGCTCATGCCGCGGATGTTCATGTCCATCCACATGGAGGACCGCTTCCCCATCGTCGACATCTTCTCCCAGACTCCGGAGGTGGACCCGGGCTGCCAGTGGGCGCTCTTTCTGCGCAATCACGACGAGCTGACGCTGGAGATGGTGACCGACGAAGAGCGCGACACCATGTACCGCGCCTATGCCCACGAGGCCGCGATGCGCATCAACCTGGGCATTCGCCGCAGGCTGGCGCCGCTGGTGGAGAACGATCGGCGCAAGATGGAGCTGCTGAACGGCCTGCTCTTTTCTCTGCCCGGAACGCCCGTCCTCTACTACGGCGACGAGATCGGGATGGGCGACAACGTGTACCTGGGGGACCGCAACGGCGTCCGCACCCCCATGCAATGGAGCATGGATCGCAATGCCGGTTTCTCGCGCGCGAATCCGCAGAAGCTCATCCTGCCGGTGGTCATCGACCCCCAGTACCATTACGAGTCGCTCAACGTCGAAAACCAGCAGCAGAATCCGACCTCGCTCCTCTGGTGGACCAAGCGCCTCATCGCCATGCGCAAGCGCTTCGCGGCGTTCGGGCGGGGCTCCACGGAATTTCTCGCCCCTGCGAACCCGCGCGTCCTCGCCTACGTGCGCCGGCACCTCGACCAGACGGTGCTGGTGGTGGCCAACCTGTCGCGCTTTCCCCAGTCTGCGCAGCTCGACCTGACCAAGCACAAGGGGGTGACGCCGGTCGAGCTCTTCGGCAAGACCCGCTTCCCGGTCATCGGCGACGGGACGTACATGGTGACGCTCGGTCCCCACGACTTCTACTGGTTCTCGCTCGCGCGGCCAAAGGAAGACGATGAGCGCGTCTCCATGCCTCCCGCCCCGCTCGGCATCGAGTGCTCCAGCCTGGAGGCGCTGCTCTTCGGGGACGAGCGGCCGCTCCTCGACGACGCGTTGCCCACGTTTCTCGAGGGGCGACCCTGGTATCTGGGGCGCGATCGGCCGACCCGCTCGGTGATGGTCGAGGAAGTGGTCCGCCTGGAGATCGGGCCCACGCCGGCGGTCTTCTTCGCCTTCGTGCGCGTGGAGTACCTGGAGGAGGCGCCGTCGGAGCTCTACGCGGTGCCGCTGGCGTGGGTGCCCGGCGAGTCGTCCTCGGTCCCGCCCGCCACGGTCGCCTGGCTGAATGTGGCCGGGGAGCATGGCGCCCTGGTGGACGCGCTCGAGCAGCCGGGGTCGGCGCGGGTCCTCCTCGAGGCCGTGGCTCTCCAGAAGCGCAGCCCCGGAAAGACGGGCGCTCTGCTGGCGACCGTCTTCGACGGGCCCCTCTCGACGGAGGGCCTCATCCCGGCGCGCAAGGTCGGGCTCGACCGGCACGGCACCACCCTCCACTACGGCGAGCGCTTCGTGCTGGAGGTGCATCGCCTGGTCGAAGAAGGAATCAGCCCGGCCCTGGAAGTCGGGCGCTTCCTGGCCAAGCAGGACGTCGAGCTGGCTCCCCGGCTGCGCGGCGCGCTGGAGCTGGTACGGCCCTCCGCGGCGCCGATGACCGTCGCCCTCCTGCACGCCTACGTCCCCAACGTCGGTACGGCCTGGGAGTCGGCGCTGCACGAGCTGGGTCGCTACTACGATCGCGCCCTGGCCCGCGGCCCGGAGGAGCCGTGTCCTCCGCCGCCCGCAGAGTCGCCCCTGCTGCTGGCGGGAACCGACCCGCCCGGCCTGGTCAGCCAGATGCTGGGCGGCTATCGCGACACCGCCGCGCGGCTCGGGACACGCACCGCGGAGCTTCACATCGCGCTGGCCTCCAGGGACGATCCGGCGTTCACGCCGCAGCCGTACTCGGCGCTCGACCGTCGATCGAAGTATCAGTCGCTACGAAACCTGAGCGGCAAGGTCCTTCGCCGCCTGCGTGAACGCGCCCCGTTGCTCCCGCAGCGCGCGAGGGAGGAGGCCGCAGCGCTCCTCGCCCGCGAGGCCGACGTGGTGAAGTCCTTCGAGCCGCTGCTTCGCGTCAAGACGAGCGCGCTGCGCATCCGGGTGCACGGCAATCTCCATCTCGGGCACGTCCTCGCCACTGGGAAGGACTTCGTGTTCACCGACTTCGAGGGCCTGGCCGCTCTCACCCTGGCCGAACGGTGCCGCAAGCGGTCCCCCCTTCGCGACCTCGCCTGGATGGTGGGGTCCTTCGAGCTCGCGGCCTTCAAGCGGCTCCTCGATCCAGCCAGCGTGCGCGAGAGCGACATCGATGCCGCGCGGCCGTGGGCGCTGCACTGGAAGACCTGGGCGGCGGCGTCCTTCCTCCACGCCTATCTCGCGGCCACCGCCGGATCCCCCCTCATCCCGGCCGACCGCGAGTCAGTCGCGGTACTGTTCAACGCCTTCGTCCTCGAGCGCGCGCTCTATCAGCTGCAGGCCGAGCTGGAAGAGCCGTCCGGCACGGTGATGATCCCGCTCCTGGGGATCGCGCACATCCTGGGGTAGAGGCGCAGGGAACCTCAGTTGGCTTCGAGGCGCAGGTAGTCCCACTCCGTGCCGGCGGCGGAGCTCGTGATGGTGAGCGTATTCGCGCCGGCCTTGAGCGCGGTGGCGTCGAACACGATCTGCCCGTCCCAGAAGTAGCCGTGGCTGCCAAGGCGGGTGACCGCATCGCTCTGATTCTGCGGGGCCAGCTTCCCGATCGACGTGCCGTTGACGGACACCGACAGCGTGCCCCCTTGGTTCGCAGCCAGGGCGACATAGAAGCGCCCCATGCCCGTCGGGGCGCTCGCCATGGTGAACTTCACCGTCCAGGGCGAGGCATCCATATCCGAGTAGTTCCAGACCTTGGCATAGTCGTCCGTGCCGACCGTATAGGTGACGCCGGTGCCGAAGTTGGTCGTATAGGTCTCGAAGGAGGCCGCCCAATTGGTGTAGTTGATGGAGCCGTTGAGGAACTCGTGCGAGTCGCGGTCCGGCACGCCGATCTCCCAGACGGTGGCCGCGGTGCGTGGCGGCGTGATGGTCACGGTGCCGATAGTATCCATCTGTCCAGCGGTGACGGTGATGCTGGCGGTCGGAGCCGTGAAACGGGTCAAGATACTGGAGTTGGGGATGGTTCCGGTAGCCGTCGTGAAGGTCCCCGCGGCACCGCGCCCGAACGCCCACAGGGTGTACGTGCCCGGGATGACGTGGGGAATGGTAAAGGACCCGTCACATGCGGTCTTGACCCAGAACTGGTAGGTGAAAAACTGGGCCTGGGGATCCAGACCGTCGTCGGGAGTCAGGCCGATCCACATATCCCCCGGCGACGCGTCGGGCGCACCCGTATCGGCGATGGTCAACGTGCCCGTCACCGTGGCGCGACCGCTCTCCTGCACGTAGTCGCCGTCGCCGCCGGCGGGGTTCACGAACCAGGAATAAGGCCATGCGGCCTGCTCGGCCTTGGCCTGGGCGATCGCATCGGCAAAGAGCACGTCGTTGGCGTTGGCGGTCCCCGCCGCAACCTTGTTGTTGTAGTAGAAGAACGGACCGTAGACCTTGCTCAGCTGCGTGCCCGCGGCGATGGTCTCGGACACTTCGTTTTGCGTGTAGTGGCTGCCCCCCAGCATGTTCAAAAGGTCAGCGCCGTTTAGCTCGCTCCCCATGAGCTCGCGCTTCTTGGGTCCGCCGTTGTAGTATTCCTTGCTGCCAAGGGCGAGCCACATGCCCACGTTCTTGGCGGAGGAGCTCCATCCCCAGGCATCGGTGTCGCCGAAGTCGGCCGTCCAGCTGTACTTGCAGACGTAGACTCCGTCGGGCGCCTGCTCCACTTCTTTGGGGGCACCGGTGACCGCCATGCCATTGGCCCAGTCGGCCTCGGTGGTGTCCAACCAGCCCGTTGCACCCCCTACACTGTTCGCGCCGTCACGCAGGGCGTCGAGGCTATTCCAATCGAAGATGGCCCCGTTATAGACGTTGGATCGCCACTCGCCGCCGTTGGTAGCGCCGTACGCCGCAGGGTGGGTGAGAATCCCCGTAGCATAGAAGCCGCTGCTACCGCGGAGGAGCGCGTAGTCGATGTCCACGTCCAGGTTGTTCGTGCTGCCCGTCGTGTGAATGCGAACCTCCGCCTGGTCCCCTCCGTTGGTCGCGGGATTGGAGGTCAGAGTGCACGTGCCGTTGCCGGCTTCCAGTTCCCAGTAGACCTCCCCACCCGAGGTGCCTCCGGCGAGTACGTTCATCCCGTCGTACATCCAGGTGCCGATGGTCCCGTCCGCACAGGTGATGTCGATGGTCACGATCCCGTTGGACAGAGTGTAGCTACCGCCGTTGTTCGTAGCCGTGACGTTGGCGCCGCCTGGCGTGACCGCCCCGGCAACATGCGTGGTGGTGGACGGGCAGGCGGTGAGGTACATCCCGGGGTAATCCGTACCTTGGGCGATGAGGGAACAGGCTCCCCCGGGGCCGGTCGGGTAACAGCTCGTCGAGCCGCTGGAGCTCCCCGAGCTGCTGGACGAGGTCCCAGAGTCGCCCGAGCCGCCGGACGAGCCTCCCGAGCTGCCGGACGAGGTCCCGGAGCCTCCCGAGCTGCTGGACGAGGTGCCCGAGCCTCCCGAGCCGCTGGACGAGGTGCCCGAGCCTCCCGAGCCGCTGGACGAGGTGCCCGAGCCTCCCGAGCCGCTGGACGAGGTGCCCGAGCCTCCCGAGCCGCTGGACGAAGTCCCCGAGCCTCCCGAGCCGCTGGACGAGCTCCCGGAGCCTCCCGAGCTGCCGCCATCCCCTTGCGTCCCAGAACCGCCCGAGTTCGAGCCGTTGGACGCGCATGCTGCGATCAGCGCCAACGAAACACTCAAGGCCGTTGCCGCAATACGACGTAAAGCCATTCTGCCCTCTCCTGGAATCTGCGTCCTGTGACGCCCGCAAGCGTCACGTCTGAGCCATGTACTCGCGCGCGGCATCAATGCTCGGCGGTCAAGCCCGGACCACGGAGCTCGACGCCAGGGACTCCGACGCCGTGAAGTTCTACGATGTAGATGCGCTCGGAGCCAGGGATCGATCACTCGATGTCGGCTCTGGCGGTCGGCGCCGGCAGAAAGCTGGGGTCTTGAAGGAAAAAGGCGGTGACAGCGTTACGAGGAGGGGAGCCTGGGGCCCGCCTTCGTTGACACGCCAACGTCAACGGGAACGATACGTCGCCGCCTGTCGCGGCCTGTCGCCCCCGCAGACGCCCCCGGCGGCTACTCCTCCGGCAGCGGGATGCGCTCCACGTCGTCGCCCGGGATCGTCGGGTAATGACCCTCCTTCCAGTCGCGCTTGGCCTGTTCGATGCGCGCCTCCGAGCTGGAGACGAAGTTCCACCAGATGTGCCGGGGTCCCAGCGGCGCGCCGCCCAGGAGCATCACCCGCGAGGGCTGGATCGCGCGGAGGATCGCTTCCGCGCCGGTGTGCGCCACGGCCATCGTCGCCACGTCGATCCGTGCGCCATCGCACTCGATGGCCCCCTCGACCACGTAGGCCGCTCGCTCCGCGTACTCTTCCGGCAAGGCCAGCTCGGCGCCCGCATCCATCCGCGCTTCCACGTAGAACGTGGGCGAGGTGATGGTCACGGGGGACGTCTCCCCGTACGCCGCGCCCGCGATGATCCGCAGCCGGACGCCGGGCCGGCCGATCTCCGGAAGCAGAGCGCCGGGGACGTGCTGGAACGAAGGCGCGCTCTCCTCGAGCGCGACCGGCAGCGCCACCCAGCTCTGGATCCCGTGCACGGCGCTTCCGGCCTTGCGCCGATCCGCCCCGGTGCGCTCCGAGTGGGCGATGCCGCGCCCGGCGGTCATCCAGTTCAAGTCGCCCGGCCGGATGGCCTGATCGGACCCGAGGCTGTCCCGGTGCACGATCTCCCCTTCGAAGAGGAACGTGACCGTCGCCAGGTTGATGTGTGGGTGCGGCCGTACGTCGATGCCCTGGCCAGGCGGGAAGAGGTGAGGGCCCATGTGGTCCCAGAAGATGAACGGGCCGACCATGCGGCGAAGGGGCGACGGCAGCGTACGGCGTACGGAAAAGCCGCCGAGATCGCGAAGAGGTCCTCGTAGAAGGTCAAAGAGCGGCGGCATCGGGAGGAGACCAGCGTAAACTAGTGGGTTTGGCGGACGGACAAAATGGAGGGTGGGTCATGCGGTCTCTCGCGATCCGTTCGTTGTGGGCAAGCGTGTGGTTTGTTGCCGCGTGCGCATCGAGCGCGGACAAGGGCGGCGCCGATGGCACCACGGACAGCGGAAGCAGCAGTGGTGCAAGCCGTGGAGGCGAGGCCGGCAGCAGCAGCGGGGGGAGCAGCGGCGGGGGGAGCA
>Ga0302326_10021332_pt1 | contig 13291 bp, 9 predicted proteins | sample Palsa_T0_3_FD_202264 | JGI IMG/M metagenome (GOLD analysis project Ga0302326, IMG submission 202264) | Peat permafrost microbial communities from Stordalen Mire near Abisko, Sweden - Palsa_T0_3 | ecosystem: Environmental > Terrestrial > Soil > Palsa > Peat permafrost | place: Sweden: Abisko... | reverse complement strand
GGGCGGCGCCGAGGTCTGTGAAGGTCCAGACCAACTTTGCGACGGTGTCCTCTCGCCGGGAACTGCGCTGGCGTGTATCTCCTGCGACGGTGCAGATTCCGGGGTTTCCTTTGTATCCTCAAAGGACTCTTCGGAGCCGGATTGGCCTTCCGGCGTGCCGGCAGCGCCGCGGCCTCCGCGACGGCGACGGCGGCCACGCCAGCGCTTGGCGCCTGGGTCGCCGGAGTCATCTTTGCCGCCTTCCGGCTGGCTGGAGGCGAATGGCGATTCAAGTGGGGCGGGGGCGGCGGTTTCCGAGGCTGGCTCGACGATCATGCGGCCACGCGGCTGGCGGTCCTGCTTCTGGTCGGGCTTCTGGTCCTGCTTCGGAGTGGAGCGGTGGCCGTTGTCATCGCCGCGGCCGGCGCCGTTGGCGTGGCGGACTTCGCGCGGAGCCTGATTGCCCCCGGTGGCAGCTGCCTTTTCAAGCTCGTCGGCTTCTTCCGGGTTTTCGAGTTCGAGAAAGTCGGTTACATAAAGGAAGGCGTCGCGTTCCAGGCCCACGTCCACAAAGGCGGACTGCATGCCGGGGAGCACCCGGGTGACGCGGCCGTTGTAAATGGACCCCGCCAGGGTGTACTCGTTTTCGCGTTCGTAGTAGATCTCCGCGAGCTGATCGTCTTCAAGGATTGCCAGCCGCGTTTCATGCGGGGTTGAGGAAATACAAATCTCTTTTGCCATCGTGCCTTTCCGTCCAGCGGCATTTGCCTGCTGGGTTTTGCGGCAAGGAAAGGACAGACACGAGACCGGAGGGGGCGGGGGTAAGCGGGAGGGATGACCTGCGAGTCGCTGGTGTGCCGGGAATCGCACGGCGGGCTGCCCGGAGGGGCGGCGCACTGTGCGAGGTGCGGCAGATTTCCTGACGAACTGGCTGTGTGGTGCGGTGACCCAGTTGCAGAGAGTTTGTGGCCAACCATCCCGGGGTCCCCGGCGACTGAATTTTGTCGCTAGGGTGGAAGCTTGCTTCCGGCAATCTGAGGATTGCGGGGAGCGGGGCCGTTCCAACCGCGGCGAAGGCACGGGCGAACCACGCCAGGAAAAGAAGCCAAATATGCCTCGATCCTTCTGCGTGCTCCGTGCAACTTGAACGCTGCCTGCGGTTTTCCCGTCTCTGCGTGCTCATGAACCCTTTGTCCTGCCGGGCTCGAGATCCATCCGGACCTGGCCGGCTTGCGCGTGGCCCCGAAGTGGAGACACGCCGTAAATGCTTGAAACTCAATCTCTTTGCATTCCGAGCCCTAGGGCGCGGACGCAAGAGGTGAACTTGTGAAACAAAGCCAAGCCCCCAATGGGGCCAGACTTTTCAGTTTACGAAGCGGCGCATACGGACATTCATTACCGTACCCAGCGCCAGGAACGTAAACAACACCGAAGAACCGCCGTAACTCATTAACGGTAAAGGAATTCCGGTGACTGGCATAAAGCCGATGACCATGCCCACGTTGACCGCGATCTGGAAAGTCAACACAGCCACAACGCCCATGATGATCAAGGAGCCGGACAGGTCGGCGGCTGTTTGAGCGTTTTGAATCAAACGCATCAATATGAAAAAGTATAGCAGCAGCACAAACACCGCGCCGACGAACCCGTGCTCTTCGCTGAAAGCGGCAAAGATGAAGTCGGCGTGGGGGATGGGAAGAAAGTCGCCCTGGGTCTGGGTGCCCTGTTCGGCGCCCTTGCCCCAGACGCCGCCGGAGCCGACGGCAATGAGCGACTGCCGGATCTGGTAGCCGGTGCCCTTGGGGTCGTTGTCAGGGTTGATGAAGCTGGTGAGGCGGGCTTTCTGGTAGGGCTTGAGCAGCTTGCCGCTGGACCAGACGCCGGCGACCAGGACCACGCCGCATATGCCTAAAATGAAGGCCTGTTTGAGGTTGATGCCGCCCAGGAGCAGGCCGGCGATCAGGATTGGCGTGTAGGTGAGGGTGGTGCCCAGGTCAGGCTGCTTGATGACCAGCAGCATGGGAACGCCGACCAGGGCGAAGGCCTTGAAGATGTCGCGCCAGGTGAGCGAGCGGCCGCCGAGGTTGGCGAAGTAGCGGGCAACGGCGATGATCAGTACCAGTTTCACCCACTCCGACGGCTGGAAGTGCATGGGGCCGAGTTTGATCCATCGGCGCGCGCCCAGGACCTTTTGCCCGATGACAAGGACCACCACCAGCGCGACCAGGCAGACGCCGTAAGCCCAGGAAACAAAGTCGATGAGCTTGTGATAGTCGATGCGGGAAAAGACAAACATGGCCACCAGGCCGGCGGCGATCCAGTAGATCTGCTTGGTGTGGAAGCCCGAGTACTTGGTGTGCAGCGTGGCGGAGTAGATTTCAAGCACAGAGATGACGCAGAGCAGGAGGACCAGGCCGAGAAGAGACCAGTCGAAGTCGCGGAAGCTGAGGATGCGGCGCATGGATTATTGCCCTGCTCCGGCTGACGGTGTTTCTGGCTTTCTAGAGGGTTGGGGATCGTGGTTTCCCACCCTTGCGACTGGAGAGCGTCGCAAGGATGGGGCACGGAGAGTCGTTGGCTGGGACGGGGCGGCAGGTTTGGGCGCATTACTCGCCACGATTTGGCCGTGGTCGATGAGGAAGCGGCCGCTTTGCAGGTGATCGGGCGGGGAGTGGGGGTCATTCGCTTTCGATCCCCCAGGCGGGTTGGGCACGGTCCAGACGGCGCTCATCTCTGTCGGCGCGGTGGTCTTGGGTGGGACGAGGTTGTTGGCGATGCGGCGCTGCTTCTCCACGTAGGCGGAGACGATTTTGGCGCCGATGCGGGCGGGGTAGTAGCTGAACTCACCGTTCTGCCACAGGACCGCAACCACCAGTTCGGGATTGCGGCGGGGCGTGACGCCGACGAACCATACGTTGGGATTGGTCGATCTGCCCTTACTGGTTTTGCTCAGGGCCTCGTGGCTCATCAGTTGGGCAGTGCCGGTCTTGCCGCCGAAGTCGATGCCTTCGAGATGCGCCGAACCGGCGGTGTGGAACGCGGCCGGCTGGGTGACTTGATACATTCCGTCGGTTACTGTGATCCAATTCTCGGGATCGATGGGGACGTAGGCGTCGCCGGAGCCGGGAAAGCTCTCCAGCAGTGCCTTGCGGAAGTCGGTGGAAAGCTGGTCGGGGAACACAACGTGGGGCCGAACCATGTGTCCGCCGGAGGCGATGCCGCCGATGATGCGCGCCAGTTGCAGCGGCGTGGCTTCAACAGCTCCCTGGCCGATGGCCACGTCGAGTGTCTCGTCCGGATACCAGCGATTGTGGTAGTTCTTCATCTTCCACTGCGCGGAGGGCATGAGGCCGGCCTGCTCGCCGGGCAGATCGATGCCCGTCTTCTGCCCGTAGCCGAAAGCAGTGGCGTATTTGGCGATGCGATCGATGCCCAGCTTGTCGCCGAGCATGTAGAAGAAGGTGTCACAGGAGAAGGGGATGGCGGTGTGGATATCGACCGCGCCGTGGTGCACGTCGCAGTGGTGGAAGAAGCCGTAAGGGCCCCAGCCGCCGGGGCAGTTGATGTGCATATCCTGCGCGATGCCTTCCTGAAGGCCTGCCACGGACATCATGATCTTGAATGTCGAGCCGGGAGCAAGCTGCGCCTGGATGGCCTTGTTCATCAGCGGGCGATCGGGGTCGGTGATGAGCTGATTCCAGTCAGTGTGGTTGATGCGGACGGCAAAGTCGTTGGGGTCGAAACTGGGCCGAGAGACCAGGGCGAGAATCTCGCCATTGCGCGGGTCCATGGCCACAATGGCGCCATTGCGGCTGCCGAGAGCCAGTTCCGCGGCGCGCTGCAGGTCGTTGTCGATGGTGAGGCGCAGGTCCTGGCCCGGCTTGGCGTGCTGGATGCCGCGATAGCCCACTTCGCGGCCATGGCTATCTACGATCACATCGCGGGAGCCGTCTTCGCCGCGCAGCAGCTCGTCGTAGGTCTCCTCCACCCCGGCTTTGCCCACCACATCGCCAGGCTCGTAGTAGGCATAACGCGGGTTGTTCAGGTCGTCCTCGCTCACCTCGCCCACGTAGCCGATGATGTGCGAGGCAAACCCATCGCGAGGATACAGGCGGCGCTCCTGGTGAATGGTTTCGAGCTCCGGCAGTTCGCTCTTGTGAGCTTCGATGAAGGCGTCTTCGTCGGCCGTGATATCCAGCTTGATGGGGATGGGCTGGTAGCCGGGCGAGGCGCGGTAGTGGCGCAGGGTGGCGCGGAGCTGATCGAGATCGAGGTTGAGGCCGCGCGCAATCAACGGCAGGTCGGCGTCCAGATTCGGGTTCTGCTCGCGCACAAGGAAGCAGGAAACGGAAGGGTAGTTATCGACGATGAGCCGGTTTTCGCGGTCGAACAGCTTGCCGCGCGCGGCCAGCACGGGCTCCTTGCGGATGCGATTCTGCTCGGCCAGCACACGGTAGCTGTCGGCGCCAAGGATTTGCAGACGCCAGAGACCGGCCGCCAGCGCCAGCATCATGAGCAGAATGCCGTACTGCACCACGGTCAGCTTGAGGGTGGGGAGCTTTTCGTTGCGGTTGATTGGGCCGGTCTCCATAAATTGCGCCTTCTTGTCGATGTTAATTCGGATGGGTTCGCGAATTCGCGATTTAAGTTGTGAAATGCATTCGGGTTGCTAATGCCCTTCTGCAAGGGCTAAAGCCCGTGATCATTTTGGGGCACTGGCGGCACGACTGAAGTCGTGCCCTGACACTCCTTGCCTTTCCGAAGAATTCTCGCCGCAGCCCACTCTTTGCTGGTTCCTAATCCTTAATCCCTGATCCCTGATCCATAATCCCTAGTCCCTGATTTGCAAGCGGTCGAGCAGGGGAAACAGCACCAGGGCAATGAGCGAGTTGCCGAGAGCGGCGAACAATGCCGTGTACCACTGCCATTCGTAGTCTAGGCCGAGCAGAAAACGGGAGACGAAGACGACCAGGCCGCTTGAAAGCAGCGAAAGCAAAAAGTTCATCACCAGGCGGATGGTGTTGTTTTCGACATCGACGCGCACGCCGATGGAAGCGGCCAGAAAGCCGGCCACGGTTTTGGCAACGCCGTTGACGCCGATGGCGTGGTGTGTGAGCGCATCTTCAAACAGGCCCATGACGGCCCCCATGATGGTGCCCTGGATGGGACTGCGCCGGTCGAGCGCGAAATAAACGGTGACCACCAGGGGCAGATCGAACCACGCAAAGCGGCCCAGCACGCGCGGCAGCCAGGCCTGCAGCACCAGCGCGGCCAGCGGCACCAGAGCGTACGCCAGCATGGGATAACGGCGAATGGCCGGGTCGCGGCGAAGGTCGGCGGCGAGGAGGGGCATGCTTATCGATTCCCTCCGGGCGGAGTTGCAGGCGGGGATGTGGTGTGCGGTTTGCCTTGTGTAGCGTTGGGCGGTTTGGCCTTTCCCGGCTGGGCGGGTTTCTGTGCTGGCTTGGCTGCGGGCTTTTGCGGCTCCGGCTGTGCATTCGCGGCGTCAGCAGCGGCATGGGCGTCCGGCGCGGCCTCCTGGGCCGCATCGGGAGCCGAGCCCGGAGCATTGCCTGGAGTGAAGCGGTCTGGATGAAGCGCCAGCGGCGGGTGGGCCACCGGGTTGGGATTGGAATTGTCGTGCAGCGGCTGCTGATCCGGCGGCAGGTTGGGGTCAATGAGGCCGGGGAGCCGCTCGGCCATGATCTCCGACGCCTTCTTCTGCTCCTTGATCTGCGCAGCCTCGGCGCCTTTGATCTCCTCGCTGACGGCCAGATCCTGCTGCTCCTGATGGCTGAAGCGGGGCTGGGTCGAAGTGACGACCAGCACCTCATCGAGCCGGTCGAGATGGGCAGCCGATGTGACCATCACCTGGATGAAGGAATCGCGCTCGGGGTCCTGCACCACCTTATCGACAACGCCGACGGGGAGGCCGCGAGGAAATATCTGGTCGCCTCCGGCCGTGAGCACAACCTCGCCTTTCTGGATGCGCTTGTCGGCGAGGATGTCCACAATTTCGAGCTGCCCGTTGGCGTTGCCGCGCAGGATGCCGCGGATGCGCGTGGTTTCAAGAATGGCGCCGGCGCCGCTGGTCTGGTCATTGATGGCCAGCACCTGAGCAGTATGCGGAAAGACGTCGCGCACCTTGCCCACAATGCCATCCGGAGTGATCACCGCGTTATCCCGCGCAATGCCATCGGCCGAGCCCTTGTCAATGTAAAACACCCGCGACTGCTGGCTGCCGCTGGAGCCGATGGCCTGCGCTGCCACTGTCTTGTAGATGTACTTCTCCTGAAAGTTGTTCAAGGCCTGCAGGCGCTGGCCCTGGCGCGCATCTTCAAGCAGAGCCGCCTGCTCCAGGCGCAGCCGGTCAATGGTCTTCTGCAAATCCTGGTTTTGATTGCGAACATCGCGCAGGTCGAGATAGTTCTTCCACAGGTGCTCAGCTCCCATGCTGGCGGAATGGATAAGCCGCTCGGGAGGGGAAACCAGGGCATTGGCCCAGAGGCGGATGAGGCGGACGCCGGAGCCGTCGCCGAGGTCGAGCGTGCTGCGTCCTTCGCCGGTACGGCGCACCTGCATGGCCAGGCCGATAATCTGCGCGAGCAGAATGGCCAGCAGCACCAGAACATTTCGATAGCGGAAGAAGAAGGATTCCATAAGGACCAGTGTTTAGTGGTTAGTGGTCAGGGGTTAGTTTACTCGTGCCGATGCCGCTGGATTCCTGTGAAGGTGATCAACACCGGGGGCCCGGCTGCGAATGGACTCGAAAACTCCGGGTTCCGGCACGCTCCAACCAATCACTAACCACTAACCACTGTCCTTAATCGATCTTGATCTTGCGCAGCAGGCGGAAGTCGGAGAGCATTTTGCCGGTGCCGAGCACGACCGAGGCCAGCGGATCGTCGGCGACGGAGACGGGCAGGCCGGTTTCCTCGCGGATGCGCTTATCGAGGTTCTTGATGAGCGCCCCGCCGCCGGTGAGCACGATACCGCGATCGCTGATGTCCGCGGAGAGTTCGGGAGGTGTGCGCTCGAGAGCTACGCGGATGGCGTTCATGATGACGGCGATGCACTCGCCCAGGGCTTCGCGAATTTCGCTGTCTTCAATGGTGATGGTCTTGGGAACGCCTTCAATGAGGTTGCGGCCCTTGATCTCCATGGTGAGCGGCTTGTCCAAGGGGTATGCCGATCCGATTTCAATCTTGATGTGTTCGGCGGTGCGCTCGCCGATGAGCAGGTTGTACTTGCGCTTGAGGTAATTGGTAATGGCCTCGTCCATCTGGTTGCCGGCCATGCGCACGGAGCGCGAGTAGACGATGCCGGAAAGCGAAATGACGGCGATGTCTGTGGTGCCGCCGCCGATGTCGACAACCATGTTTCCAGATGGCTCAGTGATAGGCAGGCCGGCGCCGATGGCCGCCACCATGGCCTGTTCCACGAGATAGACTTCGCTGGCCTTGGCGCGATAGGCGGAATCTTCGACGGCGCGCTTTTCCACCTGGGTGATCTCGGAAGGCACGCCGATCACAATGCGCGGATGCACCAGCATTTTGCGGTTATGGGCCTTCTGAATGAAGTAGTTGAGCATTTTCTCGGTGACTTTGAAGTCGGCGATCACGCCATCCTTCATGGGCTTGATGGCCACGATGTTGCCGGGCGTGCGGCCCAGCATCTCCTTGGCCTCCTTGCCTACGGCTTCCACCTCACCGGTGTTCTTGTTGATGGCCACAATGGAGGGCTCGTTGACAACAATGCCCTTGCCGGCCGCGAAGACCAGGGTATTGGCGGTGCCCAGATCGATGGCCAGGTCGCTGGAAAACATGCTGAAGAGCGAGCGCAGGCCGTGTGACCGCGAGGAGCGGGATGGATAACCGTTCAATGACATGGGAAAACTAGGACTACCTCAACCCATATTGTACGGCCAGCGGCCAGTGTCCGTATTTGAAGCACTGCATTCAACGCGAAGTGCCGTTCCAATGCGGTAAACTCAGGTGTTTCCCGGTTTGGGACGGCACTCCGCGGCCACTCCGGTTATTCCATTCCTTTTAGAGGTTTTTCATGGCATATCCCACGTATCACAATCTGATTGACGGCCAGTGGCGGCCAGCCAAAAGCGGCAAAACGCTGCTGAACCTGAACCCGGCGGATCACACGGATGTGGTGGGCGCGTTCCCGGCTTCCGATGCCGAGGATGTGGCGCTTGCCGTGGCAGCGGCGAAGAAGGCCTTTGCGGCTTGGCGGCTGGTTCCAGCGCCCAAGCGGGCGGAGATCCTGCTGCGCGCCGGGCAGATTCTGCTTGAGCGCAAGGAGCAGTATGCCCGCGACATGACGCGGGAGATGGGTAAGGTGCTGGCCGAGACGCGCGGCGACGTGCAGGAGGCGATTGATGAGGCGTTTTACGTGGCCGGCGAGGGGCGGCGGCTGTTCGGCGTGACCACTCCGAGCGAATTGCAGAACAAGTTCGCCATGAGCGTGCGCATGCCGGTGGGCGTGGTGGGGATGATCGCGCCATGGAATTTTCCCATGGCGATTCCCAGCTGGAAGCTTTTTCCGGCGCTGGTTTCGGGCAATACGTGCGTCATCAAGCCGGCTGAGGATACGCCGCTATCGACTTATAACCTGGTGCAGACTTTGATGGAGGCTGGTTTGCCTGCGGGCGTGGTCAACATCGTCAGCGGCCTTGGGCCGGATGCCGGCGCGCCGCTGGTGGAGCACCGCGATGTGCGCGCCATCAGCTTTACCGGGTCAAGCGAGGTGGGCTCGCTGGTGGCGCAGCGGGCCGCGGCAACGTTCAAGCCGGTGTCGTTGGAGATGGGCGGAAAAAACGCGCAGATTGTGATGGACGACGCCAACCTGGAACTGGCGCTCGAAGGCGCGTTGTGGGGCGCGTTTGGAACCACAGGGCAGCGCTGCACAGCCACCAGCCGCATCCTGCTGCAAAAGGGCATTGCGAAAAAGTTCACCAGTGAGTTTGTGAAGCGCGCGAAAAAGCTGAAAGTCGGCAATGGCCTGGATGAGGCGACGGAGGTTGGACCGCAGGTGAACGGAAGCCAGATTGAGACTTCAAAGAAGTATGTTGCGCTTGCGTTGAATGAGGGAGCGAAGTTACTCGCCGGCGGCAAGGCTTTGACCGAGGGGAGTTATGCGAACGGCACGTTTTTTGCGCCGACGGTTTTTGGCGGAGTTACACCCTCGATGCGCATTGCCCGCGAAGAAGTTTTCGGCCCGGTAGTTAGTCTGATTGAGTTTGAGACCTTTGAGGAAGCTATCGAGATTGCTAACTCCATCGACTACGGCTTATCGACCGCGCTCTATACGAAGGATGTCAACCGGGCATTCACAGCCATGCGCGACCTGGAAGCGGGGATCACGTACATCAACGCGCCAACCATCGGGGCTGAAGTTCACTTACCGTTCGGGGGAGTGAAGCAAACCGGCAACGGCCACCGTGAAGGGCTGGGTTCGATTGATTTCTACACCACGTGGAAGGCGGTGTATGTGGATTACTCGGATAAGCTGCAGCGGGCGCAGATCGATAACGCGGAATGAAGACAGGCAATCGCCGCGCAATGAGCGCCTCGCTTCATCCGAATCAATCTACTTCTGCAACTTCGCATACAGGACGGCAGCGCCTTTGCGGCTAAGAGTGCAGGAAGCATACAGGTCGCACTTGTAATGGATATTCGACGGACCGTCCTGCCACTTGGCCCATGTATTCCCACCGGGGATCGAACTGACGAGGAAGACCTTCCTCGCGCTTGTTTGGATGACTCCCTTGGACGTGTCAACCCCGACCAACTCATCGTCGCCTTCAATTGCAAATGCCCCGGGCGCCACTGCGGCTTTCTTTCTTGCCTTCCGGTGGCTGGCAGGCGTGGGCTGAGGATCGGCAGGCGTCTGGGCCGCAGGCAGGTCAGCAGGCGGCGAATTTGCATCCGCAGGCGCTGGTGTCTGGGGATGAACGGATGCAGCCAGCACGACCGCATTCGAATTCGTCGAACCAATGTTGGGGACGCTTCGGGGGCTCATGCGTCCGGCAAAGAATGCAAACGCGAGCCCGGCTACAATTCCTAGGGTCGCGGCAATCGCACCGTAGGCATAGACCCGGTTCACTGCGCCGTCGGCCTCATCCGCCATCGTTTGGCCGTTCGGGTCCAGGACCGCGCCGGCAGAGCCCTGAAGGCTCTCATCCACGTGCACTCCCTGGATATCTTGCTGGGCGGTATCTTCGACCCTGGAATCCTGCAGGTTTTGGTCCGTCATCCGGATCTCCTTTCCCGGTTGAGCGAAGGTCCATTCTCCCAGTCAGCTCGAATGAACGATGTACCGCTCCCTGTGCAGCCACTAATCTATGCCGAAAGATGCCAGTTTGTAACTGACACAAACGGGTCATGTCGAATCCAAGGCACGGCGTCATGCGGAGAGCCAGATGAACGGAAAATCAGGAGCGGAGTAGAACCCGGCACGCAGGTTGAGCCAGTCTCGCGGGGTGTTTTCCATCTGTAGACGGTAAACGCACGAACGCCTCGAGGATGCCCCCGTGGCGTTTTCAAGTTGCAGTCGAATTCCCTTTGAGGCCAACGCTTTTTAGCAGGCTGCGAGAAGCATCTGCGTTACCGCGTCAGCCTGGCGCTGGCCGCGGCGCCGTGGTGCACCAGTGTGCAGTTGCCGCCTTCGTCGCAGCGGTAGTGCACATTGAACGGGAAATCCTCCCAGGGAATGGCGCTTGGCTCACCGGCCTTGGCGAGGAGGAAGTTGCTTCCCTCGTACGTCTGAATGGCGCCGGTGCCTGCGTCGTAGTTGGCCACGGTGACGTCTCCCTCGATGCCGAGGAAGAACGGCCCGGCGGCGGCTGCGGCGGTCGCGAGTTCCAGGCCGGTGGGCGGGTCGGGTTCAGGCGCCGGGGTGGGCGAGACATAGGGCCTGCGGTGGGCGGTTTTCTTCCCGGAGCCTCTCTTCCAGTTCCATAGCCTGTGCAGGCCGTGCTTCTTGTGGGCGCCGACGGACTTCATTGTGGACGTGTCGCCTGCCTGGAGCAAGGACGGAGTGTCGGTGACTGCCTTCTTTTTCGTGTCCACCTGGCTGAGAAGCGATGGAGTGGTGGCGGCGTAGACCGCCGGGACCGGGCTCAGCCCGGAGGCATGCGTGCTGAGCGCTTCAGAGACCCGCGGCGCGGCGGCATTCGAATGGCCGCCGACAAGGCCCATGGTGACGCCAATGACCAGTCCCAGCCCAACGGCGGCGGCTACGTAGGCTGTGGGTGAATTGCCGAGACCTTTGGTGAGTTCTTGAGGAACAAGCGGGCGGTAACCAGCCGAATTCCTTGGGTTGGGCTGTTGCTGCGACGGATCGATCATCGGGCAGGTCTCCTAGGGTCTTTACCCAGATTCCTCATCTACATACTCAATGTGATTTGACCACTCTTCTGTGTTATCGGCAATGGTGCCAAAGCGTTATTTGGAAACGCAATTAGTAATTGAGAATCAATCACTTTGGGGTCTGCCGGTAACGTTACGACCCGATCCGGGACTTCACGTCCAAGACGTCTCTGAGGGCGAAACTGGTTTCGAGACGGGTGACTCCGGGCAGGCGCGACAACTCATTTTGATGGAGGCGGCCGTAGTCGTCAATTCCGGCCACACGGACGACCAGCATGTAGTCGTACTGGCCGGCCATCAGGTGGCAGCTCACGATTCCCTTGGATTTGCGCACGGCCGTTTCGAAGGCCGCCAGCACGGGAGCCGACTGGCGCTCCAGGGTGACGCGGATGAAGACGGTCATGCGCTTGCCCAGGAGCCGGTCGTCGATTTGCGCGCGATAGCCGAGGATGGCGCCCGCCGCCTCAAGAGCCTGGATGCGACGCGAGGCTGCCGAGGCGGACAAACCAACGGCCTCACCGACCTCGTAGTTGGTGGCGCGGCCGTGACGCTGAAGATGATGCAGAATGGCCTCATCCAGCTCATCGAGGTTGCTGATTCCTGCGTCGGACGCGTATTCCGCGGCGGCTGGCGGCGCGCCTGAGCGCAATTCTTGCGCGGGAGAGACAATTCGATCACGTTTCGTTCCCATAGAGCCCTTTTATCACGAAGTTTGCACACATTGGAAGCGGCTTGCGCCGTAGGATTCTTTGCAGACGAGCTGAGATTGCGTTCCCGGCGCCGGGCAGCCCTCCCTATCAACACCACCGGCGCCGGGCGTTCGTCGGATGCGCATTGGCCCGGCACGGCATCGAACCCATCAGGCAGGAAAGTCGGCAAGCAAGAAAATCGGCAAGCAAGAAAATCGGCATACAGGAGAATCGGCAATGATTATTGGCGTTCCCAAAGAGATCAAGGACAACGAGGCCCGCGTAGCGGTAACTCCGGCGGGAGTGAAGGCTCTGACCGAGCACGGGCACACAGTGCTGGTGGAGACCGAGGCCGGTGCGCAATCGGGATTTGACGATGCGGAATACCAGAACGCCGGCGCGGAGATTGTGGGAGACGCCGGCTACGCGTGGGGCAAGGCCGACCTGGTGGTCAAGGTGAAGGAGCCCATCGAGAGCGAGTATGTGTATTTCCGCGACGGATTGGTGCTGTTCACCTATCTGCACCTGGCGCCGCTGCCCGGGCTCACAGATGAATTGCTCAAGAAAAAGGTTATCGGCATTGCTTATGAGACGGTGCGCGACCGCCAGAACACGCTTCCCCTGCTGACGCCCATGAGCGAAGTGGCGGGGCGGATGAGCGTGCAGGTGGGGGCAACGTATCTTGAGAGGGAGCGCGGCGGACGGGGCATTCTGCTGGGCGGCGTTCCGGGCGTCGCCCCTGCCAACGTGACCATTATCGGCGGCGGCATTGTGGGCACCAATGCGGCGAAGATCGCGCTGGGGTTTGGCGCGAAGGTCACTCTTGTCGACGTGAGCCTGAACCGGCTGCGCGATCTGGACGACATTTTCGGCGGGCGACTCTACACGCTGGCTTCAAACAGCTACAACATTGCTCAGGCCACCAGGGAAGCGGATCTGGTGATTGGCGGCGTGCTGATTCCGGGCGCGACGGCACCGAAGATCGTGACCAGGGCCATGGTTTCGCAGATGAAGAAGGGCGCGGTGATTGTGGACGTGGCCATTGACCAGGGCGGATGCGTGGAGACGGCGCGGCCCACCTCGCATTCCAATCCGAGTTACAAGGTCGACGGGGTGGTGCACTATTGCGTGACCAACATGCCCGGCGCGGTGCCGCATACTTCCACGCTGGCGCTGACTAACTCGACGTTCCCCTATCTGCTGCGCATTGCGAATCTTGGTGCGCGCGAGGCGCTCAAGCAG
>Ga0302326_10021331_pt1 | contig 13292 bp, 10 predicted proteins | sample Palsa_T0_3_FD_202264 | JGI IMG/M metagenome (GOLD analysis project Ga0302326, IMG submission 202264) | Peat permafrost microbial communities from Stordalen Mire near Abisko, Sweden - Palsa_T0_3 | ecosystem: Environmental > Terrestrial > Soil > Palsa > Peat permafrost | place: Sweden: Abisko... | reverse complement strand
GTACGGCGACGACGTCGTCGCGATCGTGCTCAGCGACGAGTGGTGCCGCATACCGCACTACACGCTCGACGTTCGGGCCGTTTTCAAGACATATGGCACGCAGCTCGCCATGAACTGGCGCGTCTTCGCTCGGCCCACACCATACGACCTCGCGGCGTTTGCCCAAGATCTCGTCACGACGATTCGGCGCGCGCCCAGTTTCGTTGCTGCCGCGCGGGCGGGCGCGCGCCGAATCGTCCGCGGTCAACGGCTGCGCTGGCCGATCTACGATCTTCCCTTGGGTTACTTTCGGCAGCTCGCGCTGCCGTTCGTACCGATTGCGGAGCGGCATTTCGACGTGTATTTCGCGGGCAGCATACAAAATAAGGGCGCGGCGGCGCGGCCGTTGAACCGCTTCACGCCGAAGTTCATCTCGCGCGCGAACATGCTCGATCGGCTGCGCCGCATCAGCACTCGCCGCCCGAGCCTGGCCATTGCAACCGCGTTGACGCGCGGTTTCAGCCAGACGACGGACGACGAGGTGACGCAGTACTCGCAGACGATGATGGCGACGAAAATCTGTCTGGTGCCGCGCGGTACGTCGCTCGAAACGTATCGGTATTTCGAGGGTTTACGGGCCGGCTGCGTCGTCGTTACCGAAGCTCTCCCGCACCGGCGGTACTACGATGGTTCGCCGGCAATTCGCGTACGATCGTGGTCGGAGCTCGATGAACTCGTCCCCCTGCTGCTCGCCGATCCGGCGCGGCTCGAGCAGCTTTCGCGCGCGTCCCGCACGTGGTGGGCGGAGCACTGCTCCGAGGAAGTCGTCGGCTCGTATCTGGCCGCCCGAGTCCGCGATGGCGTTTTCGGCTCCGCGCGATCGCCCTCACCGGCCGACGCAATGCGCAGCTGAGCGACCGGTTATGCGGATAGCGATCCTGGGCTCGTATTTCTGGCCGCATGCGTACGGGATCGAGAAGATCATGTACGCCCATGCCAAACATCTTGCCGAACGCGGTCACGCCGTTGAGGTCGTGACGACTCGCCTGCGCTTTCCCGCCGGCATCGATCCCGATTTGCCCGCCTGCGAGCCGCACGAGGCCTTCACCATTCGGCGCCTGCGGGTCGTCGTGCGCGCGCCGCCGTTCTTCGTTCATTATCCCGGCAAGGGCGGCCTCATCCTGACGGGGTTGCAGCGAGCTTTGCGCGACCATCGGCCGGACGTCGTTCACGTCCATGGCATCAGTGCCGCCGCTTTGGCGTTGGGCGGGGCGCTGTACGCGCGACGGGAACGGGCGGCATTCTTTTACTCGGTATATCATCATCCGCGCCGGCTTCGACTCGACGCGATTCGCAAATCGCTCCTTCGCGCCATGAATTATCTGCCGCTGCGCACCGCGTCCAAGATCTATTTTCTCACCGCGCGAGACTTCGGCACATTTTCGGCCGACTATGGCTATGCGCCGCGCGAACGGTTTGCCAGCCTGCTGACGGGAGCGGAACCGCGCGGAGCGACGCGCAGCCCGACGGCAGCGCGCACGCGTCTCAATCTGCTTTTTGTCGGTCGCGTCGACGACGCTCGAAAAGGCTTTGCCATCTTGGAAACGGCGGTCGATGCGCTGTCCGCCGACCTCCGTGCCGCGTTCGTTCTGACCGTCGTCGGAACGATCGGCGCGGCGACTCGGCAGCGGCTCGAGACGAAATACGGCGCTGCGATACGGGTGCTCGGGCCGGTGTCCGAACCAGACTTGGAACAGGCGTATGCCGACGCGGATGTCTTCGTGATGCCGTCGCTGTACGAGGGGTTCGGCATGCCGTATATCGAGGCGATGCGTTACGGGATCCCGGTGATCGGCACGAATTCCGGAGGAACGCCCGAGATCGTGCCGCCCGAAACCGGTCTGCTCCCGCCGCCGGGAGATGCCGCCGCCGTCTCGGCCGCCATCGCTCGGCTCTTGACGGACCCCGACCTTCGGCGACGCATGGGTTCCGCCGGCGAGGCATGGTCGAAACGCTTCATGTGGGGCGCCATCATCGAGGGATTGGAAGCGGACTACCGCAGCGCCGTGGAGGGTCTGGCAACGAACGGGCGGCGCTAAGCCTGCGCGGGGCGCCCGATGTTGGGCTCCTGCCCCGCCGTACGCGAACGCGCAAACTGGGTAGCTTCAGGCGCAATGGTCGACGTGAAGCCGACCACGAGCCAAAAAACGATGCCCATCAAGGCGTAGTGATGGTCGCCGGACAACTCGGCGCCCAGGAGCGCCACCTGAATTGCGACCGCCGTCGCGACCAGGCTCGCCGATTGGTCGTCGCGTGCCGCATAGCAGGCGCGCAAGCGGACCAGCGACATCACCAGTCCCACGACGAGCGCGAACAGGTAGCAGGCCATCCCGAAAATGCCCATCTCCACAAAACGCGTGAGATAGCCGTTGTCGAGCACGGTGGTCGATCCGGCGGTCAGCTTGGTCGCAGTCCCGACGGCTCCCAGGCCCTGACCCAAGGGCTCCGCGAGCGATTGGCGCAGCGCGACCGACGTTTCGTCGGCGCGCGCGTTCGCCGACTCGTCGTTTTGCAAGTCGTTGAGCGTCGCGAGGCGGCTCTGCACTTGCGTATTCGACGACGGGTCGCCGGTAATCAACGAGAGATTCATCGATAGGGCCAGCGTCAAGATCGCCCCGGCGCCGACGGTCGCGAGCGCCGCGCCGCGCCGCGGACTGAGCGCGACGAAGACGACCAGACCCAGCGCGAGCTCGAGCCAGGCCGACCGGGCGAACGTCAGCGCCAACGCGCCGGCGCAGACCAGCAGCGGAAAGAACAGCCAGATCGTGCGGCGGCGTAGTCGATACAGCGTGAGCAAGATCGCCATCGCCAGAAAATCGGCCAGCACCCCCGACGAGTTCATCGTCCCGAAGATGCGCAACCCGAACGGCTCAGGCTTCCCGATACTCTCCAAACCCGAATTGAGTACCCAGGCGACGTCCCATGGCGGGGGTGCGATGAATTGATACAACGCGTATGCGCTCGTGATGACGGCCAGCCACAGCGCGGCGTTCGCGAAGCGCTCGAAGATCCGCCGTGCGAGGGACCGGTTCAACGCTGCCAGCCATAGACCGACGAGCAGCGGAAAGGCGAACAGCGCACACTCGTAGATCGTGCCGAGCGAACCGCCGGCGGACCAGCCGACGAGCGCCGCATACACGAAAGCGCCGATCCACAGCCACATGACGAGCGTGAAGTCGGCCGGCCGCAGCGCGCTCCGGCGCCCCAAACACACGGCGACGAGCGGCAGCAACGCCACGACCGGAATCAGATTGATCACGGGCAGCGAGTTGAAGCCGATTTGCCAATCGACGAGTCGCCGCGCTTCGGGCATCAGCACCCACAGCGCCAGCAGAAACGGCGCGTACCAACGCTCTACGAACGTATCCTTGATCAAACGAAGAGCCCGCTTTCGCGTGAAAACCAGTCGTAGGTGAGGCGTAGGCCGTCCTCGAGCGACGTGGCCGCTTGCCAACCGAGTGCCCGCGCGCGCCGCAGATCGGGCCGCCGGCGCTGCGGATCGCCGGGGCGTCCGGCGCTGTACTCGGGGGTGAACTCGACCTGTAAAACGTGCGCGAGCAGCCGCGCGATCTCGTTCACGCTGCGTTCGTCATCGCTGCCGATGTTGATCGGCTGCAGCATCGGCTGCCGGCGGTCGGCAACGAGCAGCAGCAACTCGATCGCGTCATCGACGTACGTCATCGAACGCGTCTGTTCACCCGTTCCTTGAATCGGCAGCGGGGCGCGGTTGGCGGCTGCCTCGAGCAGCGCCGGAATCAAACGCCCGTCGGCGCTCTGCATGCGCGGACCGTAGCAGTTGAAGAACCGCACGATACGACCCGCCAGACCGCGCTTGCTCACCGCTGCCGCTACCGCGGCCTCGCCGAACCGCTTACCTTCGTCGTAGCACGAGCGCGGCCCGATCGGATCGACGTTGCCGAAATAGTCTTCCGATTGCGGATGGACCAACGGATCGCCGTAGACTTCCGACGTCGATGAAAAAATGAATCGGGCGTGATGCTGCAACGCGATATCGATCAGCGACATCGTGCCGATTCCGTTGACCGCCAGCGTTTCCCAGGGATGCCGGCTATAGGCGTTCGGACTCGCCGGCGAGGCCAAATGAAAAATGCAGTCGACCTTCGTCACGCCGCCGCCGGCCAAGATCTCACGCAGAGCCGTCGCATCGACAGCGACATCGGCATAGACGAACGTGACGCGGCCCGACGAGATGGCCGACTCGAGGTTCGCAAGCCGGCCGGTCGTCAGGTTGTCGAGGACGACGACCGACTCGCCGCGCTTCGCGAGCGCATCGACGAGATGACTGCCGAGGAAGCCGGCGCCGCCGGTGACGATACTGGTGGTCACGAACCGTCCTTATTTACGAGACGACGTTGGAACGCGATGTCTCCACGGCGACTTCCCGCGGCGTCTCCGGAACCAAGGCGTGGTGACTGGTGACATGTCGGGTCGGAATGCGAATCGTCTCGAAAACCGCCGCGCGCTGCGCGTTGAATTCTTTGATCACGCTGGACGAGACGGTGAGCACACCCAACACGTTCGCGGCGAGGCGAGTGAGCGTCTTCACCGTTTCCTCGTCGGCGGCGCTCGGCAGACGGCCCAATCGAAGGGTCAGCAGCGTTCCGTCGGCGACCGTCGAGAAGAGCACCGCCAGATCGCTGCGCAGCAATTGTGATGTATCGACCACGACGAAATCGAAGTGCGCCCGCATGTCGAAGCAGACCGCTTTGACTTTATCCATCGACATTCCGAATTCGAGCCGCTCGTCGGCAAACGAAATGCCGTCGAAATGCTGGCCGGCAACCGGCTTTGCGTAGCGGCTCACCGTCACGACATCCGGGCGCCCGCCGGCGTTGGGCACGCGATGGATGCGGGGCAGCGTCGGCGCACCGACGTTGGCGTCGGCAAGCAGCACGTGGTGGTCGGCCGCGGCCAGTGATTCTGCCAGACCGAAGGCGGTTGCGCTTTTTCCGTCACCGCGCGCGGCTGACGTAACGACGATGATCGCCGGCTCGGAGAACGCCGCTTCGATTCGCGCGCGAAGCTGTCCGAACTGGTGAGCGTTGGCCGTGCTCTTCATGTCAAAACCTCATGTAACTAGCGTCGTGAACCCAGGTTGCCGATGATCGGGATGCCGTAGAGCCGCTCGATCGATTCGGGGGAGCGGAGGCTCGGATCGAGGACGTCGAAAGCATAACCGACCGCGATGGTCAGCGCCACCAGCATGAAAGCGACGATCACATCCATGGCGAGGCGCGGGATGCGCGGCCCGGCTTCGACCGCCCGGTCGATGACGACGAGCGAACCCAGTGAGGCGGCAGCCGCCTGATTCGCCTGCGTGTCGGTCAGCCGCGCGAGTGTGGCGGCGTACGATGCCTTGGCACCCTCGCGTTCGGCGCGCAGCAAGTTCACCGCCGAACCGGTGCCCGGCAGATCGCGCAGATGGCCTTCGGCGACTGCCACTTGCTCGTCGATGGCCTTGACTTTTGCTCGATCGCCCGCCGCGATCGCCAGCGCGCTGCGCTTGGCGAGAATTGTCGCGGCGTACGATGCGCTCGACGCCGGCGAACGAATCACGGCCGACCGCTCGGCGCCGGCCAACACTGAGGATTCGCGCTCGACTTGGTCTGCCAGGCTGGGCAATCCGGGAAACCGATCGGTATATTGAGCGCGCTGGAACTGCAGCTGCGCAGCATCCCGTGCTTGGCCCGCCCGCAGCGCCGAAACGTACGGATCGTTCACGAGCACTTCTTGTTTCACGATACCGGCGATCTCGCGCGGCTGCGCGGATTGGGCGGCGGCGATCGCTTCGTCGCTGACGAGCGTCGCATAGGCCGCGGCGCGCTGCGTTTGGAGGTCGCTGATGCGCGCGGTGATCGTTTCGAGCGCAGTATCGGAACCGACGTAGGTGTCGCGCTGGGCCGCCTGCTGCAGGGTCAGATCGATCGAGCGGATCTTGTCCTTCTCGCGTTCGGCGGCACCGTTCAGAAATGCCACCATCTGGTCATACTGACCGCCCGACAGCTGTTTGTAATAGGCCACCGTTTCATCCGCGAGCGCGTTGGTCACCTCGAGCGAGATCTTGGGATCCTTATCGCGGTACGATACCGGCATCACGTTCGAGTGCGTCGAGACCTTGGCGTCGACGCGGGCGCGGATCGCCGAGGTATCGTCCGTCAGTGAGAACCGCCGCGCAATCCGCTCGAGCACCGTCTCGCTGAGCGTGAGCGACTGCATGTCGGTCGCGGGAATCATCGAATCCTTGCCCACCATCAAGACGTGCGACGTGGCGATATACGTCGGCTTGAGCTTGATCAAGATGAACGGCAGCGCGATAAGCGCGAGCGTGAACGTAACGATCAGCACCACGCGCCGGCGCCCGATCATCGCGATAAATGAGTTAGCCGACACGCGGTGTTCCTCCGGCGAGCGCGAGCATCAGTACGCACCCTCTGCTGAGATGAGCGACCGGATCGTCTTGACGAGCACGGCGGCATCGGTCGAATGCGAGGCTTGGCGAATGTAATCCAGATCCAGCATGGTGGCCTGCGGAAGGTGCAGCGGCACAGTCGATCGGCACGTTGTCTGCCAAAAGCCGGTGACGCCGGGCGTCACCAGATGCCGTAGATGCTGCCACGCTTCGTACTCCCGCACGACGAACGGCATCTCCGGACGCGGACCGACGAACGCCATCTCACCGCGCAGGATGTTGAGCAGCTGCGGCAGCTCGTCGATCGACGATCGGCGCAGCCAGTAACCCACCCGCGTGATGCGCGCGTCGCCCCCGGTGGTTGGCGAGAAGCTGTCGATGCACTTTTCCTTGCGCATCGTGCGCAGTTTGTAGATCGTGAAGAGCCGGCCAAAGCGGCCGACGCGGCGTTGTCGAAAGAAAATCGGGCGGCCGTCTTCAAGCATGATCGCCAAGCCCGCCAGGCACAGGATCGGCGCTGCCGCCGCCAGCAGAATCACGGCCCCCACCACGTCGATCACGCGACGCAGCCGGTTGTAGCCGATCCGTTCGCGGAAGACCATGATCGTCGGCGCGGCGACACGCGGCGCGGTCGCGACGCCAGCGGCGTTCACGGCGTCACGCGCTGCGGAATGAACCGATTCGCGCCGTTGACGACAATGCCGAGCGCCTCGAAGACGGTCGTCCAATCGACCTTGTGACCCTCGGGTACAAACACCGTATCGCCGTCGACCAAGGGTGGATTCTGAGAGACATCGCCATGCGTGAGCGCGGTGACGTCGTAGAGCGTCGGCCGGCCGTGGCGCAGGACTTGGACTTTCTTGAGATCGGCCCACTTTTGAATGCCCCCAGCTCCGTACAGAGCGGTCAGCAGCGTCGTGTCGTTCCTGAGCTGGACGTCGCCGGGTTTCACCACCATGCCGACGACGGTGATCGTCGGCGCGCGCGGCACCATGATGATATCCCCCGGCCGCGCCGGTTCCGAAAACTCCGGACTGCCGAACGCGACGACGTGTTCGACGCCGTCACGCCGGATCGTGATGTTATTGGTTGCCGATGTCGGCAATTCACCGCCGACTTGCGCGATCGCCGTCGAGAGCGCATCGGCCGGATTGAGATACGCCACGCCCGGCTCTTTCACGTCGCCGCGGACCGTGACCGCGACGGGCTTATCGTGCAGCTGGATCGTATCGCCGGACTGCAGCAATGCGGCGCCGCCCGAGCCCAGCGCGCTGCTGCTTGCATCGAAGGGCCCGATGACGGAGCCGTCGCGGACGATCGCGACGTGCTGCAAATCGATGCGGCCGTGGTCGAAGTCGTAGGCTTGCTGCGCGGGCTGCGCATTGGCGTTATTCAGCGTGCTATTTTGAACGCGCAATTGCGACAGGGCGCTCGCTAAATTCTCGCCCGGATTGTAGGCCAAGACGCCGCCCGGACCGCCGGCGACAAAGATCGATTGCGCCTGCGAAACCAGTTGTACGTCAACGGCGACTTTGCGCACGTACGGCGCAAGGCGGTAGCGCACGCGCTGCGCGACCTGCGACGGATCGAGATTCGTCGTGTCGACGCCGCCCGCTAACGGCAGCGAGATGTGACCGCTCCCGTCGACCGTCGTTTGACCCGACAGTTCGGGATGATTGTACACCAGAACCGCGACCCGATCGCCGGGATGAATTTTGGCGAGCGCCGGCGCCGCGACGCATGCGATGAACAGCGCAGCGAATGCAGAGCTTCGACGCATCAGTGTCGACAATAGACGGCCTCTTCATATGGATGGAGCATCAACCATGACCTCAGTCCGGAATCTTCGACGAGCGTTCGAATCGAATCTACTCACGCTCGGAAGACAACGAGAACCGCCGGCGTCCGAGTGGCAGCTTCGAGAAACTCGTGGCATCCGAGTGCAGTATAGCATACAAAAGTCCCGCTGGTGTAGGGACACATGACACACGACTTTCGGCGGCCATTGTCCCTGTGTGATCGTTTGCAAGACACGTTACAGTTCCCGCCGCTGCTCCAACGCGCTACGCTAATTACCGTCACTCTATAACTGCTCGAGTGGTATAATTTTCCACGCGATATCGTAGCTGATTTGCGACTCCCCTTACATGCTAAACGGTCGGGAGTTGTCTGCAGCAGCTTGCCCGCACGGCCGATTTATACGACCCAGCGCCGGTCACCTAATATCGTAGCGGCGGTCACGTTTGACGTTCGATTCGATAGGGAAGTTCGGCGGCCGAGAAATTAAAACTAAATAGCGCGAAAGGCTCGGTCTCTTGGCGCAGCAGGGCATTTCGCCGGTCGGCGCACTCTTGCTAAACATACCGAATCAAGCAAGACCGGCTGGTGCTCCCGCGGTGCCGGGTGCAAGCGGCCGCGAGGCGTAACGTAGCGTGCATCATGGCCAAGCTACACGGCGCACCGCCCCAGAAAACTCCCAAGCGCATCACCCCCGATGACCAAATTCCGCGGCGCGTGATGCAGCCCACACTCGACGACCACCTCGAGATCATGACGCGTGCCGTCTTTCAGGCCGGCCTATCGTGGGCGATAATCGCGGCCCGATGGCCGGCGTTTCGCGCCGGCTTCGACGATTTCGCGATCGACCGCGTCGGGCGCTACGGCAGCGACGACATCGAGCGGTTGATGCGCACCGACGGCATCGTCCACTCCGCCAAGAAGATCGCGGGAACGATCGCCAACGCCAACACGATCGTGGCAGTCGACCGAGAATTCGGCAGCGTTGACGCGTATACCGCGAGCTTCGCGAGCTACGCGGAGCTGTTTGACGACGCCCACCGCCGGTTTGCGTTCCTGGGCGATCTGAGCTGCTTCTACTGGCTCTTTCGCACCGGCAACCGGGTCCCGCGGTTCGAAACGTGGATCGCCGGGCAACCCAAAGATCATCCGCGCGTGCGCGAAATGGTCTTGGCCGGCCGCGCCGACGCCACGTCGTCGGAACGCGAAGCGTTCTAGGAGCGCGTCGGGTTTACCCGACCCGCGACGACGGGCGGATGGGTGCCCTCGGCTTCGCTCGGTGCACCCGCGGCGAAGCCGAATGCGATGGGTTCGTCGAGCGAAGCCGAGCTGAATCCGCTAGGTTTTGGCGGCGACAGGACGCGCGGCGACCCGGTCGGCCCGCAGCCGGATCGCAAAGGTCGTGCCGTCCGTCGAAGTATTCGCGAGCGACAGCGTTCCGCCGGCGCGTTCGATTGCCCGCTTGGCAATCGGCAACCCGAGGCCCGAACCCTCGACGTCGACGCGCAGCGAACCGCGATAGAAGCGGTCGAAGATCGCCTCGCGATCGGCCGGCGCGATCCCCGGACCGCGATCGGTCACGGCAATCTCGATGCCGCCCGCGGCGCGCGTGACGCGAATCCGGATCGGGGCGCCGGGTGCGTACTTGATTGCGTTATCTACCAAGTTCGCCACCGCTTCATAGATTTCACCGCGGTCGCCGATGATCGTTGCGTCGACGGCGATCTCCAGTTCGATCCGCACGTCCGGCGTGATGCCGCGCCGGGTGCGAACGACGTCCTCTTCGAGCAGCGGCGTCAGCTCGAAGGGTTCGACCGGCCGGACGTCCTCGCCCTCGAGCCGCGCGAGCAGAACGAGGTTATCGATGAGCGTGCGCATGCGCGTGCCCTCGAATGCGATTGTCTCGAAAATTCGCCGCGACCGCTCGTCGTCGGGTGCGCGCCGCTTGAGCATGTCGATATAGCCCAGCACGATCGTCAAGGGGGTCCGCAGTTCGTGTCCGGCGTCCGCGACGAACTGCCGCATTTGCGCTTCGACCGCGGCACGCTCGTCGAAGGCCGTCGCGACCTGATGCGCGGCGGCGTTATACGCGCGCACGAGTTCGTCAAACTCGCTGCGGCCTGCCGCATCGATCGGCTGCGCGGTGAAGTCGCGCCCGGCGAAGCGCACGAGCGCGGAGGTTACATCGTACAGCGGGCGCAGCGCTTGCGAGGTGATGTAGCGGCCGATGAACCAGGCGACCGCGCCGGCCAGCACGCCGGTGACCGCGAGCACGGCCAGCGCGATCTCAACGATGGACTGGACGCGATCGAGGTCGACGAAGATGACCGCATCACCGCCCATGAAGCGCGTGTGCGACGGCCGGATGCCCAGCAACGACGCCGCGACAAAGCCGAATCGATTCGGAAAGAGCAGCGGCCGCGAGTCGGGTCGCGCGGGCGGCTGGGGAACTGCCAAGCCGGGACCCGGGCGGCCGGCGGGATAGCGGAAATAGCCGTATTCGCCGCTTGCCGCGGACCGGCGGATGGTCGCCGGCGGCTGTATCGCGCGGACGGTGAGCCCCGGGCGGCCAAGGCGGCGCAGCAGCAGCTTCCGCGCGGCGTCCCAATGGTCGCCGTCACTGAGCGCGCGCGCTTCGATATCGGGAACTTGGCGCGCGAAGGCGCCGATCTGATCGTTGACATCGCGAGCATACAGCAGCAGTCCCGCGACGATGACCGCGCCCGCCAAGAACACCACGAGCAACACCGCTACGAACACGTACCAGGCGGTGAGGCGGCGGGCGAGCGAGCCGAACATCAGGGCTCCATCACTGCGAACGCAAGGCGTAGCCGGCGCCGCGAATCGTTCGGATGAGCTTCGGCTCGAAGTTCGCATCGATCTTCGCGCGCAAGTACGAGATATAGGTTTCGACCGCGCCCGGTCCGACGTCGCGGTCGCTGCCCCAAACGAGGTCGAGCAACTGATCGCGCGTGAACACGCGTTCGGGATTGCGCGCGAAGGTGAGCAAGAGCGCGTACTCGCGGGCCGATAGCTCGATCCGCTGGGTGCCGCGCTTGACCTCGCGCCGATCGAGATCGATCGTGAGGTCGACGTAACTGACGATCGACGGATGTTCCAACCGCGGACGCCGCAGCGCGGAATGCAGCCGGGCCAATAATTCCGAAACCTCGAACGGCTTGGGAATGTAGTCGTCGGCGCCGCGCCGCAAACCGGTTATCCGGTCGTCCGTATCGGCCATCGCGCTGAGCATGAGGATCGGCGCCTCGGTAACGCGCCGCATCATCGGCAGGAGATCCAGGCCGTTGACCTGCGGGAGCATGACGTCGAGCACGATGGCGTCGGGCCGCCACTCCTTCACGAGCGCCAGGCCGGCCGGACCGTCGGCGGCGGATCGAACCTCGAACCCGTCCTCGCCCAAGGCAAGTTCGAGCAATTCCCGGAGATGACGTTCGTCGTCGATGACGGCGACGCGTGGATTGGACATCATGGGTGTTTCAAACTCCCGCCGCCGGTTCCCAGTTCGGGCGCGCGCACGGCGAAGAGACCGATGCGCGGCGCGTAGCCGAGTCCGTTACGGCCGATGAAGGCGGTGAATCCGTTGGTTTTGGCGTCCGCCTGCGTGAGCGCCGAGAAATATGAGCAGCTCAAGGTCGCGCGGAACTTCTCGAAGATCGCGCGGAAGGCCGGGTTCGGTGAGGGCCGCGGCCCCGGGCTCGGGTTCGCCCGCGCGGCAACTTCAAGCCGCTCCGCCCCGGGTAACGTATCCGGCGACGGCGATGCCCCCGGCGATGGGGCGGGTGACGGCCCCGGTGAGGCGGAGTTCGGCGGAGCGGAGATGCCGGCTGGGGGTGGTGCAGCGGGAACCGCGCCGGCCGGACCCGGACCGCCCTCTGGACCGCCCGGACCCGGGCCGCCCTCGCCGCCGGGACCCGGACCGCCGCCAGGTCCGCCCTCGCCGACCAGACCGCCGGCACCCGCTCCGAACCGGCCGCCGCGCCCTGATCGCGCCGCCGTCGCGCCGTTCGCGGCAGCGGGCCGCGGCGGGAGATTCGGCCGGACTTCAAAGTACCACACGCCGCTCGGATCGCCGTGCGGGAGCAGCGCGAGGCCGTCGACCGCCGGCAGCGCCTTATGCGCCTGGTACGCCGCGGCGGCGGCCCGGAGCTCTTCGAGCACGGGCGCCGCGATCTTCGCGTCGTCCGGCGTGCACGAGTCGCGCTTCTCGGCAACCGTAAGCGGATCGACGCCTTCCGGCGGCGGGTACGGCGTAAACGAACCCAAGCCGCGCGCCCGCGCATTCTGCTGGGCATTGTTCGTGTCGGCGAGATTCTGGGCGCTTTGCCCGATCGCCGAACGCGCCGCGGCGCTGCTGGGCCGCGCGCCGCCGGCGCCGGTCTGCGCACCGGTGTTGAACGAGAACGTCAGCGTGAATTGACGCGGCGGATTGGGATTTGCCGCAACGTACAGTAACCCGCCGCCGCTCGTCGGCTCCGGCTGCGCGAAGACAAGGCTCGAGAACGGCGCCGATTCAGTGTCGAAGACGTTGGTCTCGAGAAACGACAGTTTCCCGAACCCCAGCGGATGCGACGCCCCCAGACTCAAGAGCGCATACGGATCGACGTGCTGGGAGTTATTCGAACCGACGTACTGAACGTTGGCGAGCAATTCCAAACCGCTGTGCGGTATGTCGCCGTCAAAAGTGACGTTCCCGCGATGCACCGGGCGGCCTGGGATCTGTTCTCCGATGATCGTCGTGCTGTTGGCTCCGGCGAGCCGCACGCCGGCCGCGATGACCGACGCGCCGTTGGTCGTGAACGACGGCAGCATGACGAGATGTGGCCCGAGCGCGACCCGACCGCTCAACGTAAAGCCCTGATATAAGCGGGTGGTGCCGCCGATCGGTTCGCTGACGTACACGTTGTTCGGGTTGAGGACGGCCGTCGCGCCGCACACGTACGGCGAGTCGAAGTAGTTTTGCAGATCCTCGATATACGGATTCGTCGCGCCAAAACCCAAGCTCGAA
>Ga0302326_10021330_pt1 | contig 13292 bp, 11 predicted proteins | sample Palsa_T0_3_FD_202264 | JGI IMG/M metagenome (GOLD analysis project Ga0302326, IMG submission 202264) | Peat permafrost microbial communities from Stordalen Mire near Abisko, Sweden - Palsa_T0_3 | ecosystem: Environmental > Terrestrial > Soil > Palsa > Peat permafrost | place: Sweden: Abisko... | reverse complement strand
TTCGGGCCGAGCAGCATGAAAAAGTTCGGGAACCCGGCGAGGGTGATGCCGTGGTAGGCCTCGAGCGTGTCCGGCGTGAGCTTGCGGCCGTCGCGCCCGGCCACGTTGAGCCCGGTCACGGACTCGACCACCCTGAAGCCGGTGGCGTAGATGATCACGTCGGTCTCGTGTGCCGTGCCGTCCGCGGTGATGACCGCGGTTTCGGTGATTCCGGTGATGTCGTCGGTGATCAGGTCGACGTTCGGCCGCTGCAGCGCCGGATAGTAGTTGGAGGACAGCAGGATCCGCTTGCAGCCGATGGTGTAATCCGGCGTGACGGCCGCTCGCAGCTCGGGGTCGGCGATCTGCCTCTTGATGTGCCGCCTGGCCATCTCCTCAAGCGGCGCCATCAGCTTCGGGCTCACCACGAAGCCGAACGCCCTGGCCTCCAGCAGCCAGTAAAACGTGTCGCGGGCCACCCGGGCGGCCAGCGGGCTGGCCGCGAGCACCTCGCGCACCCGGGCCGGCAGCGGGGCGTCCGGCCGAGGATGGATCCACGGCGGCGTGCGCTGGAACACGTCAAGGTGCCCGGCCCGCTTGGCGATCTCGGGGATGAACTGGATCGCCGACGCGCCGGTCCCGATCACCGCGACCCGCTTGCCGCCCAGGTCGAGCGAACGATCCCACTGCGCCGAGTGAAAAGCCGGCCCCCCGAACCGCTCCGCCCCCGGGATATCCGGCACGGAAGGAAGGTGCAGCGCTCCCGCCCCCGCCACCACCGCCCGCGCCCGGTAATCCTCCGCCCGCGCCCGGTAATCCTCCGCCCGCCCCACCCCGTCCCCGTCGCCCCGCGCGTCCGCGCCGTCCCGCCCCTCCCCGGCGTCCCGCCCCTCCCCGGCGCCCCGGCTGGTCGCGATGTTCCAGCGCCGTGCGCCGTCGTCCCAGTCCAGGTGCTCGACCGCGCGGCCGTAGCGGATGTGCTCGTCCACCCCGTACTTGCGCGCGCACATCCGCAGGTAGTCCCAGATCTCCTGCTGCGGCGCGAAGAGCCGGCTCCAGGACGGGTTCAGCTCGAAGGAGTAGGAGTACAGCGGAGACGGCACGTCACAGGCGCAGCCCGGGTACTGGTTGTGGTGCCAGGTCCCGCCGAGGTCCTCGCTCTTCTCCAGCACCACAAAGTCATGAAAGCCCGCCTTCTTCAAGGCAATCGCCATTCCGATGCCGCCGAATCCGGCGCCGATGATCACGATCGCAGGCATGTCAGGACGATAACGCAGCCCAGCCCGCCAGGCCATCCCACCGTCCCGGCCGCGAGGCGCATCGAGCGGGCGTTGGCGGTCTGGGTAAAGAGCACCACCGGCTCGCCGGGAAGCTCGCCGGCGAACCAGCCGAGTGCCGCTGCGAACGCCTCGGCGGCGTACCCGAATCCCCACGCCTCCGGCAGGAACAGGTAGCCGAGCTCGGCCTCCCCGGCAGCAGCCGGAGGACCGTGCCCCGTTGCTCTCCTGAGAATGATCTGGCCGTTCATGACATATCCCGATGGTGGTGGCCTGACCGCTGCAGGGAGGACGTGGCGGGAGAAGGTGCGGCTGACGGCCGCAGCGATGTTTGAGCAGGATATGAAACCGGTGCAGGTAGCCGATGAGCTGCGGGTAAGCACGAAATCGGCGTAACCATGAAGAGCAGCCTGGGCAACCTGGCGTCCTGCAGCACCGCGCGGCAGCTGGCCGCGATCATGAAGAACCGGCTCAAGCGCATCCAGTACCGCCCCGGGCTGATCGACGGATTCCTCGCCCAGACCGGACTCAGCCTCTAACCCGAACCACCATAGATCCTGACCCCGGCCTTTCAATCTAAGCCGAGGAATGACTCGATTCGGGGAATGAGGGCTGTCTGGTCCTGGAACAGGAAGCCGTGGCCGGCGTCGGGGTAGAGCGTGAGCTGGGCGCCGTGGATCAGGCTGGCGAGGGTGTGGCTGTTGGCAAGCGGGTCGAGCAGGTCCGCGGTGCCGTCGGTGATGAGGGTGGGAACGGCGATCGTGGCGTCCTTTATGCCGGCCGGGTCGCGGTCGGCCCACCACTGGTCGATGGCGTGTTCCTGGGCGGCCGCGATGGCGGCCGGGACGGCAGGGACGGCGGGGTAGCTGGAGATCGAGGCGAGGTAGGTGTCCTGCGCGGCGGTCTGGTCGGCGGGGAACAGGTCGCCAGTGGTGTCCGCGTTTAGCGTTTGCTGGGAGGGGGGGACCGCCTGTCCGTTGCCGGGCCAGCTGGCGCACAGCACCAGGCGGTTCACCTGGCCGGGGTGGAGCACCGCGAGGGCCTGGGCGATCATGCTGCCCATGGACCAGCCCAGGACGTCCGGCCGGCCGAGGCCGAGGGCGCTGATGAGCGCGCTGGTCTGGCTGGCCATCGCGTCGATGCTCAGCGGCACCGGCAGGGCAGCCGTCGGGCCGACGCCCGCGTTGTCGAAGGTCACGACGCGGTAGTGCTGGGCGAGGGCGTCGACGAAGCGCGGATCCCAGTTGTCCATGGTTCCGCTGAACCCGGTGATCAGGACCAGGGGCGGACCGCTTCCGATGATGCGGTAGGCGACCGTGCCCAGCTTGGTGTGCGCGGCTCGCACCGGCGCGGAGGCGATCGTGTCCGTGCTGACGCGGGCGGTCGACCCCGTTGCGGCCTTGTCCGCCGCGGCGCTGGCGAACGCCTGCACCGTCGCCACCGCGGGTGATCCCAGGCCGACGTAGGTGAGATAACCGGTATCCGTCCCGGCCTTGAACAGGACAATGTCGACGCCGAACCGGATGCCGCCGATCGTGAAGGCCCACGCGTAAGCCGACGACGTGCTGCCGACCCGCGGGAACGGCAGGGGCTGGATGGTGACCGTGGCCTTCTGGCCGCCGCTGCTGATCGTGGCCGTCCGGCAGCGCGCCAGTAGCCGGCCGAGGCTTTGCCACCTCTGCTGACCCTGCGGCCCGGCGGCCAGGACCTCGCCGATATACGGGATCGAAGTGCCCTCCACGAAGGCCGAAGTCGCGTACTGGTATCCCGTCGGGCTGGTCGTCAGCCCGGACAGGCACGGATCATCCGTCTGCGTGCTCTTCGGGCGAGGGGGCGCCGCCGACCATCCAGCGGGCAGATCTGCGGCCGACAGGAGCCGGCCCTGGGGCGCGCGGGCCGTGCTGGGCGCCCCGCGGGCCGCGCTGGACCCGCCGCATCCCGTCAGCACAGCCGCCGCCATCAGCCCGGCCAGCACGAGAACCGGGATACGGAGTTGCGTGCGTCCCCTGGTCGCCAGGCGAGCCGCGCGTGCCGAGCGGCGCAGCCGCGCCGCCCGGCCGTCAGCATCGCCGGCCGTCGTCAGGTTCATCATGGCTTCCTTTTGCGCGCTCACGCCGGATTCATCTCCTCGCAGATGATGCGGCACCCGACTTGTCGGTGTCCCCGCCTTGTCGGAAAATTGATATCATTATGATAGACATGTGTTATCTATTCCGTCAATTCGGGTGAGCGCGAAGTCGGCGTATCAGTGGCGGCGTCGGCGACGCGGCCGCGCAGGGCCTGCGGGTCCGGTGTGCGCACGCGGATCTCCTCGTGCTCGTGGTCCCGCTCGAACGCCTCCATCTCGCTGTCGGCGAGCAGTCGCCCTTCGCCGATGATGAGGAGGTGATCGGCGGTGACCGACATCTCGGCCATGAGGTGACTTGACACCAGGACGGTCCGCCCCGCCGCGGCCATCCGGCGCATAAGACCGCGGAACCAGATGATGCCTTCGGGGTCGAGTCCGTTGAGCGGCTCGTCAAGCACGAGGACCGGCGGGTCGCCGAGCAGCTCCGCGGCCAGGCCGAGACGCTGGAGCATGCCCAGCGACAAGGTTCCGGCCGGCTTCCGCGCGACCGTGCCCAGCCCGACGGTCTCGAGCACCTCGCCGACGCGGCGGCGGTCGATGCCGTTGCTGCGCGCGAGCGCGAGTAGATGCTCGGTGGCGCTGCAGCCGGGCTGCACCGCCCGCGCGTCGAGGAGCGATCCCACATGCCGCAGCGGGGCGACGAGGTCGGCGTAGGGCCGGCCGTCGACGGTCACCGTCCCCGAGGTCGGACGCTGGAGGCCGAGGATCATCCGCAGTGTCGTGGTCTTGCCGGCCCCGTTCCGTCCGAGGAACCCGGTCACCTCGCCGGGTCGGACCGAGAAAGTCAGCCCGTCGACTGCCACGACCTGCCCGAAGCGCTTGGTGAGCCCTCTCGCCTCGATCATGCCCGTCCTCTCTGTTCTGGCCGGCCGGCTAGGACCAGGAGAAGGAAGAGGCGGTCGACGATCTCGACCAGCGTCTCGTCGGGTACGGGTGCCCGGTTCATGATCGGGTCGCGGCGCACGAGATCGAGGGGCAGTGAAGCGATTCGCGGGCTGAGCCGGCCGGGGTCGATCTCGCCGCGCTCGACGGCGCGGTGGATGATGGCGGCCATCATGCCGGGCGTGCCGGGCTTGCTGGCTTGGCGTTCGCCGAGACTTGGTCGTTCCAAGTTCAGGCTCGGTCGGTTGAGCCGGGGGTGTCTGCCTGACGGGCGCGGACGCTGGGTTGCTGTCGCCGGGCCGGTCTTTGGGCCGCCGGGGTAGTGCCAGGGCGGGGATGATGGCGATAACCGTGAAGCCGAGTGACCACCAGAACGCGGTGCCGAAGGCCGAGGCCTGACCTGGGAGGCCACTGGCAGCGTGGGCGTGGAGCTGGGTGGTGAGGATCATGGCCAGGATGGCGGTGCCGAACGCGCCGCCGATCTGCTGGGAGATCCGGGTCACGGTGCTGGAGTGGGGCACTTGGCTGGGGGCGAGCCCGAGGTAGGCGGCGGCCATGACAGGGATGGTGACCGCGCCGAGGCCGGCGCCGCGTACGACGAGGCTGAGGCCGAGGAGTATCTCGTTGGTGTGGACGCCGACTTGGGTGTAGGCGATCGTGCCGATGGCGGTGAGCAGGACGCCGGCGATCACGATCGGGCGGGCGCCGATGCGGTCGGTGAGCGTGCCGGCCTTGCTCCTGGTGAGCAGCATCCCGACGCCCTGGGGTGCCAGCAGCAGGCCGGCGTCGAGCGCGCTTTGGCGGCGTATCTGCTGGTAGTAGAGCGGAAGTAGCAAAAGCGCCCCGTAGACCCCGAAGCCGGACAAGAACATGGACGCCATCGAGGCCGTGAAGGAGCGCACCTTGAACAGTCGCAGGTCCACGAGCGGCGGGCGGCGGGTGTGCAGTGCGTGGAACGCGAAGGCGCCGAGCAGGGCGATGCCGGCGGCGAGGGGCGCGATGACTATGACGTGGTCGAAGCCTCCCCTGAGGCCGACCTCGGTGACCGCGTAGAGGATCGCGGCGAGGGCGGGCGAGAGCAGGACCAGGCCGGTGACGTCGAGGTACGTTCCCTTTCGCGGGGTACTGGGTTTGAGGCCGCGCCACGCCAGGACGAGGCCGGCCAGGGAGAACGGCACGTTGACCAAGAAGATCCACCGCCACGACAGGTGGCTGACGATCAGGCCGCCGACGACTGGTCCCGCGATTGGCCCGAACAGCGTGGGGGGACTGATCAGCGACATCATCCGTCCGAGCTTGCGTCCGCCGGCCGCCTCGACCAATAGGTTCTGCAGGATGGGCAGCATGAGGCCGCCGCCGACGCCCTGGAGCACACGGAAGCCGATCAGGGCGTCGATGTTCCACGCCACGCTCGACAGGATCGAGCCGACCATGAACAGGGCCAGCGCTCCCATCCAGACCTGCTTGGCGCCGAAGCGGTCGCTGGCCCATCCGGCGACCGGGACGACCATGCCGAGTGCGAGCACGTAGCCGCTGATCGTCCACTGGGCGGTCGATACCGAGGTGTGCAGATCGCGGGCCAGGGTGTCGACCGACAGCCCCGGTCTGGGGCACAAACCGGGTCCCGTCACGCGCCGGCGGGGAGCCCAGCTCGAGGCCGCGCTGCTAGAGGCGGCCTGGGCTGAGCTGACGGCCGTTGGCTATGGCGCTTTTACGATGGAGGGTGTCGCCGTTCGGGCTGGGACCAGCCGGGCTGTGCTGTACCGGCGATGGTCAAACCGTCCCGAGCTTGCGGTGGCCGCCATCAGGCAACACACGAGGCTCGCCGCCGCCGACATTCCCGACACCGGAACGCTTCGAGGCGACGTTCTCGCCCTGCTTCGCCAGGTGTCCGCCCGCGCCGGCGAAATCGTAGGTGTCTTCAGCTTCTTGATCGCCGACCATTTCGACGAGACCGGGATGTCCCCAGCGGTTCTGCGAGAACGAGCGCTCGCCGGAGAGCCGACCGCCATGCAGATCGTGCTGGACCGCGCTGTCGCCCGCGGCGAAATCGACCCCGGCCGGCTCAGCCCGCGGATCGCTTCACTGCCTCTCGATCTCGTGCGCCACGACCTCATCATGAACCGTTCCCCGGCACCCGACTCAGCCCTGATTGAGATCGTCGACCGTATCTTCCTTCCCCTCCTCGGAGGCGAACCCCCCGACGCCACGCCGACGGACATCACGGCGCGGGTGAAGACCCACAGCCACAGGTAGCTGCTCCCACGCGGGTCGTTAGTAAGAACGGTGCGTGCGAGTGCCATCCGCGACCGCACCCTCGAGGGCCACGAGTCAGCATCCCTCGCCGGCCACCGTGATGCGCATGCTGCGCGAGCATGACGAGAAGACCGCCGCGGAGGTCGCCGCCGGCTAACACGCGCGGGTGCCGCGGTTCGAGTTCCGGGCCAATGCGGTCAGCAGCTAGTACTTTGCGGCCCGCCGTAGCTATAGGAGTTCCCCGTGCCCGGCCACCCTCCCGCCCGCAACCTATTCCGAACAAGGTTGCGAAGGCAAATCAACTTCGCTATTATGTTCTATAATAAGGCGAAGGTCAAATCCAAGCCCTTCCTTCTGAACGGACGGTGGTTCGTGACCTCAGGGCCGGTCTCCCCAGACCCCGGGCGGGACGATGACCCCGCCCGGGACCCTGGCGAGCCCGGCCGCACTCCGCGCGACAGCTCCCAGGACAGCGCCGGGGGCACCCCAGAAGAAGTTCCCGGCGACGACGAGCAGGAACCGTCCCCGCCTGTTGAGGACTGGCTGACCGATGATGAGTGGCTGGACTGGCTGTTCACGGTCGATCCCGGGGACGAGGATCCGGAGAACGATCCCGGCCAGGCCGCCCGCGCCGCCAAGCCTGCCCGCACCGGCCAGCAGTCCCGCGCCCCCAAAGGGACCCGCGCTCCGAAGGCGTCCCGCGCTCCCAAGGCGTCCCGCGCCTCTAAGGCTGCCCGTCTCCCCAAGGGGAAGCGCCGTGGTCCGGGGCAGCCCGGGTCCGCGCGGCGGCTCCCGGGTGACTCACCCGGCCCGGTCGGCGCGTTCGCGACCGGCCAGCCGATGGATACCGCGCCGGGCGGCCCGGTGGTGTTCGGTCATGCCGAGCACGCGGCCGGGGAGGAAGCCCGGTTCACGGGTGCGACCGATGACGAGCTGACCGGGCTGATCTGCGGGCTGGACCGGGCCGAGGCGGCGGCGTGCGCGCTCAAGCACGCGGCGGTGGCCGAGCTGATCCGCCGCAGCCCCGAGGACGGGTGCGCGCCCGAGGGGCCGGCGCAGATGCCGGCGGCCTGGGATGAGTTCACGGTGGCGGAGCTGGGGGATGCGCTGGCCGAGACCCGCCAGGCCGCTACCGGGATGCTGGAACTGGCTCATGAGCTGGAGGTCAAGCTGCCGGGGACCAGGGCGGCGTTCCGCACGGGGGTGCTGCGGCTGGCCAAGGTGGAGATCATCGCCCGCGCGGTCGCGAACCTGGACCCGGACGAGGCCCGCGCGGCGGAGGCGCTGGTGCTGGAGCGGGCCGGGCGGCTGACCCCGGGCGGGCTGCGGTCCGCGGTCGCCGCCGCGGTGATCCAGGTCGCGCCGGACAAGGCCCGCAAGCGGCGGGAGGACGCGGCGCGGAACGCCCGGGTGCAGCGGTGGCTGGAAGACTCCGGCAACGCCGCGCTGATGGGCCGTGAGCTGCCCCCGGCCGACGTGCTGGCCGCGGACCAGCGGATCCACTGGTGGGCCAGGGAGCTCCGCGCCGCGGGCCTGGACGGTGACATGGACCAGCTCAGGGCCCTGGCCTACATGGACATCATGCTCGGCCGGGACTCCAGGCCCGTCATCCAGCCTGAGCCCCCGGCCAGCACCGGCGCCACCGGCGCCACCGACGGCGGGCAGGGCAGTCCCGGGCGCCAGGCGTCAGATGATCCGTGTGACGGCGGTCCGTGTGACGGCGGTCCGCGCGACGGCGGATCGGGTGACGGCGGATCGGGCTCGCCGGATCCGGACCGGACCCGGACGCCGCCGGCGCCGGGCGTGATCCCGGCCGGGTTCACCGGCTGCATCAACCTCACCGTCACCCTGCCTACCATGCTGGGCCTGGCCGACCGCCCCGGCGAGATCTCCGGCCTGGGCCCCGTCGACCCCGCCCTGGCCCGCGACCTGGCCCGCGCGGCCGCCCGGAACCCCGGGACCACCTACTGCGTCACCGTCACCGACGAGCAAGGACACGCCATCGGCCACGGCTGCGCCCGCCCCGAACCCGAAAACCGCACCCGCACCGTCAGGCCGCCTGAACCCCGCCCAACCCGCGGCCACGACCCGCCCGGCGGCCACGACCCGCCCGGCGGCCACGACCCGCCTGGCGGCCACGATCCGCCTGGCGGGTCCGGCGCCGGTCCCGGGCCGGGGTTCACTTTCACCGCGTCCGGTGAGGACGGGCCGCCCGGCGGCTACGGCACCTGGCGGCTGTCCACCGGGATCCCCGGACGGCCGGACCTGCTGATCGCCCTCGACCCGATCGCCCTGGACAGCTGCGATCACCGGTTCGAGGCCCGGGGTCATGACCCGGGGGTCAAACTGCGGCACCTGGCCCAGATCCGGCACGCCACCTGTACCGGGCCGACGTGCCGCAGGCCTTCCCGGCAGTGCGACTTCGAACATAACATCCCGTACGAGGCGGGAGGCCGGACATGTTTGTGCAATACGGGCCCTAAGTGCAGGCACGAGCACCGGCTCAAGCAGGATCCCCGGTGGAAAGTCGAGCAGATCACCCCGGGCACCTTCCGCTGGACCGCCCCATCCGGCCGCCAGTACACCACCGAACCGACACGCTACCCAATATGACGAGTACCCGAGTAGGCACGGGCTTACGGTAATCCGAGCAAGGGCCAAAGAGCTAAAAGATCAAGATCTATGAGCGGTGGGCTCAAGCCTGGATGTCTGAGATGGCGTCGGTGATGGGCTCCTGAGGATCGGTCGCAGCTCGGCGATTGATCCAGGCGATGATGGCATTCGTATCCACGGGACCGGTGGTGTCGATCCGGACCGTGGGCCCGACCTGCACCAGATCTCTACCGGTTGCCAGTCGCGTGCACGTTGCAGGTGCTGCACGACGAAGTGGCGGACGTCCTTGGGCCAGCAAGACTCCAGGACGGCGTCGCCGGGGGCATCTGCCAGGAGTGCCCACATGGTCTCGCTGGCTGCCGCGCCGAGGGCGGAGTTCCAGCGGCGCTGGGACCAGCCCGGCGGTGGGTCGGTGCCCAGCACGTCGGCGTGAGCCTCCTTGATCGTGTCCTTGCTGAACAACGGCAGCCTCAGACGCCGTGACACGGTGCGGGCCAGGGTCGTCTTGCCTGCGCCGGGGAGCCCGTTAACCAGGACGGCAATACGCTCGGTCATCAAGCGAGAAGGTACTCCTTCCGGGGCTGATCCAGAGCGAGCTGCGGCCGACGTACCCGCGGCCATCAGGTGCTTGTCTGGAAGATCGGCCAGCCGATTTCGGTCCGCCAGGCTGATTCGTCGGGCGTGTCATGGCGGCCGCACAGGTAGTGCTCGCGGATGGGTCCCTCGACCGCGAGCGCGTGCTGCGTCACGTGGGTGCCGAGAGCGCCGTAGGCGCGGTCGATGCTGTCCTGCGGGCCGTGGTGGACGATGATCGCCAGCTCCGCGGCTGGCAGCTCGACGCCTTCGACGCGGCCGACCGGACGGATCTGGCCGGTGCAGGGGATAAAGACGGTGGCCTGGCCGCGCTCGTTGGTGAAGAGGTCCGCAGCGTAGATGCCGCCGGGTGCGCCGCTGGCCGTTAGCCGTTGCGCGTTGACGGTCGCTTGAAGTTCGCCGAGCGCGCCCTGGTACCAGGAGCTGGCATCTTCGATATCGATCACGGCGGTGATGGCGGCCGCGCGGGTCCCGGCGACGCTGCGATGGCTGATATCGGTTCGCGCCGGTCCTTCCGGGTGGTCGAGCAGGTCACGCAGCGAGGCGACCGCGGTCTGGGTGCGCGCGAGGCCCTCTTCGAGTCGGCTGAGGTGGGCGGCGATCAGCTCGTTGCGGCTCGCCACGTCGGGCGCGGTCAGGACGCGCCGGATCTCCTCAAGGGGCATGTCCAGCTCGCGGAATCGCCGGATGACCTGGGCAGTAGGAATCTGCTGCGTGGTGTAGCGGCGGTGCCCGGTGAACTGGTCGACGTCCGCGGGTTCGAGCAATCCCACCCGGTGGTAGTGCCGCAGCGTCTTGATGCTCATGTGGGTCGCCCGGGAGAAGTCGCCGATCGGCAGGGAGGAAGCCATGACCCCAGTCTGCTACCTCCCCTTGGGGGAGAAAAAAGTCCCGTCCGGTGTCTTGATCCTCCCCGCGGGGCAGGCCGGAGTCTTGGTCATGTCAGGCCGCACGGCGCACCGGCGCCGAAAGGCCAGAACGGTAGAGAGGAACCGCATCATGATCACGACCGAGCTGACCGGCGTCGTCGCCGAGCACATCGCCGCCGTCAACGCGCTGGACACCGAGGCCATCGTGGCGACCTTCGCCGAGGACGCCTACGTCAACGACGCCCGCCGCGAGTTCGTCGGCACCGAGGCCATCCGCCGCTGGGTCGCGAAGGAAATGGTCGGCGACAAGGTGAGGATCGACGTCCGCGAGGTGCTCGACCACCACGGCGACACCATCGTCCGCGGCGCCTACGAAGGCGAGTTCGACAAGACCAACCTGCCCGCGGAGCTCATCCTGTCGAACTACTTCAGCGTCCGCGACGGCAAGATCGTCAGCCTCGTCGTTATCTTCAACCAGCCCGCCGCCTACTGATCAGGCCAGCGCGTCCGTCACCACCCGCGCCAGCGTCCTGATGAGCTGGCCGTCCGGGTCGTGGTCCGGGTTCACCTCGGTGATGACCAGTCCGCCGAACTTCTCACCGCCGGTGAACTCGCAAAGCCCGGCGCTGACCTCCTCCAGCGTGAGCCCGGCGAAGTGCGGGAAGTTCGCCACCGGGAACAGCCCGGTGTGCAGCACGTCGACATCCAAGTGCACCAGGTAGGTTGCCGCCCGCCGCTCCAGGTACGCGCGAGCCGCCCGGGCCTGGCCGGCGGGGTCGGCCCGCACGGCCGGGGCCGGGGCCGCATACAGGTGACGGCTGACCAGTTCGGTCCACTCGTAGGTGTCCAGTTCGGCTGGGGAGAACCCGAACAGCACCACCTGCTCGGGTCGCAGCAGCGGGCGTCGGGAGCCCAGCCCGGCCAGCCGGGGCGAGCCGCCGCCGAGCAGGTGGGTCATGCCCATCGTGTCGGCCACCGCGGATTCGCTGCGTTCTGGGGTGCCAAGGTCCGCGTCGCCGTCAAAGTACACCAGCCCGGCCTCGCCGAATCCGGCCAGCACGCCGAGGGTGATCGTGCAATCGCCGCCCAGCACCAGCGGCAGCCGCCCGGAGGTCAGGATCGCGGCCACCTCGCCCGCGACCTGCTGGGCCACGGTGACGACCCGCTCCACGTCCCGCAGCCCGTCGACCGGCGCCCCCGGGCGGAATGGCGCCGCGGGCAGGTCACCTGGGTCCTCGACGTCCAGCCCGGCCTGGCGCAGCCCGTCGGCCAGCGCGGGGGCGCGCCTGGCGGCCGGGGCCTTTTCCTGCCCGGGGTTATGCGAACCCGCGCTGCTCGGCACCCCCAGAATGCTCACTCGCCGGCCTCGCACCGTCATCGCATCCGCCTCCAAGAATCAAAAGTAACGCTATCAATAGAAATGACACGTTACTTCATCGATACGCGCCTGTAAACGCGTTAGATCCATGGAGAGCGTTACACTGATGCCGTGCTGGTCGAGTCGATGTCCCCTGATGTCCTCGTCTGGCTGGTCAACGAATGGGGTGAGGTGCCCCGTGCCGCAGCCGGGGAAGAGCAGGCGCCCTATCCGGACACCGATTTGCTGGCCGCGCTGCTGGCTGGCTCCGGTGTCCGCGACTGTCCGCCGACCGCACTGACCGGCCCCGCGCTGCGTCAGGTCGCCAACCACCTGCATCGCGTGTTCGCGGCCGCGGACCTCGGCGAGCGGGTCGCGCTGGTGGCCGGGCTGCTCGCCCAGACCGGCGTCACGCCTGCCCTGGAGCTCACCGATACCGGCGACCGCCCCGGCGCGACCTGGCGGGTACCGGCCGCCCACGATGCCTTGCTCGCCGCGGCCGCCCTCACCTTGCGCTACCAGCTCGCCGAGCACGACCCGGACCGCGTCGGCGTCTGCTCCGGCCGACGCTGCGCGGACGCCTTCATCGATGCCTCGCCCGCAGGCCAGCGCCGGTTCTGCTCGGTGACCTGCCAGAACCGCGCCAGGATCGCCGCCTGGCGGCAGCGCCAGAGCCAACCGCCCCAGCCCCGAAAACCCCGAAAATACCAGAAGCCCTAAAAACCTAGAAGCCCCAGCCCTAATCCCGGGCACGGTAAAGCTGCCTGGCGTAGTTCTCCGGGGCGTAGTACGCCTCGAGTTCCGCCAGCGTCTCCGGTGTCTCCTGCACCGCCTTGGTCAGCGCCGCGTGCGAGGGCAGCGCTTCGGGCCGCCAGCTCTCCGGCCGCCACAGCGAGGAGCGCATGAAGGCTTTCCCGCAGTGGAAGAAGATCTGGTCGATCTCGATCAGCAACGCCAGCGCCGGCCGGTGGCCGCGCACCGTCATCTCCTCGAAGAACGGCGCGTCCCGCAGCACTCGCGCCCGACCGTTGATCCGCAGCGTCTCGTTCCGGCCTGGGACGATCGAGATGATCCCCGCGTGCGGGTTAACCAGCACGTTGCGGTACCCGTCGGCCCGCCGGTTACCCGGCCGTTCACCGATAGCGACAGTGGTGTCATCAAGCACGTAAACGAGGTGCCCGGCTGGGTCGCCCTTGGGTGAGGCGTCGCAGTTACCAGCACCGTCAGACGTCGCGACCACGCAGAACGGCGATGCCGCCAGCCACTCCCTGTCCTTGGCGTGCAGCCGGGTTCGTTCCTTCGTCACCGCGCGCCCGGACGGCACCCCAAGCAGCTCC
>Ga0302326_10021328_pt1 | contig 13293 bp, 13 predicted proteins | sample Palsa_T0_3_FD_202264 | JGI IMG/M metagenome (GOLD analysis project Ga0302326, IMG submission 202264) | Peat permafrost microbial communities from Stordalen Mire near Abisko, Sweden - Palsa_T0_3 | ecosystem: Environmental > Terrestrial > Soil > Palsa > Peat permafrost | place: Sweden: Abisko... | reverse complement strand
GCAAGCGCTTCTGGAGACCACTGCGTTCGCATCAGGGCTGAAGCATATGGTCGAGCCTGGCGTCCACTTCTTCATCGTCGATATATTCACCACGGTCCAGCGAGTCGATCCCCTTCTGCACTTCGCGCCGAAACCATGCGTCATAGTCCAGCTGCCTCGCGACCAGATCGACAACGACCTGCGCGGGACCGCGCCCGGTCTCGCTCGCAATGCGCTGCAATTTCGCCTCAAGCTCTGGATCGAAGGATATTTCCATAGCTCTCATCATAGTCCCCAAATCCATGCACCAAAAGAGAACCCGCCAACCCATGTAACTTCCCACCCAATTCACCCTCTAATAGAGTGAAGAAGCACCGTAAGGAGCGATCCCATGTTCAAAACCAGCCCCCTCACCCGCGCTGCAGCAATGTTGGTGACCCTCGCCGGATTTTCCGGCTGCGGACTAGTCAACGCCGCACCCAAAGGGCCCATCCCCCCGCCCACCACCGACGTCGCCCTCGCCACCGCCCCGAACAAGCAAACCGCCGTCTTCGCCGGAGGCTGCTTCTGGGGCACCCAAGCCGTCTTCGAACGCGTTAAAGGAGTCACCGCCACCACCGTAGGCTACGCCGGAGGGTCCGCCTCGACCGCCACCTACGACCAGGTCACCACCGAAACCACTGGTCACGCCGAATCCGTCCAGGTCGTCTACGACGCGTCGAAGATCACCTACGGCCAGCTCCTCCGCATCTACTTCTCCGTCGCCCACGACCCCACCCAGCTCAACCGCCAGGGCCCCGACGTCGGCACCTCCTACCGCTCCTCCATCTTCTACAACACCGAAGACCAGAAGCGTATCGCCAACGCCTACATCGCCCAACTCGACAAAACAGGGCTGTTCGGTAGCAAGATCGTCACGCAAGTAGTTCCGCTAAAGGGCTTCTACAAAGCCGAGGACTACCACCAGGACTACGCCATCAAAAACCCCGACAATCCCTACATCGAAGTCTGCGACCGCCCCAAAATAGCGGCGCTGAAACAAGAGTTCCCGGAGTTGTTTGTGGATTACAAAGGCAAGTAAAACCGTACCCGACGGCGATTTAACCGACCGTCGGGTTATAGGGCGAATAATCCACAAACCGCGACTGCACCGCCGCCGGTATCGCCGTTAACCTGGCTCGCTCCATGCTAAAGAGCCAAGAACGCCCAGTATCTCCATCGGTGCCGTTTAGCTGCTCCCAGAGCACATCTACTTTGCCGGCGAGCTGCAAGAGCCGGTGATGCTCGAAGTCGGGAAAGACAAGCCCCGCATGAGAATCGGTCAAGAAATTGCCGATCGTGTTGAACATGCTATTTCCGGCATAATCTGGAATCCGCAAGGTTTCCCCATCGAGAATATCTACAAACCCGGAATTCCCCCCACGATGGGACGTATCCAACCCCCGCATCGGGTGCGCCGATGTCACGAAGAACATATCGGCGCGTTTGATCAATTCCCGCTCCTCACTATTCAGACGAACCGAAAACCGTTCCTTTTCCCGAGGCTCCTCGGCGGCCATCGCTCCGACAATTCGAATCTCGCGGCGCTGAATATACTTCGGGCAATTCGCAAAGCTCTCCTCAACCGCCACCGTCAAGAACTCCGAACTCCCCATCTCCATCCGGCCATTGATCCGAATGCGCCGTCGCGTCGCCAGTTCAATCGCCAGAATTCCTACCCTCGGGTCATGCGCCAGATTGGCCCACAGCGGGTCTCGATAATCCTTCAGCTCCGCATCGACCCGAATTTGCAAAGATCGCCGGTCCGTCCCCGCAGCCAGAAACCCGGGCTTCCCAAACAGAATCGACGACCAGAGTCGTTCTTCAGAGTCCCGGCTGCCCATGATCGCCATTGCTTGCTGACTTAGAAACCCCACTGCGCCCGCCATAATTCGGTCGCCGATCATCGGGGAATTCCGCTCAGCTTCCAACGATTCACCGGCAAGCCGCTGCGCTTCCAATTCACCTTCGTGGAACGGCCCCTGATTGCCCATAGTGCCATCCTTCCTTTCGTTCAAAAGCCGCGAGGCCGCGCCAAGCCGGAGCGCGGCCTCTACAGACTCGCTCTCGGCTCAACCGACATGACGCCCCAGAAAATCCCGAATCAACCCGGCAATCTCCGCCCCGTCTTCCTCCAAAGCAAAGTGCCCCGTGTCCAGAAAATGAATTTCCGCCTTGGCATCATCCCTCCCAAAGGCCGTCGCCCCAGCCGGCAAGAAAATCGGATCGTTCTTCCCCCAAACCGCCAGCAACGGCGGCTGATGGTCGCGAAGATACTGATGCCATGCCGGATAAAGAGGCGGATTCTTCCGATAGTCGTAGAACAGCGCCAGTTGAATCGCCCGATTGCCGGGCCGGTCCAGCCCAGCCTGGTCGAACGTCCACGCATCCGGGCTCACATTCTCCACGTTCCGAAATCCCGCTGTATATTGCAGCTTCGTCCCATCCAGCGTCAGCAGCTCCGCTACCTTGGCTTCGGTCCGCGGGTTCCGCTCCTTCCAGAACGGATACAGATACTCCGCCCAGAACGGCGACAACCCTTCGTCATAAGCGTTGCCATTCTGCGAAATGATCGTCTGAATGCGCTCCGGGTGCCGCGTCGCCAAGCGAAAACCTACCGGCGACCCATAATCCTGAATGTAGATTGAATATTTCTCCACTCCCTTCTGCTCCAGAAAATGCTCGACCACATCAGCCAGGTGATCGAACGTGTACTCGAACTGGCCAGGTGACGGCGCATCGCTATAGCCAAACCCCGGATAGTCCGGCGCAATCACATGGTAACGGTCAGCCAGCGCGGGAATGAGGTTGCGGTACATGTGTGACGAACTCGGAAAGCCGTGAAGAAGCACTAAAGTCGGCGCATCGACCGGCCCCGCCTCAGGGTAAAATAGGTTAAGACCATCGACCTTTGTATTGCGATGCGTAACGCGAAGCGGCGTCGACTCATTTGCAGCGGACATTGTCATGGGAATCTCCTTTGGTGAGCGGATCGAATATTCCGCTCATATTCTCATATGATACCGAACGTTCGGTAAAGTTTCATGATAATTCCCAGTGAAAACAAAACATCCTTGGTTGTTCCCTACCGATCATTCCGTATAGTTGATAAAGGAACAAGAATGGCGCACCCCCGCACCCCCGACGCCGAGCTCATCGGCAAGATCGCGCGCGTCTTCCGCCAACACGGCTACGAAGGCGCCAGCATGGCCCGGCTCTCCGCCGCCACCAGTCTCGAAAAGGCCAGCCTCTACCACCGCTTTCCCGGCGGCAAAGACGAAATGGTCGCCGCGGCAGCTGCTGCTGGCAATGCTTGGTTTAGCGAACACGTTCTCCAACCCATCTCTCAACCGGGAGAACCCGCCGCCCAGATCAAGCTCGTCTGCCTGCGCCTCCGCGAATTCTACGAGGACGGCAAGCTACCCTGCGTCCTCGAAGCGCTGTCCCTTCCCGCCGGCAGCGAGCCGCTCCACGAAGCCCTCGCCAGCTCGCTCGACGCATGGCTGGGCGCCTTCACCCAACTCGCCCGCAACAGCGGATTCACCCCCGCCGCCGCCCGCGATCGAGCCGAACAAGCCATTATCGAGATCGAGGGGTCTTTAGTGCTCGCGAGAGTAAAAGCCGACACCGGCCCATTCCTCCGCGCCATCCGCAAACTCCCCAGGCTCCTCACGGAGCCGAGTATCTAATCGTCGCAACATCATCGAATCAATTGCAAGGCCGCCCGAAACAGTTCATCGAAATTCGCCCCAGCGGCCTTATTCTTCTCCACCGCGCCCTCAATCGCCTTCAAAGCCGCCAATCGTTGATACCCAAGATTCACCAGCGCCGAAAGGACATCGTCGGCCGCCGGCCCAGCCGCGACCGTCGTCGCCGGAGCCACCGCCATGTCTTCCAGCTTGTCCTTCAACTCAACCACCAGCCGCTCAGCCAGCTTCTTCCCAACCCCCGGAATCCGCGTCAGCATCGCATGGTCTTGTCCGCGAATGGCGGCCACCGTCCGCTCCACTTCCAGCCCGCTCAGTACCTTGACCGCCAACGCCGGCCCCACCCCGCTCACCGTAATCAGCCGTTCAAAGAGCCGCTTTTCCCCAAGAGTCATGAATCCGAACAGGGCAAGAATGTCTTCCCGAACCTGCGTATGAATATGCAGAGACGTCTCCACACCCTCCGCCGGCAACGCCGTAAACGTAGGAACGCTGATGGTCACGTCGTAACCGACGCCGCCAGCTTCGACGATGACTTGGCCCGGTTGTTTCGAGAGAACGCGTCCGCGGAGGTGGGCAATCATAGGCTTCCAGTTAAAGAGCGGTCAGCTACCCGCTTCTTACGCTCCACTCAGCCCCGACGCCGATACAGTATCTGAAACTCATACCCGGCATTCGCCGGAAACAGCTCCGCGATACACCGCAACCGCTCCGCCAAAGCCGGAGCAGCTATCAGCGGATACTCCCGCTCCCGCAGATCCGCATAGTCGAAATCGATCGTCAGCGCCAACAGGTAAATCGCAATCGCATCCGAAAAAGCCGACTCGAAATAGCTAGTTTTGGCCTTCTCATCGACCGCAACCGCTGTCTCAGCAATCGGAGCATTCGCCTCCCGCATCGCAGCATGGTCCCGCTTCCGGCTCGAAGGAACATCGCCTTCCCGATCTCCCCGTCCCGCAAACGTCTTCTCTCCATTGCGATCCAGGGCGCGACGCCGGCTCTCCCACGCATCCTGGCTCGTCTCGCCACGGACCTGCGCCATCGCCTGACCCCACACCAGCTTGCCGAAGCTCTCCGGCACGCCTACCTCATCGACAAAATGGTGTCCCGCATTGATAAAGAACTCAAATGCCAGCGCAAACCGGTCCTGCATCAGCCGCGTTGAAATGAAGGTGATTTCCGCGGTGTCGTACTCCACATTGCGATGGCAAATCGCACGGTCACCCAGATCCACAGAGTAGTTCGGCGCAATCAGCACCTCTTCTTCATCGGCAATCGTCAGCGGCACAAAGTAGTACGCATGTTTCGCCAACGCCCGGGCAATCGGGCTCGGCACCGCCTGCACAACCCGGGCAAGGTCCGCCTCCGCAACATGCGTATCGCCAAATGTTCCAAAGAAAATTCCATTCGGCGCTTCACGCACCGCTACCTGCTGCGCCACTTTGGAAGCAGGGAACAACTCGGCCTGGGCCACATCCGTCATAAGGTTGTATTCTAGCTGAGGGCAAGCGCCACCGCGTTACCACTATGATCACCACCGCAAATTCCGCTCCCAATGCAGGCCGCCTCTTCGGCATCCCCCTCGGCGACTTCGGCCTCTTCGCCAGCTTCCTGCTCTCCTTTTCCCTCGGCTTCGCCGCCTTCTTCGGAGCAACCTTCGTCGCCATCTTTACGCTCCTGTTCTACAACCAGGTCGGCCATCGCACCGTGGACTACGCCGATACCTACAAGTTCTTCGGCCTCCCCGTCGGTCTCGGCGTCCTCGTCCTCAGCCTCGCCTTCTTCGGATTTCTCTGGATTCGCCGCAAGCTCACCGGCCGCTAGAGCAAAAGCAGAATAGGTGTAACGTGGGACCTCGATCCTCGGCAGGCTTTTTCACCAGGAAAAAGCCTACATAGCCAATTTGGGATACCTTAAGGTAACTCTGCTTTTGGTCTAAGCGATGTCACTCATCACCATTCCCGTAGAAAGCCTGCTCGACGGCAAGCGTCCACCTTCCGAATCTCAGGCCAAGGAATGGTGCGCCCAGCTCGAATCCGGCGACATCCTCTTCTTCCCCAGGACCCCCATCGACATCAACCCCAACGACCTCCAGTTCCTGCTAGGCCAGCAGCAAACCGACAGCTCCCTCCACAAGAACATCGCTTACAAACCAGCCCTCGACACCCTCAGCGGAGTCGATCCCAAAACCGCCGACGCCGCCACCCTCGACCGCCTCCACTCCATCATGCGCTGGTATTCGGCAGCGGTCGCCAGCTTCTTGAGTGAATTCCTCACCCCGTACCATCAATGCTGGAAACTCGACTACGCCAGCTTCCGCCCTCAGGAAGAACAAGGCCGCGACCTCGCGCTGCGTAAACGTAATGACCTTCTCCACACCGACGCGTTTCCGACACGCCCAACCCACGGCGCGAGAATTCTCCGCTTTTTCAACAACATTCATCCCACCCGCACCCGCGACTGGGTGGTCGGCGAACCCTTCCCCACGCTCGTCAAGCAATTCGCTCCAAACCAAATCTCGCTACCCAGTCCCGAAAACGCCGCATCCAAAGCAGCCAAATCCGTCGCCCGCGGAATCGGCCTCACCGCCGCGATCCCCTCCCTTAAGCGCTCGCCCTACGACGATTTCATGATGCGCTTCCACAACTTCCTTAAAGAAAACGAAACCTACCAGGCCAACGGCGTCAAGCAGCCATGGCAATTCCCCTCCGGCTCCAGCTGGATGGTCTACACCGACACCGTCCCCCACGCCGTCCTCGCCGGACAATACGCCCTCGAACAAACCTTCCTCGTAGCCCCCGAAGCCATGGTCAACCCCCAAGCCTCACCACTGGCAGTGCTCGAAGAAATGGCCGGAGCTAGATTGACTTGAGCTTGCTGCGAGCGAAACAGAACCTGACAAGCCCACGTTAAGCAACGAACTACTCATTGTCATCCGAACAACGATTTTCATCCGAATAACGATCGTCATCCTGAGCAAAGCGAAGGACCTGCGGTTTCAACGATGCCCGTCCAAGACATGATCGGCACATCAAGGAATTACAACCCCCATCACGACTTCCCCAAATCCCCGCCAGCTTTCTTCGCCAGATAAGCTCCCTGTCCAAGCCCAAAGAGCGCCAATACCGTCGTGTCCACATCGGGCAAGATAACATTTTTGCGAAATTCCACCATATGCAGAAAGTGGTAGATCAGCATCAGATAAGCTCCCACCGCAATCAGCGTCACCACGATCATTTGGAAGTCGCCGAAATCGAGCCCACCCGCATCGTTCTTTACCAGATCGTCGACAATACTCGGCGTTACGGTTGGGTTGGGCTTCTTGATCGAGGCAATGCTCGCGGCGGCGACTGCGGCGACGTTGGCAAAATTCATCTTGGCCTCGGCCATCGGCTCCTCCGGCGTTCCAGCCGCCGCATCGCGCACCGCGGTGGCAATTGCCGCGTCCTTGACCGCATTCGCGGCGGCGGCATTCGCTGCGTTCGCCTTTGCCGTCGTGATCGCTTTCGCGCTGCCATAGGTAATGGCGCTCAATCCCGAAAGCAAGAGTAGGTTCTGCGGGATTCCCACGCCGCCGACAAAGTCCCACCCCGCATAGATAACCCGGAACGCGAAGACGCCGAGATAACTCGAGATCACAATCCAAAACCACAAGACGACTTGAAACTTTGAGTTGCTGTACCTCCCGTCCTGACCCAGGACGAAGCTTAACGGCTGAAACTTGGTAAATAAACACGCCACCCCGATTAGCAGCAATGCAGGCACTCCCACAGCGAGAAGGATTTGCCACCAAACGATCGGCTTGTCGCCGCTGTGGTCGGAGTTCGGATAGAACGAGATACCCAAAATCTCTGTCAGTTCGTTCTTCTCATTGATTTTCAAACGAAGTTGGTCGCCAGCGGCAAATTGTTTCAGCTCGGCGCGGACGCTGGGATCCGGAACGCCCACCGAAATGGCTGCTCCTCCGCACACCGCCCTCCGGTTTGCGTTGTCCCAGGGGCAATCGGTAAGTACCGCGTTGGCAAAGCTGGCGTCCACCGAATCCAGCCTGGCATTGTCATACGAATGCTCTGGACTCGCCGCGGGCGCGGGCTGGCCATAGCAATCGGGCAGGATAGCCGCACTTAGTAACATCGAACCAAGAATCGCAACGATTCTCGGCTGGCTCAGAATATTGAAGCGACTCATAGCCTGTTTTCTCCTAAAAGGTCGAAGACCGGAAGTATGGTGTAGCTTCACAGCGAAGTCAACCAACGAGCAACCGGGATTTGCGAACCTCCGGCATCTAGCCCCCCGGCAGATCGAGATCCGAGATCAACGACCCATGTCTGATATCCTCACCTTTTCCCATCAATGTCGGCCATCGTAACGCCGGAGGACCAACCACCCATGCAATTCCGCCTGACCCACTTACTCCCCAAACTACTCTTCTGCACCTTGAGTATCGCCGCCTTCGCCGCCGACAAACCTAAAGCCAAACCAGCCGAGCCCGACATTCCCGCCTGGGAACAGCCCCAGCCCGCGGTCGAAAAAATCGACTACACCGCCTACATGCGCATTCGCGAAGAGGGCCTCCAACACTCGCACATCATGGAGTACGCCTCCGCTCTCGCCGACGACATCGGTCCCCGCCTCACCGGCTCACCCAACCTCGCCAAAGCCAATGCCTGGACTCGCGATCAACTCACCGCCATGGGCTGCGCCAACGCCCACCTCGAGGACTGGGGCGAATTCGGCATGGGCTGGCAGCAGCTCAACACCTGGGTCCGCATGACCTCGCCCGACACCGCCATCTTCAACGCGCAAGCCCTGCCGTGGTCGCCCTCCACCAACGGCCCCGTCAGCGGCCCCGCCGTATGGGTCAATATTGCGGACGAAAAAGACTTCGACCAATACAAAGGCAAGCTCGCCGGCAAAATCGTCTTCCTCGGCGAGATGCGCGAAGTCCCCGTCCCCGACAAGCCGTTCTTCACCCGCTACACCGACAAAGAGCTCGAGGACTTGGCCAATAACGCTGGCGGCAACAACGCTGGCGACGCCGCCTTGCAGGCGCGTATGAAGGCCTACGTCCAGCGCATGGCCCTTGCCGACAAAATCCCCCAGTTCCTCGTCGATGAAAGGGCCCTTGCCGTCATCCGCCCCAGCCGCGACGGAAGCAACGGCGGCGGTACCGGCATCATCTTCGACGACAACGGCTCGGTCCTCGGTCGCAAACCCTATGTCCGCGACGGCGCCGTTAAAATCCCCGAAATCGTCGCCCAGATCGAGAGTTGGGGCCGCGTCTACCGCCTCCTCCAGGCCCACGTTCCGGTCACCGTCGAGGCCGACGTCGAAACCAAATTCACCGGCGACCACGAACATGGATACGACACTGTCGCTGAAATCCCCGGCGCCGATCCCGAACTCAAAGACCAGGTCGTCATGGTCGGCGGCCACCTCGACAGTTGGATCTCAGGCACCGGCGCAACCGACAACGGCGCCGGAACCGTAGTCGCCATGGAGGTCATGCGCATTCTGAAAGCACTCGACGTCCATCCCCGCCGCACCATCCGCGTCGCCCTGTGGACCGGCGAAGAGCAGGGTCTCTTCGGCTCCCAGGGCTACGCCAAAATCCATTTCGGCTCCGCCCCCGAGTCCACCGACCCTGAACAACTCAAGCTCCCGTCTTTCATGCGTACGCCCGGAGGCCCGCTCGAGCTGAAACCCGAGCAAAAGCTTATCTCCGGCTATTTCAACCTCGATAATGGGACCGGGAAAATTCGGGGCATCTACCTCCAGCAAAACCTCGCCGTAAGCCCCATCTTTGAGCAATGGATGGCTCCGCTCAAGGACCTCGGCGTCACCACCATCACCGCCCAAAACACCGGAGGCACCGACCACCTCTCCTTCGACGCGGTCGGCATTCCAGGCTTCCAGTTCATTCAGGACCCCATGGACTACGGGTCCCGCACCCATCACTCCAACATGGATACTTACGAACGCCTTCAACCCGCCGACCTCAAGCAGGCCGCAACCGTCGAAGCCATCTTCGTCTACAACGCCGCTATGCGCGACCAAATGCTCCCCAGAAAACCACTCCCGCATCCCGAGCTAAACAAACAGAAAAACGCCCAACTACCGAACGTCTTCCCCGGCGCGGAGGCTCCGGCGTCGAACTAGGGTGGTAAGCCTTGCGCCCACGAAACGAAGCGAGCGCACCCTGAGCAACGCGAAGGGGAAGGACCAGTGGTTTTTTCCAGCTTGGCACCCACACTTGTGTGATAGCGCCGCGCAAGGGTGGGTGCACATCTACGTCACTTCAGGGTGACTTCTTTGACGATTTGGCTGGAGACGACCTCGGCAGTTTGGACCCGCTTGTCCAATAGCGCTTGCCGCGCGTCGGCCCCGCCGGCGATTTGCTCGGCGAGCGCCTCCGTCTTGGCGGTCAGGCCGTCTATGGCGGCCCAGTTCTTAAACTCGATGGCGTAGGCGACATCCCAATCCTGGGCGGAGTCGGCTGTGGTATGAACGTAGACCTTGTAGTCGACAATGATGCCTTGCGCCTTCTCCGCCTCCCACAACTTCTTCGCATTGGTGTTGATGTCAGCCCAGAACGCGTTGCTTTTGCCGGGGAGGATGCGGACGTGGACGACCCGCCAGACAGGGCCGTCAGTGTAGTTTTTCTGCGCCAGGACCGTGGCGGCTGTGGAAACAACCAGGAGAAACAACAACATTCGCGCAATCGTCTTCATAGATAGCAAGGCTCCTTTCGCCTTGAGCAATTACGCTCCTCCTGACCGCCCAAAAAAAGTCAATCCCAAGTTAGTTGTAGTTTCCCGGCATCAAAGGTAATTCGGCGAGCCAGCTCATGCTGCCAAGTCATGTTATTGATCAGTTCCTCCGCCAAATCGCAAAATTCAACAAACTCGCGAAACTAACCCAGGCCAAGTAAGGAACAAACATCCACCCAGCCATCTTCCTAAGCCGAAAAAACAAGACCGTCGTCCCCAAAATAGCCAGCCAAAGCAACAAAATCTCCACCACCGCCAAACCAATTCGATGTCCCCAAAAGAAAAGAAAACTCCAGCCAAAGTTCAGCGCCAGCTGCACCCAAAACAGAAGAAGCGCTCGGCTCCGCAGCTCCGAATCCGCACGCTTCCAGACCAGCCAGCCCGCAATCGCCATCAGCGTATAAAGCGCCAACCAAACCGGCCCAAATATCTCGTTCGGCGGATTGAAGCTCGGCTTCGCCAACCCCGCATACCATCCAGCAATCGCAGGCGCGGTAAATACCGTCGAGACGGCCGCAACCATATAGGTCGCCACCAAAAAGCCAACCAGCGCGATCGCGCGGTGAGGTCGCGTGTAAGGCATCTGGATCAAAGCGGTCCGCATCGTGTTTAGTTTAGATGCCGTAACCCAAAACTAAAAGACGCGCCCTACAAGAATCGCAACCCCGCTACGTATGAAGTAGGACTTCCTATACCCTGACCCCTAAACGCTAAATCCTGCCCCAGCGAAACGACCTTGTTCGCCACCAAACCATCGTCCAAATTCCAAATCCCTTAAAATACTTCAAAGGCCTCTAAAACATCATGGAATCGTCCCTAAGCCCCGCGCTCGCCACCATCGAAGTCAAACTCCCCGACGGCACCCTCCGTGAATTCCCCGCCAACGCCAGCCCCTTCGACGTCGCGGCCAGCATCTCACCGCGCCTCGCCGCCGCCTCCGTCGTCGCCAAAATCAAGCCGCTCCACGCCGCCCCAAATGCAGCTGCCGAGGCTGGCAGCGAAGCCGAAGCCACCAACGAAGCTGCCATGTACGCCACCGAAGACGCCAACGCCGAGCGCCTCGTGGATCTCAATACCCCGCTCACCGAAGGCGTCGAGCTTCAGCTTCTCCGCGAAAACGACCCCGAGTCCCTCAAGGTCGTCCGCCATTCCGCCGCCCACGTGATGGCTACCGCCGTCCTCGAGCTTTTCCCTGAAACCAAGCTCGGCCACGGCCCCGCCACCGACGCCGGTTTCTTCTACGACTTCTATCGCGAAACCCCGTTTACCCCCGACGACCTTAAAGCCATCGAAGCAAAGATGGCCGAAGTCGTCGCTCGCGACGAAAACTTCGTCCACGAATTCGAAACCCGCGAACAAGCACTCGCCGAATTCAAAGCCAACGACGACTTTATGAAAGTCCACTTCGTCGAACGATTCACCAAGCCCGGCGACACCATCTCCCTCTATCGCAACGGCAGCTTCGTCGACTTCTGCCGAGGCCCACATGTGCCCTCCACGGGTCGCGTCAAGGCCTTCAAAGTCCTCAGCCTCGCCGGAGCCTACTGGCTCGGCGACGAAAAGAATCCTCAACTCCAGCGCGTCTACGGCACCGCCTTCTTCTCGCAAAAAGAGATGGACGCCCACTTCGCCCGCCTCGAAGAAATGGCCAAGCGCGATCATCGCCTCCTCGGCAAGCAGCTCGACCTGTTCTCGATTCAGGAGGTCGCTGGTTCCGGCCTCATCTTCTGGCATCCCAAGGGCGCCATCATCCGCAAGACCATGGAAGACTGGATGCGCGAAGAATGTATCCGTCGCGGTTACTCATTGGTCTACACACCCCACGTCATGCGCCGCGAACTCTGGAAGATCAGCGGCCATGAGGGTCACTACGCAAAGAACATGTACACCCCGATGGAGCTCGACGACGCCGAGTACCGCCTCAAGCCGATGAACTGCCCGGGCCACGTTCTCATCTACAAGAACTCACCCAGGAGTTATCGTGACCTGCCAATAAGGTACGCAGAGCTCGGCAACGTCTACCGCTACGAACGCTCCGGCACGATGCACGGCCTGCTCCGCGTCCGCGGCTTCACCCAGGACGACGCCCACATCTTCTGCATGCCCGAGCAGATCGAGGAGGAGATGGCAGCCTGCGTCGAGTTCGCCCAGGTCGTCCTCACCACCTTCGGCTTCCAGGAATTTCAGGTCGAGCTCTCCACCTGGGACCCCAAAGACAGCAAGAATTACGACGGCACTCGCGAGCAGTGGGAGTTCGCCACTCAGAAGATCGAAAATGTTCTTAGCCTCAAAGGCATTCCCTATAAGACGATCCCTGGCGAAGGCGCCTTCTACGGCCCCAAGATCGACATCAAGTTAGTCGATGTCCTAGGCCGACTATGGCAGTTATCGACCGTCCAGTTCGACTTCAACCTACCCGCACGCTTTGAACTCGAATACGTCGGCGAAGACGGCGAACGCCACCAGCCAGTCATGGTCCACCGCGCCCTCTTCGGCTCCGTAGAACGCTTCTTCGGCGTCCTCATCGAGCACTACGCCGGGGCCTTCCCCCTATGGCTAGCCCCAGTGCAAATCGGATTGGTCCCAATCAGCGAACGCCACCACGAATACGCCGAAAAAGTAAAAAAGCAGTTGGAGAAACACAACTTCCGCGTGGAACTCGACGCCCGCAACGAAAAAATGAACGGAAAAATCCGCGACTTCACACTACAAAAAGTCCCCTACATCCTGGTCATGGGTGACAAAGAAGCCGAAAACGGAACCGTCAGCATACGGACCCGAGTCAAAGGCGACCAGGG
>Ga0302326_10021327_pt1 | contig 13293 bp, 13 predicted proteins | sample Palsa_T0_3_FD_202264 | JGI IMG/M metagenome (GOLD analysis project Ga0302326, IMG submission 202264) | Peat permafrost microbial communities from Stordalen Mire near Abisko, Sweden - Palsa_T0_3 | ecosystem: Environmental > Terrestrial > Soil > Palsa > Peat permafrost | place: Sweden: Abisko... | reverse complement strand
CGCGAGCGCCGCGACGGCTGTGGCGCTGGCGCAGAGCGTGCAGGCCGACCGGCTGCGCAGCTCGCTGGCGGCCGCGGACGCCGAGCGGCGCCGTTGGGCGCGGGAGCTGCACGACGAGACACTGCAGAGCCTCGGCGGGCTGCGCGTGCTGATCTCCTCTGCCCTGCGCCGCGACGACCTGCCGCATGCGCAGGAGGCGATGCGCACAGCCGTTGCGCAGATCGAGCAGGAGATCGACAATCTGCGAGCGATCATCACCGAGCTGCGCCCGGCCACACTGGACGAGCTCGGGCTGCGCAGCGCGATCGAGGGACTGCTCGACCGCCACCGCGAGCAGAGCGGGTTCCAGCTCGACGGCGAGCTTGCGCTGCCCGACCCCTCGGCGGGCGAGCAGCGCCTCGCCGAGGATCTCGAGACCACCGTCTACCGGCTCGTTCAGGAGGCGCTCACGAACGTCGCCAAGCACGCCCACGCAAACCGGGTGCGCGTCGCGGTCGGCGAGGCCGACGGGCTGCTGCGGATCGAAGTGCAGGACGACGGCGTCGGCTTTGACCCCGAGACCGCGAGCCACGGCTTCGGATTGGCGGGAATGCAGGAGCGCGCGAGCCTGGCCGGCGGTACGCTCAGCATCGACTCGGGCGAGCGGGGAACAGTGCTCAGCGCCCGGCTGCCGGCACACCACCGCGATACCGCCGGCCGGTCGAGAAAGCATGCCAACTGACGACACAACCTCCTCCACGGAGCCGATCAGCATCGTGCTTGCCGACGACCACCAGGTCGTGCGCAGCGGCCTGCGGATGCTGCTCGACAACGAGGCCGACTTCGAGGTCGTCGCCGAGGCCAGCGATGTCGATGAAGCCAGACGCCATATGCGCGGCCACCACCCCAAGGTGCTCGTGCTCGATCTCAATATGCCCGGCGGCTCGAGCCTGGAGGCGATCCCGACGATGCGCGAGGAGTCGCCGGACACGCAGATCGTCGTGCTCACGATGCAGCAGGAGCCCGCGTTCGCTCGCGAGGCGCTCGGCGCCGGCGCTCTTGGCTACGTGCTCAAGGAGGCGGCCGACGACGAGCTGGTGCAAGCCGTGCGTCGCGCCGCCGTGGGGGAGTGCTACCTGAACCCCACGCTCGGGGCGCGCATCGCCTCCGAGCCGCCCCCGGGACCGCCCGATGACCTCTCAGAGCGTGAGGTCGACGTGCTGCGGCTGATCGCACTGGGGCACACCAACGCTGAGATCGCCGAGCAGCTCTACCTGTCGGTGCGCACGGTCGAGACCCACCGCTCGCATATCCAGCAGAAGCTCAGGCTCTCTACTCGCGCGGAGCTCGTCGGCTATGCGCTCGATCGCGGTCTGATCAGCTCCGACGGCGAGCGCGGCGACTGAACGTGGTCGACGTGCACGAGCGCTGACGGGATCGATTCCTCGGGACGGGACATGTACGATCGCCGGCAACTCACCTGGCCACCTGCGCACCCGACGACTACGTGCCAGATTCGCGGCTAGCCGGATCGGCGCTCCAGGGATCGCGCCCAGTGCTCTTCGTCGATTGCCCTGGGGATCTCTGTGCGGGCGCGGTGGGCGTTCTCGGCGAGCTCGCGGCGTAGTCGCTCGCCTTGCTCGCCCGCGATCGCGCGGGCGGTGTAGAGGCCTCGCTCCCAGGCTGTGACCTTGCAGCCGAGGAGCTCTTCGACGTCGTCGATCGGCTCCCAGCGTGGGTGGCGGAACTCGCCCTCGATTTCCGGGCTTTCCTGGAGGGGGTGGTGGCTGAAGTGCACGAGCGAGTAGGTGGGCGCCGGGCGGCCGTCGATCGGGTCGCGGTAGTGCTCGATCAAGCGGAACTCGCGCCCGTCCGAGAGCTCGCGGCGCTGCACGGTCGCGGCGACGATCTCGATCGCCAACGTGATCGCGGTGCCCGGGTTGTCATCCAATCCGCCGGCGATCACGACCGGGAGCGCTCCGGGCTGCTCGTAGACACGGATGTGGCAGAGCCCATCGAAGACGTCCAGGCCCTGGTAGGGCAGCAGCAGCTCGCGCGTGAGGTCCATGCCTGGCTCCGTTTCGTCGTGGGGGTCTTCCTCCTACTCCGACGAGCGACGCCAAACGGGACACAACCCCAGTGACGGTGTCGATGTGTCTGCTTTCGGTATGGTCGGCTCCGTGCCGCACGATCCTGTCGAGCTGTTGCGTCAGCTGATCCGGTTCGACACGACCAACCCGCCCGGCAACGAGGCTCAGTGCGTCGGGTGGGTCAAGGATCTCTGCGATGGAGCTGGCCTTGAGACGAGAGTCTTGGCCAAGGACGCGGCACGGCCGAACCTGCTGGCGCGGCTGTCTGGTCGGGGTGCCGCGCCGCCGCTCCTTCTCCAGGGTCACGTCGACGTCGTCACGACGGATGGCCAGAGCTGGCGCCACGATCCGTTCGGCGGCGAGCTGATCGACGGCGAGGTTTGGGGCCGAGGCGCGCTGGATATGAAGGGCGGTGTGGCGATGATGCTCGGGGCGATCCTGCGGCTCGCCGAGTCCGCTGAGCCTCCACCGGGCGATGTGCTGTTGTGTGTGCTCGCGGATGAGGAGAATCTGGGGGCTTACGGCGCGCGCTTCGTGGTCGAGGAATACCCCGAGCTGTTTGAGGGCGTGAGGCACGCGCTCGGTGAGTTTGGTGGCGCACGCACGGAGCTGGCGGGTCTGAGCGCTTACCCGATTCAGGTGGGTGAGAAGCAGGTGTGCTGGATGCGCGCGACGGTCCGGGGGCCTGGCGGCCATGGCTCGATCCCGTTGCGCGGCGGTGCGATGGCGAAGCTCGGCCGGTTGCTGAGCGCGCTGGATGCGCGGCGACTGCCGGTGCACGTCACCGAGATTCCGCGGGCGATGATCGAGGCGGCGGCAGCCGCGCTGGGAGCCGGTGGGCGGGAGCTGGCCGATGGGCTGCTCGACCCTGAGCGGACCGACGCGACGCTCGACATGCTCGGCGAGGCGGGGCAGATGCTGGATCCGATGTTTCACAACACGGTCAACGCCACCGTCGTGCGAGGCGGCGGCAAGGTCAACGTGATTCCGAGTGAGTTGCAGCTCGAGCTCGACGGGCGTCTGCTTCCTGGGCAGACGGCGGACGATCTTTTCCGCGAGATGCGTGAGCTGGTCGATGACGACGACCTCGAGCTGGAAGTAACGAGCTATGAGCCGGGATCCGATCGGGCGGACCTGTCCCTGATGGGGCTGCTGGGTGACGTGCTCACCGCCGCCGACCCCGGCGCCGTGCCGTTGCCGATGCTCATGCCGGGTGTCACCGACGGTCGGTTCTTCGCCCGGCTTGGAATCCAGACCTACGGCTTTCTTCCGATGCGCCTTCCCGCGGAGATGAAGTTCATGAGCCTCATTCACGCTGCGGACGAGCGCGTACCGGCGCGGGAGATCGGCTGGGGCACTGACCGCATCTGCGAGGTGCTGACGCGATACAGGTAGCTAACGCGACCGCGGCGCAATGCGGGAGCCCCGCGCCGCGAGGGAGGGGTGTACGCCGTCAGCCGGTGATCGTCCTGTCCAGTAGCGCGAACAGTTCGGTGAAGTGCCGCTCGGCCGCCGCCTGATCGTAGGCGGCGGTGTCGCTCATTGTGTAGCCGTGGGAGGCCTCTTTGTAGAGCTCTGAGCGGTATCGCACCCCGGCCTGCTCGAGGGCTTGCTCGAGCGTGGCGACGTGCTCGGGGGTCATGCTGTTCGGACTAGCAATCGTGGTCTACCTGCTGGCGCCCCCCGCGGAGGTGGTCAATGAGCCTGCGGCTGTCGCGACATAGCTGAGCCGTCCGAGCACGTCGGTGGTGGGTGCGACCTTCGCGTTCTCGTAGTCGGACAGCCGCGATGCCGAGGTGCCGGCCGCTCGCGCGAACTGGCGGAGCGTCATCCCGGTCTGGGTGCGCCAGGTGCGGATTTGTGTGGCGTACTCGGCCCGTCCTTTTAGGGTGACGTTCTCGCGCGCGCGGCGAATCACGTTGATCATCAACGCATCGACGCCGTAGTGCTCGCCCCAGCCGGCCACGGTCTCGGTCGTGCGCGCGGCCGATCCCCAGGGGTTGCTACGAATCGCCTCGGCGAGCTGACGCCAGTCCGACGGCGAGCCGCGGTCGATGATCGCTTTCACCGAAAGGTGGTGGCTGGTTCTCAGCCGTCTGTGCAGCTATTTGTCTGAGTGGCCAACCACAAGCGCAAGGGTTCGGAGCCGACCAACAGCTGAGCGGCGTCGTTGCCGCGACGTAGCGCAGCCGGCTGAGTCGTGGCGACCGCCTACCCGTCCGCGGGCGCGAGGTTCTCGAAGATCGCTGCCATCCCTTGCCCCCCGCCGATGCACATCGTCTCGAGGCCGTAGCGTCCGCCATCGTCTCCGGCGCCACCCCCGCGACCGCCCAAGACACCAGGCGCGCGAACGGTCACCGCGAGCCGGTGGGAGCGCAGCGCGAGCTCGTCTTGCTCCGCGCGCGGCCGTCCTCAGGGGTTCGCAGATGACGGCGTCGCGCACAGCCAAGGAGCCTGCCACAAATCCATCCCCGAGCGCACCACCCGAGCGGTCTAGCGCCGGTCCCATTGCGCCTAGCGTGCGTCCGGCACACAGGTTCCGTCATCCAGGTTATATTGGAGTGGGATGTTGAGATGTGCAGGGGTCATCATTGCTATGTTCGCTATCGCGTTTGCGCCTGCCCCTGCTATGGCTGACGCCACATCGCGTGACGTCGTCTCGACGCACACCTATCTCGAGGCCAGCTACAAGATCCTGCACACCGCGGTGAGCACCTGGTCGACGGTCGAAGCGAGCATTCACAGGCTCGACCTCCGGTTCCACGCCGAATGCCCGGACGTGGGGGCGGGCTCGCCGCAGAACGAAGAAGACCAGAAGCTCAGCTACGAGGCGGCCGGCGCGCTGTGGGCGACCGGCTACCACACCGACGAGGGGATTATCCGAACTTACGACAACACCGTGAACCGGCTGACGTGGAGCAACCCGCAGATCACGCGTGACGCTCATCGACTCACCCGAGGACTGCAGGAAATGACCGAACTACAGGTACCGAACATCTGTGCGGACGTCCGCGCGTGGGGCGCAAACAGTTATGGCGCTGCGCCGGCCAATGTTAAGCAGTATGACGAACATGTTGAAAATATCGAAATCCATGAAATTCCGCGGCGCCTGCTCGTCCCCTATGTGCAACCGTCAGAAGATGGCCTGCGCAAGCAGGACGAACACCTCGCCACCAGGTTCGAAGAACTTGAATTCATGCGCGGTCAGGCCGACTGGATCGCGCTACTCGAAGTCCTTGGCGTCAACGAGTAAGCCCCCGGGTGTTGCTTGATGTTCTATATCGGTGACGCGAGCCCCTCCCCGGCGGGCCCTGTCGAGCTCGATGCGCAGCTGCGCGAGCCGCCGAGCGTCGGACTGCCCTCGGTGATGCAGACGCTGCGCTTCACTCAGCGCCAGATCCAATTCGTGTTTCGCGCGCGGCGCGAGCTCGGCGACGTGTTCAAGATCCGTTTCGTCGTGATCCCGGGCGGGATCGTGATGACCAGCCATCCCGATCATGTCCGCTCGCTGTTCACCGCCAAGGCAGAGCTGGTGCCCTCGCTGACCGCCGAGTCGCCGCTGCGCCCGATCGTGGGTCCCAACTCGGTGTTGACGGCCAACGGGCCCAGCCACCTGCGCCAGCGCAAGCTGCTGCTTCCGCCGTTCCACGGCGAGGCGATCGAGCGCTACGCGCAGATGATCCGCGACGTCACCGAACGCGAACTGGACCACTGGCCCGTTGCTCGCCCGTTTGCGCTTGCCCCCAGGATGCAGGCGATCACCCTCGACGTGATCATGTCGGGCATCTTCGGCATCGAGGGTACTCCCGCTCGGGGGAGCGCCGAGCATCGTCTGCGCCGCACGATCAAGCAGCTCGCCGCCGCCTCGACCTCGCCGCTGGCGATGCTCGGCGAACTCGCAAACGTTGGACGCGAAGAGCCCTCCGGCCTCACACGTCTTGCCGTGGCGCTGCTCGACCGCGCCACCTACCCCGTGATCGAAGCCCGCCGGCGCGCCGCAGATCTGGGCGAGCGTAGCGACATCCTCTCGCTGCTGCTGCGCGCGAAGAGCGAGGACGGGGAGCAGCTCTCAGACCACGAGCTGCGCGACGAGCTCCTCACGTTGGTCCTTGCCGGCTTTGAGACCACCGCCAACTCATTGGCATGGACGTGGGAGCGTCTGGTGAGGACCCCCGCCGCCTATCAGCGCCTGCGCGATGCCGTGCGCTCCGACACCGAAGTCGAGGAGCACGTCGAGGCGGCGATCGTCGAGGGCATGCGCTCACGTCCGGTGATCCCGGTGGTCGGGCGCCGCGTGGCCGTGCCATGGCAGCTCGGCGACTACGTGGTTCCCGCGGGACAGGGTGTCAGCATCAGCATCCTGCTCGTCCACCACCGTGAGGACCTCTACCCCGATCCCTTCACCTACCGTCCCGAGCGCTGGCTCGGTCACGAGGGTGGGCGGGCACCTGGAACCTATGAGTGGCTGCCCTTCGGCGGCGGCACCCGCCGCTGCCTCGGCGCGGCGCTGGCGATGGCAGAGCAGCGTGTCGTGCTCGAGGCCATGGTCCGCCGGCTCGACCTGAGGGCCGATCGTCCCGAGCCCGAGCACGCCCAGCACCGCAACGTCACGATGATCCCCGCACGCGGCGCACGCGTGATACTTCGCTCGCGCGTGCGCGGGTGAGAACCACTGCCGTCCACCTCGCTCGAGCGCGGCCTCAAGGCACCACCACCCTGAACCGCCCAACCGTGTGCCGGATGGTCCCCCCGGCTTCTTCGAGGTTGCCGGGCCCACTCTGATCCTGGAAGAAGACTTCGCCGGTGGTGATCCCGGGGTGCAGACCGCGGCCCAATCCGCGGCCCAGTCGCATCGTCTCGATCTGACCGGCGGCGGGAAGAAACAGGGGTCTAGGGGGTCCGAAGCCGTTCACCTGCCGCGGCTGGCCTGGTTCGTGCCACTGGACCGTGTAGGAGCTGCTCGCCTTGCTGATGGCTATCCGAGAGGTGAACTGGAGGATTGCTTCGTAGCCGCCGTGCGGTCCTTGGATCAGGCGTACGTGCACCGGCGAGGCGACCTGCGCCGCGGTCGGCGCCGGCGTTCTTGGCACCACCCAGCCGACGGGCACCTTCAGCGCCGGTGTGCACGCATACTTTCCGCCGATCCAGCTCTTGCTGGTCAGGTGGCAGGTAGCGCCGTCACGGTAGTGCAGTTCCGTGATCGGCCCGTCGACCGGTACGACGTCCTGGGTGCCGCCGGCGTTGAAGTTGAACAGCTGTTTCGGTGATGCGGTGGTGACGATCAGGTACGCGCCCTCCTGTCCAGCGGTCGGCTGCGTTTGGGTATGGCCGTCGAGGACGTAGGTGACACTCTTGGCGTCGGGGCCGAGCAGGCCGTAATAGAGGTTGCGCTCGTCGGCCTGCGGGCAGACGGGGTAGGGCTTGCGCTTGCCGTCTTCGGCGAAGCGTTCGTAGGGACCTGCTGTGCTGGGGACGCAGCCTTTGTCGGGGAAATTGCCCCTCCACGCGCTGGCCGGCACGGCCTTATCTGATCTCCGTACCCGGACCAGCACGCTCGTCGCTGCAGCGACGTTGTCGGCGAGCTTTCTCGGCGCCGCCGCCATTGGTCGCAGCGCGCCCGCGTGGGCGGTGGTCCTCGCAATGGTCGCGTTCCTGTCGACTGGCGTGTTCGCGGGCTGGGTGCTGTGGCCCGCACAGGTTTCGTTCGTGGTGGATGCCGATCGTTGCGCTAACCTGATTGCTATGCCAGATCAACCTACACCCGCTCCCAATCCGGTCTCAGCTCGACCCGAGGTCGGGCGGATGTCGCGCGACGTATTTATCTACGAGAATGAGCTCTCGCGTAAGCGAGCTGAAGCGCGTAAGCTTGCTGCCAAACGCTGGCTTCATCGGCTCCTGCATCGCTCACACCAGCCGCCTTCCTGACCTGCTTCGCCACGATCCCGGCGAGACTCGTGAGGTGTCCGCGGTCACCGCTTGTGAGCGTTTTCGCGCCACTTTGCGGCGAAGAAGCCAGTAAAACCGGGGGTTGATCCCAAAATTGGGTTCGCGACCGAGAGTTTTGTCTCGAGTGCCGGGTAAGTTTGTCTCATGTCCACGAAAGCGATCGCGCCGAGGTTCTCTGAGGATCTCTTCCCGTAGGACGGAAAAGGCCCCCGCTGACCGCCACTTCGAGCAGACGACCCTGCCCAGTCTCGGCGGCACCGGCCGCTTCTCCCCGAGTGGCTCCGTAAGCGCTTCCGCCGCGGCGCCTAGCCCCCGGGTCAGACGGGCACCGCCGCGGAGCGGCGCTGCGGCTCGCGCTGCGCCAGCCACGCCGTGTATGGGTCGGCGGGGACGATGCGCGCGGTGAGCGTCTGCTCGTCGTGACGGCTTCCCGTCTGCTCCCGTGCGTCCCGCACGGACAGTTCGATGTTCCATGGCTCTGGGATGTAGGCGGGTGACGAAACGTGTTGCATCGAGTCTCTGGAGGATTGGGGCGTTTGCATGTAACGGTCTCCTGACTGAATCGTCGCTCATTGGTGAATGTGTGGCGGTGCGGGAGCAAGGTTGCACTATTTCCAGAGGATGTCCAGGGGTGTTGGACAAACGATCTAGCCCATATCCGAGAGGTCATACATACATGTCACTCAGGGTGCCGTCGCTCTGTCCAAATCGGGCAATTCGTGTCGTACTTTTGGGACTTGAGATTTAGCTGGGGATGAAAGGGTTTTTAAATACAAAAAGAACCGTAGGGTCTCCTCATCGGGTGTGGCGATCGAGCGAAACGTCCCAAGCGCGGCCTACCGTTCCGTCGAGTGTTCTTCAGACTCTAAGAAAGGCAGTTCGATGATCAATGTCAAGACGAAGTCCCAGAGCAGACTGCCGGTACAGAAGGTACGCCGGCACACCACGTTCCAGGTTCTCTCTCGCGGGGCGGCCGAGCGATCGCCAAGATGGTGCCGATGATCTTTGGTCCTTGAGTACAAAAAGGGCAGCCAGAAAGGTAGTTCGATGACCGATAGTGCGACGACCGAGAAGCCGACGGCCGATGACCTCCTGAGGAGAATCAAGCGCAAGACGAGCGAACACCTGGAGGCGTTGCGCAGCGCGGCGGAAGCAGAGCGCAAACGGCTGCAGGCCGATCTCCCGAAGGTCGATCCCCCTGTCGACGTCGATCTCCCGTCGGAGGAAGCGGTCGAAGAGGTCGACGCGCAGGCACAGCTCTACGAAGGGTCGATCTGATCTCCGAAAGCGGGTGGCGAGGCTCCCGGGATCGATCCCTGTGCGGCGGATCTTCTCGCTCATTCGCTGCGTACTGGACTTACGAGCGTTCCGAGCCCGTCGATCTCCACCTCGACGGTGTCTCCGTCTTTTAGGAAGCGCCCTTGCGCCACCCCGACCCCCGCCGGTGTCCCCGTGGCGATGATGTCCCCGGGCAGTAGCGTCATCGTGCGCGAGAGCCACGCCACGACCTCGGCCGGGCCAAAGATCAGGTTGGCGGTCGTCCCCTGCTGCAGGAGCTCCCCGTTGACCCGGGTGCGCAGCCCGAGCGCTCGCAGGTCCTCGATCTCGTCGAGCGTGACGAGCGCCGGGCCGCAGGGGGCGAAGGTGTCGATTGCCTTGCCGCTCGTCCACAGGGGGTTCTGCATCTGCAGGTCGCGGGCGGACACGTCGTTGAACGGCATCGCGCCGGCGATGTGGGAGAGGGCGTTCTCGGCGCTGACGTTCTTCGCGCGGCGACCGATCACGAGCGCGAGCTCGGCCTCGTAGTCGACATGCTCCGCGTGCGCGGCCGGCAGCACGATGTCCTGGTAGCTGCCGGTGAGCGAGCTCGCGAACTTGGCGAACCACATCGGGGCGGTCGGGATCTCCTGGCCGGTCTCTTCGGCGTGGTCGCGGTAGTTGAGGCCGAGGCAGATGATCTTCTGCGGGTCGGTCACGGGGGCGTGCAGGGTCACATCGGAGAGCGGGATTCGCGCGTCCGCTTCCTCGGCCCGTCCTCCCAACTCGCGCAACCCCTCGGCGTCGAGTACCTCCAGCAGGCCTCGCACGGTCGTGGCGGGCGCGTCGTCCAGCGCGGAGACCGGCACGAGGTTCTCCCCGAGCCGGACCGCGGCGGCCGGCCCGTCCTCGGTATGGAAACTGACGAGGCGCATTGCTTGCTCAGCCTACCCGGCGCGAGCCCCGCCCACCCGCCACCCGACGGCGAGCCCTTCCCGTCTGCGGGCGAGCCCCCGGACTATCATCACCCCGTGCCCGAGCCAACAGTGTCGGTGACGTTCGACAACCTCGGTGAGGCAGCCCAGCTCGAGCTCGGTATGTGGCCGGCGGAGGTGCCCGAAGGGGAGCACTTCACCGTCGTCGAAGTGCTTCCGCGGCTGCTCGACCTGCTCGCGAGGCGGGGCATGCGGGCGACCTTCTTCGTCGAGGGATTGAACGCGGAGATGTACCCGCGGGCGCTGCACACGATCGTGGACGGTGGCCACGAGGTCGCGGTGCACGCCTGGCGCCACGAGGAATGGGCGGCGCTCGATGCCGAGGCAGAGGTCGCGCTGCTGGAGCGTGCCACTAAAGCGATGCGTGCGATCGGCATCGAATGCAGTGGTTTTCGACCACCGGGCGGCGGCCTGACCGAGCGCACGCTCGCGTTGCTCGGCGAGCACGGCTACAACTACGTCTCTCCCGCGGGCGAGCGCGAGGGGGTGCTGGAGGGTCTGGCCGTGCTGCCGTTCCGCTGGATGCTCGTTGATGCCTACGCGTATCTACCCACGTTTGCGGGCCTGCGCGAACGCTACGGTGACGGTCCCGATCCCCTTACGCCCGAGGAGATGCGGGGGGAGATGATCGCCGCGCTGCAGAACCACTCAGAGCAAGAGGGCCACCTGGCGCTGCTCTTCCATCCGTTTTCCGTCGCCTTCACCGGCGAAGCCGGCTGGGAGGCGCTCGACAGCGTGCTCGGCGAGATAGTGCGCCTCGTGGAGACGGGGGCCATCACAATGATGCGCATGGACGAGGCGGCCGCGAAGATGCTCGAGCGTCCCGCCGGGCTCAATCACCCGCCACAGCTCGACGACGCCACCTGGATCACACGGTGAGCCTTTTTCCGCGCCGACCCTTCACCGTCCTGACCGCGCTCGGTACGGCCGCCCACCACGCTTTCGAGGTGCGCGCGGGCGTCGGCTTGGTCTTCGAGCCGTTCATCGGCAGGCGCGCCGCCGTCGCGATGTGGTCTGGCGGGCTGCCCGCGTGGGCGCTCGCCGGATGGATGGGAGAGGGCGAGGGAATCGAGAAGTGGATCGCCCTCAACAACGCGGCGGGGCTGGCGGGGGGCATCGTCCACTTCGTCGAGTGGCCCTGGGAGCGCCGTCACGGCATTCCCTATCTGACCGAGGCGGAGGGCATGACGAGCGAGCAGCTCGGCCCCTACAACAGGGTGCTCCACCTGTGGACGCTCGCGGGCCTGTTGGCCGTCGCGTGCGAGACCCCGCGCCACGCGCGGAAGTGGGCGCTGTTGGGCCTGCTGCTCGGTGAGCCATTGCGTCGCTCCGCCGTCCACCACTTCCGCTGGGCGCGCGAGCAGGCCGAGCGCGACCCCGAGCACTGGAGCCCGGTGCTGCGCTCAGAAGCCGGATCCTCGAAAGGTTAGGCACCCTTTGCGATGGCTCGGACAGCGCGATCGCGATCTGGCCGCGCTGCGCCGGGCGGGGCGTGCCGCGATCGTGATGCCGGCGATGTTCGCCGTCGGCGAGGAGGCGATCGGCAACCCGGCGCTGGCGACGTTCGCCGCGCTGGGGTCGTTCGCGATGCTGCTGCTGGTCGACTTCCGCGGGACGCTGCGGGAGCGGCTGCAGGCGCAGGCGGCGCTCGCGCTCGTGGGATGCGTGTTCGTGTGCATGGGCACGCTGGCCTCGCAGAGCGTCTGGCTCGCGGCCGGGGCGACGGCGGTCGTCGGCTTCGGCGTGCTGTTCGCCGGCGTCGTCAGCTCCGTGCTGGCGGGCGCCTCCACCTCGCTGCTGGTGGCTTTCATCCTGCCGGTGACGATCGCCGGGCCGCCGTCGTCGGTGGGAGATCGGGTGGCGGGCTGGGGCATGGCCGCCGCGGCTGCGCTGCTGGCCGTGGCACTACTGTGGCCGCTGCCCGCGCGCGAGCCGCTGCGCTCCGCGGCCACGATCGCCTGCCGGGCGCTGGCGGCGCGGTTGCACGCGGAGGTCGCGTACGTCCTGAGCGACCGTGACTCCTCGTTTGCGAGCGATCGCGAGCACGCGGTGGCGCAGGCGAGGAACGCGGTCGCCGCGCTGCACCGCGTATTTCTCGCCACGCCCTACCGGCCGGCGAGCTTGAGCACCTCCGCACGGGCGGTCGTGCGGCTCGTGGACGAGCTGAACTGGGTGAACGCGATCGTCGTCGGGTCCGTGCAGCCGGGCGTGGGCACGCCGGTCAATCGCGGCGCCTGCGCGGTCAAGGTGGCGGCGGCCGCCGTGCTCGAACGCGGGGCGGAGCTGCTGGAGGTGACGGGCGGGGACTGCGCGGCCCTGCACGGCGCGCTGGTCGAGCTGACCGCGGCGCGGCACAGGATGGAGGAGAGCGCGACGGCCGATCTGCCGGTCAGGCGTGCTGCGCCCGCCGGGGCCGAGCGCACGGGGATGGAAGCGACGAAGGTGGAGGAGGGGGTGGAGACGGAGCCGGAGCGCGTCGGCGAGCTCGTCACATCGCTCGATCCGAGCTTTCGTGCCCAGGAGCTCGGCTTCGCGGTCTCCAGTATCGGCGACAACATCGACCTGGCCGCGGCTGCCGAGCGGCGCACCTGGCTGGAACGATTGCTCGGGCGCCAGCCGAAGGGCCTGGCCGGGGCGCTGTCCGCGGCCCAGCAACGCGCGTCGGCGCACGTCGATCGAAGCTCGGTGTGGCTGCACAACAGCGTGCGCGGGGCCGTCGGCTTGGGCTTGGCCGTTTTGATCGCGAACCGGACCGGTGTCCAGCACTCCTTCTGGGTTGTGCTCGGCACGTTGTCGGTGTTGCGATCGAATGCGCTCAGCACGGGACAGAACGCGGTTCGCGGCCTGCTCGGGACCGTCGCCGGGTTCGTCATCGGCGCGGCGATGCTCGAGGCGATCGGGACCAACACGACGCTGTTGTGGTGTCTGCTGCCGATCGCGGTCCTGCTCGCCGGCATCGCGCCCGCGGCGATCTCGTTCGCGGCGGGCCAGGCTGCCTTCACGCTGACGCTGGTGTTTCTCTTCAA
>Ga0302326_10021326_pt1 | contig 13293 bp, 16 predicted proteins | sample Palsa_T0_3_FD_202264 | JGI IMG/M metagenome (GOLD analysis project Ga0302326, IMG submission 202264) | Peat permafrost microbial communities from Stordalen Mire near Abisko, Sweden - Palsa_T0_3 | ecosystem: Environmental > Terrestrial > Soil > Palsa > Peat permafrost | place: Sweden: Abisko... | reverse complement strand
GCACGCGCATTCTGGGGATCGAAGCGGATGACAACGGGCACATCGAGCATCCGCCGTGGATTTATGAGAATTGGGTGAAGCTCACATCCATGCGTTACACGCAGGACATGACGGAAGACCCGCGGTCGGTGGGGATGTATTGGATCATCGACGACAGCCGGACCGGCGTTTATCTGGCGGACTCGCACACGGTCTATGTCCCCTTCGATGATTTGCAGGCGCAGATGGATTTGAATGGCCAAAGCAACAACGAACCGCCGCGATGTAATGAAATTGAAATCAGCGTGAAAGATGGTGTATTACCCGATGCCGTGGTGCCGGCGGTGGACACAGTTGTTGAGGGGATCATCAACAAATACGGACTGGAACCCGGATATTTGAAAGACCCGATTGTTGTCGAAACGTGGGAGCAGCGCCAAGCCCCGATTCTTTCGGCTGTCGAAAACGAAAAAGGATTGCTGGTGATTCTCTTCGCCATCATCAGTGTCGTCGCAATCTTCCTGATCTTCTGCATTTTCTTCATGATCGTCGTTGAGAAGACCCGCGACATCGGCATCATCAAAAGCGTCGGCGCGACCGGCTGGGGCGTTGCGGCAATCTTCCTTGGATATGGGCTGGCGATCGGCATTGTCGGATCGGGATTGGGATTGCTGCTGGGATATCTGGTGGTTCACAACATCAACGAACTGCATCGCTGGCTAGGCACGGCATTCGGTGTGCATATTTGGGATCCTCGGACCTACGTCTTTGACACGATCCCCAACAAGTTGGAGCCAACCGATGTCATGGTGATCGCGGCGGTGGCGATTATCTCATCGGTGCTTGGGGCGCTGGTGCCGGCGATCCGGGCGGCGAGGATGAATCCCGTCGAGGCGCTGCGATGGGAATAAACGGCGCGATTTTAAAAGCCGAGAAATTGCGAAAAACCTTTCGCATGGGCGACAGCACGCTGGTGGTTCTCAAGGATGCCAGCTTGAACGTCACCGCGGGGGAATTCATTGCCATTGAGGGCCGCAGCGGATCGGGCAAGAGCACGCTGTTGCATATCCTGGGCGCGCTGGACGCATGTGACGACGGCACTATCGAATTCGATGGCAAATCCTACAAAACCCTCGGCCCGGCCCAACGCAGCGAATTGCGAAATCGCCAATTCGGGTTCGTCTTTCAGTTCTATCATCTGCTGCCGGAATTGAATGTGCTGGAGAACACGCTGCTGGCAGCGATGATCGAATATTCCTGGCTGGGATTTCGGCGGAAGAAATCAGAGCTGCGAAAACGGGCGACGGAGTTGCTTGATCAGCTCGGCCTGAAGGATCGCATGAAGCATCGGCCCCATCAGCTCAGCGGCGGGGAGCGGCAGCGCGTCGCCATCGCCCGGGCATTGATGAATCAGCCGAGAATCCTCTTCGCGGATGAACCGACGGGGAATCTTGATTTTGAAACCGGCCGTCAGATCATGGCTTTGCTGGAACGTTTGCATCGCAACGCCGGACAGACGATTATCATGGTCACCCACGACCGCTCGCTGGCGCGGCAGGCGGATCAGGTGCTGGTGCTCAAGGACGGGAAAATCGAGCCGGCAGGCGACGCGGATGTCTGATGCAGCGGCGGAGGTGATGTATGGCCCTTAAAATCTGGATCGACGGCAAATTCCATGACAAGGAAAATGCCAAAATCAGCGTCTTCGACCATGGCGTCCTCTACGGCGACGGCGTGTTTGAGGGCATTCGTGTTTACAAGGGCCGGATTTTCGAATGCGAAACGCATCTTCGCCGGCTCTTCGATTCCGCGCGGGCCATTCGGCTGACCCCGCCCCGGACGGCCGAGGAATTGAAATCGGCGATGGAAGAGACCATCCGGATCAACGGATTCTCCGATTGTTACATTCGATTGGTCATTACCCGTGGCGTGGGATATCTGGGACTGAGCCCCAACAAATGCTCTATGCCAACGGTTTTTATCATTGCCGACACGATCGAGCTTTATCCTCCGGAAATGTACGAAAAGGGGATATCGATCATCACCGCAAGCGTCTATCGCACACCGGCCAATTCGATTTCGCCGCGGATTAAGAGCCTGAATTATCTGAATAACATTCTGGCCAAGATCGAGGCGAATGATGCGGGAGTGCCGGAGGCGTTGATGCTGAATCAGCAGGGGAATGTGTCCGAGTGCACCGCCGACAATATTTTCATCGTCCGACATGGCGAGGTGCAGACGCCGACCACATCCGATGGAATCCTGGAGGGGGTTACTCGGCAAGTGATCTTCGAGCTTTGCCGAAAAATGGCCATCCCATGCATCGAAAAGACCCTGGAACGGCACGATCTATTTGTGGCGGACGAATGCTTTCTGACAGGCTCAGCGGCCGAGGTCGTTCCGGTGGCGAGAATCGACAGTCGCCCGATCGGAAATGGACATCCCGGCCCCATTACGGGGAGGTTAATGGAGGCATTTCATCGTTTTGTGCGCGAGGGGTAAAATGCGGATTAACCGCCAAGGCGCCAAGACGCCAAGGTGGAAAAAATCGCGGAGAAGAATGGGGGAAAGCCTTTTTTTATTTAATATTCGACACTCTGGACGTTGAAAAACGGGGTGGTCGGCGATATCCACATTAGCAATGATCGTGACTACCGAAAGAAACTTAATCCAATCAAGGTTCTCTTGGCGTATTTTCCTACCTTGGCGTCTTGGCGCCTTGGCGGTCAATCCGCATTTGACACGTTTTAGTCGCGGCATTAGAGTTTTGGCAGGAATTAAGCGAAAAACCCATGGAGGTCTCTTGTGATGACGGAATATGAAACATTGAAGCGATTGGTCGCCGAAGCTGAAGAAGATGTGAACAAGGCCAACGGCGGCAACAAGGCGGCGGGAACCCGCGTCCGCAAAAAGATGCAGGAAATCCGCTCCGCCGCACAGGATTTGCGCAAAAAGGTGCTGGAGCGTCGGCAGGCTGAACCTGGGGTCGCCTGATTTATCCCCACAATCCACGCCGTGGCGGCCGTTGCCGCGGCTTTTTTTAGCGGTCGCCGACCCATTAGAACGTATGCCGGCGAAGTTCCTCTTCGACATTTCCGCAATAGACCTGACCAAGGTCGTTCATGGCCACGAGGACATTCGGGAGGTCAATCCCCAGCGGGACGCCATGGAGATGCTCGACGCCATTGTATGGGTCGATGAACCCAAGGCCCGCCTGATCGGCTACAAGGATATCACCGAGCACGATTTCTGGGTCCCCGGCCACATCCCCGGCCGGCCGCTGCTGCCCGGCGTCATGATGATCGAGGCCGCCGCCCAACTGGCATCCTTCTACACCCGCCGATACCTCAAATGGACTGGCTTCGTCGGCTTCGGGGGTTTGGAAGATTGCAAATTCCGCATGCAGGTCGCGCCGCCGTGCAGGCTATTTGTGGTGGGGGAGAAGATTTGGGATCGCCATGGCCGAATCTGCTGCAAGGAACAGGGGATCGTCAATGGAAGTCTGGCATTTGAGACGACGATTATTGGGGTGAAGATGTAGAGAGGCGGATTTTAGGGGGTGATGCCCCCGTTTTTCATTTTCAAGCAACAGCAGTTGAACTACCGGATTCTTTGGGTATTTTTCAACATTCAAGGTGCCCAACCCATGCCTATAGAACCAATCATCCCGAGAACTGAGGTTATTCAAGATGGCGTGAGGATCATCACGGAAGGCGGAGTACTTGACAGCAAAATTCCCGTCGGTGATGGCATCTGCAGGCATTTTCACAAAAATGGGACCTTAAGATGTGAATACGAGAAAATTGGCGGCCAAGGCCAAGGTCTATTTCGAGAATGGCATGACAACGGTCAATTGGCCTGCGAGCGAACGCGTGTCGGCAGCGCGATTAAGGAGGGAACATGGCGAACGTATAATCGCGATGGGTCGCTATCGCAGGAGTTGGAGGAAATCTCCCCCAATGCCATTTACGGCAAATCCTACGTCAAAGGATATAGGTACGTTAGTGTATTCCTCTGGAACGGGAAGCCGATGTCCAAGGGGCGATGGATGAAAAAGCTCGAGGTGGCGGGCGTTCCGAAATCAGAATTACAGCGGAGAATTCCTCCCGGACAATCCAAGGGCAAACAAAGTCATGGCGACGGTTGCGGTTCCTATCCGAAAAGAGCTAAGACCACAAAGAGTGGATAAGTACACTATTTTTGTTCGCCACTCATCGAATTGCAAAATTGGCGTTTGGGCTGGTTTTCCCGCGGCAACATGTTTTACGGCTTAGAGTTTGCCTGTCAGGCCGTTAACATACCCATACTATGAAAATGAAACCCCTCGCGCGTCTGGGTGCGTTATCGATTCTTGCCGTTTGTGTTTTCACTGCCGGTGATTTCGCAAATGCCCAAGACGTGACGAATGCCGGTGCTGATGCTTCTAGTTCAGCCACGGCGGATGCCGACGTGCCTCAGCCTGGGACTGGAGCGCTGGCCAACTACACGATTCTCAAATCCACCGATTACGGAAAGTCCATGACCCGGAACTTTCCCGCCCAGACCACCGCTCGGCAGGTCGTCAAAGCGACGGTTCCGGACCTCGTTGCGTTCTTCGGGCAAAAGCCAAAACTCGTCGGGGTCTACCAGGATCAGAAGGATGGGAAGTCGGCATGTGTCTTCTTTTCCGAAAGTCTCAGCGGCCAGCCCGTTAAGGGGATTTCAGTGATCAAGGTGACGGATGATGCGACGCGGGAATGGGTCGTGTTTTGCCAGGCCAATGCCCCCAAGGGCGAGGCGATGAAATTGCTGGCGCTTCATAAACCGTCGCAACCGGCGGCCGATGCAATCGCGGGTTCTACCGGCGCAGTCACGGGCGGTGGCCCCGTTGCTGCCCCTTCGGTCCCGGCAAATCCGCCGGCCAATGACTCCAGCGCGGCGCCGACGGTGCCGGCTGCTTCTTCGGGCGGGAGCAACCTGCAGTCGATTCCACCGGCCGACATCAAACTGAATACGTACAATTTCCCGGATGGTACCGGAAGTGTCGGCGTCCCCGATGGCTGGACGTGCACTTCACCGACGATCGGCAACGCCGTCGTCAAAGGGCCGGCCGACCAAACGGTTGGATTGGATCTCAGCGCAGTGGTCGATGTGCCAAACGGGCAGTCGGTTCGGATGTTGCAGATGGCGCACCGGGATCCCTCCAAGGCGCTCATCGGCCCTTACAGCCCGGATCCGGTCACGGCGCTAAAAAATCTGATCGAAGCCGTCAACCGGATTTCGCAGGCCAACGGGGGACCTACCAACACCGTCGATGAAATCGTCAATCAGAAGCCTATTCCGGGCATACCCAGTGTGCCTGGTTCCCAGGCCGCGGTTATCGAGATGAAATCCACCAAGACCACTAACGGCGTGGCCAAAAAATTTCACTCGGTTCAGCAGTTCTGCGTCTACTCCTTGAACGGTGGCCAGGACACGTGGAGTTATTTCGCGTCGCAGTTGATGGGACCTGAAGAAACGTTCAAGCAGGATTTTCCGGTGATGAACGCGATTTTGATTTCGCTCAAGGAAAACGCTGCTGGGATTCAGGCCAAGGGCGCGGCAGAACAGAAACAGGCCGACCAGATTGTGGCCCAGACCAACCAGATGGTTGCCGCCACCAACGCCAATATCGCCAATATGCAACAGCAGGAGCTCGAATCCGACAAAAGTTTTGCCGACGTGGACGAGGGCATCCGCGGCTACCGTAAAGTCTACGACACGCAGACGGGAGATGAGAGCGACGTCAACCTGGGCGATGTCAACGGAGTCGTCAACGCGCTGAACGAGGACGATCCTGGCCGATACGTCCAGGTTCCGTTGCGCGATGAAGTTCAGCAGTGAGCGGGGGCGAGGCGGTGAGGCAGCGCCGGGGGACGCGAATCAGGGAGATATTGCAAATGCGCGTGAGCGGCACGAGAAATAGGTGATTGTCCCCGGCTTCTCCGTTGAGGGATAACTCATCGTCGATCCTACCGTTAGGATCGCCGGATTTGGAGCCGCCACTTTTTTTAACCTTCAAGGATCGCCGGGACAACTTCCCATTGATTGCAATGAACCCCTCGCTGGCAGAAAAATTGTCGTCGCGAACCCCAGGCGTCTGTCTCTACGGAGTGGTGCCGCCTAAACAATCCACGCCGCCCGATCAATTAGAAATCATCGTCGAGCACCAATTGGCTCGACTCAAATCCCTGCCCATCGACGGCGTCATCGTCTATGACATTCAGGACGAAGCCGAACGCGTCGCCATTCCACGCCCATTCCCTTTCCTGCCCACGCTTGATCCGGAAATTTATGCCTATGAGCATCTAGCCGCTTTGCCGATTTCCAAAATCGTTTACCGCCGCGTGAGCGGTGATACGTTCGAAACCTTCACACACTGGCTGCAGACCACGAAGTCCTTTGCCAAACCGCGAATCTCAGTTCTCGTCGGTGCCCCCAGCCGTCGCGTAAACGTCACTCTTCATCTAAACGACGCTTATGCGTTGGCACGTCAGCACGCCCCTAACCTCCTGCTCGGCGGCATTGCTATCGCCGAACGCCACGCCAAAAACTTCGACGAACACCAACGTGTCCTCGCCAAAACGAAAGCCGGCTGTACCTTTTTCGTCACACAGGCCATTTACGATGTCAGCTCCACCAAATCCCTGCTCTCGGACTACGCCCTCGCCCTCCGCGAAACGGAGCTTTCGCCGCTTCCGATCATCCTCACCTTCGCCCCCTGCGGCTCCCTCAAAACGCTTGCGTTCATGAAATGGCTCGGCATTGCCTTTCCTCGCTGGCTCGAAAACGATCTCCGCCTTGCTTCCGATCCCCTGGCCAAGTCCCTGGATCTCTGCGACCACGTGTTTGCCGAACTCTGGGACTATGCCCGCGACAAAAACATCCCGGTCGGAATCAACGTTGAGAGTGTTTCCATCCGCAAAGCCGAGATCGAGGCTTCTTTCGAACTTTTCAATCGTCTGCGCAGTCGTATGAAATAATTTGCAGGCGTGAGGAATCTTTAGTAGGCGTTCCGCTAACGGCACTCCTTGGAGTGGAACGGGTGGAACGCGGTTGACGCACCGCTCACTGTTTACTCATCGTCTAATCCCTTTCCCTTGAGGATTTGCCGCATCCATTTTTCAACCCGTGCCTCCCGAGTTTTGGATTGTTTGGCGGCAGAAAAATAAAGGATGTATCCTCTTTGCCGTCCTGGCGTCAGTGCGGCAAAAGCAGTTTTTAAGGCAGGGATTTCATCTAACTTTCTTTGAAATTCTTCGGGGATTTTGAATTCTGTGCTCTTCTTAAGATTCACTTTCAAGCCGGCTTTTTCCACTTCAAGGGCTTGAGAAATATAAGCTTTCAAGATGGGCTTCATCTCGACTATTTCTCGAAGATCGGTAAACCGAATCTGGCGGGCCGCCTGCACATTTTCCGTTTGTTGGATCAGAATGCCCTTGGGATCCTTTAACAAGGCGCCTTTGAAAAACAGAAGCGCACAGTATTCGTTAAATCCATGGATTAAAACGACGTTTTTATTCTGAAACGTGTAACAGGGCCAACCCCACTTCAATTCTTCGGTCAGCTCGCAGCCAAGAATGACCCCTCTCAATTTCTCAAATTCTTTCCGCCACTTTTTGGCTTTTCTTAAATATCCATCAACCTTGGGATTTGTTCTGTTCATTGATTGATACTCCGAAATGAAGTGGACTTAACGACCACGTTTACCTGTCGGGCCGGCGCTTTCGGGCTGCAAGCATCGCGCAGGCTTTCTCGATCCGGCGTTTATGTGTCTCCGGTTGTTTGGCTGAGTCCATCCAACCAATGAAGTCCCTGCGCTCGACCGGCGTGAGATCGCTCCACTGAGCCTTCGCCATCGGGGCAGCCGCGAGGGCTTTGTAGAGATTGAATGACACGATTGAATAGCAGCAGGGACGTCGCTTTCCAGCCGCAAGCATCGCGCAGGCTTTCTCGATCCGGCGTTTGCGTGTCTCCGATTGTTTGGCTGAGACAATCCAGGTAATAAAATCCCTGCGCGCGATGGGCGTGAGATCACTCCACCGAGCCTTCGCCATCGGGGCAGCCGCGAGGACTTTGCGAAGATCCGTTGGCATTCTGGGCTCTGATTCTTCTCGAACTGGCTTAGGATTCATCTTTGTCATTTATTTATACACTGGAATAAAGTGAGCTTAAACGCTTTGCTTAACCTTTGCTTCCTCGGCGGCAAGATTCAGGTTAAATATTCTGGCGATGTTTTTGAGGCAAAGGTTTGTCGTGAAAGGTTTCCTGTCATTCATTGTCGTGGAGATTCCCGAGCCGATTCGCTCTGGTGTTCAATCATTGCGCGATTCGCTTGGAACCGCCGTCGCCAGGCTTCCTGTTGAGATTACGATCGCCGGTTCATCTGGCGTAGGTCCGATTCTCCGAGGCGCCGATCTGTCGCTCGTCGGACGCAAACTTGTCCGTGCGCTTTCGGGGTTCCGAGCTTTTTCCAGCAGCTTTTCGGCCATTCGTTGCTTTCCAAATACCTCAACCTTTTATCTGGAACCCGTTGATCGTTCTCCCTTTGACCAGCTTCATCAAGCGGTGGGCGCCTCTGGCATTCCTTTTTCTGAAAGTCGCTGGCCCTACAATCCGCATTGCACACTGCGCATGGGAGAGCCGTTCAGTGCCGAAGCGGCGGCTGATCTTCTAAAGAGGCCAATCCCGCGCGAGGAATTTCGGATTGACATAGTCTCCGTTTACGGCGTCGATGAGAGTTTAACGAACTGCCAGTTGCTCTTTCAGCAATCACTTCAGGCGTAAATTTCAGGATTTAGAATATTAGATTTCAGTACAGAAATGCAAAAACATTCGATCGGTGTCCCGTCACGCGGCTTCTACGGCTGCATAGACCTTCCCGTGTTGCCTTAGCCAGGCCACGTCGCCGCTCATGGCATGCTTTTCAACCTCGCGAAGCAATTCTACTACTTCCGGCTCAAAGCACGGCTCGCTCGGGTCAGCGTCGGGGATCACAGCCTCAACCTCGACGGCTACGACGAAGCGATCGGTTCGGACCAGCCGGGTTCGTTTGACTCTTTTGCCTTGAAAACGCATAGGATTCATTCGTCAAAAAAGTGTACCGTGACCAGCTTGGCGATGTCCAGCGAAATCACATGTGACCAAACCGCTTTGATCTCAGTTCCATCTGCCGATGATTGGCGGATTTCCACGGCCGGATTCGGCACCGCGTCGGGGCGCTCCAGAAGCAACTCCCCACGCTCGACGCCGTCAACGACCTGCCACTCCAGGATTCCGCGTTCGTCGAGCCGAACCGTCGCGTGCTCGCCGATCAGATATCGCCCGTTATGCACCAACTCGCGGACCGTCTGAAACAGCCGTCCCACCAATACCTCCCTAGTCGTAACCTAACCTCATATCGATTGTAACGTGTTCCGCGCTGGGGTCATCATAAGCTCGGCCGAAGTCAAGGAAATTAGGGACAGCCCACCGATTTCTTCGACGCCCGTTGACTTTAGGAAAACGTATCGGAAGGATGGACTAGATGTCCACAGCGCAAGATAGTCCTCAAAACACACAAAGCGATGCATCGGAAGTGGATGTGCAATTAACCAGGCCCGGCGGACTTTCTTACCTTGAAATACCCGCGGCCGATGCCCGTCAGTCAGCGGCGTTCTACCAAGACGTTTTCGGCTGGACGGTGCGCGGCGAAGACGGCGACCAACCGAAATTCTCGGATCAGACCGGGCATCTCATTGGCAGGTGGGTGACCGGCCGGGCGATCTCTCGGAAGCCGGGTCTGTTGCCGTATATCTATGTGGATCGCATCGAAGAAGTGGTAAAGCGCGTCGGGTCAAACGGAGGAGAGATTGTCAAAGCTCCGTATCGGGAGGGAAATCTGTGGGTTTCCATCATTCGCGATCCTGCCGGCAATGTGCTGGGCGTGTGGCAGGAAAATAAAGGATGAGAAATTTGCGATAACAACGTTTCATGAAAACTAAAGCCATCATCACTGGGGCAACGGGCATGGTTGGGGAAGGGGTCCTGCTCGAGTGCCTGAGCCATCCCGATGTGGAAAGGGTTTTGGTCATCAACCGCAGGCCGGGAGGCGTGTCGCATCCGAAACTGTGCGAAATTATTCATACGGATTTCTTTAACTTGGCGCCCATTGAGCCGCAATTGATTGGATATGACGCCTGCTTTTTTTGTCTGGGGGTTTCGTCCGTCGGCATGAACAAGGAGGAATACAAACACGTGACGTACGATCTTACACTCAACATAGCGCAGCTCCTGGCAAAATTGAACCCGGAGATGACGTTTTGCTATGTGACGGGCGCGGGGACCGACAGCACCGAAAAGGGACGACTTGCATGGGCCCGTGTAAAAGGCGCAACCGAAAATGCGTTGATGCGGTTGTTCAAAAAGTCGTACATGTTCCGACCCGCCTTTATGAAAGCCACCCGCGGGCAGAAAAACCTGAAGATTTCTTACAAATTGTTCGCCTGGGTCTATCCGATCGGCCGAACGCTTTACCCGGCAGGCTTTTGCACCTTGCAGGAAGTGGGACTGGCGATGATTAACGCAGTCGGTAAGGGGTATCCTAAACAGATTCTGGAAGTGAAAGACATTGTTCAGTTGGCAAATGCGTGAAGGAAAACGTCTCGGCCTGCAACCAGAATTGCGTTATGCTTGCTCGCCAACCGGCGGCGCGTGATGCGCGCTGGAACCGATCGTAACCGGAGTTTCCCGCTTGCGTGTATTGGCTGCTCTGTTCGGCGTTGCATTGATCGTGGCGATCCTTGTCGAAGGATTCGAGACGGTCGTGCAGCCGCGGCGGGTGACGCGGAAGTATCGAATTTCGCGGGTGTACTACGCGGCCTTCTGGGCGATTTGGCGCTGGGTCGCGGGGAGGATGCTGACGAAATCCAAGAAACGCGCGGGGTTTCTCGGAGCCTTCGGGCCTCTGTCGCTGCTGGGCATTTTTGCGACATGGGTAATGGGGCTTGTTGTCGGCTTCGCATTTCTGCAGTGGGGTCTGCGAGATGTCATCCTGGTGAATGCCGGGCCCACTGAGATCAGTCTCGGGACTTACCTGTATCTCAGTGGTACGACATTTTTCACGCTCGGTTATGGTGACGTGACACCCGTCACGTCGCTGGGGCGCATGTTGGCCGTGGCGGAATCGGGGCTAGGATTCGGATTCCTCGCGGCGATCCTCAGCTATCTGCCGGCGCTGTTTCAGTCGTATTCGCGGCGGGAGGTGAATATCTCATTGCTCGACGCACGGGCTGGGTCGCCGCCGGCGGCGTCGCAATTGCTTCTCCGCGCGGCACGGACAGGCAGTTGCAGCACACTGGAACCATTTCTCGGCGAGTGGGAACGGTGGGCGGCCGAGGTACTGGAAAGCCAACTATCGTTTCCCGTCCTGGCGTATTACCGATCGCAACACGACAACCAATCCTGGCTGGCAGCGCTGACGACGGTGCTCGATACCTGCGCGGTGTTGATGACACAAATCCGGGATGTGAACACGTATCAAGCGCAGGTTACTTTTGCGATCGCACGCCACGCGGCTGTTGATTTGGCGCTTGTCCTTCGCGCCAAGGCGCCCGCCAGCGCACTGGAGCGATTGACGGCCGAACAATTCACGGCATTGCGCTCATCGCTGGAAGCGGCCGGCGTTCCGCTTCGGGACGTTGCTGGTGGGGAGGAAGCCCTGCGAACGCTGCGGGCAAACTACGAACCTTTCGTGCGAGGCATCGGCGAGCGATTGCTTTTGATCGTGCCGCCGCTGATGACCGAGGACGGTGTGCCGGACAACTGGCAGCGCAGCGCGTGGATGAAGCCGACGCCGGGGATCGGCAAGCTTCCGACCCCGACTCCGAATGAAGGGCATTTCGGTTAGTGATGAAATGCCGTTTAAGAACAAGAGGAACAAAACGATGCCCAAAGCCAAAGTGAATTATCCCCCGGTCCCGCCGGATGACCTTCGACGCAAATTAACACTGGCGCGGCCGAACGAGGATTCGACATTGCCTCACATTGGGCTCGTGGGCGACACCTACACGATTCTTTTGACAGGCAAGGATACCGCAGGCCGTTACACGCTGATCGACATGCACATCCCGCCTGGCGGTGGGCCGCCCCCGCACCGGCATGACTTCGAGGAGTCTTTCGTAATCCTGACCGGCGAGATCGAAGCCACGTTTCGCGGCAAGAAGAAGATCGTAAAAGCCGGTGAGACTCTTCATATACCGGCCAATGCCCCACATCAGTTCCAGAATAAAACCAACAAACCGGTTCGACTCCTGTGCATTTGCTCGCCTGCCGGACAGGAAGAATTCTTCCTGGCCGTCGGCGTGCCCGTCGCGAGCCGGACAACGCGTCCTCCCAAACCCACCGCCGCAGCAATGGCCATGTTCATAGAAAAATCCGAAGCCCTCGCGCCGAAATACCGGACGGAGATTCTTAAACCGAAGTAATTGGATCACCTCCCCAGCGGAGGACTCAATCATCCAGATCTGTCTTCATGAATTCCCGCAGCAGAACCGTGGCGAACGATCCCGGCGGAAGGGTGAACGTCGCGGTAATGTGCGGGCCATGCTCGTCGACGCCGGCGGTCAACTGAAGTTCTTCGGGTTTGACCCGCAATGGCCGGCGGGCGCCTTTTACTTTGTGCTTGCCCTCGACGCGAAAATCGGATGGCTTTAACTCGTTGGCGGCGAAGATGGATTCTTCCAGTTGCAGTGCATCGGCCCCGGGCAGAGTCATCCGATAGCCGACCAGCGGACCGGTTGGACTGATTTCGAATCGATCGCACCGCTCCTGCTCGGCAGCGGGGTCTTCGATGAGAAAGACGCCTCCGCTATCGTGTTTCTGTGCCAGATCGCCGGGGATCAGGCGGTCCAGCGACTGAATTCTGGCGGCCACCGTTTGGTTGAAGACTTCAGATTGCAGAGCCGAGACCCAAAGCCGCTGGATTCGCTCATCGACGACGCGCACGGCGGCAGGGGGCTTGCCGGTTTTAATCAATCTCGCCAGGACTCGACGTTCCATTCCGGAGTTTCTCGGCCACAATCGCATCGAAGTCGCCAAGTCGCCGGCGTCAAATGCTTTGCGCGCTCCGATCTGGCGGGCATCGTCAATCTTGCGATCTGGGGCTCCGAGCAGAAGTTTCAATACACCCGCATCATCCCCGCGGATCAGGGCCGCTCCGAGCAGATGATTGTTACCCCTGCGGCCGAATCGCTGCTCCCCGAAATAGTTGGGCATTCCGCGTTCCTGAAGCTGTTTTACGATGGGCGTCAATTTGAC
>Ga0302326_10021325_pt1 | contig 13294 bp, 8 predicted proteins | sample Palsa_T0_3_FD_202264 | JGI IMG/M metagenome (GOLD analysis project Ga0302326, IMG submission 202264) | Peat permafrost microbial communities from Stordalen Mire near Abisko, Sweden - Palsa_T0_3 | ecosystem: Environmental > Terrestrial > Soil > Palsa > Peat permafrost | place: Sweden: Abisko... | reverse complement strand
GGCCGCACTTATTCGACAGAAACTCCGCGTCGGCGCCGGGAATGGTCTGATAGTACATCTGCGTGCTCAGATTGCCGGAAATCGATTCGTTTTGTCCGCTCTGGCCGCCGTAGCACTCGTTGAGCTGCGAGCGCGTTTGCCACGCCAGATCGACGATGACTTTGTGGCCACGCATGAAGCCCGCCGTCATCGCCAGTGGTTCAAGCCGGTTGAGCGCTCGCACTTCGTCAAGCACGAACCGCGTCAGGCGGAGATTGCCGGGAACCTCGCGGCCCTCGATGACTTCGCAACCGGTCATGAGCCGGCGAAACATATCTTTGACCATGATCCGGAAGAACGGCCGTATGCGCTCGAGGTCCGAATCCGGCATGACGATGTAGACCGTGCTCGCTCGCTCCGGGTCGTTGGCCATCGCCTTGAGGTCGAACGTCGTCGACGAGATGTGCTCGCGCAAGATCGGACCACGGTATACGCCGATGTACGAAATGAACGACCCGAAGATGCCGCTCTTTTCTTCGACAGCGCGGGCGTGCATGACGCGTGCCGCTTGCAGGATCCACTGGCGCTGCTTCGTCTTTTTCCCGGTCTTCTTCGTGCGCAGCTCGCCGCTCTCAATGCCTTGCGGGTAGGCGCGCTCGTAGTCGTCGGAGTCGAGCAGTTCGTACTCGTCCCAGCCAAAGACGCCATGCGGGTCGTGCTCCCGCGAGAGCATCTCGTCGATGAGTTCGTCCGGCGTCTTGAAGTTCGAGACGTAATCCACGACGCCGGCATGCGAAGACAGCGTCGGGCGATTGAGCGCCAGCGCCAGGTATCCGACAGTGGCCACGATAGCGGCACCGAAATCGAGCGCGACCTTCGACCAGTAGTCCTTGAGCCCTTGGCCTTCGTCGACGATGTCGAGGCCCGCGGTGAAGCAATCGTCGAACTCTTCTTCTTCGGTGAGCCGGATGAAATGCAGCGGATTGTACTTCGAGAGCGCGTAGTCGCCCGAGAACGGCGAGAACACCAGCACGTGCTTCTTCAGGCCGGTCTTCTCATAACCCGACGTCGCTTTGTAGAGACTTCCCTTGAGATCGAATACGACGAGGTTGGGTTCGTAGCCGTGCGGATGCACGCGGCGTTTCAGCGCCGACCACATCTCGGCCTGCGGATGCACCGATGCACCTGCGGATTGAGCAAGAGCTCGCGCATGTAATCCGGCGTTTTGCCGGCACTCGAGATGCCGATGATGTCGACGCCGGTTTGGCTGTCACCACCCGCAGATGCTCCCACTTCGCGGGCTCCGTCGTCACAAGCCCAAAGCACGTGGTCTTGCGCGAAACTGTCTCCACTTTGCCCAGAATCGGACCGCAGTTCACCGAGAGCAGCGTCGTGTTTTTCCGAATCTCGTCGACGTCCGCAAGATGCGCCTCGCCGACGAGCGTCTTGATTTTCCCGCGCTTCGGCGCCAGCTTCTTGCTTACGACGGCGTAGGCGACGGCCGACGCGCCGACGGCGTAAGCGCACAGCTGCGGATACGTTGCCCAGCGCGAACGTCGGCCTTCCTCGGCTGCCGCAATCTAGTCCGAAGCGGATTCGGTCCAGACGAGGAACAGAACCGGCGCCTTCGCTGGGCGCCGGCTTCTTACAGTCGCGCATAGATCTGACATCCGTAACGGCTCGCGGACCAGACAAGCAATCCATTTTGAATGCTAACAGCGATGCAAACAGGACGGTCCGGCCCTATTGGGCAACTCAGTACACAGCACGTGGTTGCGTCTAGGGTTCCTCTCTCGTCCCGCGGCACAGACATTTAGGGGTGAGAGGAATGTGACCAAGCGACGCCAGGGTCGACATCCGCCGACTCTACACCTGACGGCATAAAAGGCTCGGGGGCTCCTTTCGGCATGTCCGATCCTGTGGAGTCCCGTCGCCGTGAGTACCGCCGCCCTAACTCTTGTCCTCGTTGCCGCCGTCGTACATCCGACGTGGAATCTACTGGCAAGACGCGCCACTGACGGCGATCCAATCGCCTTCGTTTGGCTGACGTCCGTGCTCTCTGCTGCGTTGTATGTCCCGATCGTCATCACGCTTTCGGTCACCACCCCCACGCGTCTTCACGACGTGCGGGTGGGTCTGGCGATGATGGCCGGCACGGGTATTCTGCATGTGATCTATTTCGTTCTGCTGCAGCGAAGTTATCGCGTTAGCGAATTTTCGCTCGTCTACCCACTCGCACGCGGCACCGGGCCACTGGTCACCGCCCTGGCTGCGGTCACGCTGTTCGGCGAACGACTTGCCCCACTCCAATTTGCGGGCATCGCAATCATTGTTCTCGCCATATTCGTCATCGCCGGCGGTCATGCGAATTATTCTTCTGCGCCCGCTGCGACGCGATCGCTGCGACGTTCGCTCGGATACGGCATCATGACGGGCCTCGCGATTGCGTCCTACACCTTGTGGGACAAACAGGCGGTCTCCGTTCTCGCAATTTCGCCGATCCTGTACGACTTCGGTCGAACCGTAAGCCAAACGCTGCTGCTGGCGCCGACCGTCCTGCGTTCAAACGAGAAACGCAACGTATTATGGAGGACGTGGAGCCGGTTTCGACGCGAAGCGCTTGGCGTAGCGATATTGTCGCCGCTTGCGTATGTTCTCATCCTTTACGCGCTCACCGCAGCGCCCGCGAGCCTCGTCGCCCCGTTGCGCGAATCGAGCATCGTTATCGGTGCGTTCATGGGAGCACATGTCTTGAAAGAGGGTCAGCTGCTCCGCCGCATAGTCGCGGCATCGCTGATGCTCGCTGGAATCGTAGCACTAGCACGCGGCTAGCGGCAGCGAGCCGTTCCGATGGTGGTAATCGGCGCACTGATTATACGTTGGACCTCTTTCGGGGCCGTCTATCTCGCCCAGGTGCGAAGCGGCTTTGCGTGTCCCCGAAAGTCCGTCTCAGGACGTTAAGGCGGAATTCCGCTGTATGGATGTTCGGGTATAGTCGACTGACCCGATCGAGAGCTCGCAATTCATCGGGCCGTGACGGAAAGTAATTTTTTACCCCGTCCTACGAATCGTTCAATCAGTAATAGTATGCGTCGACCGGGCCGTCGAGCGTGTTCGCAGACAGCGTTCCCATAGGCTGGCCGGTGGCGGCCTTAAAGAGACTCAGCTCGTTCGTCACATGGTCGACGACGTACACCACGCCGCCGCCTTCGGTCATGCCGACCGGTTCAGCGAGTCCGTTGCCCGACAGAACGCTCAGCGGCTTTTCCGTCTTTTCCGAAAAGATGCTGACTTCGTTGCTCGCGGAATTCGCGATGAAGAGCCTACCGGCGGCAAGCGCGACTCCTTCAGGAGCTTCGATTCCGCCGTTTGCGATGACGCCCAGCGGCGCAAACGTCGTCGCATCGAAGATGCTCACGGTATTGTTGGCGAGATTCGCCGTGTAAATTTTCCCGCCAGCGATTTTCAGGCCCTGGGGCTGTTCGAGGCCGCCGCCCGTGATCACGACAGGTTCCGAGAAGCACCCGCCTTTTCCGCAGGTGGGGTCCGTCACGGTGATCGTAGAGTTTCCGTCATTTGCAATGTAGAGAAAAGGCGCTAGGTACGCCATGCCGCGGGGATGGCTGAGAGCCCCTCCAACGGTAGCCGTGCCGATCTTCTTGCCGGTCACAGCATTGAATTGACTAGTGTTGTTACCGGTGTTGCACACATAGAGAATGGGAAACGGAAACTCGGGCCCGCCGTAGACGATAGCCATCCCGACAGGGCCATCCAAGCCGCCGCCCGAGATAACGCGCAACGGTTTTCCGGACGTGGCGTCGAGGACTGCGATGGTGTTGTTCAACTCGTTGCTGACGAAAAGCATGTGCGAGCTAGCTGGTGCCGGCAACGCGTCCACTACTCTCATTGACGTCTCCAGTTCGCGCGCCGTGCCGCTCGCTGCAACTCCAGACGTGCTCTGCGGAAGCACGGCCTGCAATGAGCTAGGTGAACCGCACGCTGCGAGCGTCGCCCCGAGTACCGCCCAGCACATGCGGCCCAAGAAACGAAACGACATAGTCGACCTCCGATCGGTGAACGTAGGAATGGACGGCGGCCGAGTTCGGCCGACTGCGCCCGCCATCGCGAATGGTAGAGCACCGCAGGTCGCAAGAGCAGTGGGGGAAACCCCACAATCGGGACGCGCGGCGCCGTTCGGCCACCAAGTCGCCCGCGCGGTCCTGGCAGGGGCGAGGGATTCCCGCCCGGCGCTGTTCTTGTTTCCACCGACAACGGCGCCGCCGTGCCCGCTGGCGAAGGTAGTACCGCCGGCGGCGACTGTGGCGGCGCGAACGTGCAAAAGGCCGCCGCAAGTCGGGTGCTTCCCGTAGGGCGCGCCGCCGCGAGCGCCAAGAGACGCTATGGTCGAGAGGAGATCCGTCCTGCCAAACGCCGATCCGAGCCTGTCCTTCAGCGTCGCGGCGAAGCACCTCTTCCGCCACCTGCACGACGCGCGTGCCTTGCGCACGAATCCTCTCGTGCGCCACCTGTTCGTGCTCCCCACCCTCGGCGCGCGGCGCGAGCAGGATGCTGCCGCGCTGGCACGGGTACATCGGCTCGTGCGGGAAGCCGCGCAACGCGATCGCGACGCGCTCGCCGCCGCCGGCAATGCGGAGCGCGCCGAGCGCCGCCACGCGATCGTCGCGCGCCAGTGCCTCGCACGCCGCTCGATTCGCGAGGTCGCTGCCGAACTCGGGATCTCGTATCAGCACTGTTATCGCGAGCGCGCGGAGATCTGCCGGCGTATCGCGCAAGACATCTCGGTCCGCGGCGACGCACCGACGCTTCAATATCGCACCGAATTCGACGAGTTCCGCTTCTTGCTCAACCGCGCGAAACGCCGTGCTGCGAGCGGCGATCTGGACGGCGCGCTCGACGAGTCGCGCACCCTCGCGCGGGCGGCGCCGACGGTCTCGGGCAAGATCGAAGCGCTGCGCGTGGGAGCACTCGCCTCGCTTCGCACGGGCGATGTTGAATGCGCGCGCGACGCGCACGCGACGGCCCGACGTCTTTCGGAATCCGAATTCGAAGAGCCGCTCGCGATGCGTGGCGTGGCACACGCGAGCGTCGCCCTCCTGGCATGCGATCTGGCCTACGATCGTGCCGATACGCTCGAGGCCCTGCAGATGGCCGAACGCGCCACCGCGAGTTTGGAACCGTGGCACGAGAACGCTCCCGCGCATGCCGGCGAACTGTATGTCGAAAGCCTCTTCGAGTTCGGCGCGGCGCTCTGGAACCGCGGGCATCTGGAAGAGGGATACGAGAGCATCGCGCGGGCGCAGGTGCGGCTCGACCGCGTGCGCGCGGCCTCGTCGCAGTTGCGTTCGCGCGTCGCAGCCGGTATTTGGAAGGTGCGCAATCATTTGCTCGTCAGCTCGAAAGCGTGGTATCCCGCGTGGCAACGCGCGGACGGCCTAACCGCAGCTTTCGAGGAGGCCTACGCGTTGGGGGCCCCCCTCGAAGCGGCCGATGCCCTCGTCGCGCTCGTCCAATGTCACGCATTTGCGGGTCACGATGCCGAAGCGCTCCGTGCGGCCCGGTTCGCCGTGTGGCTCGTGTCACAACAGTCGAGCGAGCGCATTCGCACGCAGACGGCAATCCAGCTCGCGATGGTGTTGCTCTGGACGCGACACTGGGAATACGGCCTCTCCCTGCTCGGAAACGCGGGCGCTCCATCGTGCGATGCATATCACGCCGAGCTAACCGAGTATTTCGTCGTCGAGCGGGCCTTCCGGCGCGGTGCGTTTTTGGACGTGTGGAAGCTCGCAGGCAGCGACGGGCTCACAGCCAGGTACCCGGGGCTCCAGCTACGCAGTCGGCTCGTCGCCGCCGCCGCCGCGCACGAGCTCGGACGGCGACGCGACGCGCATCGCCTGATCGAGGAAGCCTTACCCGCGGCCGAGCGGTTCGGATCCGCCCCGATCTTGCGCGACGCATACGCCGCCGCCGCCAAGGTGACGGGTGACTCGCGTTTTAGCCGGCAGGCGGGGGAAGTATCCCGCGTGCTGACGACGTAGTTTTTATTGCGCGTACAGATATTTCTTCATGCTATCGCTGTCCACGCTTCGCCGTCGGCGTGGTACGGTTTACTGCAGAAGACCGGGGCTCACCAGCAATTTGCTAGCCCGAACGCCAGCGTTTGGGTTGAATCGCTCGCCGTCGATGCCTTGGTTACGAGCAATTCTCCGGTGTCGACGCGCTTGGGAATCGGCTTTCCGGCGGCAACGTCAATCGCGAAGTCGACCGCTGTTTGACCCATCTTCTTGGGAAACTGCATAACATCGGTGTCGATCAAGCCGACTTGAACAGCCTTGATTCCCCGGCATCCGCCGTCCATCGAAACAATCTTAATTTTTCCGGCTAAGCCGTGCGCGGCGATCGCCGTCGAAGCACCCAGCGCTGTGGGTTCGTTAATTGTCCAAACGAGATTAATATCGGGATGGGCTGCCAGAATGTTTTCCATCGCCGTTTGCGATTTACCCTGATCGCCGTTTGTGATTTCATCGGCGACAACGAAGCTCTGTGCGTTCGATCCGAAGCCTTGCAAGAAGCCGTTCTTGCGGTCGGAATTGACTTCGCTTCCGGGCGTGCCTTCCAACAGCGCAATTTTAGGTGTGGTCGACCCCATCGCTTGTTTTGCCCATTGGCCGTTCAGGGTCCCGGCTTTCAAATTATCGGTCGCGATGAAGCTATCACTCAGGCTAGGCGGATCGAGGCGCCTGTTTCGGGCACGGTCAAAGAAATCTTGGTGGCAGCTGACGAACTCGCCCCCGTCGGCGCAACTGTTGCCATCATTGCGACGGAATGAGCGGTTCGGGTCGCGGCGTCATCAGCAATGGGCGAGATGATCCGCTTCGCACAATCGGCGGATCAGGTCCGGATTGTCTTCTCTTGCATGGCTTCGGCTCCGATCGTCTTTCGTGGATTGGGAATACGCCAGCGATAGAGCCGGCGGTAACGGTCCACTCTTTAGACTTGCCGGGACATGGCGAAGCCAAACCGGATGTCGCTCATGGTTCACCATCCTCGCTTGCCGATTGGGTCGCCGCCGCAATCGATGGGCGAGGATTCCGCCGTCTCCATCTCGCCGGCCATTCGCTGGGTGGAGGAATTGCGCTTTTACTCGCGCAGCGGCGGCCGGATCTCGTCCAATCCTTGACCCTCATTGCACCGCCAGGGGTCGGCGACGGTGTGGACCCCGAATTCCTTGCCGCCTACCCTTTGCTCGATGATTTCGAGGCGGCCTCGGCTTTGCTGCGGCGCTTAGTCGTTCGGCCGCACCTCATTGGGCGCCAAGTCGTTCGTCGCGCCCTGGAGCAGCTCGCCCGACCTGGAGTTCGCGCCGCACGTACTCGCATCGCAGACGGCCTGATCAGCGGTCAGGGAGCACTTGAGGACGCCGCAGCGACGGTAGCCCAATCAGCGATCCCGAGAATGGTCATCTGGGGGGAAGACGACCGCGTCAACCCGCCGTCATTATCGCGGATCGTAGCCTTCGGCGGCGAATACCACCTCATTGCAGGAGCCGGCCATCTTCCGCACATCGAAAGCACCAGGAACGTCAACGAGATCCTCGCGGCGTTCTTGACCGCGAACGCCACTGCATAACGGTCTTTCCTGGACGTCCGGAAAGGGAGGATATGGCAAAGCTTCGACGCGGTACGCAAACGGCTCTTTCCGACGGTTCCTCGCTGCGGCTACGGGCAGCGTGGATGTACTACAGCTATGGGCTGACGCAAAAGGATGTCGCCGAGCAGCTCGATCTCAGCCGCACTACGGTCATCCGACTGTTAGATGAAGCTGTGAAGCGCGGCGAGGTACGCTTTTGGATCGAAGAAGGCGTAGCAGAGTGCGTCGACCTTTCGGTGCGGCTCGAGCGGACACTTGGGCTTGACGAGGCCGTCGTCGTACCTTCACCATCCGACGTCGATCAAACCGCAAAAGGGATCGGACTTGCACTCGGCAAGTTTCTGTCCGAAGCGATCCGCGACAACATGACGATCGGCGTTGGGTGGGGACGAACGCTCACAGCATCGCTTGCGAACTTTCGGCCTCCCCGACTTGATGGCGTTACGGTTATGTCGCTGCTCGGCGGGGCAGTCGAATCACGGTTCACCGATCCGGTCGAGTATTCTTGGCGGCTCGCCAATGCACTCGGAGCAGAGTGCTACCTCTTCCCCGCTCCGCTGATCGTTGACTCGCCCGCAACAAAGCAACGTTTGATTGACGCTTGTGGAATCGACCGGCTGTATGCACTAGGAGAACACCTGGATCTTGTCATTGTGAGCGTCGGAGACATCGGGCCCGCGGGCACCTCGCTCGCTAGTCACTTGGTGAGTTCGGCCGAGCTGACTGAACTCGTCGCGCTGGGCAGCGTAGGCGACGTCATGTGTAATTTCCTCGATGAGAATGGGCGTACCGTAACTCACCCGATCAGCGATCGCGTCATGTCAATCGGCGTCGACACGCTCAAGAAAGCCGATCACATTGTCATTGCAAGTGGTGGTGCAAATCGCGGGAAAGCGATACTTGCGGCGATCCGTCGAATCGGGTGTAACACATTGGTAACCGACGAGGCGGCCGCCACGGCTTTGCTTGCGCTCGTCGAAGCTGAGCCTTCGCGTGCGCTGAAAAGCGTTGGTTGATCGGCTTCCATGATCCATCACAGCCCGATCGAGAAAACGGTTCCCGCGCCGCTCGCGCCACCGGCGAGCGTCGTGCCGTACAGCGTGCCGCCGACGTCGATGAGTCCCGCGTACGGATTCGCGCCGTCCGGTGCGCTTTGGAAGCGGTAGACCACGCTTTCCTTGCCGGCTTTCGTGATCTTGAAGACGGTTCCGCGGCCGCCATTTTTGCTCGTCCCGCCAATAGCCGTGGTGCCGTAGAGCGTTCCGTTGACGTTCAGCAGGCCCGCGTACGGGTAGCCGCCGTCCGAACCGCCAGTAAAGCTGTGAAGGACGGTCTCCGTTCCGGACAGCGTGATCGAGAAAACAGTGCCCTTATTACTGGCGCCACCCGAATTCGTTGTGCCGTACAGCGTGCCGCCGAGATTGACCAGGCCCGCGTATGGTTCTGCGCCGTCCAAACCAGCGGTGAAGCTGTGGAGGACGCTCTCTTTTCCGGACGTCGTGATCGAGAACACCGTTCCGGCGTCGCTCGCACCGCCTTCTTGCGTCGTCCCATACAGGGTGCCCTTGACGTTGAGTAGCCCTGCGTACGGGTAACCGCCGTCCGAACCGTTCGTGAAGCTGTAGATCACGCTCTCCGCGCCGGACGTCGTGATCTTGAAGACCGTGCCGCAACCGCCGCCGCAGCTTCCCGTGCCGCCGTACTGCGTGGTGCCGTAGAGCGTGCCGTCGACGTCAACGAGTCCGGCGTACGAGAGTTGGCCGTCCGGAGGGCCCGTGAAGGTGTGGAGGATCCGCTCCGTTCCGGACGTCGTGATCGAGAAGACGGTGCCGAGGTTGTTGACGCCGCCGTTTTCGGTGCCGAACAACGTACCGTTGACATCGGTCAGACCCGCCCACGGATATGCGCCGTCCGAACCGCCGGCGAAGCTGTGGAGGACACTCTCTGCGCCGGACGTCGTGATCGAGAAGACTGTTCCGTCGTCGCCGGTGCCGCCGATTTCAGTGGTGCCATACAGCGTGCCGTTAACGTCCACCAGGCCCGCGTATGGATTTGTGCCATCCGAACCGCCTTTGAAACTGTAGAGGGACGTGTACGTCACCGCGTCAGGCGATAGCGCTCCATTGGACCTTGCCGCAGCTTGTGCCAGCACGCTACCGGGAACCCCGGGCAGCACGGAATTTGACGCTGTGCCGCCGCCTCCTGAGCACGCGGTGAGGATCACCGCTGCCGCGACGGCCGGGAGCAGCGCACCGCCCAGCCCGCTGGATGCCGCGCCGAGGTTCCGCGGGACCGTTCCCGCGAGCGGGTCGCCGGACGCAGTGGCTTGTATCGATAGTCGCATAGTGGAAATCTCCTTCAGGCCACATTAGCGCGGCGCCGTAGCCGTAGCGTCCGCGGCCGCAAGCCGCACGCGGATGAAATCGTTGAGGTCTCCGAGCTGAGCGAAATACCACCGTGTGGCGGACCCGACGTGCATGATCGAGCCGCGCCACTCGCCCGGCTGCGCGGCCGAGGGCTCGTACCACATCCGCACCACGAAGAGTTGATCGCTCACGACCCGATGCTAGCCGGCCGCCGTAGCCCTATCGTCCGCGCGGCGCTAGGGACTAGGAAGAGGCGGCGCCGAACACCGGCCAAACACCCGTCTCGCGAACGCGCACCAACGCGCGGTACCAGCGCAGACCGCCGGCGCTTTCCCGATACTCGGGAAGATCGATCGTGGCAAGGCGCGCTTCTTGCAGGTGCGCCGCCCGATCGGCAAGTTCTAGCGCCTCGCGCTCGTCGCCGCAGGCATGCACCGACTGGGCAACATTCCAAAGCACTTCCGGCGGATCTTCGACCAGCTCCGGATGCGCGCAGAGGTACTCGAGCACCTCACGCTTGCTATCGCGCGCCCGATCGAACTCACCGCGCACGCCGTACACCAACGCCAACCGCGCGAGGTTGGTCCAGAGTTCCAACCGTTGGTTGAGTCGACGATGGATCGCCACCGCTTCTTCGAGGCGGGCGCGTGCGGCAGCGAGATCACCGAGTTCGAGCTCGGCCGCGCCGAGGTCACCCAGCACGAGCGCCGCAAAACCGTCGCTCCCGAGCTTGTGCGCGAGGTCGAGCGCGTGCAGCTCAAAGCTCCGAGCCGCATGAACGTTTCCGGCGACGAACGCAGCCACGCCGAGGTTGCTGAGGGCGAAGTACTGCATGCGCACATCACCTTCGGCTACCGCGGCGGCGTGCAGGCGCGCCAAACGCTCGTGTCCGCGCGCGACCATCCCGAGGTTGACGTCGTTCGTGGCCAGGTTGTTCTCGATGTCGCGCAGTCCGCGCCGTTCGCCAATCGATTCGAAGATCGCGCGCGCTGCGGCAAAGCCGTCGAGCGCTTCGGCGACGGCGAACAGGCGATTTGCCGCGTTGGCCCGACGTAAACAGGCTCGGCCCTCACCGAGCCGATTGCCCGTAGCGCGCGAGAGGTCGAGCAGGTCGCCTGCCATCCGATACGTGCTCGGAAAATCTTGCTTGAGGATCGCTTCCATCATCTCCGACTGCAGCAAGCGCGCCGACATGAGCGGATCGGCTGCCGCGCGCGCCAGTTCTGCGGCCCGCGCGAGATCCGCGCGATTCTCCTCATACCGGTTCGCCAAAATACGCGCATCGATAAGAACCAGCAACGTGTCGAACTCGCCGCGCGGATCAGCACTCACTCGATAGAGGTCGAGCGCCGCCGCTCCGGCGCGGAGCGTCGTCTCGATATCGAATCGATCGGCGGCCAGGAGCGCCTCGGCTTGGTGGAGCTCCGCGCGCCAGCGGTCGTCGTTGGGCGCGATCTCGCGGGCGAGCGCCGCAAGCGCAGCGCGCGCGCGCGGTTCGTCGTTCATGAGGTGCGCCAGCCTGATCTCGCGCCGCAGCGCGCCGCGCAGCAATTCGCTTCTGCCGTGGTTTCGGGCGAGCGCAATGAGAGCGGCGATGTTTGCGCTCTGTCGAGCCCGATCGCCGAGACGGTCGGACGCGTCGGCAGATATGCTCAGGAGGTCCGCCTCCAGCTCGACCGCGCGCGCATCGCCGGCGAGCGAGTCCAGACCGCGCGTTGCGGCCACGATCGCTTCGGCACCGGCGTACGCGCGGAGTGCGGCGCGCGCGGTGCGTAACCAAACGCTTGCGGCCGCGAGCGACTCGCCTGCGCTTTCGTAGTGCCGCGCAAGCTCGGCCGCCCAATCGTCGGCCTGCGCCGCGTACAGCGCGCCGATCGCGCGCGCCGCGACGCCGTGATAGCGCCGCCGCGATTCGGCCGAGAGCCCGGCGTACGCCGTCGCTCGAATCAGATGGTGGGTGAACGCAAAGGCGCCGCGTTCGCGACGCGTCGTCTCGCGAACCACGTGACGCTCGATCAACTCGTCGAGCGCGTCGAACAGGACGCCGCTCTCCCAACCCGTGACCTCGCCAACGAGTTCGAAATCGAACGTGTCGCCGACGACCGCGCACACGCCGGCAGCCCGTCGTGCATCGTCGCTCAGGCGAGCGAGGCGTGCGGCGATCGTGGATTCGATCGTCGCCGACACGGTCGCGGCGTCGCTGCTCAGCACCGATGGCGAACGCGGTCGTTCCAAGCTTTCACGCAGCAGCTCGCCCAGGAAGAGCGGATTGCCGAGACTCCGGGCATAGAGATCGTCCGCGTCGAGAGCGCCGTGGTCTTTGTCTTCCGCCATCCGCGCGACGATCCGCGTTACCGCCGCGTGGTCCAGCCGCGGCAACTCGATGGTGACGCTTCCGCCGCGGGTTTGCAGCGCGCGGCGCACCGCACGCAACGGGTGGCTGCGGACGATCTCTTCGTTGCGATAGGTCGCGACGATCGCGATGCGCTCCCCGGCGATACGATTGGCGACGAATCCGAGCAGTTCCGCGCTCGCCGCTCGGCACCAATGCATGTCCTCGAGGACCAGCAGCAACGGCCGAGCCCGCGCGATCGCGCGCAGCGCGCGCGTAAACGCCTCGAACAAACGCGTGCGTTCTTCGTCCGGGCGCAGCGGCGGCACGGGATCGAGGGCGACGCGCAGGGCTAGGTCCGGAATGACGGTGGCGAGCGTGCTGAGCCACACGCGCCCCAGGTTCGCGGCGAGGATCAGTGGGATCGCCGCGCGCAACGCCTCGCAAAACGCTTGATAGGGGAAGCCCTCGGGGCCGCTGGTTGCGCCGAGCAGAACGCGACCGCCCTGCTCCTCCGCGCGCAGCGCGAGTTCGGCGGCGAAGCGCGTCTTACCGATGCCGGCCTCGCCGCCGACGAATGCGACGGCGCCGGCCCCGCGTGCGGCTTGATCCCACAAAACGCCGGCGCGTTCGAGCGCGGCCTCGCGGCCGACGAACGGAAGCTCCGCGCCCGCGAGCCTCGGTTCCCCCGTCGGCACGTCGCCGCGGGCGGCCGGCGGCGCGTCGGCGGGTGCCCCGCGGAGAATCGCTTCGCGCAGCATCTGAGTTTCCGGCATCGCCTCGATGCCGAGTTCGCCGTGCAGCCGCCTGACGAACTCGTCAAGGCCGCTCAGCGCTCCCGCGCGATCACCGGCCTGATACCGCGTCGCTGCAATCTCGCGCGCCACGTCCTCGCGCAACGGATCGGCCGCCAGGACTCGCCGGCCGTAACCGATCGCTCGGGTGAAGT
>Ga0302326_10021324_pt1 | contig 13294 bp, 5 predicted proteins | sample Palsa_T0_3_FD_202264 | JGI IMG/M metagenome (GOLD analysis project Ga0302326, IMG submission 202264) | Peat permafrost microbial communities from Stordalen Mire near Abisko, Sweden - Palsa_T0_3 | ecosystem: Environmental > Terrestrial > Soil > Palsa > Peat permafrost | place: Sweden: Abisko... | reverse complement strand
CACCTGAAAGCCGGCCGTGCGGAGCAGCCGTTGCACGTAGTTCCGCATGTCGGCATTATCGTCCGCCAGCAGGACGAGCTGACCTTCTGCCCCCCCTACGGACGCAACGCCACCGACATCTCCCGATGCTGGCGGCGGAGCCAGCTCCGCAGAATCTGCAGCACCCTCGGAGAGCCAACCCAAGGCTTCGTCAATATAGGCGTGAGCACGCACATTGGTCGTGGCCGGTGTCCGCGGCCGACCGATCCGATCTACCGGCAAGTGGGCGGTACCGAAGGGAATGGCCACCGTGAAAGCGCTCCCCACCCCAACTTGGCTGTTGACACCAATGACACCACCGTGAAGACCGACCAATTCCTGGACGAGGGCGAGGCCGATGCCGCTTCCCTCGATAGAGCGCCCGCGTGCGCTCTCGACTCGGCGGAAGCGCTCGAATAAATGGGGCAGTTCTTCTGCGGCTATGCCGGTCCCGGTATCACGAATGGTGACATCGGCGCCGCTGCCGTCAGAACACGGCTTCGTCTCTATCGAGATCTCGCCCTGGAACGTGAACTTGAACGCGTTCGAGATGAGATTGAGGATCACCTTCTCCCACATGTCGCGGTCGATATAGATCGGCTGCGGCAGCGACTTGCAATCGATGACCAGGCGAAGCCCAGCCATTTCGACGGTAGATCGGAAATTGGATGCAAGCTCTGCCGTAAAAGCCGCGACGTCGACCGGTTCAAAGTTCGCCTGCGCGCGTCCGGATTCGATGCGAGTGAAATCAAGGAGCGTATTGACGAGCTTGAGCAGACGGACGCCGCTGCGATGGGCGAGCTGCACGAGAGACCGATGGTCAGAGAGCGGGTTAGTTTCCGGTTTGGAGAGCACATCCTCCAAGGGACCCAGCATGAGGGTGAGCGGAGTGCGAAATTCGTGGCTGACGTTCGAGAAGAACGTGGTCTTGGCACGATCTATTTCGGCCAGTGCTTCGGCGCGTCGGCGCTCCTCCTCGTACGCATGGGCGTTGGCGATCCCGGACGCAATTTGGCCGGCGATGAGGTTGATGAATCCGAGATAGACCTCATCCAAGCGGCGAAACGGATTGACCCCCGCCACGAGAAAACCGGCCGGGGCGTCCTGCCCCTGTCGCGCGATGGGGGCGATCACTGCTTCGCGGGGCGGCCTGTCCCAAGCGCCGGTCGGGATTTGGTCGAAACGCCGATCCAGTGCATCGACCGTAAGATTGGTTCGCCGCACCAAAAGCTCGCCTGCCGGCCAAATAGTTCCAGAGGCCGCCGGATCAATGATGGCTGGAGCGATCGGATGGCCCGGGTTGATACCGGTGCCGCAAACCAAATTCGCCTTTCCGTCATCGTCGAACAAGTAGGTCAGCGTGAATGGCACGTCTTCGAGGTTGGTGCCGAGTTGACGCTCCACCGCGACGAGCACGTCCGACTGCGTGTGCTTTCCGCCGATTTCCGACGCGAGATCGCGCAAGCTGGCGAGGCGCCGCTCGCCGATGATGCGTTCGGTCTCCTCGGTGACAACACACAGCATGCCGACCACCCTGCCCTGGTCATTAGCCAAGGGAGAATAGGAAAAGGTATGGTAGGTTTCCTCGGGATAGCCGCTGCGCTCGAGAAAGAGCAAGAGGCCCTCATCCCATGTTGCCTCGCCGTTCTCGAGCACGCGCTCGATCCGTGGGCCGATGTCGGGCCAGATTTCCTTCCAAACCTCGCGGGCGGAGACGCCCAATGCCGAAGCGTGCTTGACGCCGAGCGTCGGACGATACGCGTCATTGTAAAAGAACAGCAGGTCTTCTCCCCACCCCATCCACATTTGATAGCGGGAGGTAAGCAGAATTCGTACGACAGTCTTGAGGCTCTGTGGCCACGTCTCGGGAGGGCCGAGTGAAGTATCGGCCCAGTTCTTCGCGCGCATCAGTGCGCCCATCTCGCCGCCACCCGCGAGGAAGTCGGGAGATGCGATTATGGCGGCCTCGGCGATTGGGCTGTCGCGCCCAACTTGGTGCTCGACATAGTTGGTGGCGCCCGATCGTGATATCATCGGGCGTGAAGATGCCAATGGGTCCGACATGCCTTCCTCTGGACGGAACCCGGGCGGATCCGCCGCTTCGGGAACGCTATTATTCGTATTCGGGCCAGCAAGCACTTTAGAAAGTACATTCCAGTAGGAGCGGACGGAACGGAAATATTTTTCCGATTCGTCGGGAACTATTTGACGGCAGCGCGGTTGTGGCTTGTCCTGGCATCAGCACGCTCTTTTAGGTTGCACGGGAAGGCGAGTGGACGTTGCGACTGCGGTCAGCCGCAGCGGCTTCAGGTAACCGAGATGCCGATGAAACCATCACGGTCGAGTCCAAGACCTCGAGTCTAAGCCCTCGACGCCGCTCGTTGGCGCGGGCCTGCGATCATCGCATGCAACCCAATGTCCGGCGCGGCGCCGTGGCCCACCCCCGAACCTTCTGCCGGCGGAATCGTCAATGGCGTTGAGACCAGGCTTCATGTCGGTTAGCGGCACGCGGCAACCGCCCACACCGCGACCACCCGCGCGCGGCACGGTTCCATAAATGAATCAAAAAAATCTTGGACGTTGCGGAACCTCTTCCAAACGGCCGCGTTTAGGGCTGGATAAAGAGAGTGCAGCGCATGCACCGGGCAAGCTATGCGGGGATTGCTGAGGCGCAGAGCGCCGTCCGCTTGATTTCTGCCGCAGTTATTCGAGTGATCAGCAAGCATTGCCGGAGGGGTCAGAGATGCAACCGGTTGGCGAGACTAGAGAATCCCGAACAAACGGCCCCGCGGCCGGCGGCCCCCCGGAAGCACCTCTTGAAACCAGTTTGGCCAAACACGGCAACGGCGCCACCCCCTTCGAATATGGTCTGCTGCATGCCCTCCAAGCCATGCGGGTCGGCGATTTTTCGGTGCGCATGGCCGGCGATCAGGACGGTATGCTCGGCAAGATCGCCGACACGTTCAACGAGATCGCGGCCGCCAATCAGCGGATCGCGCAGCAACTGGAGCGTGTCGGCCTGGAGGTCGGGCGCGAGGGCAAGACGCGCCAGCGCGTCAAGTTCGGTCTATCGAATGGTGCCTGGGGCGAGATGGAGGATTCCATCAACACCCTGATCGATGATCTGTTGTGGCCCACCATGGCGGTCACACGCGCCATCGCGGCGGTCGCCAAAGGCGACCTCCTGCAAACCGTTGCCCTCGACATCGACGGCCGGCCCCTGAAGGGCGAGTTCCTCCAGGCCGCCACCATCGTCAATACCATGATCAAACAGCTCAACGTGTTCACCTCGGAGGTGACGCGCGTCGCCCGCGAAGTCGGAACCGAGGGCAAGCTCGGCGGCCAGGCCCAGGTCCGCGAGGTTACCGGCGTTTGGAAGGACCTGACCGAGAGTGTGAACTCGATGGCGAGCAACCTGACCGCGCAGGTTCGCAACATCGCCGACGTCACCATCGCGGTCGCCAACGGGGATCTCTCGAAGAAGATCACGGTCGACGTGCGCGGCGAGATTCTGCAGCTCAAGGAAGCCATCAATACCATGGTGGACCAGCTGCGCTCATTTGCTTCGGAGGTGACGCGCGTCGCCCGCGAGGTCGGCACTGAAGGCAAGCTCGGCGGCCAGGCGATCGTGCCCGGCGTCGCCGGAACCTGGAAGGACTTGACCGACAGCGTCAACGCCATGTGCGGCAACCTGACCGACCAGGTACGCAACATCGCGCAGGTCACGACCGCGGTGGCGCGCGGCGACCTGTCGCGCAAGATCACGGTGGACGTGCGCGGTGAGATTCTCGAGCTCAAGGACACCATCAACACGATGGTGGACCAGCTCAACGCATTCGCTTCGGAGGTGACGCGCGTCGCCCGCGAAGTTGGCACCGAGGGCAAGCTCGGCGGCCAGGCCCAGGTGTCGGGGGTCGCCGGAACCTGGAAGGACCTGACCGACAACGTCAACTTCATGGCGAGCAACCTGACCGCCCAAGTCCGCAACATCGCCGAAGTCGCCACCGCCATTGCCGGCGGCGACCTTTCGAAGAAAATCACGGTGAACGTCAGCGGCGAAATCCTGCAGCTGAAGGAAACCATGAATACCATGGTGGATCAGCTCAACGTGTTCGCCGGCGAGGTAACGCGCGTTGCGCGCGAGGTCGGCACCGACGGCCGGCTCGGCGGCCAGGCCAATGTGCTGGGCGTCGCCGGCACCTGGAAGGACTTGACCGACAGCGTCAATTCGATGGCGAGCAACCTGACCGCACAGGTCCGCAACATCGCCGAGGTGTCGACCGCGATGGCTAATGGCGACCTGTCGAAAAAGATCACCGTCGACGTGCGCGGCGAAATTCTGCAGCTCAAGGAAACCATCAATACGACGGTGGACCAACTCAACGCCTTCGCGTCCGAAGTCACCCGCGTCGCCCGCGAGGTCGGCACCGACGGCACGCTCGGCGGCCAGGCGGTGGTGCGCGGCGTCGCCGGCACCTGGAAAGATTTGACCGACAGCGTCAATTCGATGGCGAGCAACCTCACCGGCCAGGTGCGCAACATCGCCGAGGTCGCGACCGCGGTGGCGCAGGGCGACCTGTCCAAGAAGATCACGGTGAACGTCAGTGGCGAAATCCTGCAGCTGAAAGAGACCATCAACACGATGGTCGATCAGCTCAACGCGTTCGCGGCCGAAGTGACGCGCGTCGCCCGCGAGGTCGGCACCGACGGCAAGCTCGGCGGCCAGGCCGAGGTGCCCGGGGTGGCCGGCACCTGGAAAGACCTGACCGACAGCGTCAATTCCATGGCGGGCAACCTCACCGCCCAGGTCCGCAACATCGCCGAAGTCGCGACCGCCATTGCGGGCGGCGACCTGTCGCGCAAGATCACGGTCGACGTGCGCGGCGAGATCCTTCAGCTGAAAGAAACGCTGAACACCATGGTGGATCAGTTGAACCGGTTCGCCGGCGAGGTGACCCGCGTCGCCCGCGAGGTCGGCACCGAAGGCCGGCTCGGCGGCCAAGCCAACGTGCCGGGCGTCGCCGGCACCTGGAAGGACTTGACCGACAGCGTCAACTCCATGGCCGGAAACCTGACCGCCCAAGTCCGCAATATCGCCGAGGTGACCACGGCGGTCGCGCGCGGCGACCTGTCGCGCAAGATCACCATGGACGTGAAGGGCGAAATCCAGGAGCTCAAGAACACCATCAACACCATGGTGGACCAACTCAATGCCTTCGCGTCGGAGGTGACCCGCGTCGCCCGCGAAGTCGGCACCGAAGGCAAGCTCGGCGGCCAGGCCCAGGTGCCGGGCGTCGCCGGCACCTGGAAGGACCTGACCGACAACGTCAACTTCATGGCGAGCAATCTTACCGCCCAGGTCCGCAACATCGCCGAAGTCGCGACCGCGATCGCGAGCGGAGACCTGTCCAAGAAGATCACGGTGGACGTGCGCGGCGAAATCCTGCTGCTCAAGGAGACGCTGAACACCATGGTTGAGCAGTTGCGCTCCTTCGCCGCTGAAGTGACGCGCGTCGCCCGCGAGGTCGGCACCGACGGCCGCCTCGGCGGACAGGCGGTGGTGCCGGGCGTCGCCGGCACCTGGAAGGACCTGACCGACAACGTCAACCTGCTCGCCGCCAACCTGACCACTCAGGTCCGCAACATCGCCGAGGTGACCACGGCGGTCGCGCGCGGCGACCTGTCGCGCAAGATCACGGTGGACGTGAAAGGCGAAATCCTGGAGCTCAAGAACACCATCAACACCATGGTGGACCAGCTCAATGCCTTCGCCTCGGAAGTGACGCGTGTCGCGCGCGAGGTCGGCACCGAAGGCAAGCTCGGCGGCCAGGCGCAGGTTTCCGGTGTCGCCGGCACCTGGAAGGACCTGACCGACACCGTCAACGTCATGGCGGCGAACCTGACCGAACAGGTGCGCGGCATCGTCAAGGTCGTGACCGCGGTCGCCAACGGCGATCTCAAGCAGAACCTCACGGTGAAATCGAAGGGCGAGGTCGCGGCGCTCGCCGAGACCATCAACAACATGACCGATACGCTCGCGACCTTCGCCGATCAGGTGACGACGGTCGCGCGCGAAGTCGGCGTCGAGGGGAGGCTGGGAGGCCAGGCCAACGTGCCGGGCGCGGCGGGGACCTGGAAGGACCTCACCGGCAACGTCAATCTGCTGGCGGCCAATCTGACGACCCAGGTCCGCGCCATCGCCGAGGTCGCGACCGCGGTGACCAAGGGCGACCTGACGCGGTCGATCCAGGTCGACGCCCGCGGCGAGGTGGCCGAGCTCAAAGACAACATCAATACGATGATCGACAATCTGCGGCTCACCACCGATCACAATACCGAGCAGGACTGGCTCAAGACCAATCTCGCCAAGTTCACCAGCATGCTGCAGGGACAGCGCGACCTCACGACGGTCGGCCGAATGCTGCTGTCCGAGTTGACGCCCTTGGTGAATGCGCAACTGGGCGCCATCTACCAGATGGAGACCGAGGAGGCCGCCCCCTATCTCAAGGCGCTCGCCGCCTACGCGGCCGACGATGAACGCCCGCACCGCCAGCGGGTGCCGATTGGCGAAGGGCTGATCGGGCAATGCGCGGCCGACAAGCGGCGCCTTCTCATCACCGAGATGCCGGCGAACGTCACGCCGATCGGGTCGGCCTTGTTCAAGGTCAAGCCGCAGAACGTCATCGTGCTGCCGGTGCTGTTCGAAAGCCAGGTCAAGGCCGTGATCGAGCTCGCCTCGGTTTCGACCTTCACCAAGCTGCAGATGACCTTCCTCGACCAACTGACTGCCAGCGTCGGCATCGTGCTCAATAGCATAGAGGCGACGATGCAGACCGAAGGCTTGCTCAAGCAATCCCAGCAGCTCGCCGGGGAATTGCAGACGCAGCAGAGGGAGTTGCAGCAGACCAACGAGCAGCTCGAACAGAAGGCGCAGCAGCTCGCCGAACGCAACGTCGAGGTCGAGCGCAAGAACCAGGAAATCGAGCAGGCGCGGCGTGCGCTGGAGGAGAAGGCGACCGAGCTCGCGCTCACGTCCAAGTACAAATCGGAATTCCTCGCCAATATGTCGCACGAGCTGCGCACCCCGCTCAACAGCATCCTCATTCTCGGCCAGCAACTCACCGAGAACCCGGACGGTAACCTCACCAACAAGCAGGTCGACTTCGCGCGCACCATTCATTCGGCCGGTACCGACCTCTTGAACCTCATCAGCGACATTCTCGACCTCTCCAAGATCGAATCCGGCACGGTAACGGTCGATCCGGAAGAGATCCTGTTCACCTCGCTTCTGGAAATGGTCGCGCGTCCGTTCCGCCATGAAGCCGAGAACAGGCAGCTTTCCTTCGAAGTGCACCTCGACCAGGACGTCAGCCGCAGCATTGTCACCGATTCCAAGCGCTTGCAGCAAGTGCTCAAGAACCTGCTTTCGAACGCCTTCAAGTTCACCGAGCAGGGCGGGGTGCGGCTCAGCGTGATCGCGGCGCGAAACGGCTGGAACCCCGAGCACCCGGTATTGCAACAGGCGCCCGGCGTCATCGCCTTCGAGGTGTCGGACACCGGCATCGGCATTCCGCTCGAAAAGCAGAAGATCATCTTCGAGGCGTTCCAGCAGGCGGACGCGAGCACCAGCCGCAAATACGGCGGCACTGGCCTCGGCCTCGCCATCAGCCGCGAACTGTCCCAGCTTCTGGGCGGCGAAATCCAGTTGCGCAGCATGCCGGGACGCGGAAGCACCTTCATGCTGTATCTACCAATAAAATATATCGGCCCATCGAATGCGGTCCGCGGTGGACAAGGCGGGACGCTGCCGTTCGCCGACCAAATCGCAATCCACGCCGCCGTCATGCAGGAGCATCCGGTCGAGGTCATCACCGATGATCGGCTCGACGTCCAGCCGGGCGACAACATCCTGTTGATCGTGGAAGACGATCCGCACTACGCGCGAATCATGGTTGACCTCGCGCGCGACGCGGGTTTCAAGGTCCTGGCGGCGATGCGCGGCGCCGATGCCATCGATCTTGCGAAACAATTTCAGCCGATCGCAATTTCGCTCGACGTGTTCTTGCCGGACATGCTGGGATGGACCGTGCTGAGCCAGCTCAAGCTCAATCCGCTGACCCGGCACATTCCGGTGCAGATCATCACGCTTGACGAGGATCGCCAGCACGGCCTCGCCCGCGGCGCGTTCTCGTTCGTGACCAAGCCCGTGACCACCGAGGGGATCGGGGCCGTGCTGAGCCGTATCAAGGAGTATGCAAATCCGCGCCGCAAACGGCTGCTGGTCGTGGAAGACAATCCTGCAGAGCAGTTGAGCATCCGCGAACTGCTCGGTCACGATGACATCGAGATCGTCACCGTGGCAACGGGCGTCGGGGCGTTGCAATCGCTTCGCGATCAAGCCGCCGATTGCGTGGTGCTCGACTTGCGGCTTCCCGACATGTCGGGCTTCGAGGTTCTCGAGCAGATGAAGGTGGACCCGAAATTGTCGGACTTGCCGGTCGTCGTCTTTACCGGCCGGGAGCTGTCGGCCGAAGAGGACGCCCGGATCCATACCATGGCACGCAGCATCGTGGTTAAAGGCGTCGAATCGCCGGAGCGGTTGCTCGACGAAACGTCGCTGTTCCTCCATCGCGTGGTGACCGACCTGCCGGTGGAAAAGCAACGTATGTTGGAACGGCTCAACAGCTCCGACGAAGATCTGGTCGGTCGGACGGTGCTGCTGGTGGACGACGATGCGCGCAACATTTTTGCGCTGAGTAGCGTGCTGGAGCGCCGGGGGATGAACGTCCTGACCGCGACCACCGGAAACGAGGCCATACAGATTATCGAAGCGACGGCGGACCTCGCCATCGTCCTGATGGATATCATGATGCCGGAGATGGACGGCTACCAAACAATCGAGAAAATCCGGCAGAACGGCCGCCTGCGCCGACTGCCGATCGTCGCGCTGACCGCGAAGGCGATGAAGGGAGACCGCGAGAAGTGTCTGGAGGCCGGTGCCTCGGACTATCTTGCCAAGCCAGTCAACACCGAACAACTATTGTCTGCTTTGCGTATGTGGCTACACCGATGAACGGAGGCGAACATGCGCACCGACGAAAGGGTCAACATCCTTCTGGTTGACGATCAGCCGGCAAAGCTGTTGAGCTATGAGGTGATCCTGAGCGACATCGGCGAAAATCTGATCAAGGCGTCGTCCGGCCGGGAGGCGCTGGAGCACCTGCTCAAAACCGAAATCGCCGTCGTCCTGATGGACGTCTGCATGCCCGAGCTGGACGGGTTCGAACTCGCGGCGATGATCCGAGACCATCCGCGCTTCCGCAAGACGGCGATCATCTTCGTATCCGCTATTCACCTGACCGACGTGGACCGCCTGCGCGGTTACGAGATGGGGGCGGTCGATTATGTTCCAATTCCGGTCATCCCGGAGGTGCTGCGTGCCAAGGTCAGGATTTTCGCCGAACTGTATCGGAAATCGCGGCAGCTGGAGCAGCTCAATGCCGAGCTCGAGCGGCGGGTCGCGGACAGAACGGCGGAACTGGAGCGCTCGACCAGACGCCTGCAGCAGAGCGAGGATCGCCGCAACCTCGCACTTGCGGCCGGCAGGATGGGATCCTGGGATTGGGATCTTGTCCGTGGCGATTGCGTCTGGGACGAGGGGCAGAAGGAGATATTCGGCGCCGATCCGGAGACCTTCGAGGTCACGCTCTCGACCGTTCGAGCGCTGGTTCAACGTGATGATTGGAAGATTCTACGCCAGGCGCTCAAGCATGCCCGACAGGATGCCGGATCCTATCAGGTCGAATTCCGCATCTGCCATCCCGATGGCAGAGTACGGTGGTGCCTCGGCACGGTCGCGGCGAGCAAGGACGCTGCCAACCAGATATCGCGGATTGGCGGTGTTACCATCGATATCACCGATCGCAAGGAAGCGGAGGAGCGCCAGTCGCTGCTCGCCCGCGAGGTCGATCATCGCGCAAAGAATGCGCTCGCCGTGGTGCACGCGATCATCTCCCTGACCCGGGCCGACAACATCAAGCAATTCGTCGCCGCCGTCGAGGGGCGCATTCAGGCACTGGCGCGGGCGCACAGCCTGCTTTCCGCATCCCGCTGGCGGGGCGCCAACATCGCCGTGCTCATCCAGGAGGAACTCGCGCCCTATCGCACGCAGAATTTCGACCGGGTCAGGATTTCGGGAGCGAGCCTGTCGCTCGAACCTTCCACCGCCCAGGCGCTCGCGCTCGCGCTCCACGAGCTCGCCACCAACGCGGCCAAATACGGGGCCTTGTCATCGCCGTCCGGCCGCGTCGAGGTCGCTTGGGAATTGAAGGGCGCCCAGCTCGAATTGCTGTGGACCGAGCGCGGGGGACCGCCGCCGGGACCAGCGGAACCGGGCGGATTCGGAATTCGCGTCATCAGGGCGAGCGTGGAAAGCCAGTTGGGCGGCGTCGTCGAATTCGACTGGCATCACGACGGGCTGGGGTGCGCCATCGCCATCCCGCATTACGTGAAACTGGAGTTTCCTGGAAACTCCCAGACATCGGTTCAGAATAGCGCCAACGGTACCCGTCCGATCGAGGTCGGCCCGCGCAAGCGCATTTTGCTGGTCGAGGATGAAAGCCTGATCGCCATGATGATGGAGCAAACCCTTCGCGAGCTTGATCTCGACGTGGTGGGCCCGTTCGGCACGGTTCACGAAACGCTCACGGCAATCGAGCAGGAGCCGATCGACGCCGGCATACTCGACATCAATCTCGGCGGCGAGATGGCTTACCCGATCGCCCGCCTGTTGCAGGCGCGAAACGTGCCGTTCGTATTCATGACGGGCTACGGGGCCGAAACGATCGCTGCGCCATTTTCGGGGGTCCAGATTCTCCAGAAACCGCTCGAACGCGAAATGTTGCACGAGCTCTTCGTGGCGGATGTCCGGGAGCCGAACCCCGGATGCGCAAAGTGGTCGAGTCGCGCCGGCTTGCGTGGGTGACGTCGGGGCGGGCGGCCGGTCACAATTATTACTGAGCCTGGGTGCATTGGCACGAGGCGTGAGACCATTCGTCGCCGTGAACCGCGACCAGGTGCCACCTCGCACGAGCTTGTAGGCCACATCGAGGGCGCCCATGAGAGCATTAGCGATTACGGTTCGAATGGCGGCCCCTCGCCGTCCGAGGGTGAATGAGTCGGCGCGCAGCTGCATCGCTGTAAGGGTGATCCCTGGATAACGACCGCTCCAGTCGAAGCCGCGCCGGGTGGGGAGGCGTTTGCGCAGAAAAATTCAAGCGGCCAGCTATTTCACCTGCCCATCAAGTATTCGATGTCGAGTTCGCCTTCGTCCGCAACACCGGCCTTAGGATCGAAAGTGGTGGCGTTTCGTGTGGTGCCCTGGATCGATTCGAGCTTCCCCGTACCACCGAAAATGTGTCCAGCGCCCACCGAGGCAAGTTTCCCTGTCGCTGTGCGCTGAATAATAGCCTCGTTCCGGACAAAGAATTTATCGCCGTTCTCCATGAGATATAAGAAGTATGACGAGGTGGTTCCCACCCCGTCAGCTATGTCCGCAGTGCCGCGTTGCCATGCCTCCTTGAGCCTGATTCCGTTGATGAGCGGCGCGTTGTTGCTGGGCACGGTGTAGTGCAGCTCAAACACGCGCACGATGTGGTTGGGCACGTCACCGACTTCGACACTTTGCGAAACTTCGAATTTGAGGTTCTGAAATGGAATCCTGACAGAAACCTGCTGCTTCGGTTGGGCAACGACACAACTGGCTGACAAAGAAACCGCCAGCAACGCTATGACGATCCGAGCAATCGTGGCACGCCGTGTCATGATAATCCCTCGATGGCGAAACAGTAGGCTAACCGTCAAAAGGGCGCCGCGCTAACCATTGCACCCTCTCCAGGTAGGGGGTGTGATATGGCGCCCTCGATACGTTCTCCGACGACTGCCTCGCTTTTCCCTGCGCAGGGCACAGCATACAGCAAACGGAAATCGTGTCGACTGACGCCGTTCTTAGTTCCGGCGGGCGTAGCGTTAAATCAATCGCCCCGGCTCGTCCCGCAGCCTGGGCAGAACACGTCGAGCCATGGCGTCCCCGCGATCAGTGCCGCTCGGATCGTCGGTGACCACAGCATGTCCCGGCTGGCGGCGAGCTGCTCGTTCCAGTGGTCGACCACGGCCTGAGCCTCCGCGCGCGCTGCCTTGTCGGCGGCGTGACGCCTCGCGCCGACCTTGATGTCGAGCCCTCGTGTACGAATCCCCATGGCGGCCAACTATCGGCCGAACCACCCGGCAGAGTTGATTCGTTCAGGCCTGCTTCTTTTGAGCCGGCTGTATGCTGTCACGCCGCACCGACGGCGCCCGCGGCCGCTTCTCGCCGGCCGTCACATGCCGATCGATGAATCGCTTGGTGTCCTCGGGGAGATTGTCGTCGGCGTCGAACGCCCGTTCGAGCACCTCGCCGGCGATGTCCTCGGACACATCCCGCGACCAACCTTCCGCGGGGTTGAAGGCGACCACGCGGACGGCTCTCTCGTACTGACCGGAGATGAAATTCCGGATGACCGCCTCGCGATCGGCTTTGGCAATGTCGGTCTCGAGCGCGTCGAGCGCGGCAGCCCGGTGCGGAACCGGGTTTTCGGGGAACCTTATTCTGGGGCTGAATCTGGCTTGGCGCCGAGGCCTCACGGCCCTCATGGTCGGGTCAGTCGAGCCGCGCACCCGACCTCCTGACCACCTCCGCCCACTTCGCCGAATCCTTCTGGATCAGATCGGCGAATTCCTCGGGGGTGCCGCCCGCCGGCTCATCGCCGGTTATGGAAAGCGCCTGTTTGAAGCTTGGCGCCGCAATCGCCCGATTGATCGCGGTGTTAAGCTTGTCCACGACGGCTTTCGGGATTCCGGCGGGCCCGATCACACCGTTCCATACGGTAGCATCAAAACCTGGTACACCCGCCTCCGCGATCGTTGGTAGGTCCGGGAAGGCGGGCGAGCGCCGCGGCATGGTCACGCCGAGCCCGCGCACCTGGCCTGACTTAACAAACGGCCCGATCGAGGTGATCGACTCGAACATCACCTGCACATGTCCGGCCATCAGATCGTTTATAGCCGCGGCACCACCCTTGTACGGCACATGCACGATATTTGTGCCGGTCATGGACTTGAACAACTCACCGGCGAAATGGGGGATTGCCCCGCGCTCTGTTGAACTTTACGAAGCGAGCGCTGCCGTGAATGACGTTAGGCGGCCTTCGCGGTTTGGGCAACGTGGTTGTTTGTTTCC
>Ga0302326_10021322_pt1 | contig 13294 bp, 10 predicted proteins | sample Palsa_T0_3_FD_202264 | JGI IMG/M metagenome (GOLD analysis project Ga0302326, IMG submission 202264) | Peat permafrost microbial communities from Stordalen Mire near Abisko, Sweden - Palsa_T0_3 | ecosystem: Environmental > Terrestrial > Soil > Palsa > Peat permafrost | place: Sweden: Abisko... | reverse complement strand
ATCCGCGAACGGTCCGTCGGCAGCTTGCCGGGTGATGACGTTTCGGCTATGACGGTTTCACCGACCGCGGACGCCGCGCTGCGCGCACTCCCGCGAGGCGTGAAGTACGGAACGGTGACGCATATCCGAACCCGTGAGGACGGATGGCCTACGGCTGGGCAGGTGGTGCGAGACGCACAGGATCACGCCTGCCGATGACGACGAGGCCCTGCCCAGCGCGCGGCCTTTCGTGGCCTATCACCGACGTAGTGCATCTGACGCGCACGCGTTCATCGGCCTGAGAAGACGTACCTTTCGTTACCATCGTTCGAGAACACGCGCGCGCGACCGGATCGTAGAAGCGCTGCGCGCGCGCCGGATTCACTCCACCCAGCGTTCGGCCCAGGCGCCGATTTGCTCGACGATCGAGTCGAGGCTGCGACCGCGTTCGGTGAGTTGATAGGAAACGCGGATCGGCCGTTCGGTCGAGACCGTGCGGGCGACGAGCCCTTCACGCTCGAGTTCCCTGAGTCGCTCTGTAAGCAGGCGATCCGACAGGCCTGGGATCGCCGACAGAATCTCGTTGAAGCGCGCCGGCCCGGCGACGAGGACGCGCACGATCGCCCCGAGCCAGCGGCGGCCGATCAGCTCGATCGCGTATTGGAAGCGCGGGCAGAACGGGCTCAGGCGGCCGGCTGGCTGCGTTTCGGGTTCGGCAGGGACGAGGCGCACGGGCATATTGATTCTCGGGTAGGCTACTTGACGTAAGTATAGCACAGTGCTATGCTCGGCATCACCTACCCTTCGTAAGATAGCAACGAAAGAATAGAAATGGAAATCGCACTAGGGCTGCTCCTCTGCCGGCTGATCGGGCTAGGCTTTGCCACTCATGGGGCGCAGAAGCTTTTCGGCTGGTTCGGCGGCTACGGGTTGGCCGGCACCGGCGGATTCTTCGAATCGATCGGCTTTCGGCCCGGAACGTTCTTCGCCGCCGCGGCCGGCGCGAGCGAGCTCGTCGGCGGCGTGCTGATCGCGCTGGGTCTAGGCGGTCCGATCGGGCCGATGTTCGTGATCGCCCCGATGGTCGTGGCGATCCTCGCCGTGCATCTGCCCAACGGTTTCTCCGCGAGCAAGAACGGCTACGAGCTGCCGCTCCTCTATCTCGCATTTGCGGCCGTCTTCGCGTTCGTGGGCTTCGGCGCGTACAGCCTCGACGCGCTGTTCGGTTGGAGCGCGTTCTGGACACCGCAACTGGCCTGGGCGGCGATCGTGCTGGGTATCGTCGGCGGACTCGCGGGCGTCGCACTGAGGCGCAAGCCGGCCGCTTCGCCGACGGCTTAGATGCGGCGGTCCAACTCCTGAACCTCTGAGGGTTGGACCGGTGGCACGACCTGCTCGAGCGACGCCTCCTGGGTTTCGCCCGCGGCAGCCTCCCACGCCGCAAAACCACCGGCAAGACTACGGACGTCGGCGAAACCGCTCTGCTCGAGCTTCGCTGCGACTCGCGTCGTGAGGTCGGCGTCCCCCTTCTCGTCGTACAGCACGACGGGCTTGTCGGGGGCGATCGGGATCGAGAGGCGATCGGGGGTGAGCAGGTCGGCCGGGCGGTATCGCACGGCGCCGCGGATCTCACGCCGGCCTTGGTGCCGGCCCACGTTGAGAATCGTCGCGCCCTCCGCGGCGAGCGCGCGAAGTTCGTCTACCGTCGTTTCCATCGAGACGTAGTCTACCCAGGGTCTGGGAGCCGAACGCCTTTCCGCTCAACCGCCTGCGTAAGGAAACGTTGTCGAGGTGCAGATTCGGCAGCCGAGCGTGACCACGTTGTCGCCGGCGGCGAGGTTGAAAAATGCGACGGCGCCGGCGCGTCCGGCCGGCACGACGTTGGGCGAGGTCCAGCCCGCCGCGGCGGGATCGGTCCAAAATGCGACCCCGAAGTCGGTCGCGATCGGGGCGTGCAGCCGGAGCGTCAGGACGCCCGCGCTGGCGCGAACGTCGGTGAGTGTCGGCATCTCAGCCGGGGTCAGCTCCGGTACCGGAGCGTTGAAACTCGATCGAGTCTCGCGATCGTAGGCGAAGACCCGCGCCGGTAAGAGCTGCGCCGCCCGAAATGTCATGGCGGTGTGCGCATCATGCGCGTCGATCGTCGCGGGACCGTATCTGCCGGATGCCGCCAGTGATGGGAAGGCGATGACGCGCGGACGTCCCGCGCTCGCAGCCAAACGCTCGACCGCGTCAGGCAACGTCGTAATCGTCATTCCGTCGCGCTTGGCCTGATCGTACAAGGCGCTCATGATCGGCGTGTCCGCGGCGGCGTTGGTAGCGAACTCCCATGCCTCTTCTTGACTGACCACGAGAATCGGCGTCGTCTGTCCTGCCGCCGCATAGGCATCGATCATGCGGCGTTCGTACTCGCCCGCGCCGGCTGTGTCGAGATGAGCACGGAGGCGCAGATCGTCGGGATCGGTCGAGTAGGCATCCTCGTGCTCGCTCTCATAGGCCATGGTGAGATCGCGGGCGGTCCATTCGATCCCCATGAACCCGCAATCGTCGTTGGGTGAGGGCCGCTTGTATGACGCCGGGTCGGCACAATACGCGCCCCACGGCGCGCCGCGGTCGGCGGTGAAGTCGACGCCGGCCGAGTTCCACGTGATCCCCCAGAAGGCGCGATCTCCGTCCTTGAGCGCCGCGTCTATTCCCCGCTCCCAACCCGCCCCGAGCACCGCGACGGTCGGATGAAACCACGGCCACGCAGCTCGTGCGGCGGCGTCGTCAACCGGGTATACTTGCGCGTCGTCACCGTACATGGCGTGGGCGGCATCGATGATCGGCGCGTTGTCGGCAATCCACGGGCCGTCGATCAGGAACGTGAGCGGTATCCCCGCAGCATGCGCCAAGTCTCTGATCGGTTCGATCGGATGATCGCGCGGATACTCGACCAGCGAGACCGCGGAGAAGATCGCCTGAGTCGGTCCTTGTGGGATCGCCCAGCTCGGAACGGGAGCCGGAACGATTGCGAACCTCCCGCCCGGACAGTCGGATCGAGCGACTTCCAGCGGAGAGAAAGCGGCGGCCGGAACGAGATACCACATCGCACCGTCGGACGACACCCTGCATGCGCCGGTGCCCGAGAAGCGATCGTAGACGGGAAGCGGGCGCACGGGCCGAGCGGAGGCAACCGTCGATCCCAGCGCAAGGATCGCGAGCGTTGCAAGAACGGTCGATAAGCCGAGGTTCCGCAAACTCAACCCATTCTCTCTAGAGGAGATTCAGCACGGTGCTCTCTGCCAGATCGACCGGGAGATCCCGGCGAAGGCAAGCATAATCGATCGCGAGCTTGCAGCTCATGTCGCTGCGCAGCAGGTCGAAGCAGGGCGGACACGCCGACGGTCGCAGCACGTGGCTCGTGCGGCCGAACGGAGCAAACTCGGGCGGCGTCGGTCCAAACAGGGTGATCGTCCGGGTTCCGACCGCTGTGGCGAGGTGTCCGACCCCGCTGTCATTCGAGATCAGCAGCGTCGCGCGACTGAGGAGTGAGGTCGTTTCCGCCAGATCTCCCTCGAAGATCGTTGCGCCCGGCGTCGCTTCGGCGGCGGCTTGCGTCTCATCGCGTTCGTCCGGGCCGGATAAATAGATGACGCGCCGGCCCTGTTGTACGAGCCGGTTCGAAAGCTCGATGAAGTATTCCACGGGCCATCGCTTACCGGCGAACAAGTCGTGATTGACCGACCCGATATGGATCACGATCGCGCCGGCCGGATCGATCTTGAGCCGCCGCCCTTTCCACTGCTCCGGAATGACGTACGTCTCAGCGAGGTCGACGTCGAGGCCCGCAGCGTTGACCAATTGGGCGTTTCGGAGAACGTTCGAGACTGCCGCAAGCGGCAAAATCCGGCGCTTGTGCAGAGGCCAGCCGAGGCTCGTGGCCGGCGTTTTCCCGTACGCGTGCGCGAACCTGGCCTTGGCCGGGATCAGCGCTTGGAGCACGTGATATTCGCGGCGCGCGGCAGGATAGGCGAGAAAGCTCATGTCGTACCGATGCGACGCTGCGAACTTCGCCAACGAAACGGCAAAGGCCCCAATCCCTTTGGACCAATACGGAAGGTGATACGTGCCGTCGACGAGATCCGGCAATCCGGCGAAGAGCTGCTCAGCCGTGGGGCGCAGGACGACGACGTCGATGGTCGCGTCCGGATGGTTTCGACGAAGGCTCGGCAGCAGCGGCGTGAGCTGCAGCGAGTCGCCGAGGCCTTGAGGCGCGATGAAGAGCAGTCGCAGGTGCTTACTCAAGCGGAAGCGCTTTCGTTCGCGATGCGGTGAGCATCCTTCCGCAGCCTGCGCTCCTCGTCACGACCCGCCGAACCGAGACGATCAATCGCTTGCATCGCAGTCGAAGATACCGTTGAAGGCGCAGCGCACGCTTTGCCGCAGGGCAGGACCGACATTTCAGACCGATGAAGGTTAGCGGCCGATCTTCCTCTCTGCTCATCGGCTGGTCTCATGACGTCATTCCGCAGTCCGTGGCTTCTCGTGCGCCTAAGCGCTCTCTTGTGCTTGTCGGTGCTCGGTGCGGGATGCGGCGGCGGGCAGGGTGGCACGGCTCTTCCCGGTCAGCCGACTTCGGCTCCGCACAGCGGCTCGAGCTCGGCGAATGTGACGTTCACCATCACGGTGCCGGCAAAGTCGACGTCGAGCGCCGCGCGCCGTCCGGCGTACGTCTCCCCCTCGACGCAGTCCATAAGCCTGGCGATTTATGCCAGTGGCTCGAGCACGCCGGTGTTCAATCAGACCGCCAACGTGACTTCGGGTTCTCCGGGCTGTACGACGTCGGCGTCAGGCACGGTCTGCAGCGTCGCCATCTACCTCGCCCCCGGGCAGTACACCGCCGACGTTACCGCGTACGACGGAACGAACGGATCGGGGTCCGTCCTGTCACAGGGACAACAGGAGGGCTTCACCGCTCCGTCTCAGGGCACGACCGTCATCGCCTTGACGCTGTACGGTGTGCCTGCGTCACTGAAAGTGACGCCGAGCTCCACCGCAGTCCAGGGATCCGTCGCCGGCGGCTTCATCATAAACGCTGCCGGGCTCGGCGGCTCGCAGCTGTTCACGATCACGGCTCTGGACGCCGACGGCAACACGATCGTCGGGCCAGGTGCGCCAACGTTCTCGATCGCCAACTCGAATCAGCGTTTCTCGCTCACGCAGCCCAGCACGAACACGCCGAATCAATTCATCGTGACTCCTCCGAACGTCATCGGCGGCAACACGAATCTCACTGCCACCGCCGCGTTTGCCGATTCCACGACGTGCCAACAGCCGGGCGCCGTGTGCAGCACGTCGTTCGTCCTGACCTACGCGCCCTTCGACGATGACGATTGGGCGACGTTCGCGCACGACAATCTGCGGACGGGTTTGCAGAAGCAGTCGACGGGGATCTCGTCCGCGAACGTCTCGAAGCTCAAACTTCGTTGGCAGACAACGATTAGCGGCGGCGGAAAGGTCGACGCGTCCGTCCTGGCCTACAAGGGACGCGTCATCATCGTCGGCAGTAACGGGATCATCTATAATTTCAATGCCGCAGACGGCTCGCTGATTTGGAAACAGTCGCTCGGAAGCGGCACATTCATCGGCACGCCCACGATGGATACGCAGCACGGTGTCATCTTCGTGATGAACCGGATCTTCAATGCGACGACGGGCGCGCCGATGCCGTCGTCGCTGTTCGCTTTGAACTGGGTTGACGGCTCGGTCGTTTGGCAGACGACGCTGCCGGGGCCGATGCGCGCCGCGCCGGTCTATGCCAACGGCATCGTGTATGAGGGCTGGGCGGGCGGAGATGCCCCCACCTGCATCAACGGCGGCGTTTCCGCGATCAATGCGACGACGGGTTCAGTCGTCTGGACGTATCTTACGAACAGCGGGTACACCCCGGGGGGCGGCGGCGTCTGGGGAGCGCTGGCGTTCGACGGCCAGCATGTCTTCTTCGGTACCGGGAACACGTGCTATACGGAACCGTTGGGTCATCAGGGTGTGGTTGCCGTGAACACGAATGGTTCGGCATACTGGCTGTATACGGCAGAACAGAATTCGTCCGCCGACCTCGATACGGGCGGCGGCGTCCTGATTCAAAACGGCCAGGCCGCGTTCATGAATAAGGATGGTTCGCTGTATACGCTCAACCAGGCAACTGGAGCAAAGCTTTCGGCCATCCCGTTGGGGGCCACGGAGCCTTACGGCGGTTTCGCGAGCCCGACGAGCGACGGTTCGACCGTCTTCGTCGGCGCCGGTTTCATCCCGACCAGCACGAGCTCGAGCAGTGTCGTGCGCGCGGGCTCCGAAGCGCAGAGCAAAGCCGTCAACCGGGCGAGCGGCAAGGACTGGATGACCAAGAAGCCTTACGAGGTCGCCGCGGGCTACATGTCCTACCTGCGGGCCATCAACTCGAGCGGCACCGTCGTCTGGAGCATTCCGATGACGAACACCATCATAAACTATGTCGGAATAAACAACGGACTCGTCTTTGCCGGCGTGGACGACGACGTCGAGGCAATCAACATCAGTACCGGCGGCGTCTTGTGGTCGTACTCCGGCGCTGCCGCGTTCCAAGCGGGCCCGGCGATTGTCCCAAGTGGGGTCTACGACGTGGATGTCAACGGAGACGTGTACGCGTTCAACGAGCCGTCCCCACCGATCATCGAAATCCAGTCTGCCGTCCGTACGCGGCGATAGCGGGCACGGTGCTTCGCGACTGCGCCGATACACTGTCGGGTCATCGCCTGCGCGATACGCGTTGAATACCTGATCGAGGGTCACTCCCCAAAGAAGGACTGACGAACGGCGCAGAGTATTCGAAACCAATGCGCGAACCCGCACTTTTCGTTTTCTTGCGTAAGATCGGCATCAGCGCACCGTTGCGCGAGGCGGGGATGGCGATGCTGCGGTTCGTTTTCGGAAATTACATGCGCGTGAAGATCGACGGTCATCCGTTTACCGTCGACCTTCGCGATCGCGTCGTCAGCTTCATGATCCTGTTCTATCACACATACGACGTCGAGGAGGCGACCGTGCTGCGGCGCCTCGTCCGTCCGGGCGACCGGATCATCGACATCGGCGCCCACATCGGCTATTATTCGGTACTCTTCGGGTTGAAAACCGGTCGGACCGGGCGCGTCATGTCGATCGAGCCGCATCCCGATAATATCGCGGTGCTCGAGAAGAATCTGAGCGACAACGGTTTGAACGATGTCGTGACCGTCGCCAAAGTCGCAGCCGGTGCGGGTGCCGGGGAGGCAACGCTGTTCGAGGGCGATGGGAACCGCGGTGACAATCGGCTCTATCGTTCGAACGACAAGGCGAGCCGTTCGTTCAGCGTGCCGGTGTGCGCCGTCGACGATCTCATCAGCTGGGATCGGGTCGACCTCGTCAAAATGGACATCCAGGGCTACGAGTTAGCCGCGATCGCAGGGATGCGCCGAACGCTTGCCTCGAACCCCGAGATCATCCTGCTCACCGAGTTTTGGCCGTACGGAATTCGCCAGGCGGCGGGCGATCCTGAATCGATGTTGGCCGTGCTCCAGGGGATGGGCTTCGAGCTCCGGGAGATCACCGAGACGGATCTTGTGCCGGTCGATCCGCCCGATCTGCTGCGCAGGCTCGACGGACAGCGCTGGGCGAATCTGGTCTGCGCGCGACCCGGCGTGCTCGAAGCCCGAGCGTGACTCCGGGGAGCGCATGCGGTCGGAAAGGTACGGCGGTTCAATGAGAGGTCATCCAGCTGTGCCCACCGCCGATGCGCCGGTTCCGAGATCCCGAAACGAGCAGAAAACCGAAAGTGCCGCGAGGCGAATCGTCGGCATGGCCTCCCAGCGGCGCACGTCCCTCGGCCGCGTGCTGGACGTGGGATGTGGGACCGGGCAGCTGTTGGTTGCTGCTAGGAGCAGCGCAGCGTCCCTCGTCGGCATCGACATCGATACGGACGCGCTTGCTGTGGCGCGCAGAGCACTTCCGGACGCCACGCTCCTGGCCGGGAGCGTCGACGAGCTGCCTTTTGAGGCCGGTACGTTCGACACCATATTCTTCTGCGACGTCATCGAGCATCTCAACAATCCGGTGGCTCCGCTGGCGACGCTCCGTCGATTGCTGGCCGGCGGCGGCCTCCTGGTCGTAACGACGCCGAACGCAAACGCGCTGATGCGCGTGCTCCTGCGCGACGGCTGGTTCGGTCTGTCGGACGAGGGCCATATCTTGTTCTTCACGGCTTTCACGCTCGGCCACGTCCTGCGCAAGACCGGTTTTCGTTCCGTCTCCGTCCGCACGATCGGAGGTTTCGGGAAGCCCGTTCTCGACGCTGCGTTCGAGCTCTTCAGCAATGGTGGAACGCTGCTGGCATTCGCCCGTGCCGAGGATGCTCGATGACGCTGTCGCCCGCGCCGCTAAAGGCGCAGAGACCGCAACGTACAACGTGACGGCATGCTCTGGGTAAAGAGATTCGACCGCGACAGGCTCATCGCTGTCTGTCTCATCCTTTTCGCGGCCGTTCTTGCGCTGCATTGGATGCAACCCGGCAAGATCGTGTACGCGGGAGATACATTCTGGCTGAGCGATCCGCTGAACTACCTCAGAAAGCACGTCTTTCTCTGGAACTCGTACCTTTCGATAACGGGTAAGCCGCGATGCGGGCTCCTTCAGTGGCCGCAGCTGCTATTGATCAGCGCGCTGACCAACGTGTTCGGAAACTCGGCCGGACAGATGCTCTCTATCGGACTCATGATAGGGGTCGGCTTCGCGGCAATGTACTTCATCTTGCGGCTGGAGCGTTTCGCAATCGTACCGAGCGTCCTCGGCGCGGCCGCCTACACGTTCAATCCGTGGACGATGGCCACTCTGCCGTTCGCATGGACGATATTGTGGTGCTTTGCGACTGCGCCGGCGATCGTCGCCGCGCTCCTGGTCGCAGCACGATATCCGCGCTACCGCATCCACTCTCGTATCGCGCTGGTCCTCTTGTCCGCCGTTCCGCTGTCGATCGTGGCGCTCAATGCCGGCGTCATGGGCATCGAGATCATGCTCATTCTGATGGGCGCTTGGCTTGCCGCATCGCGCGCCGCTGATCGACGCTCGTATCTCCGCTGGATGGCGTTCACGGCAGGCTACATGGTACTGGTCAGTCTTTGGTGGCTGTTTCCGGTTGCGTCGATGTTTCTCTCGTCGACGGCCTCGGCGACCGTGGTGGGACCAGCCCTGGATTGGACCTGGGTCGTCAGACGCGCGAGCCTGGACAACGTCGCGCGCTTTCTGCCGTTCTGGACGTGGGGCTTCCCGAACTACTTGACCTACTCGCGAGACTACGATGCGAACCCGCTGACCTATGGGTCGAGTTTCGCACTCATTGTGCTGGGCATTGCATCGATCGTCGTGCGCAAGCCGGAGCGCGCCACTCTGAGCAGGCTCGCTTTCGGCATTGCGTTGCTCGCGCTGTTTCTCTCGAAAGGTGTTCACGAGCCGGCGTCCTGGTTCTTTGAGCTCATATACAAACTGCCCGGCGCAGCAATCTGGAAAGAACCCACTACCAAGTTTCCGCTGATAGCCATTGCCGCCCTAGCGATATGCTCGGCCATCGTCTTCGAGCGGCTGCTCGCCACCAGCCGCCGGGCCTTGCTTCGCCGGGCGGTGGTCGGAATATGCGCCGTAACGTTGGCGGTCTCGAGCGAAGCGCTATTCATCGGGCCGGTCTATAGTGAAGAGACGTTGCAGATGCCCTCTTCGTACGTGACCATTCCTCAATACTGGTACGACGCTGCTGCTTGGGTCAATGCTCAGCCCCCGGACGGCGCGATCATGACGCTGCCGGCCGACGCCGGCTATCAGGTCGGCTATACCTGGGGAATGCGAGCCGTCGACATGCTTCCGAGCGACGTGTTTCACCGTCAGACGATCGTGTTGGGAGACGTCGACTACGTAACCCGCGCCTCAGACGAAACATTGGTCAGCCTGGTCAATCAGATGTTCTCACACGGTGACCGTAACATGACTGAACTACTGCATCGTTTGGGCGTTCGCTATGTCGCGTACCGCGGCGACATCGACCAGGAAGGAAGCGTCGTCATGTCGCTGGACGACGTGCGCAGACGTTTGCCGGGCGCGGCCGTGCACGAGTTCGGTGCGCTGGCGGTGCTCGACATCGGCCCGGCAACATCGCCGGCCGAGGCGGACCGATTCTGGGTAGCCGGCGACTACGGCGGCTTGAGCATGGACATGCAGTACGAGTTGACCGGGGATCTCGAGAACGCTCCGCGAGTCGATGTGCGTGATCTGCACAGACACGGGCCGGTAGAAGCCCCGGGTGTCTACGAAGTCGATGCAGCGCAAGTCGGGGCCGCCTTCCCCGGTGACGAGACGGCCAGCAAGCTGGTCGCAGGCTCAAAGATACGATATCTCTGGACGGCGCCGACCCACCGGTTCGATACCGTCGTATCCAACGCCGCCCCGACGGCAGTCGAGCTGCGCGATAACGACGACGTGCGCAGCGTTCCGAAGAGCACGCTCACCTTTCCCGCGGCCTTGCTGCCGTCCCCGGACCCTCCCCAAGGCGCAACATTGCTGAGCCTGGTGGGGCTGGAAGAATCGGACTCGCGGCATACGACGTGGTCCGTTGCGAACCCCAGCTTCCGAGACGTCACGGCGGACGTTCAGGTCGCCGTCTCGGCGCGGCAACCAACCTCGTACGTCCTGGCGCTGGGCGAGCGAACGTACATCGATTCCTTGAGTGGCCAAGGCGGCCGCATCGTCTGGGCGAAATTCAACGATGTGGTCTTCAGCCCCGGCCTCAACCAGCTGATCGTCTCGCGGTCAAAGGCGACCGGCGGGCATGCCGCTGAAGCTGCGACGTCGCTTGAAGTCGGCGCGATACGCGCGCACGTCACTTCGGGCAGCCCGGGCACCCCCGCCGCCGCGGTCGCCAAGGCGAGCGGTATCGTACTCGACTCTCACGACCTGCGCCACGTGGATTTCGCTTCCGTCGCGCTGGATGTGCCGCTCAGCGAGACACCCATCATCTCGATCGATGCCCCGCCGATGTTCGCACCGGCCGAGCTTGGCGCAACGATCACCTTCAGCAACGGCGGCCGAACCTATCGCTGCTACGGCCCCTTCGATGGGGCTCACCGACTTGACCTCAAGTCCGCCATCATCGGTTGTGCCGATGTCGCGGGCATCGTGGTAGGCACCGATTTCCTCAACGCGACCACGGTACTGCGGGCCGACCTCGTGGCGATGATTTTTCCAGGAGCCCCGCAAGTAGCCATTAGCCCGGTGCTCAACTCCGCATCGGCAAGCTGGCAGGCGGGATTCGCATCAGAGCTGCTTTCGCCGGTCAAAGTTACGGCACAGGGGCTCACCGTACCGGTCCTGCCCGCGCAGGACGCGGACGCGTATCAGGTGTTCCTGACGCCGCCGACGGTCGCCGCCGAGGCCGCGGCAAGAGAAGATCTCGTCGGTGCCTACGTGCGCGCGCATCTCTATTCCGGCGACGTCGAGGGTTTCGTCGTGAACGATACGGCGGACATTCTTCAGCTCAAGTCGCCCGGCGGGGTTCAGGACATCCGTCGTTCGTCGATCGAGTCGTTGATGGTTTCGGCGGACATTCCTCGTGTAACCGTGTCGTTCGACCCGTCCTCTTTGAGCGCGTCGAGCCTGCTCGGTTTCGGCGTCAGCGGCCTGCCCGTCGACTCGGCCTTCCTCGGTCATTACACGGACGGCGGTCGCTTCGTACAGGATGTGGACGTAACGGCGCTCTTCTCGAGTGACACGCCGGGACCGAAGCTCATAATGCATCAGCCCGAGTTTGCCCAGTTGAGCGATTCGAATGGGCGCCGAATAGCCCTTCGTTTTGCGCTTTATGCGAAGAATGGTCCCGACAGCAACTTCATGCTGAATGCCCGTGTGTCTTCCGCGGAGCATGGTACCGTTCAAGTGGCCGTCGGATCTCAGTCCGCGAACGTTGCCCAAAATTCCGTTCGTCGCTTCGACTCACAAGAACGACTGGTCCACATCGCGGTGGACGATCGTTCCGACGGCGCGACGGTCGGTGCGATCGGCTATCCGCGTGTCGACCGGGTCGGGATGGCGCCGGTGACCTTGCACGGCCATCCGGAGCTGCTCGGTTGGACGCGCGCCGGCGATGAATTCGTCCAATTGCGTCAAGGCTATTCGAAGTCGTGGGCCGGAGTTTGTCTTGGCTCTTGCTGGCCCTTCCCCGCCCACGTCCGTGACGAGTCGGGCTGGAACGACTGGTGGGTGAGCGGTAGCGGAGTGCTCGTGATCACGAACTTCTTCGTCGTCCTGCAATGGCTCACGGCGCTGATCAGCTTGGCGGTCTTGCTGCTGGTCGTCGCGCATGGTCAGAGCGCAACGCGCGTTCGGCGCCGGACCGTCAACCAGGTCCCGATCCCTGATGCGTAACGTCGCCCGGAGTGCCGTCGCGTATTGGCGCACGGCCAGAGAGCGAATGCCGCTCGTGACCGAGCCGGTCGTCGCCTTCAACATGGCCGCAAAGGCGGCGCTCCTCGTGCGCGCCGCGGCGATCGCGGCGTTCGCGATCGCACTGGCCGGTATCATCGCCGCCCACTTTGCGCACAACGATCGCCTCGCAGCTGCCTTTGGGTCCGGCCTGTTCCTCTCGGCCGTCGCCGCGGTCGCCGCCGATGCCGTGGGAGCGTGGGTCCGGGCCTCGGAACAAAAGCACCGAACGCGTCGTTCGGGGACTGGAGGCATCGCATGAAGGTTGGTTACGTCGTGCCGGGCATGCTCGCCGCGCTGCTCGGGGCCTTCCCGGCCGTGGCCGTGGCCGCGACGCCGGCCGAGATCCTGGGGCGGATTCCGGCGCCGGTCTTCGACGCCGCCTGGGTTCAAAACGACCGGACGTACGGCGGACTGGATTGGCCCAACCGAACGCAATGGCACTCGGTGCAATACCAGCGCTTTGCGATGGAGTCGCTGATCGCGGCCGCGGTTCACGGCAGTGACGGCCAAGTGGCGCAATACTTTGCCGTGATCGAAACCGGGTTCGATCATCAGAAGCCGGATGGAAGCTTCGAGGACGAGCAAGCCGCGACCAAGCCGGTCGTCCTCCCGACGGCGGCCGCGTTCTTTTTAGGAGACGTTGCCGAAGCACTCCTCGTGCTGCGCTCCTCATCTCTGGGGCCGCGCTACGCCGCTCGGATCCAGGCAGTGCTCCCGCGATACCGGGCCGGCCTCCGTTATCTCTCGCAGCCTCAGAGTATCGCGGACATGCAAGCAACCGACCGATATGCAACGA
>Ga0302326_10021317_pt1 | contig 13296 bp, 10 predicted proteins | sample Palsa_T0_3_FD_202264 | JGI IMG/M metagenome (GOLD analysis project Ga0302326, IMG submission 202264) | Peat permafrost microbial communities from Stordalen Mire near Abisko, Sweden - Palsa_T0_3 | ecosystem: Environmental > Terrestrial > Soil > Palsa > Peat permafrost | place: Sweden: Abisko... | reverse complement strand
AAGCAGCTCCGGACGCGCGAAGGCGTGTCCCAGGGCCTGCTCAAGCTGGGATAAATCCGCGGATTGGGTCGGGAGCGGTAGCTGCATCTCTTCTAATGGTAGACGCAAACAGGCTCAAAAGAGAGCTTTCAGCCCGAAACCAGCCGGTTACTTGGGGGCGGAAACCGGCGGCGCGGCCGGTTTCGCACCGTCGGCAGGCGCTTCGGAACCGTCTGGATCGGCATCCGCATCGCAACTGTGCCCTTTGACCGCGTAGGCTGCCTTCACGCCGCGTTCGGCTGCGAGGCGAGTGTCCTGCTGCCCGTCCCGAACCGCCAGCGCCGCTTTGTACTGCTCCAACGCCTCGTCCCGGTGGCAATCCAGGTCCATCATCCGGCCCAGGTAGATGTGCGACCAGGCCAGGATGCGCGTCTCTTTGGCAGTCGCCGCCGCCTTCTCAAAGCCTGCCATCGCGTCTTCCGGATGGCCGGTCATGATTGCGGCCCGCGCCAGAATGAAGTTCGCCCGCCCGGAATCGGCCGCCTCGGTGCTCGAATCGACCGTAAGCGATTGACGCGCAAGGGCCGAAGCCGTCGCAATGTCTCCAACCGCCAGCCTGGCCTCGGCCAGGTCCAGCCCGGCCAGCTTGCGCGGAGCCGAGCGCCGCAGCGGGTCGTCGTCCGCCTCTTTGTCGAAGGCTACATCCCGCGCGCGATGCACCTCATGGTCCACATCCATGCTGTAGACCAGCTCGCCGATGGTGTCCTTGAGGCTGGCAGGGTCCTTTTCGAAGTGAATCATCTGCTCGTAGAAATATGCGGTCAGCACATACCCCTGCGCCATATCGTGACGCACCCGCGCGATGCGGACCTGCTCCATCTTCTGGTTCACCGCGTTGCGCTCGATCTCGATCTGCGCGAAATCGGAGCGCTTTTCATCGGTTGGAGCGACGTAGGGCTTGATGCCCGTATCCATCGTCCGCGCCTCGACGGCCTTGATGAGGCATTCGATGGTCAGGTCGACGATATCCGTGCGCAGGCGGTACTCGAGCGGCGCCTCGCGCACCTCTTTGAGAATCGGCAGAAAGCGGTCCGTGGCGCTGGAACGCTGATAGAGCAGCGGCTCGATCAGGTAATGCAGGTAGGTGTGGCGCACGTCGTTCATGCGAATCTCGCCGTTCACCGGCGAAACCACAACCACGAAATCGGTCCCGTAGACGCGCGCGTTGATGGTATGCGGATTGAGCTGCGGCTCGACCACCACCAGAAAACGCCGCCCATCGTAAACCGAGGCCGGCATCTTGAGGTAGTAGTTGGTGGAGACGATCATCTGCGTGAGCGCATCGTGCAGATGGTTCACATCGTCGTCATAGGTGTGCCGGCTGGTTAGCCAGATGCCGTGCAGGTCGACCGACGCGGCAAAGTCGCGCAACAGGGGCAGAATCTCGACTACCTGCGTCGAATCCGGGGGCATCTCGGGCAGTTCCACCGAGGTTTCGAGCTCCGGAGGCGGCGTCAGGTAGAGCGCCAGCGAAATGTACTGCGAAACATCCTTGATGGTGCCGGTCATGCGGTGCTGCGCAATGTACAGGCAAACCGCATCCCGCTTCTTGCGCGCATCCTCGCTCGCCGTGAGCGCCTGGTTCACTTCGTCGCGCACCCGCTGCCGCACAGCGTCGCTCTCCGCCAGTCCCTCGTCGTAGCCGCAGGAGTTCAGCGCAGCCGCCATGATGAACAACGGTTCGGAAGGCACCAGCGAAATCGCCGGCCCGGCTGGGTCTACGAGTGAAGGCGCTTTTTCCTGGCTGTAGGCCGGCCCGGACGAAGAAGCGGCCTGCCCCGATTTCCCTAAGCTGGAGCTAGAACTGGCAGCTGAAGATGCGGGCTTGTCCGCCTGAGCAGACAGCGTTGAAGGGATGGCCAGCAGTGCGAGGGCCAAGGCGAGCGAGCGAACGGCGAGCAGAGAAGTTCGGAAATCTTTAAGCGACAACATCATCATGCAGTCTAGTGCATTTCTCCCGCGGTTGTAGAGCCGGGTAGCCTGGGGTGAGACTGCATGCCGCCGTCAAACGTGGGCCCACTATGCAATTCGTCTTTCAGCCAAAGAACAGGGCGCGGTGATCGATGATGCCACCTGTGATACCATTGATTTGGTGAGGATTGTCCTCGATACATCGGTTCTTGTCGCTGCTCTTCGTTCCAGCACAGGAGCTGCCGCAGAGAATGTCCGCTTGGCGCTCCTCAGAGAAATAACAACCCTGATGGACTTCAAGCTGATCTGTGAGTATCGAGATGTCGCCCTTCGAACCGAACACTTGATTGCTTCAGGTAAGACGCATCGGGAGACGGCGTTGATTCTGGATGCGCTCGAAGCGGTAGCGGAACCTGTGTTGGTGGTCACACGGTATCACCCCCTTTCACAGGACGCCAATGACGACATGGTCTTGGATGTAGCGATCAACGGCGCCGCCGATGCGATCGTGACCGCAAATACAAGACATTTTCGCGAGCCGGCAAGGCGTTTTCAGGTGGACGTACTTACTCCGGCGGAACTGCTGCACGATTTTCGAAAAAGGAGAGGTTAACCATGCCCGCAAACCAGAAGCCGGCCAATCCGAAAAAGATTCCCGTCGGCAAGTTTCCCCTGCGTCTGATGCCCTCTGTGCGCAGAACGGCGGAAAGCTTCTCACAAAAAGAGGGCGTCTCGCTCAATCAGTTCATCAACGTCGCTGTAGCTGAGAAACTCGCTCATCTTCAGCATGACGAATGGCTGTTGCATCGCCCAAAGGCAACGAGCGAATTGATTGACAAAGCGCTAGAGATCCTTGACCGCCCAACACCCCATGCAGCAGGAGAAGGAGACAACCTTCCCAAAGGCTATGTCTCAATCCGCCGCAAGTACGCTGAAAAGTAAAGATGCAGGCCGGCGGAAACGTTGGTAGTGTCTCAGTTTGAGGAGATCGAGGCTCTGGCGGCACAGAGAGTAATATATGCAGGATGAAGTGGCCGCGCTCGAAGACTGCACAGATAATCATTGCATCTACGCTGGGCCTTATAGCAAGTGCGACTGAGTACGGTCAGTTCACCATGAAATCGTTCAATAATTTCTATTTCGGGCCACATAAAGCCTATCCCTATCCATATGCAGACGTTCGTAGCGCAAACATGGCGATGGTCCGAGATTGCAGTTTAGTATTCGCAGCGGCCTTCCTTCTTGCGTTTGCAATTCAACATGCCCTAACAAGGCAAAAACTAAACTGAGACACAATCGAAACGTTGTTTCGCGGAACGAATGGAGATTCCAATATTTCCCCATCCCAATATTTCTCCATCTTTGATCGATGCATTGCAGCGCCTTGTCTGGCAATTGGACAATGATCCGTCGCTTTTCGAGCCGGATCAGCTTCGTCGGCGTCTGGAGGCGCTTGACCTTCTGGATGCTTATTTCCCGGATACGCGTCAAGCGATGCCGGGTGTTGAGCCGGATCATACGGAGCTCTATCGCCGGGCAAGAGACATTTGCGCTCGGCTGGAGGCTGTGAATTCTAAACTCTACCAAAGCATTCGATCTGAGATTCAACGCGGAGCCGGAGCCGATGCTTTACTCCGGTGGGTTCAGACGGAGGAAATTGCCGGGGACGCCAGCGGCATGGGTTACGACTACCTGGATGAGCTGATCGGCGGAGTCTTTGAATTCGAAGAGCCAGAGGATGGAGAGATTTTGAGAGAGCCGGAGATCGTCTTCTATCAGCCCACCCCGGCGCGCCATATCTTCCACATGATCGGTCTGGCTGCGCTTACTGAGAGTGACGTTCTTGTCGATCTTGGCTCCGGGTTAGGCCATGTTCCTTTGCTGGTCTCGATCTGCACGCCTGCTCGCGGCCTGGGGATCGAGATGGAGGCGGCTTACGTCGAACGCGCCCGGCAGTGCGCACAAGGGCTGAATCTGGATCGAGTTACATTCCTTCAGCAGGATGCGCGAACGGCGGATTTGTCGACTGGCACCGTCTTCTATCTCTACACGCCGTTTACCGGCTCGATCCTGAGGGCCGTGCTCGACCGGCTGGGATGCGAAGCTGCTTCGCGGTCCATCCGAATCTGCTCGTATGGCCCATGTACCCCGGTCGTCGCTGCGGAGCCGTGGCTTGAGACATCTACAGATCTGGAACCGGACCGGATCGCGCTCTTCTCTTCCCGCGTTTGAGATCGCGCTCCAGTCGCGTCAAAATATTCGGCAAAACCTGAACATCCCGTTGCGTAGAATTATGGGCCCTTGGCGCATAATGGAATCAATCAGCAGCTTCCGGGCCTAATCTGTCAGGTATCTCCCCGGTCCGTACCCGTTAACCAGAAAATAAATACCCCCCCTGGTCCCGATTCACTGTTTGTTCGCCTTCGAACGGCCACGCTCAAAGCGGCCGCCGCGCTAACTTCGCGCGAAGGGCTCTTCCAGCGAGTGGCTCTGCGGAGTGAAAAGCTTGGCTCCATCCTCGGTGATGTGCATATCGTCCTCAAGGCGGACGCCAAACTCCCCGCGCAGATAAATTCCCGGCTCATCGGAAAAACACATTCCCGCTTCGAGAAGCGTCGGATTGCCCTTCACCAGGTAAGGCCACTCGTGCCCATCCATGCCGATGCCGTGGCCCACGCGATGGGTAAAGTGCGCGTATCCCGGCCCAAAACCGGCATCGTCGATCACCTTGCGGGCGGCAGCATCGACCGAGCCGCATGCAACTCCGGGCCGCGCCGCGGCCAGAGCAGCAGCCTGCGCGCGATGCACTACTTCGAAGACCTGTTTCATCTTGTCGGAAGCCTTGCCCACGGTAAAGCTGCGGCTGATGTCGGACTCATAGCCTTCAACGACGCAGCCGTCGTCGATGAGAACCAGGCTGCCTTCTTTGAGCACCTGAGGCTGGATCGAGCCGTGAGGCAGCGCGGAATAGATGTCCACCTGGCAGCTTGCATCGCCGGGGAAGCCGGTCAGCTCATACGCCGCGCCGATCCATTCGCTGACCTGGCGGTTGGTGATGCCGGCGTGAATCGACTTCCAGGCTGCCTCGTAGACCGAGAGCGTGACATCGTTGGCCAACTGCATCAGCTTGAGTTCAGCGGCGCTCTTGATCGCGCGACAACCAGCCGTAATTGGCGTCGCGCTCACCGTCTCAAAGCCTGGATTGGCCTTGCGGATGCCGTCGGAGAAGACGAACGTTACGCGCTCTTCGATCCCCAATTTGCCGGTCGTGAAACCGAGGTCTTTCAAGCCCTGAGCGACCAGCGTGTAAGGGTTTTCATCCTCCTGCCAGGTGTAGACTTTGGAGTCCTTGCCGCCGGGCGCATGCTGCATCTGCTCGCGGGCGCGTTCTTCTTCGAAGGCGGGGCAGACGTAGAAGGGCGCGCCCTTGCTGGGGATGACGCAGACGAAGAGGCGCTCGGAGTTCCACCAGCGAATGCCGGTGAAGTACACCAAAGATGTCCCGCCGATGAGGGCGATGGCGCCGATTCCCTGCCCGGTCATCAGCTTCTGGGCGCGGGCGAAGCGATGCTCGCGCTCTTCGACAGAAATAGGCTGAGCCTCGGCGCGGCGGTTCTTGAGCGCGGCCAGCGCGGGCGGCAGGGCAGCCGAGGTGGAAGCGGGCTGGGCAGCGCCAGTTCTGAGCGCGAAGGCAGGCAGAGCAGCGGCGGCTGCGGAGGCAGAGAGGAAGCGGCGTCGGTTAAGCATATGTTTTCCAATGTATCGCGTCGGCACGTGGCTCGGCTTCCGTATACTGCGGAAACGATGAAACTGCTCTCCCGCCTACTCTCGGCTGTCCTGATTTTCTGCCTCGCGACGGCTGCGCAAGCCCGCGTTCAACGTGTGGATGTGATCTCGCGAACGGCTATTCCTTCGAACGACCCGGCCTTGCCGGACTACGAGAAAATTCTTGCCCGCGTGTATTTCGCGGTAAATCCTGAAAATGCGCATAATCGGGGGATTGTCGATCTAGACAAGGCCGAAAAGGGCAGTGTTAACCGCGCGGGTGAGGTCGTATTCGCTGCCGATCTGTTTCTGCTGCGGCCTGTGAGCAAGGGAAATGGGGCGCTGCTTTTGGAGATTCCCAATCGCGGAGGCAAGGGGCTTCTGTCGCTGGTTGACGGTGGGAAGGCTGATCCGGACAGCGCTGCGGATTTCGGCGATGCGTGGCTGCTGCGACAGGGATTTACCTTCGCCTCGCTGGGATGGCAATGGGATGTGGTCCGGAATCCGGAGAATCTGCGCCTCTACGCGCCACATGCTTACGACGAAGGCGGAAAGCATATCACGGGCCTACTGCGCGACGACTTCACGCCAGCCGAAACTGCCACCGACGAGCCGCTGGGACACATCATGGGGAGTCGCCTGGGTGGGACGGAATATTCCGCCGCTGCGCCGGACGATGCACGCAACGTGCTCACAGTGCGCGACAGCCCGCATGGACCGCGCACGGTCATTCCGCATGCGCAGTGGAGTTTTGCGCACACGGTCGATGGAAAGCTTGCCTTCGACGCGCGCTTTCTCCATCTGGAATCGGGATTTGTGCCGGGGAAGATTTATGAGCTGGTGTATGTGGTGCAGGACCCGGTTATAGCCGGCTTAGGTTTTGCGGCTGTGCGCGATTTCGTTGCGTGGGAGAAGCATTCCGCGGATGCCATTGCGCCGGTGAAGTTCGCTTATGCGGCGGGGATCTCGCAGTGCGGGCGGTTTCTGAGGGACTTTCTCCACCAGGGATTCAACGCGGATGAATCGGGGAAGATGGCGCTGGATGGGGTGCTGGCGCATGTGGGCGGCGCGGGGCGAGGAGAGTTCAATTACCGCTTTGCGCAGCCCTCGCGCGATGGGCAGCCTATGTCGTCGATCGACTGGCCCACCGACATTTTTCCATTCACCGATCTGCCTGAGGCCGATCCCGCCAACCCGCAGAACGGTAAGATCGGCCTGCTGGACGCGGCGACACGCGAACATGTCGTGCCGAAGATTTTCTTCTCGCATACTTCGTATGAGTATTGGGGACGCGCTGCCTCGTTGATTCATACGACCGCCGACGGCAATGCCGACGCGCCGATCAGTTCCGATGTTCGCATCTACTACTACTCGGGTTTACAGCATTACTCGGTATCCTTTCCGCCGCAGCGAATCGCGGATGGCCAACAGTTGCCGAGCCCGCTGCCGATCCGGTGGTTCTGGCGGGCGATGATCGCCAATATGGACTCATGGGTGCGCTCCGGCACGCTGCCGCCGGCAAGCCGCTATCCGAAGATCGCCGACGGAACGCTTGTGCCGCTGGAGAAGCTGGCTTTTCCTGCGATTCCTGGCCTCAAGCCGCCAGCGACAGCAGCGCAAGGTTGGGAGCTCGACTTCGGGCCGGATTGGCGCGCGGGAATTTTGAGCAAGCAGCCGCCGATTGTTGGATATGACTACCCGACGCTGGTGCCGCAGGTGGATGCGGACGGCAACGATCTGGGCGGTATACGGCTGCCTGAGATTGCGGCGCCGCTGGCGACTTATACAGGATGGAATCTGCGCTCGCCATCGATTGGCGCGCCAACCGAGCGCACGGCTTTTCTCGGCTCGTTTGTGCCTCTGCCTCGAAGTGCGGCCGATGCGAGCGCAGCTCACGATCCACGCCGGGCGATCGAGGATCGGTACAAGAGCTACGCGGACTATCGCGCACAGTTTCAAAAGGCGCTGGATGAGCTGGTTCGCGAGCGGTACATTTTGGCAGGAGACAGTGCGCAACTCACGAGCCGCTCTCAAGAGGAGTGGAAGTGGATTACGCAGCCGGCGCAGAAGTAAGGGTCAGTGTTTCTAAGGCATTTCCCGTATTTTCGTAGACTCGCCGAGCTCTGTCCGGGTGGATTTTCTTGATGAAAAATCCACTTAGCATCACGGCTTCGGTATACACCAATACGGAAAATGCTTTAGCCGTGGACGGAGACGCCGGAGAAGGACATGACTGCCAGTCCGCGGACGGGCTGGCCGAAGAAGCGCGCCGGCTCGAAGACGCTGAAGAGAAGCAGGTTTTCGACTTCGGCGCGGGTCTGCTGGTCGGTGGGACCGCTGACGATGCGATAGTCGTAGACGCGGCCTGAACCGTTGACATAGGCTTCGACGACTACCGGACCGTTGACTGTCCCGATCTGGTCGACGTCGGTTGCCGCTCCGGAGTGGTAAAGGAACTTGGGAGCCGTGGCCATGCCCAGCGGCTCATCCTGGGCCGAGGCGCGCTCTGGGCGGGCAAACATGCCTACGACCAGGCCTACCGTTCCCAGCAGCAGCACGGCGCTGGCGAAACCAGCGGAAAGCTGCAAGAGGAATGGTCCAACGGAATTCTGCCAAATCAGCTCCCAACGTTCCATCCTGCCGCGGCGGCGCTGGGCGCGCTCCTGGGAGATGGCAACGCGGATGCGCAGCAGCAAGTCGTCCGGCTCCTTGGCCGCGCCGCCGATGGGCCCCAGCGAGGCCAGCGCGCGCAACATCCTGCGCTCTGCCTCGAAGTCCGCGGCGCACCGGGCGCACCCTTCCAGGTGTTTGGTCATGCGCTGCATCTCGCGGCCAGTGAGGCGGCTGTCGAGATATTCGGCGAACTTCAGGCGCACGGAGGAGCAACTGGGGGTTACGATTTTGGGGAGGATGGAGATCATTTCGCCTCCTCTGGGTGCGCCACCAGGGCACCGGCCAGGGTTGCATGAGCGGTGCTGGTGCGCTGGGCGTCGTCGGCGAGCAGTAGCTGGCGCAAACAGGCGCGTCCGCGCACCAGCCGGGATTTGACGGTTCCCAGATTCACACCCAGCATCTCCGCCACTTCCTCGTACACAAACCCTTCGATGTCGCGCAGAATCAGCGTCATGCGAAATGGCTCCGGAACCTGCCGCAGCGCCGCTTCGACGCGTTCGCGGGCCTCGGTGTGGGTGGCCATTTCATAGGGAGATTCGCCGGGATCGACGAGCATTTCCTTGAGACGCGTCGGCTCGCCGTTCTCGCAATCCACGGTCTCCATTTCGATGGTGACTTCCTGCTGTTTGTGGCGGCGCCACCAACGCCGCTGGTTCAAGCCCTCATGCAGCGCGATCCGGTAGATCCAGGTGCGGAGCGAAGACTCTCCGTGAAAGGAGCCGATGCCGCGAAAAATCTTGACGAAGACGTCTTGCGTCAGGTCGGCGGCGTCCGAGGGGTCGCGGACGGTGCGCGCGAGCAGGCTGTAGATCGGTTGATGGTAGCGGGTGATGAGCCACGAGAATGCTTCCTCTGAACCCGCCTGCAATTCGGCGATCAGAGCTGTCTCTTCCGTGTGAATCGAGAGCGCACTGGCGATATTTCCCAAGGTGATGTCCGCCTGCAAGGTCGTGCCCTCCAACATTAACGCAAATGACGGTAGTTTGGCATCCGGGGGGTGCGATGGTCCGCCCCGCTTGCCTTTTCCAGGACCTCATTGCGCCGCGTTTGGTTCTGGTCCGCTGGCTCTATTGACTTAGACACCGGAACGGTATGGAAGTGTTCCCGGACCGACACAGCGAGACGAACGCGCTCTCGATTTCCGCCCGTCTATCTTGTATCAATCGAAAATACGATCCTTTTTCCTTTTTCGACTGCGCTCCAGGCCTGTTCCACCTGAGAGAGGGGGACAGACTCGACCGCGACGCCCAAATGCCCTTGCGCTGCGAGGGAGAAGAACTCTGGAATGGCGCTCATGATTTGATCCAGAGGGACGCTGCCGAAGCCGCTGCCTTGGATAGATAGGTCGACACTGCGCAGGGTGGAAGCGGGCAGAGAGATAGTGTTGCCGGTAATGGCGCCTACCTCGACCAGGCGGGTGCGCTGGGTGGCTTCTGGGCGGAAACCCTTGGCGAGGGCGCCGAGGAACAGCTCGGTCGTGCGGCCCCAGAGGTAGTCGATCACGACGTCGATGCCCTGGTCGCGAAGCTGGGAGGCGAAGGCCTCACTGATGACTTCTTCCGGATCGGTAAGGGAGATGAGGGCGTCGACCGGCTGGGATTTCAGGGCTGCGAGGTTGCGTCCGGCGGCGATGACCTTGCCTGCTCCCAGGTAGCGCGCTGCCTGGATGGCGAGCTGACCGGCGACTCCGGTAGCGCCGAGGATCAGCACCGACTCTCCAGCCACGAGGCCGGCGCGAAGCTTGAGCGAGAGCCAGGCTGACATGCCCGGATTGGCGATCGCCGCAGCCTGCATCGGATCGAGCCCTTCAGGAAGCTGGAGACACTTCTCGGGGTTGACGACCGTCTGCTCGGCCATGGTGCCGTAAGGGCGGCGAGCGGAGAAGCAATAGACCATCCTGCCATTCAATTCGCCGACGCCGTCAATGCCGGCGATGGCCGGGAGCTGGCCTCCGCTGGCGTAATGCTCGCCGCTGGCCAGGGATTTCACAATCGGATGCAGGCCCGCGGCGCGCATGTGTACGATGGCTTCGCCCTCTGCGGCGATAGGTTCTGGGAAATCCTGATATTGTGGCGCTTGACCTCGGGTGTTGATGACGGCTGCTTTCATGAACCGATCCTCCTTTGCGTTTAGCCTGGCGTCTGACTTAACTAAGTTAAGGTCTAATTTAACACCGTTAAGCAAAGAGTGCTAGACTTTTTTATGCCCCTGGACCGGAAGGCGATTTTGGAGTGCGCATTCGCGATTCTGAACGAATCGGGATACGAGGCGCTGACGCTACGACGGATTGCTAAGGGACTAGGCGTGCAGGCTCCTGCGATTTACTGGCATTTCAAGAACAAGCGCGATCTGCTGGACGAGATGGGCACCCAGGTGATGCGGGCGGCGATTGCGGATGCTCCGGCGGCGGACCCAGCGCAAAGCTGGGAGAATTGGGCGATCGAGTACGGACTCGGCCTGCGCCGAACGCTGCTCCGCTACCGGGAGGGCGCGCGGATGTTCAGCGGCACCTACCTGACCGACGCAGGCCTGTTCGACGCGATGGAGACGAGCTTGCGCAAGCTTACCTGCGCGGGATTTTCTCTACAGGCGGCCCTGTGCGGCATGGGCACGCTTTACAGCTACACGATTGGGTTCGTGATCGAGGAACAGGCCGCGCGCCCGATGCCGGATGAGGCAAATCCGCAGTACGATCTGGTTAAGCGCAATCAACGGATCGACCCGCAGACGCATCCTTTGAGCTTTGCCGCGGGACAGGAGAACTTCACACATTATGATTCGCGTTTTCAGGCCGGTCTGGCGTTGATTGTGGGCGGTATGGGGAAGGCGTTGCCTGGCTCATCGGCTACATCACCCAGTCGGGTTTGACGAATCTAGCTGGAGCGGCGAAAATAGAAAAGTTGTTTCCCACCCAAGTGGGCCTGTGGCGCAGCTGGGAGCGCGCTTCCATGGCATGGAAGAGGTCATCGGTTCGATCCCGATCAGGTCCACCAAATCATTTCAATAACTTAGGCGATATTTCAGGGAGCAATAAGGACTTTTCTGGGACCAATCTGGGACCAGCCCATATTTCCCTGCTCCGTGGAAGAGTGTTTCGGCTTCCGATCCAGCAATGCATCGACCGCACGGCGTTGCGCGACACGCTTCTTCTCCATGCCCGCCTGCGCATAAACCTCCATCGTCGTGCTGATCTTCGCGTGCCGCATCAGTTCCTGCACCACTTTCACGTCGTCGCCGGTTGCGGCCAGTAGCGAGCTATAGGTGCGCCGGAACGTATGCCAGCCAATTTTCTTGTTAATGCCGACCCTCCTCGCTGTCGGCTGTAGCACCTTGGTCCGAAGGCTGTCCGGCCAAAGCGGAGTCTTGCCGAAGTTGTAGTCGCTGGCGAAGATCCAATCGTCCGGCTTCGGGTAACCGCACACTGGATGCCAAGCCTCCAGCCCCTCAAGGACGACGTCGTCGAGAGGCACCGGCTGCTGAGAAATCTCCGTCTTGCAGGGACCGATGGCTCCGTCGGAAAAGGACCGGAGAACATCGGCCTCGCAGATGTCGAAGCGAATATCCCGCCACTTCAACCCTAGAGCCTCTCCGATTCGCATTCCGGTGGTCGCGCAGATCATGCCCAGGAGCCGCTCCCTGTCTGGAAGTGCGGCCAATAAAGCCCGGAACTCCTCAGCGGTCAGCACATCCGGACGACGCAGACGCTTCGAGCTGACCCTCACCATCATTACCGGGTTCTGGTCCAGCCAGCCCCAGCGAATGCCATGACGGAAGATCATGCTGAATACGTTCCGAACCTTCGCCCTGCTTGCCGGTGCAAGCGCTAGCGACTTCAGCCACTCCTCAACCTCGATCGCCCTGACGCGCTGCGGGTGATGCTCGCCCCAGCGCGGCAGAATATGGTTATCCAGATTGCTGATGTAGCCCATCTTCGTAGACCTTCTTTTGTCTTCGTGATTGTCCATCGGCATTTCCTTGAGCTTGTAATGCTCGATGAGACTCCGAAGGGTTGGGGGCGTGCCCGCATGGTCGCCCGTGTTTCGGTTAGCGCTGAGGCGATAGGTTTCCGCCGCCTTGAGTGCGTCGGCCTGCGTCGGAATCTCCTGAACCGTGCCCAAAATCTGCTTGCGGTATTGGCGTTTCCCGTCGAGATTCTTATCGCGCCAGCGATAGACCCATACATCGACGCCGGTTTTGCGTGCCTCGGTGTACAGGGTTCCAAACTGATATCGTGACCGTTTCATCGAAAAGTATTCCTTTCCTTTAAACGGCCTCCGTCGCTGCCTGATATTACCTCGGTTTGCATCCAGTGATCGAGCTCTGAAAGGCGGAAGCGCCAGCTCTTTTTGCGGCCTTTCCCCGGCAGTCCGTGCGCGGGTAGCTTACCTCTGCGGGCCAGCCCGAGGAGAGTTTTGCGCGGCATGTCGAGAAAGGACGCGGCGCGATCCGCGCTGACAAACGGCTCCGGCGCAGCGGGCGCTGAAAGAATCGAATTTTCCACGATGGACCCCATGCACGTAGCCGTCAGGCTTCGTGCTCTCGCGCGCATCCGAAGGCTGCCAGCGCCTGCGTAGCGCCCGTGACATGGAAGATACGAATTTTCCAGCCGCTCCCGGTGCTCAGATTTGCGGTGAGGTGTGCAGGTTCTGCACACCTGTTCTCATCGCCATAACCACGAAGAATGGGCGAATTCGAAGAGCGAAAGCCGTCTGTGCAGCTCATGCTGCCGCGACTCTGTCCGTTATCGAAAGCAATTTGCTTCTGCGATCATCACGAAGTTATCTAGCGACCGCTCTCCCGTCCCAAAACGAAAAATGGTATTGCATTTTGGTGGACAGGCTTCCTAATCTTATATAAGACTTTCATAGACCTCAATAATCAGAATCTAGAAGGTGCCCTGCGATGGTA
>Ga0302326_10021314_pt1 | contig 13297 bp, 13 predicted proteins | sample Palsa_T0_3_FD_202264 | JGI IMG/M metagenome (GOLD analysis project Ga0302326, IMG submission 202264) | Peat permafrost microbial communities from Stordalen Mire near Abisko, Sweden - Palsa_T0_3 | ecosystem: Environmental > Terrestrial > Soil > Palsa > Peat permafrost | place: Sweden: Abisko... | reverse complement strand
GAAGGTTCTTGCCATGCTCGATGCTACGCAGCCTCGCCGCCTGCCTCGCGTCAAATCTGCTAGCCGCCTGGAGGTACTCATCGTACAAAGCAATCCCGCCGATACATTGCTCACTGTGGAAGCATTCAGAGTCGCTGGATTGACAAGCGGTCTGCGTTGCGTCACAGATGGCGCCGACGCGCTTGAGTATGTGCGCCGCGAAGGCAAGTACGCTAACGTAGAGATCCCCGATCTTATTTTTTTAGATTTGTCACAACCGCGGATTTCAGGGTTGGAAGTCCTGAAGGTGATCAAATCCACACCGTCGCTAATGCACATCCCGATCGTGGTCGCTGCAGGTTCGGACGATCCCAGATTTGTGAGGGCGGTCTACGCACTGAACGGCAATTGCTTCATAAGGAAACCGGGCGAACTGCCCGAATTTGCGAGATTCATCGAGGCATGCTTCGAATTTTGGGGCACTGTCGTTACGCTTCCATTCCAACAATAACAAGACCATGACGCGCTGTGTTCAGCGACCGGATCGAGTCCAGCGAACGGGGCGCTCCAGAATCTCCCTCAGCAAAGAGCCTTACTATTTCTCTCATCGGGCTCCACCGTTGGGGGCAGCCGGAACGTGGATTTCACCGGCGAACGGTGCCCGGCGTGGCACCATGCGGGATCTTGTGGTTCCGAGGGGCTCTTGCGTCACCGCTCAAGCGCAATTGATCCATCACAACGCCAATGACGAGGAGTTGGTGAAACATGCCGCTACAAATTCTTCTTGTTGACGATCACAAGATCATGCGAGCCGGGATCAGAGCCATTCTTGATCAGAGCGAAGAGTTCGCGGTGATTGGGGAAGCCGACAGTGGGAGCGAAGCAATAGCTGAATCCAAACACAAACATCCGGATGTGATCGTGATGGATATAGGACTTCCGGATATGAACGGCATCGAGGCAACGAGAATCATCGTTCGAAATGCTCCAACGAGCAAGGTCATCATGCTCTCGATACACGACGATGAGCATTCGGTACTGAGCTCGATTCGCTCCGGTGCCTACGCGTATGTGCTGAAGAAAGCATCCGGCGCCGACCTACTGAAGGCAATTCGGACGGTGGCGAAGGGCGGCTCTTATTTGAGCCCCCAAGTTTCCGACCGCCTGTTGCAGCGCATTAACAGGGTCGGCTCCTCGTCTACGCCAGTGACCGTGGCATTGGAAATTCTAGCGCCGCGCGAATTGCAGGTATTTCGGCTAGTGGCTGCAGGCAACAGTAGCAAGGACATCGCTATGATCCTTCATTTGGGACTGGAGACCGTGCGGAGCTATCGGAAGACAATGATGAAGAAGCTCAGAGTCAGTAACGTTGCCGGAGTAACTCAGTTTGCTGTTGCAGCAGGAATGGCTCTTCCAAACGCTTTGGCGGACGGCCCGAAACCTCTTCCCACGGGCGAAAGCACATGAACCTATCAAATTCACAGACGTCGGGTCATTGACGATGCGCAGAATCTGCCAAGCGACTTAGTCTCGACACATTGGTACCAATCTCCTTGCAAGTGTAACTGTTGAAACGTTAGCTGTGCGCAGTATTCCGCCAATTGCGGTCATTGCGCTATGTCTGCGTAACCATATACGGTCATTGTAACGTCGTGACTAACCATAGGCGGGCGTGTGATTTCAGAACGAAAACAATTTGCCGATGGGCCTATTGATGACATGAAAAGCGGACGAATGACTCGAAGTGAGTCGACATGGCTGGGGAGAGCAGACGCGTGTGGCCGCCCTAACCGCAAGGGTCGTCACCCTTGCTGGCGAGCGTAATCTTCAGGTGCTTCTACAAGGCGTTTGCCACAGGGCACACAAGATCATACGACGGCAAACATGCGAGCGCATGATCTAAGGATCCTTTATGACTGGAAATGAGACAAGAGAAGCCCAGTCCGGTAGTCGGTGCGACGAAAGCCCTGTTGCGGAATGGCACACCATGGCAACGCGAAGCGACCGGCTTCTCGTAAGGATGAACTATGAGATCCGTACGGCGGTGAATTTGATTCTTGGCATGACGGACGTGATCCGAGATTCTGAGTTGAGCCCGGACCTAAGTAAGAGCGTGACTATCGCGCGCGCCACTGCTGAGCGTCTGCTCAAAGAGAGCACCGAGATCATCGATCTCGCCAGGGCGGAGCTGGGTAGTCTGCAGTTGTCCTCGACAAGCTTCATTCTTAATGACGCGCTACGACAGGCGATGGATCTTATGTCGATTCTAGCTAGCAGCAAGAGGATCACACTCAAGTTTCATATGTCGCGCCAGGCGCCCACTGCGGTGATCGGCGACCCGGAGCGGCTCAGTCAGATACTGATTACGTTAGTGCGCGCCAGCATTGAACGACTTGAACAAGGCGAGATATGCATAAACGTGGAGCACGATTCAATTGATGCCTTCAGGATTAGGGTGAGTATAGTCGACAATGGGCGACGCATTCCTCCTGAGCAAATAAGGAGCATGTTCGACTGCAGACTCGACCAGGAGTCGACAATGCGAGGCGGATCGGAGCTTGCCTTAAGGCTTGCAAGGCATCTGGCTAGGATGATGGGCGGCGACCTGTGGGCCGAGGACGAACCACTGATCGGATGTGTTTTCCACTTTACTGTGAATCTTCGGCCAGTGCCGATAATGAACGTCCTGCGGTTGTACAAGACCGGAGAGGAGACCCGCACCGATCTGCGTCCCTTGAAAATCCTTATAGTTGATGATTCCGCCGACACTCTAATGCTGATTCGAGCTCTCTTGGAGGATGCGCCCTGGGGAATCGAGTCGGCCGACGACGGCCGGGCCGCTTTAGAGATGGCCGTGAGTAAGTCGTATGATCTGATCCTTTTGGACCTCGAAATGCCCGAAATGAACGGATACGTGGCGGCGCGCCAAATTCGGATTTCGGAGTATCTGAATAAGATGCGCGCAGTGCCAATCATTGCGTTAACTGCCCACAACGAGGCCGAGGCGGCTTCGAAAAGCATCGAAGCCGGGTGTACAGCTCACGTTACTAAGCCGATTCGCAAGGCCGCGCTTATTGAGACAATCCAGCGCTTTGCGAGCGATAGGCGGAACGACTCGGTCCGCCGCTAGCGCTTCCCAGCTCATCACCTACAGAAGGAAAGGATTCGGCTCTCATGACAGGAAAACATTCGATAGTTTCGATACAGCCGCCCAGCGTGAATTCGAGTGTGCCGCCTCGTGAAGATCAAGTATTCGCTGCCCGAGATAAAGTTGAGAGACGACGGGGAGCCCGATATTTCTGTCACGATCCCGTGCAAATCCGGATTCTCTCCGGGGATGCTAGCCGCATACTAGCACCGGCCACGATCTTGGATGTTTCGCGCTCAGGATTGCGGCTGGAGATCGCGGATCCGCTGGCAAAAGGCATGGAGATCGAGATCATGTCGCAAGAGGTAATCATTTTCGGCGAGGTGCGCCATTGCCGGAGCGCGGGTGACACCTTTCACGCCGGCGTGTCAATCGAGGACGTCTTCTATACCCGCCGTTGCGATACCAACCACCTCCACTTATACGATGACGAGCTATCGGCGTATCTTGCGAGAAAAGGATTGACTGCAGCGGAGGTTCTCGGCGCGCGAGATCATCTTCAGCGGTGCAAGCTGTGCGCGGCCCGTCACCATGCTGCGCTCGAGGTGCGAGAACGGCTCCATACTCAGGCGACGGAGTGATAGCAGGCTCCGCGCCAGCTCATACCGATGACTGAAGGCCAGACGCGCGAGGATCGCCTGGGGCATCTTGATCATGGCAAATCAATCATTATTTCCCTCGAGACCCGTGGGCCAGTCTGGGACGCTTCTTCTCAGCATTGCTATTGCAGCGTTGCGCCACTCTAAGGTGGTACCCAAGGCCAGCCTGATCCTACACGTGCAGCTCGCTTAGTGCGAAGGCAGGACTCTTGACCAGCGTTGACACTGGGCTCCGGCCCGAGTGATCGCTACTCGCTCGAGATCTCTATACCGACGGGCCACCTCCCGAGATTTGGCGACACTGTTTCGACAATCGATACAGCCTTCCAGATGACTCTTCAGTCGCTTCCTACTTTGTAAGCCCATTTCGTTGATGGCGTAGCGCTCCAGGGCGTGTTCCGAAGGGTGAACCAAAGTGAGCTTTTCGCGGACTTCTTCATGAGCGCTCTGCATGTTGCTTACCTGTCACACTGACATCCGTGCGCTTCACGATGCATCTGGAGTGCCGTGCCGGCACGCTCGGATTCATTCCAGGCCCTCACAGCACTTCGAAGAACCCTTTCGAACGTTTGGCCAGACAGAGTGTCGCCTTTCCTGGCGAGAAGATTGACCATCCCACCGTATATCTCAGCAGTCGATGCCCACTCTGTCAGCAGTCGAACTGTTTCCCGGCAGCGATCGCTTTTCGGATTAAGAATTTCTGCGAAGACCGCGGTTCTAGACATGTCTTAAGTAATAAGCACATTAAGTGCCATACCCATTGAATCCGGAAGCGCGTAACGTCTAATTACGGTGTGGGATGAATGATCCTGGGCAACAAGTGCCCTATCGTGGCCTAGTAAGTGATGTTTTAGTCTTCGCTATAGCGCGCAACTCGCTATAATCCACAAAGTCCCTAACCTTTACACTCAAATGTCTTGGGCGAGGATGGACGCCTGGTTGGGAATGACCGCCTGGCCCCATTTCGTCATCTGACCAAAGGTGGTCACACTCCTGAATGATAGGAGCGGAAGTACGGTGCCTTTTCTTTCTTCCGAAACGTCGAGGATCTAACTAATTTCATTGCAAGAAAGATTCCGTTGACAGCATTCTTGGGCTGGGCAGCCCAAACCCGAAGGGTGATCCCTAAGTCAAGTACGGTACGCTCGCTGGGCCTTAGAGAAGCGCTGAGTGCGGTAACTAAGCGATCCTTCCAGGATATCTACAAGCGGACGACAAATACCCTCTCCGGTCACCTCTATCGGTCCGCGTCAAAACCGGAAGCTATCAAACAGAGAACCCCGCTGCTGGGTGTTACCCCCCTAAGGACCCACCTCATACCCGTCTTTGGGGTGCTGTTCGGGAAGGGTTAACACGACTATAGTCGAGCCGTGATGAAAACTAAGGCGATTTCAGAGGGTGCTGTACGCAAGACTCCGCTGCGAAAGAATAGGGCATTCCCCGAGTCAATTGGGACCAGTAGAGCTCGCCGTGGACCTTCCTGTTGGATAACCACGAGCAGCCAGCGGCAGGTGGACAAGTTAGCCCACCGCGACGGCTTGGTGCTGGAACATCTCCGGCTGGCGAAGACCATCGCACTAAGCGTGCACAGCAGACTACCGATGCAGGTTGATCTAGACGACCTCGTGCAAATCGGAGTAATCGGCCTGTTCGACGCCGCGAGCAAGTTCGACGCCACTAGGCAGGAGGTGTTTTCGCGCTATGCGAAGCACAGAATCAAAGGAGCGATTCTAGACAGCCTAAGGCAGCTCGACTGGGTCTCACGCGACATACGGCGAAAGCACAAACAAGTGGCGGCCGCCAAGCACGAACTTACTTCGATACTACAGCGCGAACCCACGGAAGTCGAAGTCGCGGAGAAGTTGGGAATGGACGTCGATCGCTTGCGTGAAATGATGCTGGACTTGCAGAATATGGGCCCCAAGTCGACCGCTCCGCGCGACAACCAAAGCGATGATCTTCCTCCATTTGATTTCCCCGGCAAATCCGAAACCCGGCCCGATTTTATCTACGTCCGGACAGAATTGCGCAGCATGCTTGGCGAAGCCATAAAGACACTGCCATCTCGTTACCAGAGGGTGGTGCAGCTGTATTACAACGAAGAACTCACGATGAAAGAGATCGGTGTAATGCTCGGCATTAACGAGAGCCGCGTTTCGCAGGTCCACAAATCAGCGCTAGAGAAAATGGCTTTAGCGCTTCACCACAATGGCGTCGATTGCATTCAGGCGTTCCACACTTCAAGTACTTTGTGATAGTCGACTGAACGGTATCCGCAAAGACGATAACAGCAAGAATGGAGCGGATTCCTATCATCGCTATGACGGCGCACGCACTGAAGGGCGACAGAGACATGTGTCTCGCCGCTGGCATGCATAGTTACATCTCCAAATTGATTCACGCCCTCGACCTTCTAAGCCTGGGGTGCGGGCTCAGGGGTCGCTCGGAAAGGCTGTCAAGTGGGATTGTCCCCGAAATAGATAGTAGGGAGACCTCAGATTCTGCGCTGTCTCCTCGCGCGTAAGGGGGATAGCACCCCCAAATAGCGGGACACCCCTCATAATAGTCGTGGTTCACATCTATTCGTTCCGGCGCGTTGGTCCTACAATTGGATACCTAGGGATAATCCATGGGCAAAAGGACAATCGCATGCGAGCTCAGCGGGTGGGGCCAGTGGCGAACGAGCGTGAATTGTTGCGGAAGGTTATTTCGCGCATGACCCGGCGAATTGCACTTATCCTTATCGCCATTATGTTAGCGTCGTCCCTAACTACCGCGTCCCGTTTGTTGAATCCCCGCTTTTCTGGCGGCGCGATCTCATTTTGCGGCGAGGTTGAGGCTTGTGACCTATTCGACCAAACGTTTTTTATTAAAGATGATGACGGAAATGTCGAGACAATCCCGTTTTCCAGATGGACGGACCTTTTTCAGATATTAACTGACTCAAGAGGCAGGCAACGACGCCAAGCAATTGAGCCGACCGAGGTCGCGACCGGAGATCGACTCTGCATTCGGTTTGATCCCAGGGAGGCCACGGCAGAATTGATTGAAGTGCTGCCCGCCAAACCAAAGTCGAAGAGGAAGCGCTTGATCCGTACTTCGACGGAGATGAACCACCCGGTATGCAGTCCGGGGATCGATACCTGTTTGCCTTGAATCACGGGACTTTTGCGCGGCGGCCACGCAACTCTGCAGATAAGTGGTAGATTAAGTTCGCCCCAATCTACTTCGGGTCAATCGCCGCGTCCTGGACCGTCCTACTTCGCTAGGGATGTCGTGCTTGTTAAGCATTTTCGCACATATCGAGCGCCAAGAACGGCTCAACGGCTGGCGTTTTGTGCGCCGAAAGGTTGTCCAACACGACGTGAATCTCGCGCCCCACTGCGCTGCTCTGACCAATCCCGACAGGAATCCAATAAACTCCGCACTGATGTGCCGACGCGCTGTTTTTCCCTCTATCATTCCGGTCTTCACATTCACTGCCCGTACAGCGATAGAGTATCATGGGCGATAATATTCAAATCCGTGGCGCTCGGCCTAACGGTCACCAAAATCGAAAGTAGCGATATGAGAGAAACGCTGGGAAACCAGAGCGTGGCTTTTCTGCAGGGTTCCGCTATTTCGCGACCAGCGAAAGCGGTCCAGGCAGCGGAATGGTTTCGAAAACCGGAACGCCTGCCCGGTGTGAACTGATCCGGACAGCCTCGCTGGCAGAAAGCTCGGGAGTTCCACCCTGCGTGTTCCATTGGCTTCGAGACATGGATGTGCGTCGCCGCGCGGCCTTCGATGGTTGGCATGCTTTCCGACGGGTCGATTGTGAATCCCACAGCGAGAAAGTTCAGGATCAAATGACCTATATATTCTGGGACAGATCGATCCCAACGATCTCCGCGCCCGTGGCGTCAAGTTCGTTCGCTCACCAAGACCATGGCTACCGAAACGCCCACGGACCGCGCCATGTGGCAGATGATCGGCGTTCTGGCGCGAACTCTTACGGTCGCTCATAACAACCTACCCGTGCGGGAGTGAAGGCCGCCGGGGCAGCGTTAACAGGGTCGCCGGAACCGACGAGCCAAACCTGTGCAGCCGAATGTTTTATAACCTACCAAGGTGGTGCGGGAAGACGCAGCAAGATGCAGCAGTTCGGTTTGGCCGTCGCGCGACAATGCCCGGCGGATCGCCGAACTGGAGCGCAGTATTGGCCAGCTCACCATGGAGAATGTTTTTTCGCTCGTCTGAGATGAGCGAGATCCCGGCCTGCGGCCGCGAACAGGTTGCACCTATCCCCGGTTCACGAAGGACCAGGACGCCGAATGGCGAAGCCGCATCGAACGCACCGACGAATCGGCACACGAAACCGCGCGCCACTGCGAAAGAAAAGATCACTCGATTTCTGCTTGGCCGCGGGAGGGGAACATCATGGCAAAGGCTTAGGGCACGTTTTATGATACTGCAGCATGGGTCTGGTTTTATATAAAAACGAAGCATTAACTCCAGCGACTCAAGTATTCTGCGAAAAACTAAGGACAAAGAAATGCCGACATGTGCTATCGCCCCGCGTGACGCTTGACGATAGATGGTTCGGAGCGACACTTCAGGCGCGGGGAGTAACCTGTTAGGTTACGTCCTGAACCAATGCTCGCTGCTCCTCAGAGTGGCCGGTCAATCTTTCCAGGTGGCTCCAACGATGTAGAGGTACTACCGATGGAAGAAAAGAGTTCGACGTTTACAACTCTCGCGCCACGTGGGATTCTAAATGGATCACCCTCTGAAGGCCAGGCGTCCGGCTATCAAGGAAAAGCTGAGAGACGACGGGAAACGAGATATCCGGTTCACGAACCCGCGGAAGTCCGGGTTCTTGCCGGGGATGCTGGGCTCCTGCCCGCGACCGTCTTGGATATTTCGCGGTCAGGGTTACGCCTGGAGGTCACAGTGCAACTTCCAAAAGGCGTGGCGATCGAGATCGTGTTGCCGAAAGAGATGATCGTCTTCGGCAAAGTGCGGTATTGCCGCCGCGCTGGCGAAGCCTTTCACGCCGGCATTTTCGTTGACGACGTCTTCTATGCGGGCCACGCCGAGGGCGACAACCTTCACGACGACGAGCTGTCGCTCTATCTCGCGAGAAAGGGCTGGACCGGAGGGGGAGTTCTCGGCGTCCGAGACCATCTTAAGCGCTGCGAACTGTGCGCGGCCCGTTACCACGATGGGCTCAGGTTGAACGAACGCCTCACGTCGCAAGCGGCGGAACGATAACAGGCTCCACGGGCAGCTCACGGACAACACAGGAACTCCCGAACACACGCGCGTCGCCTAGCTTAGCTGCAGCTAGAGTATCGCAACCTTCTGACTTCGCACCAAATTGAGCCAGGACGGTCAGATTCCGCAGATTTCCATGCTGCTCCACCAGCGCTCTGACGACACTGGGTGTGGACCTATTAGTACAATGTAAAGCTCCACGGACTCCAAGGGGGCAGAGAAGGGTCTGTGCTCCATAGACAAAGGTTGGGGACGTCGACACAAGCCAGCAGCTCTACCTCTACAGAACTTCTGGATTTTTTTCATGCGCGTAAAAGGGGGATAACACCCCCAAATGGCGGAACACCCCTCATAATAGTTGAGGTTCACCTCTATTCGTTCCGGCACGTTAATCTTACAATTGGATAACTAGGGAAAAGCGAAATGGACAATCGCATGCCAACGGAGCCGATCCTGACGGACCATCCAAAGAACCGCCGGGTTTTCTTCCAGGGTGATCCTGCCGACCCGATCTTCTGCATACAGGAAGGCAAGATCAAGTCCACGGTCGTCTCCCAACGAGATAAGGAAGCGGTGATTGCCATTTTGGGTGTCGGGCTCCTTCTTTGGGCTAGGGTGCCTAGCCGGCCGCGTGGCCGCGCATGGCCACCACCGCCACTATGTCAGAGTGCTCGATCATGGGGCTGGATAAAGCAGGCGTGATCCGTCTGCTTCACGACCGGCCGACTTTTTCCGAGCGGATGCTCCACCATGTGCTCTCCCGCAGCATTCGGATTGAGGAAGATCTTGTGGACCACCTCTTCAACTCCAGCGAGAAGCGTCTGGCACGGGTGCTCCTTCTACCGGCCAACTTCGGAAAGGAAAGCCAACCCGAGCCGGGGATTGAGAAGATTAGCCAGGGAACACTGGCGGAGATCGTCGGCACCCCCCGCTCGCGAGTCACCTTTTTCATGAATAGGTTCCGCAAACTGGCTTCATTCAATACAGCGGTCACATCACGGACGACCTGGAAGTCCACCAGCTCGCAGCTCAATGTCATCCCGCACGACTGATGGTCGCTGTGACGGCCTCGCATCGATATCGCCTTATCTGTCTGCAAGTACGGCGGATTACCTCCGTGACCGTGCCCGGCACAGAAAACAAACGTGTTGTTCCGATAAGACTGAAGCAGCGCTACCACCTTCGGAAGGTCTGAAATGCGGCGTATTGCCATAGCAGGTGCCACGGGTTATATCGGAGGAAGGATCGCGCCGAAACTGCTCGATTCCGGCCATGCCCTGCGCTGCCTTGTACGCTCTCCGGCGAAGTTGGAAGGCCGCGCGTGGACCATGGACTCGCGCGTGGATATCCGGGAATCAGATCTGGCAGATGCGCCGTCCCTGACCCGCGAGCTGGATGGATGCGAAGCGGCTTTTTATCTGGTGCATTCGATGATGTCGGCCGGCAGCGAGTATGCGCAACGCGACCAGCAACTGGCTCTGACGTTTGCATGCGCCGCACGCGCCGCCTCTGTCGGTCGTATCATCTACCTTGGCGGACTGGGCGAAACTGGTTCGAATCTTAGCGAGCATCTGTCTTCGCGGCGTGACGTGGAGGGAGCGCTTGCCTCCACGGGAGTACCGGTGACGGTGCTGCGAGCCGCTATGATCATTGGCTCAGGCTCGGCGTCGTTCGAAATTCTGCGTTATCTCGTCCATCGCTTACCGATCATGATCACGCCGAAGTGGGTAAGCACTCCCTGCCAGCCGATTGCGGTCGAAAACGTAATCACATACCTCGCCGGCGTGCTGTCGGTTCCGGAAACCACCGGCGGCGTTTTCGACATCGGGGGTCCTGAAGTGTTGTGCTACAGCGACATCATGCGTGTCATGGCGGAAGAACTCGGTCTTCCCCGTCGCTGGATCATACCGGTTCCCGTTCTGAGCCCTCACTTGAGTTCTTACTGGATTCATCTGGTGACTCCGTTGAGCCACAAGATCGCAAGACCGCTGGCGGAGGGACTGCGGAATCCGGTCGTTTGCCGCGATGACCGCATTTCGCGCTTGGTGCCTCAGAAATTGTTGAATGTTCGCGAGGCGATTCGCGCCGCGCTCAACCAGGTGTCGGAGCGTCAAGTGGAGACGACCTGGTCGATGGCGGGCACGATGCCCGGCGATCCGAATTGGTCTGGTGGTACGGTCTTTCGCGATACGCGCGAGGTAGCCATTGACGCCCCGGCCCGGGCAGCATTCCGTGCAGTATGTCGCCTCGGCGGTCGGCGCGGTTGGCATGCCGCCGAATGGCTCTGGATCATCCGTGGCTGGCTGGATCGGTTGGCCGGAGGCCCTGGGCTGCGCCGTGGTCGTCGCGATCCCGAGACCCTCAGGTACGGCGAGGCTCTGGACTTCTGGCGGGTCGTCAACATCGAGCAGGACCGTGGCGTCTCGTTAAGAGCCGAAATGCGATTACCTGGCGAAGCTCTGCTCGACTTCCGTATAGAGCCACGTAACAAAGCCCAATGCATCCTGCGCCAGACAGCGTTATTCCAGCCCCGTGGCTTGCTTGGTTTACTTTACTGGTACGCCGTGCTCCCGTTCCATCACCTTGTGTTCCGCGGCATGCTGGCCGGCATTCAACGCGATGCCCTTGAACTCACTCTGCATCCAGCACCCACCACTCGTACGAGAAACTAGCCGCACCCGGCGGCACCATTTCTTTGTGCATAGAAGCGAAGCTCTAGGCCTTGCCCTCTGGTCTTCACAACAGAATTGGGTTGCGGGTCAGTATTCGGAATGTCAATCGTGACGCAAGTACCACAGCAAACTGCCGAGTTACCTGCGTTCCGAGGCTCATGTTTTTTCGAAAACCTCGATGCCGACCACGCATTCTTACACGTGCGAGCTTCCCGCTGGCCGGCCAAGTGACGGATACTATGCTCGCAGCCCGGCGCGGCAGGTTGTCCTCAATGGCTGGTCTGCCGAAATCACCCCCAAGTGAAACTCAGGATCGATCCGAATCGCCTTTTGCCGTATGGATCAAAACACATTCTTATCCCGCCTAGCCTGATCGAGCATGATTGCCTGCTGGGTTTACTGCATTGATGTGTCTCTGCCAGAGCCGATTGCCTACCGTCGAGATGAGCGCCGACGCCGAATTGAAACGCGGCCGCCGTTGACACGCCGCGAGCACACAAACTGCGTTGCTCTTCAGCACCAATAATTGGTGAGTCGTATTTCACGTTCTGTTCGTTTTAAAGCCCCATTGGAAACCAAGAGCCGGCGCCGCGCCGCAAATCCACAGTCATAACCATATATCGTCATGTGTCGTGGCAATCAACCATATATGGTCATGTGATCTAGGCGGTCACAATAATTCTGAAAACTGTGTCGGTTTGACCTATTTATAGAGTGGAAATCAGACGAAGACTTCCGTCAGTATGAGCGATCCTCTTCTAAAAGAAATGCGCGCGTTTTGATTCGCAACTTGTAATGAGGCCGAAACTCTCAAAGGCGTGTGATGCTGGCGTCGGACTCGTGTCGCCGGAGACGATTCCCCCGCGGACGGCTGTCCCACGTCCGCTCGGATATAGGCGAGCAGTGAAGGAAGGAGGGGCACGGCGCCAGCCTGGCTGTGCCTCGCTACACGCCAGCCCAAAAGGGCTGAAGAATACTGTTTTTTGGAGTTAACCGTTATGCTGAGCAAGTCTTGTTGGTGGAAGACCGCTCTTGCCGCTTCGCTCTCGGTGGCGGCGTGGGGGGGGACCTTCGGTCAGGTAGTTTCGATCGGCGGGCAAGCCGCGGATTTAGCCCTGGATCCGACGCGGGGGGTGCTTTACATTGCTAATTTCACCGCGAATACCATCCAGGTGATGACGCTGGGCACCAATGTCATTCAAACGTCGATCAGTGTGCCGTCCCAACCGAGCTCAATCGCGCTCTCGCCGGACGACCGTTTCTTGGTGGTGGCGTCTTATGGGAATGCGGCCGCTCCGGCCTCCTCCTCGAATGCACTGACCATCATAGATCTGACGAACAACAATCAAAGCCAATCATTCGCGCTCGGCAGCCCGCCGCTCGGCGTCGCCTTCGGCATCGATGGGCTGGCGTTAGTGGTCACCACCACCGACTTTCTTCTGCTGGATCCGACATCGGGGACAACGCAGGAGCTGTCCACGATATCCGGCTTGGTCGCCAACACGTTGCCGCAGCCGCCCGCCAGCTTTCCAACGAACATCGTGGCCGCGTCGGTAGCTGCTTCGGGCGATGGAACGATGATATACGGACTGGGAAATACCTTGGTGTTCGGCTACAACGTCACCACCCAAGCCCTTTCCGCC
>Ga0302326_10021313_pt1 | contig 13297 bp, 12 predicted proteins | sample Palsa_T0_3_FD_202264 | JGI IMG/M metagenome (GOLD analysis project Ga0302326, IMG submission 202264) | Peat permafrost microbial communities from Stordalen Mire near Abisko, Sweden - Palsa_T0_3 | ecosystem: Environmental > Terrestrial > Soil > Palsa > Peat permafrost | place: Sweden: Abisko... | reverse complement strand
AACGCGACGGTCTCGGTAGCCTCGCTACCGTCGAGATCGTCGACGAGAAGCACCTGTACCTTCTGTGCCATGGAAACAGCCCTTCTGACGGAGCAACCTATTTCAGATGCTAAATGTATACCAATCCCATGGCCTTGACAATTCCGCAACAAGTGAAAGGTTGTTTTCCGTTAGGTTGCGCCATCCGTCACATCCTGAGCGCGGTCACGCAGTGTAATCAGGCATTGGTGGCACCGTTAGCATCGAGTGCGAGACATAGATCAGGTGCGAGGCTGATACTGGAACTACAGGGCCAAGCCGTTTAGCCAGTTGAGCAGTTCTGTCAGTTCGGATAAACCCGTCGTTACCTGATATTTCAAGACCGGGGTCCGGGCGAACGGCGCTTGGCGTCCCTCTCCGCCCGGCGCTTCGGGGACATCTCCCGCCGGAGGAACATCACGAGGCCGATGAGGAAGGCGACGCAAACTACCAGCGGCGGAGTCAGCGCCGCGAGATCGGACCACATATGCCGTTCCTCTCTGCCGTCCGCGGCGGACGATGCTCCCGCCTGACTTGTATCGCCTGCCGCGCAACGCCGATGATCATTTCCCTTCCGGTAAGAGACGCAACAGCATGCGAGTGTTGCCGAGCGTGTTGGGCTTTACCCACCCCAGGTCGAGAAACTCCGCTACGCCCTCGTCATAGGAGCGCAAAAGTTCCTGGTACACCTCAGCGGCCACGGGAGTGCCGTTGATCTCCTGGAATCCGTGCTTGCCGAAGAAGTCCACCGCGAAAGTCAAGACGAACACGCGATCCACGCCCAGTGCCGACGCCCGCCGAAGCAACGTACCTACGATCCCGTGACCGATACCCAGGCCCCGGCAGTCCTCGCGTACCGCGACCGTCCTGATCTCGGCGAGATCCTCCCACATCACATGCAATGCGCCACAGCCCGCCAGCGCATCCTCCGGCGAGAGTTCCGCTACGCAGAACTCCTGGATGTCCTCATAGAGCGTGACGGTGGCCTTACTCAGCAAACGTCCGGACTCGACATTCGAGTCGATCAGCTTCCGGATCACCGGCACGTCCGGCGTGCGCGCGGACCTGATCGTGTAAGACATAGCGCCGTCCACGATAGCCGCTGCCCGGACGGGCCGGTCCCGCGCGGCAGGCGAGGAGGAGGTAACCGAAGGTAAAAGTTCGATCGAGTCGTGGGCAACCGGCCTTTGATTCCAATATTGTGCATCGCTGTGCGCAAACTCAGCGGAGCTGCCGGTCTCGCCGCGGCGACGGCCGCGCTGGCCCTGGTGGTGCCGGGCGGAAGCAGCGCGGCGCAGACGACGGAGCCAAAGCCGAACCTGACCACCCTGGTGGCGCAGGCGAAGCAGCTTGAGTTCCAGATCAACGCGCTGAGCGAGCAGTACGACGGCCTGCGCTTGCAGCTCACCCGCGCTCAGGCCGACGCGCAGATCGCCGAGAAAGCCGCGGCCAGAGGCGCGTCCGCGCTAAGCGTCGGCGAGCAGGCGGTGGCCCAGCTGGCGGCCGAGAACTACATGAACTCCGGACTCGATCCGACGCTCCAGGCGCTTACCACCGGGAATCCGCAGCAGTTCCTGAGCCAGGCTTCCACCATCACCGAGCTCGACCAGTCAAGCGGCGACAAGGTAAATACCCTGAGCAACGAGGTCAGCCAGGCGCTGCGCGACAAACAGGTAGCCGACCAGCAAGTCGCCTCCGTCACCGCGCTCGAAGCTCGGATGAATGCCAGGAAGAACGCCATCGACGCCAAGATCGACGTTGTCAACAGCGCGGCGATGAAGCAGGCGATGGCGGTGTTCACCCAGACCGGGCAGTACCCCGACATCAGCATCCCGACCGCGAATACGGTCGGAGACCAGGCCCTTCAGGCGGCGATTACCAGGGAAGGCGACCCTTATGTCTGGGGATCGGCCGGCCCGAACGTATTTGATTGCTCCGGGCTGGTCGTGTGGGCCTACGCCCGGGAGGGCATCGCGCTGCCGCACTATACGGGCAGCCTCTGGAACTCAGGGGTGCACATAGCGCGGGCCGATCTGGAGCCGGGTGATCTCGTTTTCTTCTTCGCCGACATCAGTCACGTCGGAATTTACATCGGCGACGGGATGATGATCGATGCTCCCGACTTCGGCCAGACGGTGCAGGTCCAGCCGGTCTTCTGGAACGCCTACGTCGGAGCCGTCAGGATCGCCTGAGGTCCTACGAGCCAGTCACTGCGGCCCGGGCGTCGGCCTGGCCCGAGTTCCTTTCGTAGACGAGCCGCAAGCCGATGAGGGTGAGCCAGGGTTCGTAAGCGTCAATGACACTTACTTCGTCGATGACTAGTGGCGCGAGGCCGCCCGTGGCGATGACGGTCACCGCGTCCGGGTCGGCCGGCGATAGCTCGAGCGCCATCCGCCGGGCAATTCCCTCGACCTGAGCGGCGAACCCGTAGACGATGCCGGCTTGCAATGACTCCACGGTGTTTTTGCCGATGACGCGGGGCGGCCTGGTCAGCTCGACTTTAAGCAACTGCGCGGCCCGGCGCGACAGCGCGTCCACGGATATCTCGATTCCGGGTGCGAGTGCGCCGCCGACGAACTCGCCCCGCGCGCTTACCGCGTCGAAGTTCGTGGAGGTCCCGAAATCTACTACTATCGCCGGACCGCCGTAAAGGTGCACCGCCGCGAGCGAGTTCATGATCCGGTCACTGCCCACTTCCTTAGGGTTGTCGGTCCGCACCGGCACGCCCGTCTTTACCCCGGGCTCGACGATGACCGTTTCCAGGTCACCGTAATAGCGCTCGCACATCTCTCTCATCTCGTGCAGCACGGAAGGTACGGTCGAGCACAGCGATATACCGCCAATATCCCTTTCGGTGAACGCGTTGCTCGCTGTGAGCAGGCCGTGCAGCACAACGGCGAGCTCATCCGCGGTCCGGTCAGGGACCGTCGCAATCCGCCAGTGCTCGATCACCCGGTCCCCGTCGAATACGCCGAGAACCGTGTTCGTATTCCCGATGTCAATCGTCAGCAGCATCACGGGCCCGCCCTTCCGCGGCAGCGTCACTGAGCCATCCGCCGGCGGGTCCGGCCGACAGCACCACGGGCACGTTGTCAATCAGCCGGGTACCGGCCGCCCTGGCCGCCGCCACCAGCAAGGCGGACCCGCCGTGATCTGGCCGAACCGCGGTGAACGTGCGCGGGTCGACCACCGCGACGTAGTCGACGGCCAGCGCGGGTTCGGCCCGCAGGATCTCCTGGGCGGCACCAAGCACGGCCGCGGCGCCGTCAGCGGCACGGGCCTGGCCCGCGCTTAGCGCGCGCGGCAGGGCGAGCGCTACTGTCCGCTCAGCCGCGGAAAGATAGCGGTTCCGGCTCGAGATGGCGAGCCCGTCGGCGTCTCGGGCGGTCGGCACCGACTCGACGTCGATATTCAGGTCCGTATCGGTGACCATGCGACGGACGAGCGCGAGCTGCTGCGCGTCCTTCTCACCGAAGACCACGATGGCCGGACGGGTCAGGTGAAGCAGCTTCAGCACCACGGTCAGCACGCCGTCGAAGAAGCCGGGCCGGAACTGGCCCTCGAACACCTTCCCGACCGAACCCGGATCGACGGTCACCTCCGGCTTGCCGTTCGGGTACATCTCGGCGGCGGACGGCGCGAAGACCAGGCTTACCCCCGCGTCGGCACACATGGCCAGGTCATCGTCCAGGGTCCGGGGATAGCGGTCGAGGTCTTCACCCGGTCCGAACTGGAGCGGGTTGACGAAGATCGACACGACGACGCTGCCGTCCGGTCCGGCCAGTGCCCGGGCCGCGCGCAGCAGGGTGCCGTGCCCGGCGTGCAACGCGCCCATGGTCGGCACCAGGACGACGGGCCCGGTCCTTGGGTCCAGGCCGGTTCGCGCGTCGGCGAGTTCGGCCCTGGTCCGCGCGAGCGCCAGCGGCGACGCGGCAAGCCCGCCCGCCACAGGGCCGCCCGCCGCAGGGCCGCCCATGGCGCGGCCGCTCACGGACGGCCGCCGAGCACATCGAGCAGGCGTTCCGCGTCGGCCGGCTTGAGGAGGCCGGCCGCCAGCGCGCGATCCGCGGTCAGCCTGGCCATGGCGATGTAACCGGCGACCGCGGCCGCCGACGCCGACGGCGCGGCCTCCAGGGCGATCACGTGCGCGGCCACGGTCTCCGCATCGCCGCGGGCGACCGGACCGGTCAGGCCTGCGTCGCCGAAACGCAGCGCGTTGTCAAGGGAGGCGAACAGCAACGGCCCGAGCAGTCGCGCAGGCTCGGGCACCCCGGCCGTCCGGAGCAGATCCGCGGCCTGAGCCACCAGCGTGATCAGGTGGTTGGCCGCGCCGGCTAGCGCCGCGTGATAAAGATTCCGGTTCTGTTCTGAGATAAAGACAGGTTCGCCGCCCATCTCGATCACCAGAGCCTCGGCGGCGGGCTGGAGCGCGTCGGGCGCGGTCACCCCGAAGCACGTTCCGGCCAGCCTGTCCACGTCGTCGCCGCGCCCGGTGAAGGTCATCACCGGGTGCAGAGCTAGCGGCAGTCCGCCCAGGCGGGTGGCCGGCTCGAGCACCGCCAGGCCGTGGCGCCCGCTCGCGTGCGCGAGCATCCGGCCCGCCACCGGCGCTCCCGTGGCCGCCAGCCCGGCCACCAGGCCGGGCAGCGCGTCGTCGGGCACGGTGAGCAAGGCTAGGTCGGCGTGGCGGAGGACCTGGGCGGGCTCGGTGATCACCGCATCGGGGAACGTCGCCCGCGCCCTGGCCACGGAGGCCTCGGATACCGCAGACGCGGCGACCACCGCGTGCCCGGCCCGGACCAGCGCGGCCCCCAGCGCGGTGCCTGCCCGTCCCGCGCCGACGACACCGACGGCCAGCCGGGCCGGATGCGGCGCGGCCGGACCTCGCTCAGAATGCGGTTGATGATCAGGTTTCATTTCGTTCCAGTCCTGCGGGTACCGGACGGCGGGTGCTGCGGTGACCAGGATAGCCACGAGAAAGTGCGCCGGATACCAGGCAGGTATCCGGCGCCCCCAGCGCCCTAGTGAACGGCTACGACGGCGAGAGGCCGAAGCTGGGCAAAGCACTCGAGAAAGCAGCGGCGCCGCCCCGACACCCAGCATCCCCGAAACCGATGATCACGATCAAGACACCGCAAATTTTGATCGGAGCGGAAATCGGCGGGCCCAGCTCGCTTCCGCCGAGAATGGAGGGTCTTGGGCGAATTAATCGCGGTGATCCGGTGGAGATACGGTCCGCAGCGCGTGGACTCCAATACCGTCCACCTGCAAGGCAACCGCAGCCGCCGACGCCACAAGAACCCCTGGGCATGGGCCTCCACCTGCACGTTCTTGCCCCTTCCCGAGGAGACGCGGAGGATCTCCCGCATCGGCCGTAACCTAACCAGCGAGGGGATTGCCGGGAAAACGGCCTTAGCAGGCATGCCAGGGAAGAGCCGGCAGTAAGCGCTCACCCGCATACAGGAGATTGATTACGCACGGTAGAACTATGGCAACATGCAGTTAAATCAGGTCGCAATCCGCCACCAGGTAAGCCCGGTGACAAATAACCGGCCACAGAAATTCGCAGGCCTGGCGCCTCAGAGCAACCGGGACAATCAAAAGATATATACCGAACGGACATTAGTGCGTGTTTCCGCCCGTGCGTCTTTATCCCGCGCCCTCGCCCGCGGCGGGCGACCGCGGGAGGATACGCGATCGCCCCTGCGGCGCGGGGCCCGGCCGCATCGCGGGGCGCGCGGACGGCTGCAGCCCGGTCCGTTAATCCGTTGCCCACCTAAGCCGGACAGTTGAGCGACCGGACAGTTGAGCGGCCTGTCCTTTCGCGCCTGCCGTGCATTCGTGCCGCAAGCGGTCATAACGGCCGGCCAGATGCCGCAGCAAGGGGGCGGCGCACGTGACCTCGGCGGCCTCGGCGTCGGAGACCCAGGCCCGCAGCCGGTCATCCCCAGGGCGTGTTGTACCTGATAGCTATCCAGGCGTCATGGGGAATGGCGCGACCGCGGCCGACGCGTTCAGCCCCGCACCACCAAAGACCTGCCCTGAATCTTCGCCGGTCCCCGCCACCGCCTCACCCGTCCCGCTCACACCACCAACCCCGCCCATCGCCCGCACTACAGCCCAGGTATTCGATGAATGCTACATTCTGTCCATTCTTTCGGGTATAGCGCCACATTCATCGACTGGCCAGCTATTTGCCGCTACCCGAGATGGGGCGGATGCGACCGCGTTCCAGGGCGCTGCAGACCATCTGCGCCACCTCGGCCGGCCCGCGGCGGACCTGGCGTGCACCCGAACCCCGCGCCCTGTTTTCGGGGAGTGCGGTTGGGTCAGCGCAGGGGGGGTGTTTCGTCGCCCTGGTCGCGGCCAGGGGGGTCCGGAACGCGGCAGCAGTACTCGAGGTAAAGCGCGGCGCAGGCCAGCAGCACGGCGGCGGCGAGCGTCACGGCCGCGGTGAGCTCATCCTGACGGGGCACCGAGGCGTTCAGGGATCCGCTCAGGTAGATGTCGACACCGGCTGCGAGCCCGGCGGCCGCCGCGGCCACCAGCGAGGTGGCCTTGGCCAGCGCGACCATCCGCGACACGAAAAGCGGGTCGGCGGGCTTGGTCCCGTTAACCCCGCGCCGACCGGTGATCCGGGCCCGCAGGTCGCGGCCCGTCCATGCCTCCAACGCGGCCGCCAGCAGCAGCGCCGGGGCTCCCGTCCAAGGCAACGGCGGAAGCCGCTGGTAGATCAAGTGCAGCAGCAGCCAGGCCGCGAGCGCGAAAACGACAGCGACCGTAGCTAGGGTCGACGGACGGGTCGGTTTCATATCACCTCAGCCGAAGGGCCGGCCTTGGGCAGCGGGAGAACCTTGGGCAGCGGGAGAACCTTGGGCAGCCGGAGAACCATGTCGGGCCGGCGCCGGATGCCGTCGGCGTCCAGGCCTGCGAGCAGGTCCCGGATCGGTCCTTGTCCGGGGACGGTGGCGTCGGCGTCGATATCGTGCCACGGCGCGAGCACGAACGCGCGCTCGTGGGCGCGGGGGTGCGGCAGGGTCAGCACCGGGTCCCTGCTGACCTGCGCCGCGTAGCTGATGATGTCGATGTCGAGCGTGCGCGGCCCGAACCGTTCCGCCCGGACCCGGCCGAACTCCGCCTCGATGCGGTGGGCCGCTTCAAGCAGGTCACGCGGGCCCAGGCCGGTCGCCGCGATGAGCACCGCGTTCAGGTAGTCGGGCTGGGGAGGACCGCCCACCGGAGCGGTCTCGTAGACGGGTGAGATGGCCAGCACGTCAGTATCCGGGAGCCTGCCGATAGCTTCCACGCATCCCTGAAGGGTACCTAGCCGGTCGCCGAGGTTCGCTCCGGCGGCCAGCACCACGCGCCGCCGCACGGTCATGGCCGGCCGGTGATCGGCAGCGGTGGCCCTGCGGCATCCGGCGCGGCAGCGGCATCCGGCGCGGCAGCGGCATCCGGCGCGGCAGCGGCGCGGCGCCACGCGGACGCCACCCGGACGGCGTCCGCGTTCAGCGGGACCTGGTGCACTCGCACGCACCACGCGCCCGCGGCGGCGGCCAGCGCCGTGACCGCGACCGTGGCCCCGTCACACTCCTCGAACGGCCGCGGCGTACCGTCCGGTCCGGCCAGCAGGTTTCCGAGGAAGCGTTTCCTTGAGGCCCCGACGAGAACGGGGAAGGTACCCCCGGCGAGCTGGGCCACTTCGGCGAGACGGGCGAGCAGCGGCCAGTTGTGCTCGGGACGCTTACCGAAGCCGAGGCCGGGGTCGAGCACGATGCAGCCAGGATCGACCCCCGCGCCGATCACCGCGTCCACCCGCCGGGACAACTCGTCGCGGACCTCGGCCACCACGTCGGCGTAGACCGCGCGGGTGTACATGTCGCGGCTGTGGCCGCGCCAGTGCACCACCACGTAGCAAACCCCGGCCGCCGCGACCAGGCGAGGCATGTCTGGATCGGCCAGGCCGCCGCTCACGTCGTTGACCAGATGCACGCCGGCGTTGAGCGCGAACTCCGCGACCGGCGCCCGCATGGTGTCGATGGACACCGGCACGCCGGCACCGACAAGCTCGGTCACGACCGGGCTGACCCGCCGCAGCTCCTCGTCCTGGGAGATGCGCTGGGCCCCAGGCCGGGTGGACTCACCGCCGACGTCCACGATGTCGGCGCCCTGGGCGACCAGTTCCAGGCCGTGCGCGATGGCGGCATCCGCCCCATACCACTGACCGCCGTCGGAGAAAGAATCAGGCGTGACGTTCACCACGCCCATGACGAGCGTGCGTGCTATCTCGGGGGGGACGACCCCCCCCAGACCCCCCCCGATCACGGGGGGGCTGCCCGCCCCCCCGTACCCCCCTGGCCCGGGACCCGGCCCGGGTCCCGGCCTAGGCTTCCGCCGCGCAGGCGTCGCTTGAGGCGGCCTAGGCCGAGCTTGCGGGCGATCCGGCGGGCGATCCGGCGCAGCTCGAGCTTCGGAAGGACCAGGAACGCCTCCGCCTGGAGGGCGGCCAGCGCGATCCTCGGCGCGTCCTTCGTGCTCGGAAAGACGAAGAACCGCGGCTGCCACACCGGGCAGAACTTGGCGTTGAACTTGTACAGCGACTCGATCTGGAACCACTTCGACATGAAGATCAGCACGGACCGCCAGGCCCGGAGCACCGGGCCCGCGCCGATCCGCTCGCCACGCTCAAGCGCGGCCCGGAAGACGGCGAAGTTCAGCGATATGCGCTTCACGCCGAGGCCCGGAGCTGCCTTGATGACCTCCACGATGAGGAAGTCGTTCAGCCCGGCCTGGGCGCCCTTGTCCCGCCGCATGAGGTCGAGCGACAGGCCGTCGGCACCCCAGGGAACAAGCTGCAGCACCGCTCGGACCACCCCGTCTTCGGTCGCGGTGGCGAGCACGCATTCATCGTCGCCGATCCGGCCGAGGGCCATCGAGAACCCGCGCTCGGTGTGGCTGCCCCGCCAGGAATCGGCCGCCTGGACGATCGCGTCGAGTTCGTCGCGCGGTATGTCGCCGATCCGGCGGATCTCGGCCAGGTAGCCGTGCTTGGCCACCCGGTTGACCATCTGCCTGACGTTCCGCATCGGCCGGCCAGACAGGCTGAAATCAGCCACGTTCACGATCGCCTCGTCGCCGAGCTCGAGCGCCGTCAGGTGGCCCTCGCGGCACCACACCTCCGCGCCGAGCTCACTGCAACCCATTACGGCGGGCGCCCAGGCGTGCCGGGCCGCCTCGTCCATGAAGGGGGCGATCGCCCCGGGCCAGGCTTCCGGGTCGCCGATCGGGTCGCCGCTGGCCAGCATGACGCCGGAGACGACCCGGTAGCAGATGGCGGCCTTGCCGGTCGGGGACCAGATCACGCTCTTGTCGTTGCGCAGCGAGAAATAGCCGAGCGAGTCCCGGTCGCCGTGTCTGGCCAGGAGCTCCCTGACCCGGGCCGCGTCCGCCTTGGCCAGCCTGGCCCGGGGCTCAGCCGGGCGCAAGAACAGGTAGGCGGCGACAATGAGGGTAAACACGCCGAGCGCGCTGGTGAGGATGCCGAACAGGTCGCCGCGCGCCTCCGGCACCCAGTGCACCGGTCCGGACACCCCGACCAGCCCGGTGATGACTTCCCACACCCGCTGGCTAAACGAGTAGTCGGTCTTCAGCCCGCGGGCCAGCAGGATGTAGGTCAGCCCGATGACGACGTCCGCGACCACCAGGGCGGCAATCGCCCACAGCGCCCGCCAGCGGTTGCGCTGGTCGCCTTGGGCATAGAACTCGTCCCGGAAGTAGAGCAGCGCGATGAGCAGCACGGTCGCGACCACCGCGGTGGGGAGATGCTGCGAATGGGAGAAATGGATGCCGATGTCGAAGGCAAGCAGCGCGGCGACCGCCTGCCAGGCCCGCCGCTTCCGGCGGCGCAGGCCGTGGGCCAGCAGCAGCAGCATCAGGCCGATGATGACGTCGGCGCTGCGGGTGACGTTGTTCAGCGTCCCGGGCACGAAGTGGCTGATCCTGTGCAGCCGGTGCGGCCAGCCGGGCTTGAAGATCGCGACGATGTCCGACAGGCCGATGAGCATGGTGAGCAACGCCGCGCTGCCAGGCACCCAGGCGTGCTGACGCCTGCGGTCGGCAAAATTTCCCGGCTCGGCGGGGGCCGACGAGCCAGCCGCCTCGACCGTCGGCAAGTTCGCCGTTTTAGCGCGTCCAGCTTCGTCGCTGTCGCTCATCTCGGCAGCTTCCTTATCAGGCCCTGGATCACGATGGGTGAGCGTACTCATCGCGTCACCTCGCGTCTTGCTTTCACGGTACCTCCAAGCCTAGGCAAAGGTCCGGCTTGACGAGACGAAGTCAGTAACCACTTACCGGTTGTCCCGGAATTAACTTCGCTTCCCCCGAGGAACCTGGCGGCGACCGACCGACCTACCTAATAGACGCAGTCGGAAGCGGTTTCGTTCAGTAGCGGCCGTAAAATCTCAATGGCGGCCGTAAATAAGGCTCATCGCCTCGGCGCGGGTCACGTCGTTGTCGCGGAAGGAACCGCGCACCGCCGAGGTCACCGTCTTGGCGCCCGGCTTGCGTACCCCCCGCATCGTCATGCACAGGTGCTCCGCCTCGATGACCACGACCACGCCGCGCGGCTCCAGGGTGTCCAGCAGGGCATCGGCGATCTGGCTGGTCATCCGCTCCTGGACCTGCGGGCGCCGGGCGTAGACATCGACCAACCTGGCCAGTTTGGAGAGGCCGGTGATCTGGCCTTTGACGTTCGGGATGTAGCCGATGTGCGCGACACCGACGAACGGGACCAGGTGATGCTCGCAGGTCGAGTACACCTCGATGTCCTTGACGATGACCATCTCGTCATGGCCCGCGTCAAACACGGTCGTGAGTACATCCGCCGGGCGCTGCCGCAGCCCGGCGAACTGCTCCGCGTAAGCCCGCGCGACCCTGGCCGGCGTATCACGCAGGCCGTCCCGTTCCGGGTCCTCACCGATCGCGACCAGGATTTCCCTGACCGCACGCTCAATCCGCGGCAGGTCGAAGTCCCCGCCGCGAGCGTCCTGGGTCATCCGTTACCGCTGGTCTCGCCGTTGCCCGGCTCATCACCGTGGCCACCGCCACTCGGCGATCCGGCGTTCGGCGGGTTGAAGCCAAACGACTGGCCGTTGGCGGGCAGCGCCATGCCACCGTTCCCGGTACCGCCGTCGGCGGCCGCCAGGGCGAGTTCCTTGGGCGAGAGCACCGGCGGACGGTCAGAAGGCAGGCGCTTACCGTAGCCCGTGTACGAGCCGCGGACCGGCCTCTTCTGCACGGTCGCGAAAATCTCCAGGACTTCTTTCCTGCCCACTGTCTCCTTGTCGAGCAGGCGCAGCACCAGCGTGTCGAGCACGTCACGGTACTGTACGAGGACTTCCCAGGCCTCGTCGTGGGCCGACTCGATGAGGCGGCGGATCTCCTCGTCGATCGTGGAGGCGATCTCCTCGGAATAGTCCCGGTTGTGCGACATGTCGCGACCCAGGAAGGGCTCGGCGTCACCATGGCCGAACTTGCGCGCGCCCAGGCGCTCGCTCATGCCGTACTCGGTGATCATGCCGCGGGCGATCTGGGTCGCCTTCTCGATGTCGTTGGCGGCGCCCGTGGTGGGCTCGTGGAAGATGAGCTCCTCGGCGGTGCGACCGCCCAGCAGCATTGCCAGCTGGTCCAGCATCTCGGCCCGGGTGACCAGGAACTTGTCCTCGGTCGGCAGCGCGCTGGTGTACCCGAGCGCACGGCCGCGCGGGATGATCGTCACCTTGTGCACAGGATCGGCGTGCGGCATCGCGTGGCCGACCAGCGCATGGCCGCCCTCGTGATACGCGATGACCTTCCGCTCCTTCTCCGAGAGCAGGACGCTCTTGCGCTCCGGGCCCGCCATGACCCGGTCGATGGCCTCTTCCAGCGACTCCATCGTGATCTGCTTGCCGTTGTGCCGCGCGGTCAGCAGCGCGCCCTCGTTGATCACGTTGGCCAGGTCAGCACCGGTGAACCCGGGCGTGCGCCGGGCGATGATGTCCAGGTCAGCATCGGGCGCGATGGGCTTGCCTCGGGCGTGCACCCGCAGTATCCCCTTGCGGCCGGCCAGGTCCGGCTGGGCCACCACGATCTGCCGGTCGAAGCGGCCGGGCCGCAGCAGCGCCGGGTCGAGGATGTCAGGGCGGTTGGTCGCCGCGATGACGATGACGCCGCCCTTGGTGTCGAAGCCGTCCAGCTCGACCAGCATCTGGTTCAGCGTCTGCTCGCGCTCGTCGTGGCCGCCGCCGAGGCCCGCGCCGCGGTGCCGGCCCACGGCATCGATCTCGTCCACGAACACGATCGCCGGGGCATTCGCCTTGGCCTGCTCGAACAGGTCGCGGACCCGGGACGCGCCGACGCCGACAAACATCTCGACGAAGTCCGAACCCGAAATCGAGTAAAACGGCACACCGGCCTCGCCGGCCACCGCCCGGGCGAGCAGCGTCTTGCCCGTGCCCGGCGGGCCGTAGAGCAGCACGCCCTTGGGAATCTTGGCCCCGATCGCCTGGAACTTCGCCGGCTGCTGCAGGAATTCCTTGATCTCCTGCAGTTCCTCGATGGCCTCGTCCACGCCGGCCACGTCCGCGAACGTCGTCTTCGGCGTGTCCTTGGTGAGCAGCTTGGCGCGCGATTTGCCGAAGTTCATCACGCGAGAGCCGCCACCCTGCATCTGCGACAGGAAGAAGAAGAAGACGAGGAAGATCACCAGGTAAATGAGAGCGGTCGGGATCAAGTCAAGCAGCGCGTTGCTCTTCGGGATGCTGATGTTGTATCCCTGCGGCAAGTTGCCCTTGTCGTATTGCGTCTGCAGCTCATTCTGCAGCTGCAGGCCCTGACCCGAGACCCAGTCCGCCTCCAGGTTCTTGCCGGCCTTGGTCGTGATCTGGATCGTCTGGTTCTTGTCGGTGATCAGCGCGCTCTTGACCTGGCCCTGATCGATGAGCTTGACGATCTCGGAGGTGTCGACCTGCTGGTATGAACTCCCGGAATTCGCGTAATCGAGCACGAACAGCAGCAAAAGCACCGCTACGGCTACGAGCAGCAGCGGTGCGCGGAAAAAGCGCCTTAGCTCCATCGATGAGCGGTCCCGTCGGCCCGGGACCGTTCCCTCCTGATCAGCCTCACACTCCCGTCGACCTCCGGCGGGATGGCCATGATTCCCAAAACTCGCAGCCAGTGTGTGGCCGCGAGGCGCAAACTACGACGGTACACCGCTTGGTGCGACGCCTGGAAAGTCAACGCT
>Ga0302326_10021312_pt1 | contig 13297 bp, 13 predicted proteins | sample Palsa_T0_3_FD_202264 | JGI IMG/M metagenome (GOLD analysis project Ga0302326, IMG submission 202264) | Peat permafrost microbial communities from Stordalen Mire near Abisko, Sweden - Palsa_T0_3 | ecosystem: Environmental > Terrestrial > Soil > Palsa > Peat permafrost | place: Sweden: Abisko... | reverse complement strand
CGTCGGTCGTCGCCTCTACTTGCATTATCGGGACGCTACCAGCGCCGCGGGTAGCATTGCCTGGCGCAGGACGTCAGCGATTCGAATCCGGAGACTTACGATGCCCAAGACCGTCATCCTCTCGGCCGCCCGAACTCCCATCGGCAAGCTCGGTGGCGGGCTTGCCTCGCTCGATGCCACCGAGCTCGGGGCCGCGGCGATCAAGGCCGCGCTGGAGCGCGCCGACGTCGCGCCCGAACAGGTCGAGCACGTTGTGATGGGCCAAGTGCTCCAGGCTGGTCAAGGCCAGATTCCCTCGCGCCAGGCGCAGATCAAGGCCGGGATCCCGAAGGAGGTGTCCTCGGAGACGATCAACAAGGTGTGCGCCTCGGGAGTCCGCGCGACGGTGATGATCGACACCGCGATCCGCGCCGGGGACCTCGAGGTCGGCGTCGGCGGCGGCATGGAGTCGATGTCGCACGCGCCGTACCTGCTGCCGGAGGCTCGGTTCGGGTACCGCATGGGCGACGGCAAGGCAATCGACTCGATGATCAAGGACGGCCTGACGAACCCGTTCTCAGGCAAGCACATGGCCCAGGAGGCGAGCGAGGTGGCCGCCGAGCTCGAGCTCACCCGGCCCGATCTCGACCGCTGGGCGGTCCGCTCGCACCAGCTCGCGATCGAGGCGACCGACGCCGGCCGGCTGCCCGAGGAGATCGTGCCCGTGACGGTCAAGGGCAGGAAGGGTGAGACGGTTGTCGAGATCGACGAGGCCCCGCGGCGGGACACGACGCTGGAGACGCTCGCGAAGCTGCCGCCGATCTTCTCCAAGGACGGCTCGCACACGGCGGGCAACTCACCCGGCGTCAACGACGGCGGCGGCGCGCTGGTGCTCTCCAGCGATGAGTGGGCGCAGCGCAACGGCAAGACCCCGCTCGCCACGATCGTCGGGCACGCCCAGGCGGCCGACGAGTTCGCGTACCTGGCACGCACGCCCGCGCTTGCGGTCGAGAAGCTGCTGGGAAAGCTTGGTCTGTCAGCCGGCGACATCGACCTGTGGGAGATCAACGAGGCGTTCGCGTCGGTGACCCTGAACTCGATCCGGATGCTCGGAATCGACGCGGACAAGGTCAACGTCAACGGCGGCGCCGTCGCGCTCGGGCACCCGATCGGCGCCTCCGGCGCACGGATCATCGGCACGCTCGTGTACGAGCTGCGCCGTCGCGGCGGCGGCCTCGGGTGCGCGGCGATCTGCTCCGGCGGCGGTCAGGGCGATGCCGTGATCGTGGAGGTCCACGCCGGCTAGGGCCGGGGGGAACGCGACACGGGCTGGATCTGCGGCCCCGAACCGGCGATCGAGGCCGGCTGGAGGTTTGGGGCGAGATCGAGCGCCGGCTTGCTCGCGTCGACGGGAATCGGCACGCCGTACTCCCATTGCCCTTGCGGATCGCGCCAGCCCAGGCGGTAGGTCGCGGTGCTTCCCAGCAGGGGCGCGGTCGTCAGGAAGTAGCCCGCCTTGTTGGTCAGGAACTCGGCCTCAGAGGCGCAGCTCGGCAGCAGCGTCTGGACGGGGTCCCACGTCGTGCCCGACGGCGAGAGCGACTCCACCTGGACGATCTGCCGGCCGCTGGACCCGGCGGGCACCTTCCCGAACAGCAGCACCAGCGGCGAGCCGGGGCCGAGCAGGCGCTGGGCCCAGAGCGTGACCCTGAACGCCTGAGCGGCGGGCTTGGGTTGGCCGTCGGCGTAGTAGAGGCCGGTCTCATACGGGCTCGTGCCCGACTGGCCCGAGCCGGGTGCCGGGTCTCGGAGCAGGAACTGGCCGAACATGGCCGTGCCCGGGTCGCGCCAAGCCAGGTAGGTGGACCAGCCGACGAACTGCGCCTGCTGGGCCGGGCTGTACGGCGCGGATTGGTCGGGGGGGTCGCTGTCGTACCCGTACTCGGTGTCGTACAGGGGCAGGTCGGTGGTGATCCTGCCGGTTAGATAGAGCTCGTTCAGCAATGTCTCCAAGCGCGAGGTGTCCGCCAGCGGGACGTCATCGGGGTCGGTCGACGACGTCCCGGGGGTCGTGTCGAGGGAGTAGGGGTGATCGGCGAAGCCGTCGGCCCTCAGCGGCTGGTATCCATCGCACTGGGGGATGCTCAGCGGGCGTAGGTACTCATCGACGCAGGCGAGGCCCTTGACGAACTCGATCGGCGGGACGTTGCCATGTCCCGGGACGGTCGACCCGTCCGCCGCCGTCGCGCCGATCAACACCTTGTCGGCGGGATCGACGCTCTTGATCTGCGCGTAGGCGTCGTCATACATGCCGCGGTAGATCTGCGGCGACTCGGCGACCCAGCCGGTGGACGTCTGCTGCCACTGTGGCTCGAGGAACTCCGATTGGTTGGGCTCGTTCCAGACCGTGTACAGCTGCACGGCGGGCAGGTGGACCTGGGGGTCCGCGGGGTCGGTGTAGCCGCCGTCATAGCGGTTGGCAACCGCTTTGGCGAAGTCTCCGAACTGCGTCGGGTTCGGCTCGTAGCGATTCTGGCCGCCCGGGCTGCCAATCGGGACAGCCCATCGCGGCGCCCAGAACGCGACGTCGATCATCACCTTGAGCCCCGCCTCGTGCGCGTCGAGCACCGCGCGGTCGAGATTCTGGAAGGCGCCGTTGGGGTAGGTGAGCGAGTCCGTGGGATCGAACGGCGGCCCGGGCATCTGAGGCGAGGCCGACTGCGGCGCGATCGCCGACCAGCTCGCCGTCAGGCGCACGTAGTTGAAGCCCAGGTGCGCGATCTGACTGATCGCGCTCTTGACGGAGCTGTCGGAGCCGTGCAGCAGGACCGCGTCATCCTGGATCGTCGTCTGCAGGGTCCGCTGTGGCAGGGGGCTACCGGCGAATAGCAACGAGACGAGCGTGCACGCAAGTATCCCCACCAGCGGGTGGTATACCGCCCCGGATGCCATCGGGCAACCGCGAACCGGTCAGTTAACGACAAACCTGTCTCTTAGCGACCAGAGGTCACCGCACCGTCTCGGCGCGCCCCGATCTCATACAATCCCGCGCGCTCCCCGGTCCGCCCTGCCCCTTTCCAGATGGCACCTTCCACGCAGAAGAAGATCCGCGTCGTCGTCGCGAAGCCCGGCCTCGACGGGCACGACCGCGGCGCCAAGATCATCGCCCGCGCATTGCGTGACGCCGGTATGGAGGTCATCTACACCGGGCTCCACCAGACCGCCGAGCAGATCGTCGAGACGGTGATCCAGGAGGATGCCGATGCGGTCGGACTCTCGATCCTGTCCGGCGCCCATATGACGCTCGTGCCCCGCATCATCGAGCTGCTGAAGGAGCAGTCGATCGACGACGTCGTGATCACCGTGGGCGGGACGATCCCCTCCGATGACATCCCCGAGCTCAAGGCACAGGGCGTGGCCGAGGTGTTCACCCCGGGAGCGTCGACGCAGGAGATCATCGACTTCATCCGCGGAGCCGTCCGGGACTAGACCCGCCGACGCTGGTCGCCTAGCGCGGTTCGGTGCCCGGCACCCCACCGACCGATTGACGCGTCAGTCAACGGGTAGAATCCACGATCGTCTGACAAGAATGGGAACCCCTTGAGGAGGCATCGTTGAAGATTTGCGTCCTGGTCAAAGAGGTACCGGACGCCGCCGTCGAGAAGCGAATCGACCCCTCGACGGGGCGGATGGACCGCTCAGGTGAGAAGAACCTAAATCCGTACGACACGCATGCGATCGAGGCTGCGATGCAGCTGCGCGAGGGCGGCGACGTGCAGGTGGATGAGATTGTTGCCGTGACCATGGGCCCCGGGTCCGCCGTACGCGCTCTGCACAAGGCGGTCTCGCTTGGCGCCGATCGCTCACTGCATCTGTCCGACGACTCGCTCGCGGGCTCGGACGTGGCGGCGACGGGCTACGCCCTGTCGAAGGCGCTCGAAAAGGAGCAGCCTGACCTGGTTCTGCTGGGCCAGCAGTCCGACGATGGCGAGTGCTACACGATCGGCGCCGTGGTCGCGGACCATCTGAAGATGCCCTCGCTGACGCAGGTGATCAAGATGGACGTCGAAGGTGGCGCGCTGCGTTGCGAGCGCCAGGCGGAGTACGGCTACGACACGGTGTCGGTCGAGCTGCCGGCCGTGATCTCGGTCGGAGACGCGATCAACGAGCCGCGGTATCCGTCGCTGAAGGCGATCATGGGCGCAAAGAAGAAGCCCCTGGACAACGTCGCCGCGGCCGATGTGGGGATCGACTCTTCGCTCGTCGGCGCGGAGGGCTCGCGCGTGCAGTGCGGCGAGTTCAAGGATCCGCCGGCGAAGGCGGCGGGTCAGATCATCGAGGACGAGGACACCACCGAGACGGTCGAGAAGATCATCGCCTGGCTCGATGAAAGGAAGCTGATCTAGATGGCCGACATCCTGACCTACGTCCTTCACTACGAGGGCGCCCTGAACAAGAACTCGCTCGGTGCTGTCTCCGAGGGCGCAAAGCTGGCGGCCGAGATCGGCGGCGAATGCCACGCGGTCGTGGTGGGCGGCGATGACCTCACCGACGAGCTCTGCCAGACGCTCGGCTCCTACGGCGCCACCAAGGTGTTCCGCGCCGGCGGTCCTGAGGGGCTCGCCCAGCCGGTCATCGACGTGATGGCGAAGGTGATCGAGGAGCACGGCCACGGTTACGCGCTGTTCGGCGGCGGTCTGCTCGGGTTCGAGATCGGCGCCGGGCTCGCTGCGAGGCGGAACGCCGGCGTGACGATGGAGGTCACCGCGGTGCGCGCGGAAGGCGGCGAGCTCGTCGCCGAACGCCCGATCCTCGGCGACTCGAAGATCTCGGTCTCGCACTACCGTGGCGGCCTCGGGATCATCATCGGCCGGATCAACGCCTTCGAGATCCAGTCCGACCCCGCCCGCGACGGCGCTGCCGAGGTCATCGACGTCGAGATCGAGTACTCGCCGTGGTCGACCAAGGCGAGCATGATCCAGCGCGGCGAGCAGCGTGGCGCCGACGTCGACATCGAGGGCGCGGACATCCTCGTCGCCGGTGGCCGCGGCCTCGGCAAGGCCGAAGGCTTCCAGCTCGCCGAAGAGCTGGCCGCCGCGTTCGGCGGCAACAGCGCCGTCGCCGCGACCCGCGCGGTCGTCGACGCCGGCTGGTACCCGTACGCGGCGCAGATCGGGCAGACCGGCAAGACCGTGGCACCGAAGCTGTACCTTGCCGCCGGGATCTCCGGCGCGATCCAGCACAAGGTCGGCATGCAGTCATCGGAGAACATCGTCGCGATCAACAAGGACGCGAATGCCCCGATCTTCGAGTTCTCCGACCTCGGGATCGTCGGCGACCTGAACAAGATCCTGCCCAAGTTGACCGAGGCCGTGAAGGCCAAGAAGGGGTCGTAGAGTGAGCGCCCACGAACGGTCAGGGCCTCACGCCCCCGGCGAGTTCCCGCCCCCGGTCGATCCGATCAAGGAGTTCATCAAGCGCGAGCTTGACTCCGAGGATGAGCGCATCGATGTCGGAGTGGCGATCGTCGGCGGCGGCACCGCCGGGCTCGCGTGCGCGAACCGGCTGCTCCAGCTGCTCGCCGAGGATCCGGAGACGATGGAGCGCCTGGGTGAGGTTCCGGTCGCCGTGATCGAGAAGGCGAAGACCTGCGGGGGACACAACCTCTCGGGCGCGGTGATGCGCCCCGGGCCTCTGCAGGAGCTGTTCCCCGACCTGTCCCGCGAGGACTGGCGCAAGGAGCGCTTCGCGTTCGGCGAGGTGACCAAGGAAGCCGTCTACCTGCTTCCGAACGGAAAGCGAAAGCTGCGAATCCCACCACCACCGCCGTTCAAGAACCACGGCAACGAGGTCATCTCGGTGTCGGCGCTCGCGCGCTATCAGCAGCGGATGGCCGAGGAAGGCGGGGCCTACGTGCTGACCGAGACCTCGGCCGCGCAGCTGATCGTGCAAGACGGCCATGTCGTCGGCGTGCGCTCCGGCGACAAGGGCCGGGGCAAGGACGGTGAGCCGCTTCGCAACTTCGAGCCCGGCACCGACATGAAGGCCGAGATCACCGTGCTCGCCGAGGGTTGCTGGGGCCATCTGACCGGCGCGGCGATTCGCGAGTTCGCGCTCGGCGAAGGATGCGAGCCACAGGTCTGGGAGCTCGGAGTCAAGGAGGTGTGGAAGGTCCCCAAGCCGTTGGACCGGATCATCCACACGATCGGCCCGTGGCCGTTGAGGCTATCGGCCAAATACGGTCAGATCGGTGGAACCTGGCTCTACCCGATGAAGGACGCCAAGACCGGCGATGACCTCGTCAGCATCGGCTTCGTGATCGATCTCGAATACGCCGACGCCACCACCTCCGCCCACGACCTGCTCCAGCAGTTCAAGCTCCATCCGCTGGTCCGCGGCATCCTCGAGGGCGGGGAGCGCGTGGGGTGGGGCGCCAAGGCGCTCCCCGGCGGCGGCTACTGGTCGATGCCCAAGCTCTCGATGCCGGGCGCCATTCTGGTGGGCGACGCCGGCGGCATGGTCGACACGGTCGCGCTCAAGGGAGTTCACCACTGCCTGCAGTCGGGCAAGCTCGCGGCGGAGGCGATCTACGCGACGCTGAAGCGGGGCGAGCCGCTGAGCGCTTACGAGCAGGCGGTCGAGGACTCCTCGATCGCCAAGGAGCTCTACCAGGTGCGCAACACGCGGCAGCCCTTCCAGCGCGGGTTCATCAAGGGCGGCCCGGTGGTCAACATGATGATCGCCACCAAGGGCCGCTTCCCCGGTGGACGCTGGCACTGGCACCGCAACGACCAGCAGCCGCTGTTCATCGGCGATACCCGTAAGCGCTACCCCAAGCCGGACAACAAGTACATCTTCGACAAGCTCTCGAGCGTCTACATCAGCGGCAACGCCACTCGCGACGATGCCCCCAATCACATCCGGGTGCAAAAGCACGTGCCGCGGGAGATCGCCGAGGGCTGGCGCTGGATGTGCCCGGCCGGGGTGTACGAGATTCCGGACGACGCGCCCGAGTCAGGGTCGGTCGACGTGATCGTGAACTACACGAATTGCGTGCAATGCGGCGCGATTACGGCAAAGGGCGGACGTCTCACGCCCCCCGAGGGCGGCGACGGTCCGCTCTACACGATTGCCTGAGAGTGGAATCGCCTGGCGGCGATTCCACTGCAGCGGAACTTAGTGGCAGCACGACGGTTGTTAATTTGCACACATGAAGCGAACCGTGCTCATTTCAGTGGCCGTGCTGGCGGCCGTGCCCGCGACGGCGCTCGCGCGCTCGAACGTGCGACGCGCCGGCGTCGCCGAGCAGCGAGCCGGCCTTGCGGTGCCGCAGAGCGATCCCGCGACCGGTTCGAAGCCGCGATCGCAGCTGGCCGACTTCGCCTGCCACAAGGCGCTCGATCCGACGGAGCGCTCGGTCTTCGTGCGCGCGGTAATGCGTCCGGTAACCGGCACGCAGCGGATGCAGATGCGGTTCGAGCTGGTGTCGAGGTCGAGCGTGACCGGGGTCCAGAGCTTGCCGGGGTACGGCCTCGATACCTGGCGCTCGCCGCCGGACCCGACGCTCGGTCAGCGTCCCGGCGATCGCTGGATCGTGCCCTTCAGCGTCGCCAATCTGCCGGCGCCGGCCCGCTACCACTACCAGGTGAGCTTTCGCTGGATCGGGCCCAGGGGGCACGTCATCGCGACCCACATGCGGTCGAGCACCGGCTGCTTCCAGCCCGAGCTCCGTGCCGATCTGCTCGTGAGTTCGATTGCGGTGCAACCGATCGCCGGCAAGCCGGACAAGGATCAGTACGTGGCGGCAATCGAGAACAGGGGTCGAACGGCCGCCGGTCTATTCGCGGTCACGTTCGCGCCGGGCGGCGGGACGGTGACAATGACCAAGACGGTGCAGCGACTCGGCGCCGGCGAGACGCGGGACGTCACCTTCGTGGGGCCCGCCTGCAGCTCGAGCACCGCGCCGACGATCGTCGTCGACCCAAACGAGACGGTCGACGAGTACGACTACGCGAACAACTCGCTCACGGCGCTACCGGTCTGTCCGCCGCTGACGGTTGCGCCGGTCGTGGTCGGCTGAGAAGCGGCCGCCGCGCGCTAAACTACTAGCACGATGAAAAGCGGAATCCACCCCGACTACCTACAGGCCCACGTGCGCTGCACTTGCGGCAACGAGTTCACGACCCGATCCACCCAGGCTGAGATCCACGTCGAGATCTGCTCGGCGTGTCACCCGTTCTATACGGGGCGCCAGAAGCTGGTCGACACCGGCGGACGGGTGGAGCGCTTCCAGCGGCGGGCGGCCAAGGGCCGGCGTACCGCTGCCGCCTCCGGCGCCTAGGAGACTTGTTGTTGCCCTCGGGCTCGTGTCGCGAGACCGCGTGAGCCCCCCGAGACTGGTCGCCAAGCGCGATGCGCCGGTGGGCGGTCAGGCCGTCCTCGAGGGCGTGATGATGCGCGGCGTGTCCACCTGGGCCGTCGCGGTGCGCAAGCCGCCTGCAGCGGAGGCGGGCGTCGGGCAGGCGAGCGCCGGGGAGGCGGAGCCGCTGGGCGAGATCGCCGTCAGCTCTTTCCCGCTCGTGTCGTGGACCCGGCGTCGGCGGGTCTACCGCTGGCCGCTGATCCGCGGCGTCGTCGCGATGGCCGAGTCGCTCGCGATCGGCATGCGTGCGCTCTCGATCTCCGCCGGCGCCCAGCTCCCCGAGGGCGAGGAGGAGCTGTCCGGCCGCGCCTGGACCGGTGCGGTGATCGTCGCGGTCGTGTTCGCGATCGGCGTGTTCTTCGTCCTGCCGATCGGGATCACGAGCCTGATCAAGCATCAGCTCAGCTCGTCGTTCGCCTTCTGGCTGATCGAGGGCGTGGTGCGGACCGCGATCTTCCTCGCCTATCTGCTGCTGCTATCGCGCATTCCCGATCTACGCCGCGTGTTCGAGTATCACGGAGCCGAGCACAAGGTCATCTCCTGCTACGAAGCCGAGGACGAGCTCACCCCCGAACGGGCGAAGCTCTACTCGCGCCTGCACCCTCGGTGTGGCACGAGCTTCCTACTGATCGTGATGATCGTGGCGATCTTCGTCTTCGCGCCGATCGGACTGCCCGCCTGGTACGTGCTCGTCGCGACCCGGATCATCGGCGTGCCGGTGATCGCCGGGGTGTCGTTCGAGGTGATCAAGTGGGCCGGACGCAACCGCCGCCGCACGTGGGTGCGGGTCGTGATGTACCCGGGCCTGCAGCTCCAGAAGCTGACCACGCGCGAGCCCGACCTCGACGAGCTCGCGGTCGCGATCTCTGCGCTGCAGGCCGTGCTCGCCGTCGAGACGCCCGGGGCCGCCTCGGCCAAGGACCTGGTCGGCGTCGAGCTCGTGGCCTAGTCCCAGGTCTGCCCCCGGCGGGCCGCCTTGCGCGAGGCGACCTAAACTCGAAGCATGATCGACGATCTCGTCAACCAGATCGAGGCGCGCTTCGGGGAGCTCGAGGGTGAGCTTCAGGACCCCGCCGTGATCTCCGACCGGCAGCGCTTCACCGCGGCCAGCCGTGCCTACAGCGAGCTCGAGCCCGCGGCCAGGCTGGCTGCCGAATACAAGCACGCCGTCGACGATGCGGCCGGCGCCCGCGAGCTGCTCGCCGAGGACGGCGACGACCCCGAGCTGCGTGAGCTGCTCGAGTCCTCGCGTGCGCGAATCGAGCAGATCGAGGACGAGATCCGGATCGCGATGGTCGAGCGCGATCCCAACGACGAGAAGAACGTGATCGTCGAGATCCGACCGGGCGCGGGCGGGGACGAGGCGAGCCTGTGGGCGGGGGATCTCCACCGCATGCTGACCCGCTACGCCGAGCGCCGTGGCTTCTCGGTCGAGCCGCTGTCGATCGGAGACGGCACCTACACGTTCGCGATCAAGGGCGACGGCGCCTACTCGGTGTTCAAGTTCGAGGGTGGCACCCACCGCGTGCAACGCGTGCCCGAGACCGAATCGCAAGGTCGCATCCACACCTCGACGGCGACTGTGGCCGTGCTGCCCGAAGCGGAGGACGTCGAGGTCGACGTCGACGAGAACGATCTCCAGATCGACGTGTACCGCAGCTCGGGGCCCGGCGGCCAGTCGGTCAACACCACCGACTCGGCCGTCAGGATCACACACAAGCCGAGCGGGATCGTCGTCTCGATGCAGGATGAGAAGTCCCAGCTGCAGAATCGCGAGCGTGCGATGCGGGTGCTGCGCGCGCGGCTGTACGAGCGCGCGCTCGCCGAGCAGCAGGCGGAGGTCGCCGCCAGCCGCCAGGCTCAGGTCGGGACGGGCGACCGCGCCGGCAAGATCCGCACCTACAACTACGGCGAGAGGCGCGTCAAGGACCACCGAATCAATCTCCTCGTCCACAACCTCGACGCGATCCTGATCGGCGAGCTCGACGAGCTCACCGCCGCGCTCCAGGACGACGAGAAGCGCCGGCGGCTCGCGGATGCCGCAAGCGGCTGAGGTTGACCCGCTCCTCGGCGCCGCGGCGCGGCTCGCGGCGGCCGGTTGCGAGAGTCCACGGCTAGACGCCGAGCTGCTGCTCGCGGAGGCTCTGGGCTCGACACGGACCGCGCTGTACCTGAGGCCGGCACGGCCGCTCCCGCCGTCGGAACGCGAGCATTTCGAGCGCCTGATCGCGCGCCGGGCCGAGCGCGAGCCGGTCGCGTACATCCTCGGCCGCAAGCCGTTCCGCCATCTCGAGCTCGCGGTCGACCGCCGCGTGCTGATTCCACGGCCCGAGACCGAGCTGCTGGTCGAGGTGGGACTCGAGCTGCCTCGCGGGGCGCGGGTGGCCGATGTCGGCACCGGAAGCGGCGCGGTCGCGCTCGCGCTCGCCGACGAACGTCCGGACCTCGAGCTCACCGGCATCGACATCAGCGCCGGCGCGCTCGCGGTGGCGCGCGCGAACGCACGGCGCCTCGGGCTGAAGGTCTCGTTCGTGCGCGGCGACCTGCTCGTCGGCGGCCCATACGACGCCGTTCTCGCAAACCTTCCGTACGTCCGCGACGGCGAGCAGCTGGCCCCCGAGATCGCGCGCTTCGAGCCGCCTGCGGCGCTGTATGGCGGCGCTGACGGGCTCGACATCGTGCGGCGCCTGGCGCAAGCGGCCCGTGGGGTGCCGCTGGTCGCACTCGAGGTCGGCGCGGACCAGGCGGGCGCGGCCGCCGAGCTGCTGCGGGAGGCCGGGTTCGGAGACCTGGATCGCCGGCGGGACCTGGCGGGCCACGAACGTGTGGTGGTGGCGCGGCGGTGAGCGCGGAGGCGTTCGAGCGCTCCATCTCGGCCGGGGGGGTGATTGTGTTCCCGGCCGACACGGTGTACGGGCTCGCCTGCGATCCGACCGACCGCGCCGCCGTGGACCGGCTCTACGAGCTCAAGGGCCGCCGGCCGTCGAAGCCCGCCGCGGTGATGCTGTTCGACGCCGCGCTCGCGCTCGCGGCGCTGCCCGAGCTGGGCCCGCGGACGCGGGCGGCGCTCGAGCGCATCCTGCCCGGGCCCTTGACCGTGCTGCTGCCGAACCCCCGCGGACGATTTCCGCTGGCCTGCGGGCCGGCCCCCGGGACGCTCGGGCTGCGAGTGCCGCGCCTCGAGGCCCTGGCGGGCGTTCGCGTGCCGGTGCTCCAGTCGAGCGCGAACCACGCCGGCGGCGCCGACGCGCGCCAATTGCAGGAGGTGCCCGAGTCGATCCGCGCCGCCGCGGACCTCGTGATCGACGGCGGCGAGCTCCCGGGCACGCCCTCGACCGTCGTCGACCTGCGCCGCTACGAGGACGGCGGCGCGTGGGGGGTGGCGAGGACCGGAGCGGTGCCGTACATGGAGCTCGCGGAGGCGTTGAACGCGAAATGAGCGGCGGCCGCGCCCGCTGCTATCGTCGCCACACCGGTGACCGAGCTGCCGCCAGACTTCTTCAACCTGCCCCTCGCGGAGGTGGATCCGGAGATCGCCGAGGTGCTGGCATCGGAGCTCGCGCGCCAGCAGCACACGCTGGAGATGATTGCCTCGGAGAACTTCGTGCCGCTGGCGGTGCTCGAATGCCAGGGCTCGGTGCTGACCAACAAGTACGCAGAGGGCTATCCGGGGAAGCGCTACTACGGTGGCTGCGAATTCATCGACATCGCCGAGCAGCTCGCGATCGACCGCGCCAAGGAGCTGTTCGGCGCCGAGCACGCGAACGTCCAGCCGCACGCCGGCGCGCAGGCGAACGCTGCCGCGTATCAAGCGCTGCTGACGCCGGGTGACACGATCATGGGGCTCGAGCTGGCGCACGGCGGCCACCTCACGCACGGGATGCGACTCAACTTCTCCGGCCGCCTGTACAACGTGGTCGCCTACCACGTCGATCGCGAGACGAGCCTGATCGACATGGACGAGGTGCAGCGGCTCGCCGAGGAGCACCGCCCGAAGCTGATCATCGCCGGCTGGTCGGCCTATCCCCGCCGGCTCGACTTCCCGCGCTTCCGCGAGATCGCCAATTCCGTCGGTGCCTATCTCGTGGTGGACATGGCGCACTTCGCCGGCCTCGTCGCGGCGGGGCTCCATCCGAACCCCGTCCCGTATGCGGACGTGGTCACCACGACGATCCACAAGACGATCGGCGGCGGGCGCGGCGGGATGATCCTCTGCACCGAGGAGCACGCGAAGAAGATCAACTCCGCCGTCTTCCCCGGTCAGCAGGGCGGACCCCTGGAGCACATCATCGCCGGCAAGGCGGTGGCGCTGCGGATCGCGGCGACCGAGGTGTTCCGCGAGCGTCAGCGGCGGACGGTCGCCGGAGCCCAAGCGGTCGCGCACGAGCTGCTCGGCGCCGGCCACGGCGTCAACGTGCTGACCGGAGGCACCGACGTGCACCTGGTCCTGTGCGACCTGCGTGAGTCAGAGCTCGACGGGCAGCAAGCCGAAGATCGCCTGGCGGCGATCGGCATCACCGTCAACCGAAACGCGGTCCCGTTCGACCCGCGTCCGCCGGCGATCTCATCCGGGCTCCGGATCGGCACCCCGGCGCTGGCGACCCGGGGCCTCCAGGCCGAGGACTTCGTCGAAGTCGGAGCGATCATCGCCACGGCGCTGCAGCCCGGGACGTTCGAAGCCAAGCGCTCGGAGCTCTCAGAACGCGTCGCCTCGGTGGTCGAGCGGTATCCGCTCTACGCGGGGCTGGGCGCCGCCGCCGTCGTCTAGCGCAGCGCGCCTTAAGTAACTTGTATTTGTAAGGGACTTCGGGTACGCTGGGCGAGTGGCCCGGAGCGCAGCGACGATTGAGCTGTCCGAGGAGGAGGAAGCCGAGCTGCGTGCGGTGCTCAGGACAC
>Ga0302326_10021311_pt1 | contig 13298 bp, 16 predicted proteins | sample Palsa_T0_3_FD_202264 | JGI IMG/M metagenome (GOLD analysis project Ga0302326, IMG submission 202264) | Peat permafrost microbial communities from Stordalen Mire near Abisko, Sweden - Palsa_T0_3 | ecosystem: Environmental > Terrestrial > Soil > Palsa > Peat permafrost | place: Sweden: Abisko... | reverse complement strand
TCGCCAGGATCATCGCCACCAACATCGAAGGACTGATCACCACCACCACCACCACCACCACCCGCAACGGCAAACCCACACTCACCTTCAAGCGCGACCACGACGCGATCGCCGCGGCCGCCCAGACCGACGGGGTCTACGCGCTCGCGACCAACCTCCCCGCCAAGCGGCTGACCGCCGGGCAAATCCTACGCGACTACAAAGGCCAGCAGATCGTCGAGCGCCGCCACCGCGACTACAAACAGACCCTCAAAGTCCGGCCGATCTTCCTGCACAACGACGACCGCATCTACGCCCTGACCAGCATCATCGGGATCGCGCTACTGATCATCGGACTGATCGAGACCGAGACCCGCAACGCGCTCGGCGAGACCGAGCTCATCCCCGGCCTGCTGCCCGAGAACCGCCCAGCGAAACCCACCGGACGCAACGTGCTCGGCGTCTTCCAAGGACTCGGTCTCACCTACACCCATACCGGCATCGAGCTCGACCGCCTCACCCACACCCAACGCCGCATCCTCGAACTCCTCCAGATCACACCACCCTGGCGCGAACAACTACCAGCACACCTAACCCTTTCATGATGCGGAAAACGGGGCTAGCGCAACCCGCTTTCAACCGGCCACGAGCAGCGTGCCGGCAGCGACTCGCCCGCATCGGACGCCATCGTTTGCGGACGCGAATCGCGAGCAACGTGCTGGCCGATCGCCGGGTCCGCTTCGCACCCGGCATCGGAGCCAAGCGCCGCGTAGTAATCGGAGCAGGGATTCCCCGTCTTTGGATGGTGGAACCTCGGCTTGCGCGGTAGTGGAATGGGTTTTGGCATCGCGAGGCTCACGGGGGGCAGGACGTTGTCGATCTTGAAGCGCTGCTAACCGCCGCAACCTCGAAGCGCAGCGCGTCGCGCAGCGGGCGCTGGATCGCGAGCTGCTCCTCGTCGCCGGTGAACTCGGCGAACCCATCGATCCGCGCGAGCGCGAGGTCGACGCGATCCGACATGTCCTTGCTGACCGCGAGCAACCATCTGGTCTCGAACATCTGTCGAGCACGAGCTTGGCGCGCTGAGAACCATGCGTTTCGCCTCCAGCGACGCCTAGCGCCGCCCTAGGCTCTGGCCTCGTCTCGATCCGCCGCGGACGTCAACGTCTTCCGTTACCAGCCCTGCAGTCAAAACCAGTAACCCCCGCCTCCCGCCTCGTGGCGCGCATCGCGCCGTTGGTGGCATTCGAGCTTGGGCTGAGAATTCTGGCCGCAGGGCCAGCACCACGATTCACACTACTCCTAATGCGGCGTCCGTGTGCGCCAATCCCAGACGCGCGATCCGCTATGGGCCGACGGCTGTCACACGGTCCGTCGATACTTCTACGACGTTGACGCCGCCGATGATGGCGTTGAGCTGCACGGTGATCAGGCTCCTGACGGCGTCGATGGCGGTGATCGTGCCTGAGACGCTTGCTCCAGGTCCCATCTGTACGCCGCCCTGATTGACCCCGGCCATCTTGACCATGACCTGCTGTCCGACTTGCGCCAATGGCATGGCGTTCTCCTTAGGTGCGCGTTGCCCGTCCCCTCGTCAACCGTGACCGGCGAGGACGACAGAGAATGAACGGAAGCGTAGCGCCCGGCGTTCGCACGTTGAATCGGAGGTTTTGCGCGTTTCCGTGCGGGGAAGACGTCAAAGCCTGAGCGCGGATGATGAGATCGGGAAAGCTTTCGGGTCGGGAGCGCCGTTCCCGGCCGGGTGGACGGCACTGTCGAGCGCGAGCTGCGCGCCTGCCAGCTAGAGCTGATCACCGACGTCTACCGGAGCGCCGGCGAGGCGGTCGAGACGCTGCGCGATCTGCTGCGGGCGGTGCTGGCGACGGGGGCGGGACCGGCTCGGATCGGGCACGCGTCCGTCGGCCCTGGAGGGCAGACCGCGATCAGAGCCTTCAACGGGATGCGCCGGCACCTGCCGCTGCTGCTCGCGCTCGCCGCCAACTCGCCGTTCCGGCACGGTCGCGATACCGGCCTCGCCTCCGCGCGCGAGATGACCCTCCGTGCGTGGCCCCGCTCCGGCGTGCCGCGAGCGATGCGCGACTTCGCCGATTTCTGTGCAATCACGCGGGTGCTTGTGCGTGCCGCGGACGTGCCCGACTACACCTGCTCGACGACGCGCTCGCGCTGGCCCGGATCCACCCAGAGGAGTTGAACTGCGCCGACGAGCTCGACCTGTTGCCGACGCTGCCGGCGCGCGGCGGGGGCGCGGCAGACCAGCGCGACCTGCACGGGATCGCCGGCATGGATGCGCTGCTTCGCGAGCTGACGAAGACCACGGCTTTGCTATAGAGCAGTTGCATGAGCGATCTCCTGACACGCCGGCTCGGCGACGACGGCCCCGAGGTCTCGGTCGTGGGCCTCGGCTGCAACAACTTCGGACGCCGCGTCGACCTCGACGGCACCCGCGCGATCGTCGACGCCGCTCTCGAGGAGGGCGTGACCTTCTTCGACACCGCTGACATCTACGGCGGCCGCGGCGCGAGCGAGGAGCTGCTCGGACAGGCGCTCGAGGGTCGCCGCGAGCAGGTGGTGCTGGCGACGAAGTTCGGCATGGACATGGGCGACGGCAAGGGCCCGCGCGGCTCGCGCGACTACATCCGCCAGGCGATCGAGGCCTCGCTGCGGCGCCTGCGAACGGACGTGATCGACTTCTACTGGTACCACCAGCCGGATGGCCAGACGCCGATCGCCGAGACGCTGGAAACGCTCGACGAGCTGGTGCGTGCGGGCACGGTGCGGGCGATCGGTGCCTCGAACTTCAGCGCGGCGCAGATCGACGAGGCCGATGCCGTCTCGCGTGAGCGCGGGCTGACCCCCTTCGTGGCGATCCAGAACGAGTACAGCCTGCTCGTCCGCGACGCCGAGCGGGACGTGCTGCCGGCGTGCGAACGGCTCGGCATCGGTTTCGTGCCCTACTTCCCGCTGGCTTCCGGCCTGCTGACCGGCAAGTATCGACGCGGCGAGGCGCCGCCTTCCGGGGCGCGGCTCTCGGGACGCGCGCAGGTCGCAAGCGACGAGCAGTTCGACCTGCTCAACTCCCTCGAGCGCTTCGCCGGCGATCGCGGCCTGTCGCTGCTCGATCTGGCGATCGGGGGCCTCCTTGCTCGCGCGGTGGTGTCGTCGGTGATCGCCGGCGCAACCAAGCCAGAGCAGGTGCGCACCAATGCCGCGGCCGCGAGGTGGACGCCGAGCGCCGATGATGTCGCGGCGCTGGACTCGCTGCTCGCTTCCGCCGTGCGCTGAGCCAGGCCCGCGCCGGCCGGGCTCAGAGCGTGGCCACGCCCTCCGGCAACGCCGGGCCGACCGCCGGCGCGGATGTCCGAGCGTCATGCTCATCGCCGGCGTGCTCGGGCTGGACATCGACACGGGTGACGGCCAGATAACAGACTGCCGCGGCGACCAGGACAGCGAAGCCGAGGGATACCGGACCGGCGCCAAGCGCGAGCCCACTCAGCCGATGCGTGGCGTCCAGCCAGTCGGCGAACGACGCACCGAGCGGCCGGGTGACGATATAGGCGAACCAGAACGCGACCACCGAGTTCAGCCCGAACCGCCACCACGCGACCGCCGGAACTGCGATCAGCGCCAGGAACATCAGCCCGGAGGGCAAGAAGCCCAGGTGCCACTCCGTCGCCGTCAGGTCGCCGCCGGCGGTGCCGAGCGCGAACGTGGCCAGCACCGTGGCCCAGTAGAACTTCTCGCGTCGACGGCTATGGATGCTGTGGATCGAGAGCGTGCCCTCGCTCCGGTACCAGGCGATGAAGATGCCGGCCAGCACGACTGCGTAGAAAGCGGTTGATGCGACATAGGGAATGCCCAATCCGACGTGCAGGGCGTCGGCGGCCGAGGTGCCAAAGACGGCAACCATCACGACCACCAGCCAATATCTCCACGCCACATACTTATGCGGCTTGAACTGGAGCTTGAGCGCCAAGTAGAGGCCGACGAGCATGATCGGTACCGCGATCGCCGGGCCGATCGACTGGTTCATGTAGTCAGATGTGGCCTCCCCCATTGCCGTGCTCAGCACCTTCGCGACCCAGAACAGGACGATGATCTGCGGGACCTTGGTGGCGGTCCGCCGCAGGGCGCTTGTGTGCTCTGTTACCGCGTCGCTTGTGTCGTTCGTCACCACGCTCGGCGTGGCGAGATGCGGGCTGCTCACTATTGACCCCTGGTGGCGTGGTTGTTGGAATTGGCCCCTCTCCCGACCTGAAGAATTACAGACCGATCATGTGGCTGCGTTAAAGCGCGCCGATGGATACCTATCCTTCACGCCGTGCGTAGCTCCAGAACCATCGTGGCAGTGGCGCTTGCGGCGTTCATCCAGTTGCTCTCCCCCGGGATCGCCGCGGCAACTCGGTCAAAGCAGCGCCCGATCACGATCGAGTGGGTCGGCGACATCGCCCTCAGCAGCGAGCGTGGCCTGCCCCCGGGCGGGCTGGCCGTGGCATTGGCGCCGGTTCGCGGGCTCCTGCGTGACTCGGATATCACGATCGGGAACCTCGAGGGGACGCTGTCGGTCGGCGGCAGCTCGAAATGCGGCACTCGCGTCAGCGGCGGCGACTGCTACGCCTTTCAGGCGCCGCCCGCTTACGCGGGGCAGCTTCGCTCGCTCGGGTTCGGCGACCTGAACCTGGCCAACAACCACTCGCTCGACTACGGACCGGGAGGCCGGGCGCAGACGATCGGGGCGCTCAACGCCGCCGGAATCACACACGACGGGCTCCCGGGCGAGATCGCGATCCGGCGCGTAGCCGGACGACGTGTCGCGATTCTCGGCTTCGCGCCCTACCCGTACGACGCCAACCTGCTCGACATCCCGGCGGCGCAGGCGCTCGTGCGCCGCGCGCGGCGGATGGCCTCGCTGGTGGTAGTGATCATTCACGCGGGCGCCGAGGGAGCCGACCAGGCGCACACTCCATACGGCGAGCAGTACTACCTCGGCGAGGATCGCGGCAACGCGCGCGGGTTCGCCCACGCAGTGATCAACGCCGGCGCATCGATCGTGCTCGGCTCGGGGCCGCATGTGATCCGCGGGATCCAGCGCTACCGCAACCGGCTGATCGCCTACTCGCTCGGGGACTTCGTCGGCTATCACACCCTCGCCGACGGCGGCGTGCTCTCGGAGAGCGCGATCCTGCGCGTCACCCTTGGAGGCGGTGGCCGCGTGGTCCGGGGCCGCTGGATCTCGATCCGCCTCGACGGCGGTCTGCCACGGCCCGATCCGGCGAACGCGAGCGCCCAGTTCCTGCGGACGCTCTCGCGCGAGGATTTCGGTTCTGATCGCTTTGCGATCATGGCCAGCGGAGCGATCAGCCCTTCTTGACGGCATCGAGGACCTCGATGCCGAGCGCGTCGGCCCAGAGCCCGGCCATGCCGACGATGTCGGCCCACTCCATCGCTGATCCGCGGAGGCTCTGAACGCCCTGGAGTCCGCTGAGGTCGCTGCGGCGGAACTCGCAGGATTGGAGCCTCGCCCCGCGAAAGTCGGCACCGCTGAGGTCGCAGTCGTGGAAGCGGACCGATTCGAGCTGAGCATCGAGGAAGTCGGACTGGACGAGGATGCAGTCGGCGAAGGTCACGCGCGTGAGGCGGGAGAAGCTGAAAGACGCGAGATCGATGCGGCAACCCTCGAGCGTGAGATCATGCAGCGCCGCCTCGGTCAGCGCGATCCCCGTCAGGCGGCTGGTTTCGATCCGCATCCTGGTGGCGCCGGCGCCGCGGGCCTGCAGGTTCGCGAGATTGCAGTCGATCAGCCACGCGTCCGTGAAGCTCAGGTGCTCGAGCTGCGAGCCGGAGAGATCGACGCGCGAGAGCTTGACGGTGTCAAAGCTGACGCCGCGAGCGCGCTGGTCGCGCAAATCGGCGTCACTCAGCTCCACCTCGGCGTAGGTGCCGTCGTGGGCGAGCCCGCCGATCTTTACGCCGTCGAGCCCGGCGGGGAGCTCAGGAGGGTGCGGAGGCTGGGCGGCGCGGCGCATCTCGCGAACGATGCCACCCGCGCGGTCTCGGACCTACGTGTCAGGAGCTGAAGTCCAGCGGGGTCTCGTTCGCGACCACGAGCACGGGGCATGCCGCGGCCTCCTCGGCGAGCTGCTCGGAGGCGGCTGGGATCGAGGCGCGTCCCTTCGCGACGCCGGGGCGCGAGGCGATCACCAGCAGGTCGGCCGGCGCGGGAGCCGGAACGACGTCGACGCCGAATGACTTCGCCGTCTGCTCGGCGGCGTCGCCCGGCGCGGCGGTGACGAGGCCAACCTTCTCCAGCTTCGGCGCCTGGTCGCGGTAGCCCGCGGGAGCCAGACCCACTGCGGCCGGACCGCCGTCGATCAATTGCTGCGACGCGCGACCTGGTGCGACGTGGCCGGCCGGCGTTCGATATGAGGAGCCGAACACGATCACGTCGAAGCCCTCGCGCTCGATCAGCTCGACGAGCGCCGCGGCCGTCGACGGATTGAACAGAACGTAGGTCTGGGTCTCGCCGCCGAACTTCGCGGCCCCGCGTTCGAGCAGCGCAGCCGCCGCGCGCGTCTCGCGCTCCTCGGCCGCCGGATCCTCCAACCGCGAGTGGCGTACATACGCGAGCGCGACCGAAGCGCCGCAATCGGCGAACAGCCGGCCCAGCCCGATCGCATCGTCGTCATCGGGCGTGCCGTCGTATGAGACAACGATGCTGGGGGCCATTTGCCGGTCTCCTTCTCAGTAGTCGCTTTCGGTGAGTGCTAGGCCGGCACGCACGCTAAGGACCCGGCGCAGCCAAGACCTTGTTCATGCGGCCAAATCTCCAGGCTCTCAGTTGGCCACGCGGAGTAATGCTAGCGCCGGCCTCCTACCGCGCTCGACCTGGCGCCATCGACGCCACGGGGGTCCGGGGACGCTGGGAGGAAGCCGGGCAGCTCGACCTCAACTCGCGCGCCGCGCTGCTCCGGCGTCCAGCGGACAGCGGCGCGCCCGCCGTGCGCATCGGCGATCGCCCTGACGATCGCGAGCCCGAGGCCGGCGCCGCCGGCCGCCCGTGTGCGAGCCGGATCGGTGCGATGGAAGCGCTCGAACACCCGCTCGCGCTCGCCCGCCGGGATCCCCGGACCGTCGTCGATCACCGTGAAGCGGATGCGGTCGGAGTGGACCCGCTCGAGCTCGAGCCTGACCAGGCCGTCCGGCGCGGCGGTGTTCTCGATCGCGTTCCGCGCGAGGTTGCGTAGCGCCTGCGCGAGCCTGTCCGGATCGGCGAGCAGCGTGCCAGGGGGAATCGCGCCGAGCTCGAAGCGCCGCCGCGAGGTGAGGCTGACGCCGTCCCACAGCTCCTCGACGAAGGTCGCGAGCTCGACGTGATCGACGCGGAGGAAGTTGGTCTGCTCGGACTGCGCGAGCAGCAGCAGGTCGTCGACGAGACGACTGATCCGTGCGACCTCGGCCTGGACCAAGCGCTCTACCCGGCGCACCTCCTCGCCGGTCGGATCGGGCTGGGCGGCGAGCACCTCGAGCTGGCCGCGAATCACCGTCAGCGGCGTGCGGAGCTCGTGCGAGGCGTCGGCGACGAACTCTCGCTGGCCGACGAACGCGTCGGCGAGGCGGTCGAGCATGTTGTTGAAGGTGTCGGCGAGCACGCGGACCTCGTCGCTGCGCGCGCCGGAGGTCGCCATCCGCGGTTCGAGGTCGCCGGCGTCGACGCGTGCGGCCACCGCCGCCATCCGTCGCAGCGGCGCCGATACGCGCGCCCCGGCGAGATACGAGGCCAGGAGCGCGATCGCCAGCGTCAATGCGCCGGCGATGATGAACGCCCCCGCGATCCCGTGCTCGGCGCGAGCGACGATCGCGAGCGGCTCGCCGGCGCCGACCACGACGCTGAGCCGGCCGACGGCGACCCGGCGCTCGAGGAGCCTCACCCCGCCGACGTCGGGGGCGCGCTGGGTCGAGTAGCCGATCCGCGGGATCAGCAGCTTGATGCCGAGAGCGTGCTCGCGCGCCTGCTCCGCCGCCGATTCGTCCTCGTTGCGTCCCGGTGTGCCGAACAGCTCGGGGTGATTGCTGACCGTCTCGGCGCCCGGCACGATCACGAATAGCAGCGTCGAGGTCGCGCTGAACGGTTGGGCGTGGACGTAGCGTCCCGCCGCGAGCGCGATCTGGGCCGGCGAGTTGCCGGCGAGTGTGGCCATCGACTGCTTGAGCTGGCCGGCATCCCCGGCGATGTCACGGTCGATCTGCCCCCTGAGCTGGTCGCCGGTGTCGCGGTAGACGACGACGAAGACCACGGCTGCGGACACGAGCAGCACGCCCGCGACCCACGCCGTGAGCCGCCAGCGGAGGCTGCCGGTCGACGGGAGACGGAGAGCGGGCGCGCTAAGCCGCATCGTCGAGCCTGTAGCCGACGGAACGGACGGTGACGATCGGCGCGACGCGATCGCCGTGCCTCAGCTTGCGGCGCAGGTAGCCGATGTAGACATCGACGACGTTGGTTCCCGGGTCGTGCTCGTACCCCCACACGGCGCGCAGGATCTGCTCGCGCGTGAGCACCCGCCCGCGGTTGTTCAGCAGGTACACGAGCAGTTCGAACTCGGTGCCCGAGAGCCGGACCTGCTCGCCGGCGTGGCGCACCTCGCGGGTGAGCAGGTCGACCTCGATGTCGCCCGCGCGTACCGCCGTCGCCGGCGCCTGCTTCACCGCGCGCAACTGCGCGCGCACCCGCGCGGCAAGCTCGCCGAGCGAGAACGGCTTGACCAGATAGTCGACGGCGCCGGCGTCGAGTCCGGCGATCCGGTCATCGATCGCCCCGCGGGCCGTCAGCACGACTACCGGCAGCCCGGGCTTAGCCGCGGACAGCGCCGCCAGCACGTCGAGGCCGCCGCGTCCCGGGAGCATCATGTCGAGGACGACGAGGTCGACGTCCTCGCCGAGCGCCCGATCAGTGCCGGTGATCCCGTCGAGCTCCGAGATCACTTCGAATCCGTGCGCGCGGAGACCCCGCTCGAGGAAGTCGACGATCCCTGGCTCGTCCTCGATTACGAGGATCAGCCCGGCCACGGACGGCCACCGTGACCGCTCCGAGCGGCGTCGTGCATGAACCGATGATAGGGGCACTGGGGCCGTGGAAACCGTCGAAGAGCATTCTCATTCAGCTCTGAAGGGGTCCTTAGACGGCAACTGAATACTGTCGGCATGGATACGAGCCCGAAGGCTTTGCTCGCTGACGGCGGGGTCGTCGGCGGCGTCGTGCTCGTGATCGCAGTGATCCCCGACTTCGCCGCTTCGACTGGCCCCGCCGCGTCCTCGCACCACCATCACTGATATGCCCAGAACCCCCTCGAAAGCACGCGACGCCGCGCTCGCCCGGATGCGCCGGATCAACGGCTGGCTGATCGCCGGCGCGGTCCTCGGCACCGGACTCTTGACTGACGTGGCCGCTCAGGCCTTCCCCGGAGGGACGATCACGCGGCGGGCCGGCTCCTTGTCCGCAACGCCGTCGAGTGCCGCACAGACCGTCACGGCCGACCGCCGCCGCGCCGCGCGTCGCCGCGCCGGGCTGACGCCCCCGGCCGAGGCGCCGCGGGCGCGCCACCGCCCCCAGGTGGTCGAGCCCGTCGCGGGCGGGTCCACCGCGGCGGCGACTCCCGCCTCAGCAGCAACGCCCGCCCCGGTCACCCCGGTCACCCCGGCGCCCGTCGCCCCCGCGCCCGTCGTGCAAGCGCCGGTCGCTCCCGCCGCGGTCGTCTCCGGAGGCTCTTAGGGTGCTCGCTTCGCCGTCACGCTGCGCGACCGAGTTCGCGACCGCGCGCTGGGACGCGCTCGGTACGACGGTTGTCCTCCGCGTCGCCCGAGCGAGCACGATCGTGCACGCGCGGTCACTCGTCGAAGCAGAGCTCGCGGCGATCGACAGCACGTGCAGCCGCTTCCGGGCCGATTCTGAGCTCGAGCGCGTGAACGCGTCGGCGGGCCGGTTCATCGACGCGAGCCCCCTGCTGCTCGAGGCTCTGGAGACGGCGCTGCGCGCCGCGCGACTGACCGGCGGCGCGGTCGATCCGACGCTCGGTGAGGCGATCATGCTCGCCGGCTACTCGCGCGACTTCTCCGAGCTCGAGCATCCGCGGGACGCGCCGGCCGCGGATCGCCCCCCACGTGCACTGGCCGCTGAGGACGGGCTCGCGAGCACAGTCCCCTGCCGGCCGATCAGGGGCGCACGCCGCGCCTCCGGATGGAAGCTGATCGAAACGCGGCAAGATCCTCCCGGGGTCAGGCTCCCGGCCGGGGTTCGGCTCGATCTCGGCGCGACGGCGAAGGCGCTCGCCGCGGATCGTGCCGCGGCCGCGGTGCACGAGGCGACCGGCACCGGCGTCCTCGTCAGCCTCGGTGGCGATATCGCGACAGCAGGCCCGCCGTACGAGGGCGGATGGGCGATCCACGTCACCGATGACCACCGTGCCGGGCCCGACGCCCCGGGCCAGACGATCGCGATCTCCGGCGGCGGGGTCGCCACCTCGAGCACCACCGTGAGGCGCTGGCTCCAGGGCGACCGCGTGATGCATCACATCCTCGACCCCACGACAGGTCAGCCAGTGCGACCTGTGTGGCGGACGGCGACCGTGGCCGCTTCGAGCTGCGTCGACGCCAACATCGCGAGCACCGCGGCGGTCGTGCAGGGGCGCTCGGCGCTCGCGTGGCTGAGCGAGCTGAAGCTGCCCTCGCGCCTCGTCGGCGTCGCGGGCGACGTGCATCTGCTCGCCGGGTGGCCTCAGGACCGATCGAGCTCGGAGCGATGACCCTCCCACTCGCGAGCACCGCCGGGCCGAGCGCTTACTGGTACCTGACGCGGTCCACGGGCACGATGGCGCTGATCCTGCTGACCCTGAGCGTCGTGCTCGGGGTGATCGACGTCGAGCGCTACACCAGCCCGCGCCTGCCCCGCTTCGTCGTCGACGGAATGCACCGGACCGTGTCGCTGCTCGCCGTCGCGTTCCTCGTTGTACACATCGTCACCGCAGCGCTCGACAGCTTCGCGTCGATTCCGCTGATCGACGCGGTCGTGCCGTTCGTGGGGACCTACCGCCCAATCTGGCTCGGGCTCGGCGCGGCGTCCTTCGATCTCGTGATCGCCGTCGTTGTCACGAGCCTCGCGCGGCGGCGGTTGGGCTACCGAGCGTGGCGCTTTACTCACTGGCTCTCGTACGCATCGTGGCCGATCGCCCTGGTCCATGGGCTGGGGACCGGGAGCGACGTGAAGACGACATGGATGATCGCGATCAGCCTCGGCTGCCTCGCCGCGGTGATCCTTGCGGTGTGCCTGCGGGTGGCCCGTGGCCGGCCTGGCCAGGTCGGGCTGCGCACCGCTGCAGTCGGCCTCTCGGTCTGCTTCGTCGGCGGCGTGGCGCTGTGGCTGCCGGGTGGGCCGCTCGGCGCGGGCTGGGCGCGACGGTCCGGAACGCCGACGTCGCTCCTGCGCCATGCGACCGTCAGAAGCCGCCGATGAGCGTATCCGCGCCCCCCGGGACGCTGCCTCGCCTGCTCACCGGGATGACGGCCAGCGGCCCGATGACGCTCGAGCACCATCTCGAGATCCACGGGGCCCTGCCGCCGTTCGCGCGTCGCCGGCGGGACTCGGCACTGGCGCTGGTGAACGAGCTCGAGCGATCGGGGCTGCGCGGACGCGGCGGCGCGGCGTTCCCCACCGCGACAAAGGTGACCGCAGTCGCCGCTGCCCGCGGGCGCGCCGTCGTGGTCGCGAACGGCTGCGAGGGCGAGCCGGTGAGCTTCAAGGATCGGCTCCTGCTCGAGCGCCTCCCGCACCTCGTGATCGACGGCGCCCTGCTGGCCTCGCACGCGGTTGACGCCGGCGAGGTGATAATCGCCGTCGACGAGCACGCGACCCGCGCCGCGCGCGCGACCGACAAGGCGCTGCGCGAGCGCGCCGACCTGGCCCGTGGCGCACCACGCGTCCGGATGGTCACCGTGCCGTCCGGCTATGTGACCGGGCAGGAAGCGGCGATCGTGAACTTTCTGAACGGCGGGCCGGCCATGCCGACGGGCGCGCCCACGCCGATCTACCTGCGGGGTGTGAAAGCACGACCGACGCTGATGAACAACGTCGAGACGCTCGCGCACATCGCGCTGATCGCCCGCCACGGCGCGGCATGGTTCCGCACCCTCGGCGCTTACGGCGAGCCAGGTTCGACGCTGGTGACGCTCGGCGGCGCGGTGGTCCAGCCCGGCGTGTTCGAGATCGAGATGGGCGCTTCGATCGCCTCGCTGATTGACGCCGCGGGCGGCGCGACGGAGGATCTGCGGGCGTTCCTTCTCGGCGGCTACGCGGGCACCTGGGTCCCGGCGGATTTCGGTTACCAGCTCCCTCTGACGCCCGAGGAGCTCGACCGCGTCGGTGCCTCGCTCGGCGCCGGAGTCGTCTTCGCTCTGCCGAGCTCGGCATGTCCGGTGACCGAGGTCGCGTTCGTCGCCCGCTGGCTGTCATCGCAGAGCGCCGGACAGTGCGGTCCCTGCGTCCACGGGCTGCACGCGATCGCCACCGCCCTCGAGCAGGTGCGCACCGGCGCCGGCGGCGAGGGGACGCTGGCGCGGATCCGCCGCTGGGCTTCGATGGCGAGCGGGCGCGGGGCGTGCGCCCATCCGGACGGAGCCGCCCGCTTCATCACGAGCGCGAGCGAGGTGTTCGCCGCCGAGCTCGCCGAGCACGCCCGCCGCGGCCCGTGCGCCGGATGCATTCAGCGCCAGCTACTTCCGACTCCGGTCGGGCCGAGCACCGCACGGGCCGCGTGATCACGCGATGACCAGTCACCTACGCGTCAACTGGACCGCCTGCGAGGCGCACGGCATGTGCGCGGAGCTGCTGCCGGAGCGGATCACGCTCGACGATTGGGGCTACCCGATTCTCGACGGCCGCCCGATCCCCCCCGAGCTCGAAGCGCACGCCCGCCGCGCGGCCGACGCCTGCCCCACGCTCGCGCTCACCATCGAGCGCGAGCGGCGCCGCTAGACGCGGCGGTACCGGGCGCGGCGGCGGTCCCGCGTACAGTTGCCGTCCGTGACCAGCGACCGCCTGCGCCAGCTCGACCACCAGCCGCTGCCGCCGGCGCGCACCCGCGTACACAGGCCCGTCGAGGAGCTCGCATGCCGATGAAGGTCGGGATCGTGGGGATGCCGAACGCCGGCAAGTCCTCGCTCTTCACCGCCCTCACCGGCGTCGCCGCCGAGGCGGCGCACTAACCGTTCACGACGATCGAGCCCAACGTCGCCGTCGTACCCGTCACCGACGA
>Ga0302326_10021310_pt1 | contig 13298 bp, 10 predicted proteins | sample Palsa_T0_3_FD_202264 | JGI IMG/M metagenome (GOLD analysis project Ga0302326, IMG submission 202264) | Peat permafrost microbial communities from Stordalen Mire near Abisko, Sweden - Palsa_T0_3 | ecosystem: Environmental > Terrestrial > Soil > Palsa > Peat permafrost | place: Sweden: Abisko... | reverse complement strand
CAGCGTGGCCGGTCCCGAAAAGCCGTCGCGCGGGATTCTTGACCCGGTGGCTCGTTTTCTGCGTCTGCCGTTTGGGACGCCGGATTTCATCGACCGGATCATCCGCGGAGGTGTGAACCAAGCCGGCCGACGAACGCTACAGATGCTGCTCACCACCTGGGATGCCACTGGTGGCGGACCGTTCGCCGCCAGTGCGATCGCCACGGCGGGCCTGGCCAAAACGGTCGACGTCGCGCAGGGGCTGTTCATCGGCCCGATCTTCGACCCACTACTCAATGCGCTCGGTGCCGACCAAATCACGTTTCGGGCCGCGCTGTGTTCCTCGCAAGTTGTCGGTGTGGGCATCATGCGCTATGTGGTGCGCATCGAGCCGATCCAGTCCATGGATGTCGACACCCTGGTCGACGCGGTGGCGCCCACGTTGCAGCGCTACCTCATCGGCGAAATCTCTTGATTCACCCTGCCGTGTAGACCATTTGCCCGCTGACGACGGTTGCGGCCACCATCCCTGCGTCCAGTTCGGCGAGCGCGACTTCGGGCGGCACGCTCAACACGCACAGGTCTGCCGGCTGACCGGGTTCGAGGGTTCGCAGCTGAGTGGGCTGATCGGGCCGGCCCAGGAACATCGTTAAAGCCGTTCGGGCCGAGACGCATTCATCGATACCCAGCACTGCCCCGCTGGGCGTGGTGCGATGCACCGCCGCACGCATCGCCGCCCACGGGTCACCGTCGCCGAAGGGCATATCAGTGGACAGTGCCACCGGTACGCCTGCGTCGAGCAGCGACGCCACCCGCCAGAGTTGACCGTGCTCGGCGGCGGGGATTTCATCGAAGTACTGATCACCACGCTCCGCAACGAAATTGGGTTGGGTCACCACGGTCACCCCGAGGTCGGCCAGATCGGCGAGACAATCCGACGGAACCACTGCGGCGTGCTCGATGCGGTCGCCCGGGCGGGTGCCGGCTTCGCGCAGCGCAGCGATGGTGACCAACAATTGCGCAGCGGTCACGCAGTGGATCGCGACCGGGCCGCCATCCCGGTGCCGCTCACCGATCCAGCCGGTGAGCTGCTCAAGGTCCAGATCGTCGTCGTGCAGGATCCGTTTGCCCGAGGCCAGGCAGTGCACGCGTTGGCCTAGTTCACCGTGCCGGTGCAGCTTCGAGAACCGAACGATGTCGGCAATGTCGAGATCCGGCGTGGCGTCGGTGATTCCGGTAACTCCGTAACGGCTGAGCCGCCCACTGAGGTCAGCCAGGTTGGTTTCACCGCGACCCAGCACATCCGACCAGGAGTCGGCGCTGCGCAGCCTGCCGTCCGGATGCCCCGCCAGACCGACGCGGACCAGGCCCGCCGAGTTGAGGATCCACAGCACCCCGCTGCGATGCTGAACGCGCAGCGGCACCGACGGAACCAGCGCGTCCAGCGCCTCGCGGTCCAGCGGTCCGTCGACCGAATCGTGGTAGCCCACGGCGCGGATCCAACCGTCTTCGCCGGCTTCGGCGTTCGCCAGTGTGGCGGCCAGTCCGTCGCGATCGCGGACCTGCGGCGGACCCGCCCTTAGCGACGTCGCCGCGGCCGCCGCGGAGTACAGGTGCACGTGGTGGTCGTGCAGTCCGGGCAGCACGGTCCCGCCTGCTGCGTCCAGCACATCCTCACCGGCCCGCGGCGCCAACGTGTCGGCCACCTTGTCGATGCGCTCGCCAACCCGAATGTCGACAACCACACCATCCAGCGTCATCGCCCGCTGAATCAGCATGGTGCACTGGTTCTCTCGGACACCAGGTGCAATACTGCGGCGTTGTCGGCGCCCAGCGGCGACGCCGACGGGACAGCGGGTGGCAGCTGGGGCGGGTCTGCCGGTGCAGCGGAGTTCGATGACTGCGGCAATGCTGCGTATCTGGCTGCCACCTGGGCCATCGACACGTCGATCACCTCGCCGCCGCCGCGGCGCAGCGACTCCCCCACCGCGCGTGCCGCCTCCAGTCCGCTCAGCGGGTCGGCGATCGCGTCGCCGCAGAACACCGGACCATCGGCGGCAGCACCGACCAGACCGCCGGCGACCGCGGCGTCATCGCCGAATGCCGGGCGGTGCGGCTGGTCGCGATAACCATTGATGCGCAACCAGATTCGTCCCGGCTTCTCGGGGAGATCCTCAGCACCCAGCCGGCGGCGTCGCAGCGCCGCGGGACGAGAGCCCTCGATGACGATGTCAGCGGCGGCGAGCAGCCGGCGCAGCGCATCGCTGTCGCTATCGAAATCGACCGCATAGGAGAGCTTTCCGGAGTTCATCCAGTCGAAAAAGACTGGCTCGCCGCGTCGAGTCCCGTCGGGCCGGCTTTGGCTTTCCACCTTGACGACGACGGCGCCCGCGCGAGCGAGTAGTTGGGCGCACAGCGGCCCCGCCCACAATGACGACAAATCCGCGACCAGCAACCCGTCGGCCCGTCGCGGCTCGGTACTGTCGCCGCACCGCCGCACCACCGGTGGCACCGCCGATGCTTCGCCCAGCGCCGCGACCGCGATGTCGAGAAGCTGGGCACGCGTGACCACATGCTCAGTCGAACATGTTGCGGCCCAACGCGACAGCGCTGTCCAGGCATCGCCGGTGACCGCGTCGAGTTCCATCAGCGCCGGCAGCGCCGCAATGTCGTCCGCGCGCGGCAGCGCGATCGCACACCAGCCGTCGTTGGTGGCCAGCAGCCGGGTGGCACCGCCCGCCGAGATACGGCCTCGCCGGGTCAGGTTCAGGATCGCCGCCCGGCCCGCCAGCACCGTGGCGGCGTCGACCTCGACACCGAGAAGTCCGGCGATGTCAGTGGTGACCCGGCGGGCTTCGGCCAGCACGACGGCGCAGGAGAAGTCGGGCGGGCCGTCGGACTGGCCGGTCAAACACGCCAACCCGTTGGCGCCCCAATCCACGGGCGCATTCACCGCCTGGTCCACGCCCACAATTGTGCGCCGTCGGTCGACGGGCAGAACTGCGGGACTGCAAAAGCGGTCAGTTCTTAGAGCGACCCTCGCTAGAACAACGACAGCAGCTCAGCCAGGAAGCCGCCGCTGGTCGCGGCCGCAGTACCGGCTTCGGAACCCGCCGGCGTCACGATGTCGTACAAATAGTTGGTGCCGTAAGCGGACGTGGACTGAAGGTCGTCACCGAACACGGCACCAAGGTCGTAATCACCGCCGTAGCCGGATATTGCGGTGCTGCCGTCAGTGCCGAACGGGTCGAACACGTAAGAAACGTCGTTGTTGCTGTTGATCGTGTCCTCGCCGGCGTCCGCCGAGCTGTTGGGGCCGACGGCTTCGGCGATGTCGTTATTGCCGTACGACGCCACGGAACCCTCAATGCCGCCGCTTAGATCGCCGAGATAACTCGCGTAGTTGCCGGTACCGTCAACGGCCAGGGCGACGTCCCCGTAGCCGCTGTTGTTACCGATGTCGATGGCGGTATCACCGCTACCGAGCCCTAAACCATTGTCTCCGAAAACGTCGTCGTTGCCGGCAAAGGCACCATCCTGGGAATCGGTGTTGGTGCCGATGTCGATGGCAGTGTCGTCGTCCTCGCCGGTGTCGGTGCTGAGCCCGCCGGCAAGGGCATTAGCGCCGCTGCCGCTGGCCAGCGCATAATCGCCGGTGCCGCCCAGGGCGCTGGCGTAGGCGCCGTCACCGTAGGCGATCGCAATGTCACCGGCACCCGAGTAGGCGGTCGCGGTGTTGCCCGCCGTCGAGAACAGATCCATCCCGTCGATGGAAATCTGGAAGTCATCGGCCCGGGCGACACCGGGTGTGGACGCCACCGCCGCGCCGATACCCAACCCCACCGCCAGGATGCCCAACCGAGCGATACCCCGCGCATTCACCATCAGTCGTCCCTTCTCGACCGCACCCTCGACGGGTGCGGGATTGATATCCATCAGCGGGACAAACTGACGTTCCAAAAGATAGCACCGGCTTAGCGCCAGATATGGAAAAGCTGATAAAAATCTTTGACTCTTCCGGATATCCGGTTATTTCCTCGCCGATGTATTAGGCGTGCGCCCAATGATTCCGCGGTGCCGGCGCACCCGTTAAAACTGCAGCGCGGTGAAACGCCAATCGAGGACTTGGCGTGGCTCCTCCTGCGAGTCGCTGAACGCGTAGACCAGCGACCGCAATCCCAAAACCCCGCCGCCATCGGTCGGCTCGGCGGATTCGATGTGCAGCTCGCTGTAGAGGGTGTCGCCTTCGTACACCGGCCCAGTGTGGTCGCAGGACTGCCAGCCCAGCACCGTCGCCAAATTCGGTAACAGCCGACTGGCCTGCGCCAATGCCAGCCCGATGGTGTGCCCGCCGTAGACCAAACGACGTCCGCCGATGCGCGAATCATGATGAACCGCAGCAATATTCAAAGTAAGACGAGCCAATTCCGGTGCGCTGCTGACCACATCGGCGCTGCTGTGCAGCACCGACCCCGCTAGGCCGGCATCGAAGTGCGGCCCTGGAACACGCTCGCGAAACACCTCGCCGTTCCAGTCGGCGGCGGCCGATGGCGGCGGAACCAAGTCGGCACCGACCTTCGACAAATCGTCGGAATGGTCAGCGTCATCGGGACCGGCGCCGGAACTCAGCGGCAGCATCGCGCAGCGATAGAAGTCCAGGATCAGCCGATCGACTTGGTCGATGGTGGTCATCCGCAACGCCATCAGCCCGGTGGCAGCCCGGCCCGGCTTGGCCGAATTCTTCTTCAACCCGACGACCTCGGTGCGAGTGAACAAGGTGTCACCGATCACCGGGAAGCGGTAAAACACCAGCCCGCGGTAGAACAGATTGGCCTTCACATGTTGAGTAGCCAGCGTCGACTGGCCGATTGCGACGTCGCAGACCAGGCCCGGGTGCGCCAACGGCGCGGGCAGACCGGTGACCGCCGCGGACAGCTCGGCATCCAGCGGCAACCGCAACCGGTCGCCGAGGATGCTCTGGTGCACGGCGGCCAGCCCGGGGGTCAACGTCATCGATGGCGCGCCGGCGAAAACCAGGCCGGCGTGCACCTGGTCGAAGTAGGGCCCGACTGTCATCGTGGTCCGCCTGACCGGCGTGCCACCATTGCCGCATGAGTACGGGGTTGGGCGACGACGAGGCGATGTTGGTCGCAACGGTGCGCGAGTTCGTCGATAAAGAAGTACGGCCGACGGTGCGCGAACGGGAACACGCCAATGAGTATCCCGAAGCATGGATCGAGCAGATGAAGCGCATCGGTATCTACGGGCTGGCCGTCCCCGAGGAATACGGCGGCACGCCGGTGTCGATGCCGTGCTACGTGCTGGTGACTCAGGAGTTGGCCCGCGGCTGGATGAGCCTGGCCGGCGCGATGGGCGGCCACACCGTAGTGGCCAAGCTGCTCGCGCTGTTCGGCACCGAGGAGCAGAAGCAGATGTACCTACCCGTGATGGCCACCGGTGAGGTGCGCGCGACGATGGCCCTCACCGAGCCCGGCGGTGGCAGCGATCTGCAGAACATGTCGACCATCGCGCTTCCCGACGGCGAGGGCGAGCTGGTGGTCAATGGATCGAAGACCTGGATCAGCAATGCCCGCCGGTCCGGGTTGATCGCGCTGCTGTGCAAGACCGACCCGAAAGCGACGCCACGCCACAAGGGCATCTCGATACTGCTCGTCGAGCACGGGCCGGGGCTCACCGTGTCGCGGGACCTGCCCAAATTGGGATACAAGGGTGTGGAGACCTGCGAGCTGTCATTCGACGGCTATCGGGCGCCGACGTCGGCGATCCTCGGTGGCCAAGCGGGCCAAGGCTTTTCGCAGATGATGAAAGGTCTTGAGACCGGGCGCATTCAGGTCGCCGCACGCGCATTGGGTGTGGCGACCGCTGCCTTCGACGATGCGCTGGCCTACGCGCAGCAGCGCGAGAGCTTCGGTCAGCCGATCTGGAAGCACCAGTCGGTCGGCAACTACCTGGCCGACATGGCCACCAAACTCACCGCCGCCCGCCAGCTCACCCGCTACGCCGCCGAGCGCTACGACAGCGGCGAACGCTGCGACATGGAAGCCGGCATGGCCAAGCTGTTCGCCTCCGAAGTGGCGATGGAGATCGCGCTGAACGCCGTGCGCATCCACGGCGGCTACGGGTACTCCACCGAATACGATGTCGAACGCTACTTCCGCGATGCGCCGCTGATGATCGTCGGCGAAGGCACCAACGAGATCCAGCGCAACGTGATCGCCGGGCAGCTAGTGTCTCGCGGCGGCATCTGAGCCGACCGCGAAGCACCACGGTGCTGGCCTTCGCGACCTAACCTGTCACCGGCCCAGGATGGCGCGGGCGGCGTCGGCGAGCAGGACACGCAAGCGGTCTTCGTCAAGCCCGGTGTTGTGGAACAGCGGCGATTGGATCGCGCCGATCGCGGCGTGGACCACCGTGCGCGCGTCGTTGTCGCTGAGGTCCACGCGCAACTCGGTAACCAGGTGCACCCATTCCTCAAGATAGCGGCGTTGCTTGCGGCGAAGGCTGCGCCGGTCCTCCTCGGGAAGGTTGTTGATCTCGCGGTAGTAGACCTGCGCGACTTCGCGGTCGCTGACGACGAACTCGACCTGGCCGGCTATCAGTAGGTCAAGCGCGTCGTCGAGATCGGGAGTGGACTCGAGGATCTCGTGTTCGTTGCGCAGCAGATCGTCGATGACGCGGTCAAACAGCGCTACGAGGACCGCGGACTTGCTGTCAAAGTGGCGGTAGATGCCCGAACCGGTGATGCCGGCCGCCGCCCCGATCTCGGCCATCGACACGGCATGAAATCCCCTGCGCGCCACAAGGTCAGCCGTCGCAGCCAGAATCCGGCCCTTGCGCTCCGGATCTCGGGTGCGAACGGGAGAGGCCAAGTTGCCGGCAGCGTCAGCAGCGATGGTGTCACCTCCCATAGTTTGCTGGTGTCAATTATCTTGTCGGAGCCGGGACGTCGACAACGCGGGTCACTTCCAGATCAGCTTCGCGATAGCGGCGGGGTCGTCCGACATCGGGACGTGTCCGACGTCGGGGATGCGGACGAGATCGGCATCCGGTATTTGTTCGAGCATGGGTGCTCCGAAATGTTCGAACGGCAACACTCGGTCGTGTTCCGGCCACGCCACCCGGATCGGGTAGGTCTGCCCGGCGGAAAGCGGCTCGACCTGACGCCGCGGGAGATCCCGCAGCAGTTCGTCCACCGCGGGCGCAACGGCGGCGGCGCGGATGCTCGCCGCCAACCACTCTGGGCGGGCCCGGCTCGGGTGGGCGACCTGACTGGACAGCAACAGCCAGCGCAGCAACGGCCGGGACGCGATCGTATCGGCGTGCTGTGAAACCCGCGACAGACCCTTAACCGAGAGCCGGATCGCCGAGGCGGTCGCGGCCAGGCGGCGTTGCGACCGGCATGCGCCCGCCGGGCTCAGCAACACTAATGAGCGCGCCCGACCTCGGCGGGCGAGTTCGATTGCGATCCACCCGCCCAGCGAGTTGCCGGCAATGTGCACGGCGGAGAACCCGGCACGATCAAGTTCAGCTTCGATGCCGTCGGCGAGCGCGTCCAGCGACGGCGGCACGCGCGGATCGAACGGGCTTGGCCCCACCGTGACCGAGCAGCGTCGGCGCCAACACATCGTGATGCGGCTCGAGGTGCGGCAGCAGCGGTGACCAGACCTGCCACGTCGCCGAAACGCCATGCACCAGCAGCAGCGGAGTCCCGGCGCCTCCGCGATAACCCGGCGTCAGTTCCAGGACGGGAATAGCGGGTTTTGTCGGCCGCATCACCGTGTGACGAAGCGCCACCAGTCCCACCGCCGTTGCCCCCACGCCGGCGATGACGGTTGCTTTCGCGGTCATCGATTCACCCTTCTTGCGCCGAGTTAGTGATTAGTTAATTACTAATGGGCTTATATTACGGCGTTATTCGCTATTTGCTAGTGTATCGTCATTCACTAATATCGTCTTCGCAACGAAAGAGCGTCATGTCCGTCCTCACCTCCGACGTCGACACCTCCGCTAGCGAGTACCTCCGGAATCACGAGGCCCAGACCGCAGCCGTCGCCGCGCTGAATGAGCAGCTAGAACTCGTCGCCGCCGGCGGAGGCGAACGCTACGCCGCGCGCCACCACGACCGCGGGAAGCTACTGGCTCGCGAGCGGATCGAACTGCTCGTCGACCGCGACGCCCCGTTCACGGAGCTGTCGGCACTGGCCGCCTGGGGGACCGAGTTCACCGTCGGTGCCGCCATCGTGACCGGCGTCGGCGTGGTGTCCGGGCTCGAGTGTGTGATCATCGCCCACGACCCGACCGTGCGCGGCGGCACGATGAATCCTTTCACGCTGCGAAAGAACTTGCGGGCCTTGGAAATAGCTCGGACTAATCGGCTTCCGGTGATCTACCTCGTCGAGTCCGGGGGCGCGGATCTGCCCACCCAGGCCGAACTGTTCGTGCCCGCGGGCCGGATCTTCCGCGACCTGACCGAATTGTCGTCCATGGGTATCCCCACCATCGCGCTGGTCTTCGGGAACGCCACCGCGGGCGGCGCCTACGTCCCGGGCATGTGCGACTACGCCGTCCTGGTGGACAACGCGGCCAAGGTGTTTCTGGGTGGGCCGCCGCTGGTCAAAATGGCCACCGGCGAGGACGCCGACGACGAAGCGCTCGGCGGAGCCGACATGCATACGCGCGTGTCCGGGCTGGGCGACTACTTCGCCGTCGACGAACTTGACTGCATCCGGATCGGGCGCGACATCGTCGAGCACCTCAATTGGCGCAAACTGGGACCCGGTCCAACGCTGCCCGCCGACGAACCGCTCTACGACGCCGAGGAACTGCTCGGTATCGCATCGGCCGACAACCGGGTGCCGTTCGACCCGCGCGAGGTCATCGCCCGGATCGTCGACGGCTCGCGCTTCTCGGAGTACAAGCAGCGTTGGGGCGCAGGCATCGCTACCGGCTGGGCGTCGATCCACGGCTTCCCGGTCGGCATTCTGGCCAACACCCGCGGCGTTCTGTTCAGCGAAGAGTCAAAGAAAGCAACAGAATTCATCCTGCTGGCCAACCAGACCGACACTCCTCTTGTCTTCCTGCAGAACGTCACCGGCTACATGGTGGGAACCGAATACGAGCAAGGTGGGATCATCAAGGACGGCGCCAAGATGATCAACGCCGTCACCAACAGCACCGTGCCACACATCACGATCAACATGGGCGGGTCGTTCGGCGCCGGCAACTACGGAATGTCCGGCCGCGCGTACGACCCGCGCTTCATGTTCAGCTGGGTCAACGCGAAGCTCGCGGTGATGGGCGCCCAGCAACTGGCCGGCGTGCTGTCAATCGTCGGGAAAGCCGCCGCCGCGTCGGCGGGACGTGAGTTCGACCACGAGGCAGATGTCAAGCGCACCAAGGAGATCGAGGCACAGATCGAGCGGGAATCGCACTCCTTCTTCGTTTCGGCGCGCATCTACGACGACGGCGTCATCGATCCTCGTGACACCCGCTCGGTGCTCGCCGTGGCTTTATCGGCAGTCCATTCCGCCGACGTCGCCGGCCGCCGCGGCTACGGCGTGTTCAGGATGTGAGGGCGGTGTTCAACAAGCTGCTCATCGCCAACCGCGGCGAGATCGCCGGCCGGATCATCCGTACCGCGCGCGAGATGGACATCACATGCGTGGCGGTGTTCTCCGACGCCGACCGTGATGCGCCGCACGTGCTGCAGGCCGATGAATCGGTGCACCTCCCCGGCACCGCGCCGGCTGACACCTATCTGCGGGCCGACCTGCTGTTGGCGGCGGCACAGCGGACCGGCGCGGAAGCGATCCATCCGGGTTACGGGTTCTTGTCCGAGAACGCGCAATTCGCGCGCGATTGCGCCGCGGCGGGCGTCATCTTCGTCGGTCCGAGCCCGGAGGCCATCGCGGCGATGGGTTCCAAGATCGAAGCCAAAGCCATGATGAAAGCCGCCGGTGTACCGGTGCTGCCCGGCTGCCTTGTCGACGGGGATGGCGAGGCCGACACAAATCTCGCCGACGCCGCCGAGGAGATCGGCTTCCCGATTCTGGTGAAGGCCGCCTTCGGCGGTGGCGGTCGTGGCATGCGGATCGTCTCGGGCCCAGCCGATCTCGGCGACGCCGTGCGCAGCGCACGAAGCGAAGCGGCGTCGGCGTTCGGCGACGGGACGGTGTTCCTGGAGAAGTTCGTCTCCTCGCCGCGCCATATCGAGGTCCAGATCTTCGGCGACAGCCACGGCAACCTCGTCCACCTCGGCGAGCGGGAATGCTCTATCCAGCGGCGCTACCAGAAGATCATCGAGGAGGCGCCCTCGACCGCCGTCGACACCGCGCTACGCGACGAGCTGGGCCAGGCCGCGGTCGCCGCCGGCAAGGCGCTGGGCTACGAGGGCGCCGGCACCGTCGAGTTCGTGATGGCCCCCGACGGCTCGTTCTATTTTCTCGAGGTCAACACCAGGCTGCAGGTCGAGCACCCGGTGACCGAGCTCGTCACCGGCATCGACTTGGTGCGCGGGCAGTTGCTGGTCGCCGCGGGCGAACCGCTGCCGGCCGAGATGCTGCACGCAACTCCGAACGGTCATGCCGTCGAGGTGCGACTGTATGCCGAAGATGTTGGCGCCGGGTTCATTCCGGTGTCCGGCACGCTGACCACGCTGGAGTTCCCCGACCTGCCCGGCATCCGGGTCGACGCCGGATTCAGCTCCGGCAGCCACGTCAGCACGTTCTACGATCCGATGCTGGCCAAGGTGATCGGCTACGGCCGCGATCGCGCGCAGGCGTGCAGCCGGCTGGCGCGTGCCCTGCGCGAGACCGTGGTGCACGGTGTGGCGACCAACCGTGACCTGCTGGTCGGCATCTTGGGTGAATCCGAATTCCTCTCCGGTGCAATCGACACCGCATACCTGCAGCGCCACGACCCGGCTGAGCTGATGTTCGGCCGGGTCGCCGCCGAAGAGGTGGCCCGGGTGCACGCGCTCGTCGCCGCCGTCGCAGCCCAGGCCGGCCGCCGCGCGAGCACGCCAGTACTGCCCGGGCTCCCGTCGGGATTCCGCACGCTGCCCAGTGCGCCGCAGACGGTGTCCTTTGTCGTCGGCGACGAACAGTTCGACGTCTCCTACCGGTTCGAACGCGGAGCGCTGCGGGCCACGGTCGGTGACTGGCGGCCGGGAACGCTGCGGCTCAACGAGGCATCCGCGATTCTGGTCGACGCCGAGATCGATAACGTGCGTCGGCGCTACCGGGTAACCTGCAGTGGCACCGATCATTTCGTCGACAGCGCGCTCGGGTCGACGGCGTTGCAGGAGGTGGAGCGGTTCCCCGACCCCAGCGCGGTGCGTGAAGCGGGTTCTCTGTTGGCACCGATGCCCGGAGCGGTGGTCCGCATCGAGGTGGTCGAGGGTCAGCACGTCACCGCCGGCGCCGCGGTGCTCGTCCTGGAGGCGATGAAGATGGAGCACCCGGTGCGGGCGCCCGTCGACGGCATCGTGGCCAGCATCCACATCACAGCGGGTGAACAGGTGACCTCAGGTCAAGTACTCGCAGTAGTCCACGACGAGCACGGGAACTCCTGATGGCGCTGGACTTTCCGAGGCTGCTGGCCGAACTGAGTGATGAATCCGGCGCGCTACTCGGATGCCTGGCGGGGTTGGGCGCCGACCAGTGGGACCAGCCGACTCCGGCTGCCGGCTGGGCGATCCGCGATCAGATGTCGCACCTGGCGTTCTTCGACGACATTGCGCACCTCGCGCTGAGCGACGCGGACGCGTTCCGCGCGGAAGCCGAACGCCTCAGCGGCGGGGGCATGGACTTCCCGGACCGCGTCGCCGAGCAACACCGCGCCATGACGCCCGCCGATGTGACGGAGTGGTTCAAGAATTCTCGCGCGCGACTCCTGGCCGCCTTCGCCTCCGAGGATCCGCGGCGGAGGCTGCCGTGGTTCGGACCCGACATGAGCGTGGCGTCCAGCGCGACGGCCCGGCTGATGGAGACTTGGGCCCACGGTCAGGACGTGTACGACACCGTCGGCGTAGCGCATCCGGCAAGCACTGGCCTGCGCAGCATCGCTCACCTTGGAGTGAGCACGTTCGGGTTTGCGCACCGACTCAACGGCCTCGAGGTTCCCGACGATCCGGTCCGCGTCGATTTGCGCGGGCCCGACAGCGACGAGATCTGGCGCTGGGGCCCGGCGGACGCGCACAACCGGGTCGTCGGCCAGGCGGAAGATTTCGTGCTCGTCGTCACCCAACGCCGGCGCGTCGGTGATACCGCGCTGGAGATCCACGGAAGCGTGGCGTCGACGTGGATGGATATCGCACAGGCCTTCGCCGGCGCGCCGAGCAGGCGCTCCCGCTGAGCGATTCCCCTGTGCCGAGTGGCCAGTTGTGTCACGGGTTTTGGTCTAGTTCCATGCAATAACTGGCCGCTCGGCCTACTCGACGTTCGCATCCACCAGGCCCCACGCCAGCGCGGTGTCGGTGTCCAGCGTGCGGCCGGACAGCACCAAATATGCTGTGCGCCAGCGCCCGATCCGCCGTGTCACGCTGACCGTGCCACCCGCGCCGGGGATCAGGCCGAGGCTCAGTTCGGGCAGCCCGAATACCGCGTCGGGCCTAGAGACCACGCGACCGCAGAACGCGGCCATCTCCAAGCCGCTGCCTAGCACCTGGCCGTGCACTTCGGCGCGGCACGCCTGGCCCAAGCGGGCCGTTAGCGCGTCGAGCATCAGCGCCGGGCTGTAGCGGGTGCGGGCCAGATGCGCGCTGGCCGGGTCGCTGAACGTGCCGAACTCGGCCAGGTCGCCGCCGCTGCAGAACGACGGCCCGTTGCCGGTCAGCACGACCTGGTCCACCGACGGGTCAAGTTGCGCCACCGTCAACGCCTCGAGCAGCGCCGCACGGGCGTCAGTGGAGAACGCGTTGTGGCGTTGCGGGCGGTTGAACGCAATCCGCAGCGTATCGCCGTCGCGGTGGGCCCGCACCGGATCGGCGATGTGCGGCATCGTGGCCGGGCCGCGTTCGGCCAGCCAACGGGCGAACTCCGGGCCGGCTTGCAGCGTGGAATAGGCCAGCGACTCGGTCACCACGCCCGGCAGTGCGGGGGCGAAAGGGTCGACCGACCGCAGCACGTCGTCACATGTCGCCGCGGCGATCGGCCACCGGTCGACCCGTGTAGTCAGATCCTCAAGTGCCCCATCGATCGACCCGACGGTGATCACCCTACGGTCGTCGGTGTCGTCCTCGGTGAGGGTGAATGTCGCGTGCTGAAGCCAGAATTCGGATGCACGGTGCAGTGGCCCGG
>Ga0302326_10021305_pt1 | contig 13300 bp, 11 predicted proteins | sample Palsa_T0_3_FD_202264 | JGI IMG/M metagenome (GOLD analysis project Ga0302326, IMG submission 202264) | Peat permafrost microbial communities from Stordalen Mire near Abisko, Sweden - Palsa_T0_3 | ecosystem: Environmental > Terrestrial > Soil > Palsa > Peat permafrost | place: Sweden: Abisko... | reverse complement strand
GGCGATGGATCGAAGGGCATCCAGCTTGGCGACATGCTGGCGGCGCGCAAGGCCAAGACCGTGGTGTTCACCGAGTTCGTTCCCACCCTCGACCATCTGGCGGAAATCTGCCGCCGCCGAAGCATTCGTTTTGCGCTTTTCAGCGGCGATCTCTCACGTGCGGAGAAGGACTCCGCCATCGCCCGCTTCCGCGACGAAGCCGATGTGCTGCTCTCGACAGGCGCCGGCGGCGAAGGCCGCAACCTGCAGTTCGCCGACACCGTCATCAACTTCGACCTGCCTTGGAACCCCATGCGCTTGGAGCAGCGCGTGGGCCGCGTGCACCGCATCGGCCAGGAGCACGACGTGTTCATCTTCAATTTCTGCCAGCAGCACACCGTCGAGGAGCACCTGCTGCGCGTCCTGCACGATAAGATCAACATGTTCGAACTGGTGGTGGGGGAGATGGATGCCATTCTGGGCAGCCTCGACGACACGCGCGATTTCGCGGACCTGGTGATGGATCTGTGGCTCTCGGCACGCGAGTCCGGCGGCGTGGACCAGGTCTTCGATAAGTTGGGCGAGCGGCTGTTGGCGGCCAAGGCGGAACATGGCAAGGTAAAGGATCTGGACGAAGCGCTGTTCCATCGGGACTTCGAGGTGTGACGTGATTCAATTGAGCGATTGGGCGCGCGACCTGCTGGTGAGCCGCGGCGCGCTGGTGGAGAGCGAGCGCGAAGGCGCCCTGCGCGCGCTTCTGCCGCCGGAAGTCTCCGCGGCGCTGGCGGTCGGCGATTGGCTGTCGCTCGATTTCGGCGCGCGCACCGGCGCGGACGATACGGGCGAATGGCTGGATCGGCTGAGCGCGCTGCTGCATCCATCGCCCGCGGTGACCGGCGCACGTTTGCGCCAGCACGCGGCGGCTGGGCGCATCGACGCCGAAGCCGTCCTGAACCGCGAGCTAGTCATTCAGAACGGGGTTTGGCGGCTGGTGGAAGACTACGCCGCGACCGCCCCGTATTACTTGTTTTCCTTTCAGTACACGGTGGAATCCGATGAGCGCAGCATCGGTTTTGTGAGCGCTTGCCTGAACGGCGCCGCGCGCTCGCTCAGCGATAAGCCGGCGCTGCTGCTGCATTTGGTGCATGACGGCATGGAGGAAGACCCGGCGTTTACCGTTCTGCCCGAGCAACTCGCTTCACTTTATCCGCTCGCCGGACGCGCCGCACAGGCTGAAGTGCGCACGCGGGTCGCGGTGGCCGAACAGAACGCCAATCGCCGGCTGGCGCGCGACAGTGAGCGCACGGAGGCGTACTACGCTGGCATGCTGGCGGAGATCAAGAAGCGCGCCGCGCGGCACTCCGCCGATGTGGGCGCCGCGGAGAAGGATCGCGGCCGCATCGAAGCGACCCAACTGGACCGCGCCGCCAAGCTGGAAGACCTGGTTCGCAAGTTTTCGCTCCGCGTGAAACTGGAGCTGACGGACGTATTGGTGGTGCCGCTGCCGGTGCGTACGATTTCGGTCAGGCTCATCCGCAAGAAGGAGGAGCGCACGGTGGCGCTGGCCTGGAACGCGGTGCTGCGCGCGCTCGATACACCGCTCTGCGAACACTGCTCCGGCCGCGCGCGTCCGCTGTTTCTTTGCGAGAAGGTGCATATACTTTGCGCAGCGTGCCTGAGCGCCTGCCCGGCCTGTGGGCGCACATTTTGCCGCGTGTGTCAGGCGAAGTGCAAATGCGGGGCGGCGGGGTAACATACAGGAAGCGATCCGATGCAGCCATTCGTTCAGACCCTCCATGCGCGGGGGGTGCTCTCTTTTGCGCCCGACAGTGAGCCGTTGCTGCTCACTCCGCTGAACGTGCTGATTGGTCCCAATGGGTCGGGCAAGTCGAATTTGATTGAAATATTTGAATTGTTGAAGGCGCTGCCCACGGATTTGGCTGCGGCGATCCGCGAGAGCGGAGGGATTAGTGAGTGGCTGTGGAAGGGCGAGGCTCGTGCATCCGCCGCCTTATGGCAGAACTGCATGCGGGCTCGGCCCTGGAGGCCGAATTGCTTAGCGCGGGCGCGAGCGTCAAAGCCGCGCTCGCTATGCAGGGGTCGAGCCGTTGCGATACTAACTTGGGTTTCGCGCAGCCGGGCAGCGATTCGAAGTCTTCAAAGAATCCATCGAGCGGGCTTCGGACGTTCATTCCTATTACGGCCTCCAGAATGGTCGTTCTACATTGGAACCGCCTGAGGGCAACGTCTCGTTCAAGGAATTTGCGCTCGGGCTAGACGCCCAGCAGTCGATTCTCTCGCAGCGAAAAGACCCGACGCGCAACCCAGAGCCAACCGCGTTCGGTCGCGTCTTCGGACGCCTTCGGCCTGGCGCGGGGGCGGCGCGCTCTTGCCGGTACAGCCGGTAGCCAGGCATGCCCAGATCAGCAACGCGGCGCAGGCAACATAGGCAGTCATGTGGCCCTCAATAGAAACAGACTTCACGGTCGCTTTATCATGATACTTCCGCCGGGTCTACGCGTCGTCTTTCTCCCCGAAGTTCCCGAAGAGACCGCCCGCAAGATCGGCGTCGGTCCGGTGCCGGATTAGCGGCCCCCTGAACTGTTACAATCAATCCAATCCAAGGAGTGTATTAATGAAGCTCTGTCTGTGCCTCTTTGCAGCCCTCGCGATGCCGGCTTTCGCGACGGTCCGGATCACATCCATGACTCCGTCCGTCGCGCCGCCGCAAGTGATCGGCACGTCCATCGTCTGGACGGCAACCGCTACCAATAGCAATGCAGGCCTGCTGACGTTTCAGTTCAACGTCGGCCCAAGCAGCCAGTCTCTGGCCGTGGTGAAGGATTTCAACGTGGGCACGCAGGGCGGAAGTCCCTACACCTCCCTGCCCTTTACGTGGGTGCCTACGGGTCCCGAGGGGACCTATTACATCGAGGTAGTGGCTAAGGACTTCACCTCCGGCGAGACGGCCTCCAAGACCGTGAGTTACTCCGTGACTCCCCTGGTCACAGGCAGTAGTGCGGTAGCGGTGAGTACCGCAAATCCGCTGGTGGCTTTATTCAGCACGCCCGCCTGCCCGGCGGGCAGTAACGTGCGGGCCGCTTTCCGGCCGAGTGGCGCGAACACCTCGGCAACCGATACCTATTGGGCGGCGTGCAACGGGTCCACCACCACAACCTTCGAAATTGCGGGCATGTATCCCAGCAATACTTACTTGATCCGCTCGCAGACAGAGACCGGCGGACACATTACCAACGGCGCCGCCGTGAGCTTCGCCACCGGGCCGCTGCCTACCAGCATTCCCTTCCCCACCTTCCAGATCCTGGTGCCCGCGGGCTCACAGGCGGATACGGCCGAACCCATACTCCTCTGGGGACTCAGCGAGCTCGGTAAAGAGACTAACTTCCGGGATGTGGCGACGGACCTAACCGGTAAGATCAATTGGTTCTACAACACGCCTTCCAACCATCCGGGGCAGATTACCAGGCCGGTGACCAACGGCGGGATGCTCACTATCCAGGATGACAGTTCCTGGAATTCCGTCACTGAAATCGGCCAGGTGCTGCGCCAGATCGATTTGGCCGGCAACATCGTCAAAGAAACCAACACGGGCGTCGTCCAGCAGGAATTGCTCGCGTTGGGCGCCACCGACGGCGGCCCGTGCACCACCATTCCGAGTCCTGCGCCGGTCGGCGCGGCCTGCCTGGACGGCTTCAATCACGAGCTGACTTCGTTGCCCAACGGCTATGTGGCGGCTCTGGCGAGCATCGAAAAGATTTTCCCTCCGGGCACCCAGGAAGACACCAGCGGCCTTCCGGTCGATATCATCGGCAACATGATTCTGGTGATGGATGCCAACTGGCAAGTAGTATGGTACTGGGATGCTTTCGATTATCTAAATGTCGACCGCGCGGCAATCCTGGGCGAGACTTGCGGCATCGGCGAGTCCGGCTGTCCGCCTATGTTCCTGCTCGGCACGGGTATCGCGCCCTTGGCTAAGGATTGGTTGCACGGCAACAGTATCTATTACTGGGCCTTGAACAGCGATCTCATTTTTTCAATGAAGGACCAGGACTGGGTCGTTCAGATCGATTACAACAACGGCGCGGGCACAAAAGATATTCTGTGGACCATGGGTGTCGACGGTACCTTCAATTTCAATAATATTAACGACGACCCATGGCCCTGGTTCTCGCACCAGCACGATGTCACTATGGCGAACAACGGCGCGGGGCCCATGCTGATTTTCGATAATGGCGATACACGAATTTCGCCGCCGCCTGTGGGTTTGGGGTATCCGGGTTGCGAGCCGAACGATTGCAACAGCCGGGGAATGGCGTTGAGTATCGACGGAAACACGATGACGGTCACGCCGGTATTGAGCGCGAATCTGGGAGTTTACTCCTCGGCCGATGGCGCTGCCCAGTTGCTCTCGAATGGCGATTACTTCTTTCATGCGGCGCTGGTGGTTACCGCGAGCGGCGTCACCAGCCAGGCAATCGAGTTCGCTGGAACCACCCAAGTCCTGAACATGCAGGGCCCGCAGGCTTACCGCGGCTGGCAATTGATAAGTCTGTACACCACAAATTAGCTATGGCGGCGTGGCGCACGCACTCTTGCGTGCCGCGATGGCACTCATGCCATCGCAGGCGCGTAACGCGCCTTATACAGGCTGAGGCCTGTGCAGTGCTATCCCCTCGCGGAAGAGCCGGCTGAAAGCCGGCTGCGGCCACGAATGGCCGCCCCACGGTGAACGCTTATGTCTCGGTTGGAAAGGCGGTCTGGGACGCGCCCGCCGCCTTGAAACGTGTCTGCTTGACAGGCCGGTTTGCCAGGTAGCCGAGCATCTCCCGATCGGCCAGCGCGTACGCGGGCGACGGCGACTCCGCGAAATCCGCGGCATCCAGCGCAGTAGCCAGCAAATGCAAACACAAGGCCGGCCCCTCCTGTATTCCCACACGATGCTTCGTGAAAAGAGCGATGTCGGCGCTTACCGTGAACGTGGTTCGGCTCTCGCCGGCGAAGATCTGTTCAAAGCGGTACAACCGCACGTTACCGCTCTGTTCGAAGCCCAAATATCGTGGCGGCGCGGATTCGCGGCACTTGGTACCGGCCGGACGGACGTGCGGGCGCTCCACGCAAACATTGGACGCTTTGGGGCGGTTCCCCCGCAAAACGTCGAAAGTCACCGACTGGCCGACGGCCAAAGCCGTGACATCGTAAGCCAACACCGCACTCGACTCGAAGCGAACCCGTAGACCATCTTCCGCGCTAATTACGCCGGAGGCTCTGTGGTCGTCGAGTATCGTTATCGTTCCGGTCATCTATAGTCTCCCGATCAAGCTTGCTCCGCATGGTTGCACACCGGCCGCAGTTCGCGGACCAATGCGCTCTGCCGCGCCACCCGGCTCTCCGGCGCGCAAATCTCAAAGGTAAAGCCGGTGGGAACCCGCGCCTTCAGAAAAGTGTTCGCTTCGAAAAGGTGTTCCAGGAGCTGCCGCCTTAGATCGTCGGTCTCGCCGATGTAAATCCATTCGCGGGAACTGGAAATTCCGAAAACGCCAGACGCCGCCGGGGCGTTGTTCCGCACTGACATCACCGTAAAAGCTCGCGTGCCATGGTTTTCAAACGACATGTCGGGACCGGCGCGGCTAAGAAACGGAAGCAGGGGCAAACTGTCTTAGAGCAGATCGCCGATGGAGGGAGCAAGATGGCTCGTCTCAGTGGTTTAAGTATGGGCGTTTTCAGCGGCTTTGTCAATCAATATCTTTTTCGGCGGGAGACCGATGCCTACGCGTACTTCGCCTTCACGCCGTAGCGCGAGCTTCCCTGGTCACCCAATTCCAAAGACGGATCGAGTAACGCGCCGGCGAGTGGTCCACCACACCGGCGGGCGCCTGAATCTTCTCCAGGCCGCTGCGGAAATCGCCCGGCAAGCCGGCGATAGCCACGCGCAGGGCGTCCACATCGCCCTTGAATCTGCCATCGTCGGTGCCCAGGTTGCCATCCTGGTCGAACCGGTAACATTCCTGCGGCGCGTGGCGATAGAAGCAGCTTTCCAGTGGAATGTGCGCCACCGGGTCGTTGAGATTCACGAATCGAAACGCGCCCCTCGACTGACCGGACAAAGCCCTCTTGACGAACGCCTGGTCGCCCACGCGGGGGCACCCCACCGTAAAGAGCGATATGCCCGCGTCGGCAAATCTGCTGAACGCGAGCACCGCGAGGGCCGCGCCCAGGCTGTGGCCGGTAAAACAGATCTCGGCGTGCGGAAATTTTTGCCGGTAAGCCGTAACGCACCCGTGCACCTGGTCCCACACCTGGTTGAGCGCGCGTTGAAAACCCCGATGCACCAGGCAAGGCAGCGAGAAAAGATGTTCGATCACCGACAAATGGCCGAGCGCCGGCTGCGCCTCGCCCGGCGCGGTGCGGTAATCCGGCTCGTGTACCAGCACGATATCCACATCGTCGAACTTGGCGACGGCGTCGTCTATTTCCGTGCCGCGAAACGCCAGCATGGCGAAATGCTCGTTACTGGCAAAGTAACCCTGCGTGCCCGGCGCCGCCCAGTCTCCGATTTTCGTGTAATCCGTTAGGCCGCCTCTTTGTAGGTTTTCTTTGAAGTCGTCCTCGGACATCGGCTGCTTGCCGTATCGTGCATAGGCCAGTGTGGAGGCGTCGGCGGCCCAGGCGGCCTTCACGAACTTGTCCGCGCCCGCAAACGGGTACGTCCTTGCGGATGCGAAATACGTGTATTCATCCTTCTCCGGAGGATAAAAGAGGTTCTTCAACGTACCCGGTAATAAAGGCATTTCTTGTACTGGCATATTGACAGACTTTCCTTTGCGCGCCTGGAAATCTTTGCTTCACTTATATTAAGCGGATAAACGGGAGCAAAAGGGACGCGCGACATAAAAAGTGGCGGTTCCCGCTTGCAGCCGACAGGTCACAGAGAAGCCCGGTTTACACGGAAGTTGTCCTGATACGGACGAACGCAGAATTGCCACTGCCGGCTTCGGCTGGTAAGCCGGAGGCGTCGCAGATCCCGTGAGCTCTGAAGGTTAGTAGAAAGGTGGGATCCGCGCCGAGAAGTTGTGGGGAAAAGTGATTTCTCGTGGCCGTCCAACCGCCGGTCCAAAGTAGGTCCCGCCGACGCGCGGCGAGGATGTGCCGCCTGGGCTGCACAGCGCAATCTGCCTTCCCAGTATGCAATCATCCCGGCATGGCCCGTCCCCGCTCTTGCGTTTCCCCAGCTTGACGATGTCGAGCAGGGCGGCGGATACACAAGGGTCGCGGTCAGACGCTGAGGAAAAGTCCTGCGCTCGTTCCGCCCGGCGATCCTCAGCGCAACGAGTAGGCAAATCGTAATCTGTCGTGGTGTAGGGCCGGCTATTCGGCAATCCGCCGTCCCTGGTGCGAGCCTAATATCGCGAACTCGCCGGCATGGCGCGCTATGATTCGAAATGCACGATGAGAATTGCGACTTGGAACATCAACTCGGTCCGCCGTCGGTTGCCGCTCGTCATCGACTGGCTGGCGGCGAATAAACCCGACGTGCTCTGCCTTCAGGAAACCAAAGCGCCCGACAGTGAGTTCCCCGCCGCCGCTTTCCGCGATGCCGGTTACCACAGCGCATTCCGCGGCATGAAGGGCTACAATGGCGTCGCCATTCTGAGCCGTCGCGAGCCCGAGTCCGTCTTCTACGGTTTGTGCGCGGGACCTGACAGCGAGGACGTCCGTATCCTCGAAATCGTGACGGACGGTTTACCCATCGTCAATACCTATGTGCCGCAGGGATACAAAGTTGGCACCGATAAGTACGTCTCCAAGCTGGAATGGTTTCACCGCGTGCGCCGCTATTTCGGCGAGCGGCTCGATCCGACGATGCCCGCCATCTGGCTCGGCGACCTGAACGTCGCGCCCGAACCGATCGATGTTTACCATCCCGATCACCGCGTCAACGATCCGGACTTCCACATTGACGCGCGTGAGGCCTATCGTTACGCGGTCGCCTGGGGATTCATCGATGTGTTTCGAAACCTGTATCCCGATCGGGTGCAGTACACCTACTGGGATTACTTCCGGAACGCGTTCGCGCGTAATTGGGGATGGCGGATCGACCACATTTTGGCAACAGCTCCGCTTGCCGCCGTCTGCCGCACCAGCGGCGTGGACATGGAAACACGCCGGACTGCAGGCGCATCCGATCACGCCGTGGTCTGGGCAGATTTCGATTATCACCGCCGCTAGGGCGAGGATCGATGAATTAGAACCCTGCGGCATGCACGCTGGTGGAGGCCGGGTCGCAGGCATTCTGGTGACCGCCGAGCCGACCGCGACGCTGTGCTGAAGGCGGCCGAATAGCGCGCACGGTTCCGAACCCGATGAACCCGGAGTACGGAAGCCTCAGCGCAGAGCATCCCGGACCTCCGCCGCGATCGCATAGGACCGCAACCGCGCCGAGTGACTGAATATGTGGGATGCGATCATCAGCTCATCCGCTCCCGTACGGGCGATAAAAGCCTCCAGCCCCTCGCGAACAATCCGCGGAGAACCAATCGCCGAACAACTGAGCACTTGCTCGATAATCGCACGCTCATACGGCATGAGCCCGTGCTCGTAGTCCTGTATTGGCGGCTGAAGACGAGATGGCCGGCCGCTGCGCGAGTTCACGAACGCCTGCTGCACAGACGAGGCGAGGAAGCGCGCTTCGTCGTCGGTGTCGGCGGCGATAACGTTGAACCCCAACATCACGTAGGGGCGATTCAACTGCGTGGACGGCTGGAAATGTTCCCGATAGATCGCGAGTGCCGCCATCATCTGTGCCGGAGCAAAATGAGAAGCGAACGCGAAAGGCAAACCTGATTCCGCCGCTAGCGTGGCCCCAAAGAGGCTGGACCCCAGAATCCAGACAGGCACGTTCAATCCCTCCCCCGGCACCGCATGAACTCTCTGCCCGGTTTCCGCGGGTTGAAAGTAGCGCAACAATTCGACGACATCCTGCGGGAATTGATCGGCATCCGACGACAGGTTACGCCGGAGGGCTCGGGCGGTCACCTGATCGGTGCCGGGTGCGCGTCCTAAACCCAAATCGATCCGGCCAGGGAATAGCGACTCCAGGGTTCCAAACTGTTCCGCAATCACCAGTGGGGCATGATTCGGCAGCATGATGCCGCCCGCGCCGACGCGGATGATAGACGTGGCAGTCGCGACATGTGCGATCAAGACAGCGGTGGCGGCGCTGGCGATACCGGGCATGTTGTGGTGCTCGGCCAGCCAGTAACGGCGGTAGCCCAGTCTCTCGGCATGCTGAGCCAGATCCACCGTGTGGCGAAAGGACTGCGCGGCATCGCCGCCTTCCAAAATCGGCGAAAGATCCAGGACTGAAAAAGGAGTCATGACTTTGAATCTGTCCAATCAATCATGATACCTATCGCGTACTGCTTCCCTCTCAGCCTCGCAAGCCCGCTCCCTCACGTCGGCGCTTCTCGGCCGTGCCGAGTTGGGCGGTCTTGCCTGGTTGAATCGTGACGTCTGCGGCTATTCGGGACTGACGCCGGGCAAGCATCCCTTTAATTTTCCTCCGGGAGCGCCGTCACGGCGTTTCCCAATCGAGCGTGTAAATCTCGGTGCCGCCCCAGTCTATACCCGGATTGTCTTCAAAGTACACATACTCGCTGTCCCGCGACCAACTCGGCCAGCCGGCGCCTCAGTGCGCACCTCCGCCGGAAGCATCGCCATGCTCTGCGAAGGCTTGACCAGCGTGGCCTGGAACGCAATGCACAGTTGAGCAAACCGCAATTGCCAACGCACGTTGCATGCGGATGAGCGGACCCGGATCTCCGCCCTCACCGAATATTGCCGAGCGAGCGCCGGAAGGCGAACAGCCCGATGGCCAGCAGCAGGGCCATGGTTGCCAGCCCGTATGGGGCATACCAAGCGTTCCAAGAGGCGCCCTGGAATGGTAGGAGGTGGAGGGCTTCGTTTGCGAAAACGATAGCCGCGAGCGCGGCTACCAAGCCGAGGCGCAACATAACAAAAAACAGGACCGCAAAAAGAGCGAATTGAGTGGGCATGACCACTGCCCATTGTGGAGAGAGCCACATCGTGGTTGCTACCAGAGTCCAGACCAGCGCTGGCAGAACCACTGCCGGCATCTCCCTTCGAGCCAGCTTCCGCAGGCCCAACACGCTGAAGAACATGATGATTCCTTCAAAAGCCGAGCCTCTCAAAAGACTCGTTTGGGCGGACAGCCACCCCCGGGTGCCTTGGGAGGCATCCAGCGGGATGTCGATCCAATGACTTCGTTTCGCGAAGCCGAAGATCATTAGCACTGTAATTAGCCCCATAAAAGCCCCCACGCTGGCGCCAATCAAGATATCGGCACTGACCTGTGGGTCCCTCCACCGGCCCGTCAATAGCCGGTTCCAGGTCAGAGTGGAGTGCGGCCCGCGCCAATCCAGGGCGGGTTCTAGAGCCACATATAGTATCCACAGCGTTCCTGCGTAGAGCAGACCGATGCCGAAGTGGCTGTAGAGCAAGGAAAGCATCGAGGAGTCGGGCACGAAATGAACCCTACCGATCCAGGTCACAAGATTCACAATGAGGAACGCTGAAGCAAGGCGGAACCCACTCTTCCGGTCTGTTCTTCCCAGCTTCCAGTTGCGCAGGGCCCAGAACGCCGCCAGCAGCAAGCCAATCACGTAGAAATACACGACCATCTGCTCCACGATCCTGGCGGGCAGCGATGTTGACGGCGGAGGCGAGGCAGGTTTCTCCCAAGGAAACCGCACGTGCACCCAAGTAATACGCCCCTTCGCCGAGCCAATCTCAACCGTCAGTTCGGTGTGCGGCAGCCCCGGGTGCGGTCCTTTCCAGGCGCGCATTTGTAGCGCGGGCACACTCGACAGACGATCGGGCGCGGTTTCGCGAAACTGGGCGAGATCCAGGCCCGCCGCCCGGAACACGGCCTCTGGCGGGACGCTCTGGGAGAGATCGTGCACGTCAGGAAAGGGCACAGATGAGAAATCGCGCAGACGACCTCCGCCATCGAGCACTACTCGGGTCATTCCAGGCTCGACCGGCGGTGGGATGTCTGGGGTCACCCTGCCACCGGGCCTGGCGATCAAAAACGACGGGCTTTCCCTATAATCGGCCCGTAGGGGCGCCTCTGCCGCCAACCACTCCGGCCACGTCCCCGATGGCGGCAGGGAATACAAGTACGTCAGCAGATCGCGCCTGTAACCCAACGTCAATGCCGAATCGCCGGGCTGCTGAGTGTAACCGAACGCGGCAGCGATATCGCGAGACTTCTGAGCCAGTACTTCAGGCGAATAAGCCGGCGCCTGCATCGCCAGATCTAGCTGCCGGCGAAACATAGGCGCGGCAAAAAGGCAAAACACGAGCACACAAAGGCATGCCAGGGCATAGTTGAGAGGCAGTCCCTCGCGCGTCCCGGCTTCCGCCATCGATCCCAAGAAAGGTGCTTCGCCAGCCCGTGCCAGTCTCTTCAAGTCCGCGCGGATATCGGTTACCGATTGATAACGCAGTTCGCGGTTCTTCTCCAGCGCTTTGTGGATGATGTCTTCCAGGCCGCGCGGCAGTGTGGGATTCCATTGCCGGGGCGGTTTAGGAACGCCGTGCAGTATGGCTCCAAAGGTCTCGGCTGATGTATTGCCAGGAAATACCTTGTGTCCGGTGGCCATCTCGTAAAGCACAGCACCAAAGCTGAACAGGTCCGTGCGGACATCCAGCGCCTGCCCGCGTGCTTGCTCAGGTGACATGTAGGCCACCGTACCAAGGGCGACGCCAGGGTGTGTAAGATCCTCCGACACCCTCAGGTCTCCTCTGGCTCCCTCGCAATCGGAGTTGGCAACCAGCTTAGCCAGCCCGAAGTCCAGGATTTTAACCTGCAAAGCCTGACCGCGCCGGGTGAGGGAAATGTTCGCTGGCTTAATGTCCCGATGAATGATACCCTCGTCGTGGGCCGCCTCCAACCCGTCCGCGATCTGGACACCGATCTCCAGAAGAATCTCCAAAGGCAAGGGCTGGCCGGCCATGCGCTCCCTTAGTGTCTGGCCGTCCAAATACTCCATCACCAGGAAGATCCGTCCGTCCTGTTCGTCGATATCGTAGACTGTGCAGATGTTCGGGTGGTTCAAACTCGACAGGGCGCGCGCTTCGCGCTGAAAGCGGCGGTGTACCTCGCTCCGGTCCATTCCGGTCCAGGCGAGAATCTTCAGTGCCACCGTGCGATGGAGCCGGGTATCCCGGGCCTGATAGACCTCGCCCATGCCTCCTGCGCCGATCGGCCGCAAGATCTCGTAGTTCCCCAGACGCGCACCCGCAGCCAGTTGGAACGCCCGTAGATCTTTATTAGGCATTGCCAGATTAGGCTTTGCCAGCAGCTCCGTCTCGTCCGCCATCCGTTCCGTCGGCACCTCAATGAATTCTTGTGCATCCTTCTTACGGGCAAGCAATCCCTGGACTTCTCGGCGCAGAGCCTGGTCTTCACCGCAAACTTCACCGAGAAATGCCTCACGCTGGCTGGCCGCCCGCTCCAGGGCCGCATGACAGAGCCGCTCGATTTGCCGCCATCGCTTACGAGTCATGGGTTTCCCCCGCTGAGTTCGCGAAGAACTTTCCAGTTGCGCACGATTTGGGCTTTTCGACGATCATCGGCAGTCAGTGCACCGAAGGCGCCGTCGACAGCGATTATGTCTCCACCCCGATTTCGGTGTACTGTCGCGGCTTGTTCAATTGGCACTAGGTGAATATTGCCAGATCCCTTCTGGTATCGCCGGGAGGGGGCGTGATCCACGAGCAACCGCCGCATCAATTGAGCGCAAATCGGCAGGAAATGCGCGCTATGCCGACACCGAACGCGCGGGGTCTTTATCAGTCTCTGGTAGGTGTTATCGATTACGGCTGTGGTTTGTGCCGTGTGCCCGGCAGGTTCCCGGCGCGTGCATCCGCGCGCCAGCCGGCGCAACTCGCCGTAAACGACCGGGATTAATCTCCGGAGCGCTGTATCGTCGGTCGCGCTCGCCGCCAACAGCAGTCCTGACACTTCGCCGCTCACGTGGCAACCTCACCCCTCTTGCCGCGGCTTCCCCAAGCCCAGCTACTCAGTCGATTATACTCCATTCAAAACGTGATTCTGTCCAGACAATGGTTTTTCAGTTCGCGGTAAATTACAACCCGGGCTTCAAGTCTGTCGGAGCAAAGTAGAAATGTCCGCTTTGGCGCCAAGTACTCTGTCGTATCAAGCATCAGAAACCGCACAGAACAGTCCTGCCATTCCCCTCATCACAGGGATTCC
>Ga0302326_10021304_pt1 | contig 13301 bp, 11 predicted proteins | sample Palsa_T0_3_FD_202264 | JGI IMG/M metagenome (GOLD analysis project Ga0302326, IMG submission 202264) | Peat permafrost microbial communities from Stordalen Mire near Abisko, Sweden - Palsa_T0_3 | ecosystem: Environmental > Terrestrial > Soil > Palsa > Peat permafrost | place: Sweden: Abisko... | reverse complement strand
GGCGCTGACCACAGGCTTGCCCGGATCGCTCACGGCCGCCACCGGCATCGATGCGCTGGTACACGCCATCGAGGCCTCGACCAACGTCAATGCGCATGCCGCCAATGATGTCTTTTGCCACGAAGCGATCCGGCTGGTGGCGAGGTACCTGATCCGCGCCGTCGAGGCGCCGACGGACCTGGAGGCCCGCGCCGGCATGCAACGGGCCGCCACCCTGGCCGGGATTGGCATTGATAACTGCGGCACCGCGATCGCACACAACATCGGCCATGCACTCGCCTCGCTGCGTCCGGTCCACCACGGCCGCGCCGTCGGGCTGGCCCTGCGGGCGACCCTGGACTGGAACGTCGCGCAGGATACCGAGGGGCGCTTTGCGGCGGCCGCCGCTGCGATGGGCGAGGCGCGTGAAGCGGCGTGCCTGCCAGCCGCCTTTGAGCGGCTGCTGCGCGGCTGCGGCGTCAAGGTCTCGCTCGCCGGGGAGGGCTATGATCATATTCGTCCAGCGGACCTGGCGGTGCAGATGGCGCGACCCGAGAATGAGGCGATGCGCCGCTCCAACCGCCGTCCGGTCGCCGATGCCGACCTGCTGGCCTTTGCCACGGCCGTCCTGATGGCGCCCTGACATCATGAATGACACCCTGACGGCCCGTGACCGTGCCAGCTGGGAGCGCAGCGCCGCGGCGCTGCGCATCGAGGGCCGCGCTTTCATAAATGGCCGTCACGTCGCGGCGCGCTCGGGCCGCAGCTTTGATGACATCAGCCCGATCGACGGCAAGGTGATCGGCCAGATCGCACGCTGCGAGGACGCGGATATCGACGCGGCAGTGGCCGCCGCGCGGGCCACATTCGACAGTGGCGTGTGGCGCAGGATCGAGCCGCGCGAGCGCAAGCGGGTGCTGCAGCGTTTTGCCGAGCTGATCCGCGCCGACGTTGAGCGTCTTGCGCTGCTCGAGACGCTCGATGTGGGCAAGCCGATTCTTAATTCGATCAATGTGGACGTGGCCTCGGCCGCCGATTGCATGGCCTATTACGCCGAGTTTGCCGACAAGCTGTACGACGAGATCGCCGCCACCGGGCCCAACGACCTGGCAATGATTCGCCGCGAGCCGCTCGGGGTCATCGGCGCGATCGTGCCGTGGAACTACCCGCTGATCATCAGCGCCTGGAAGATCGGGCCGGCGCTGCTGGCCGGTAATTCGGTGGTGCTCAAGCCCGCCGAGCAGTCCCCGCTCGGTGGCATCCGCCTGGCAGAGCTCGCGCTCGAGGCGGGCCTGCCGCCGGGGGTGCTCAATGTGGTGCCGGGTTTCGGCGAGGAGGCCGGCAAGGCGCTGGCTCTGCACGCCGACGTCGACATGATCAGCTTCACCGGGTCGACCGAAGTCGGCAAGCTGATGATGCGTTACGCCGGTGATTCCAATCTCAAGCGCGTGGCCTTGGAACTGGGTGGCAAGAGCCCGCACGTGGTGATGGCGGACGCGGACCTGGAGGCGGCGGCCGCCGCCATCGCCTGGGGCATCTACTACAACGCCGGCGAGACCTGTCATGCCGGCTCGCGCCTGATCGTGCACGAACGGGTGCGCGGCCGGCTGATTCAGGGCATCGAGGAGGTCGCCAGGACCATCACCCTGGGCCATCCATTTGATCCGGCGACCCAGATGGGAGCGCTGATCGACAGCGGCCATCTGCAGCGTGTGCTCGGCTATATCGATTCCGGCGTCGCCGAGGGCGCGCGCATCGCCTTCGGCGGCAGACGGGCGCTGCAGGATACGGGCGGCTATTACGTCGAGGCCACGGTACTCGACGCGGTGCGTCCGCAGATGCGGGTCAGCCGCGAGGAGATCTTCGGTCCGGTGCTCACGGTGACCGGCTTTCGCGAGGACAGCGAGGCGCTGCAGATGGCCAACGATACTTTCTATGGGCTCGCCGCCGCCGTCTGGACACAGGACATGAACGTCGCCCACCGCCTCTCGGGTGCGCTGTGCGCCGGCACCGTATGGATCAACAGCTTCGACCGCTCCTCGCTGGCCACGCCGTTTGGTGGCTTCAAGCAGTCCGGATTCGGACGTGACCGTTCGCCGCACGCGATCGACAAGTACGTCGATCTGAAGACCATCTGGACCGCGTTTCGATGAGCCGCGGCATGCCCGGCCTGCGACCCGGGCTACGCGCCGGCCTCGTCCTCCAGGATCATCGCCGCGGCCCGCTCGGCCACCATGGTGACCGGGGCGTTGGTGTTGCCGGAAGTGATCGACGGGAACACCGAGGCATCCACCACCCGTAGTGACGCGACGCCGTGGACACGCAGCCGCGCATCGACTACCGCGCGGGGCGCATCATTGCCCATGGCGCAGGTGCCGACCGGATGAAACACCGATCCGGCGCGCTGCCGGAAATCCTGCAGCAGCGCCTCATCGCTCTGCAGCTGCGTTCCGGGCAGCAGTTCGCTCTCGATCAGCGCCGCGAGTGGCGGCGTCGCGGCGATCCGGCGCAGCAGCCGCGCGCCGAGCAGCACGTCCTCAAGATCGCGCCCGGTGGCGAGATAATTCGGGAAGATGGCTGGCGGGATATCCGGGTCGGCCGACCGGATCTCCAGGTGCCCGCGGCTCGTCGGCCGGCAGGAGTTGAACGAGAGCAGGAAGCCGGGGAACGGATCGGGATTCATCAGCCGGCGGTTTCTCGTGCGCGTACCGGTGTAGCTGGCGGGGTTGAAATACAGCTGCAGATCCGGGGCCGGCTGGTCCGGGCTGCTGCGGATGAATCCGCCGCCCTGGTTCACGCTCATGGACAGTGGGCCGCGCCGGCGCAGCAGGAACTCGAGGGCCGCCCGGATTTTGCCGCCCAGGGGATACAGCGCATTGTTCAGCGTCGGTATGCGACTGCGGTAGACGTAGTTGATCCCGAGATGGTCCTGAAGGTTGCGGCCCACCGCCGGCGCGGCGTGCCGTAGCTGAATGCCAAACCGGGCGAGCAGCGCCGGATCGCCGATGCCGGACAGTTGCAGCAGCTGCGGGGAATTGATGCTCCCGGCGCTCAGGATCACGGCCCGCGCTGCCTGCGCGCGCTGCATGCGCCCGCGCCACAGATAGCTGACGCCGGCTGCCCGCAGGCCTTCGAAATCGATCTGCCGCACCTGCGCCCGCAGCTTGAGCGTCAGGTTTGGTTGGACGAGCGCCGGCCGCAGGTAGGCGCGGGCCGTGGACTCGCGCAGGCCGCCGCGCGTCGTGACCGGGTAGATGCCCACGCCCTCGGTCTGCTGGCCGTTGAAGTCCGGCGTATAGCGGTAGCCGAGCGCCTCACAGCTCTGGATATAGGCGCGGCATAGCGGATGGGCCATCGGGTTCGCGTCCGTGACCCGCAGCGGCCCGATGCCACCGTCGGCGCGGTTCTCGAGCGCTTCGAACACCGGCCGCACGTCGGCCCAACTCCAGCCGGGATGCGCACTTGCGGCCCAGTCGTCGAAATCCGCAGGCTGTCCACGAACGTAGACCATCGCGTTGATGGCCCCCGAACCGCCGACAACTTTGCCGCGCGGCCAGAAACTGCGCGCGCCGTTCAGGCCCGGATCCGGTTCCGTTTCGTACATCCAGTTGACGCGCGGATCGTTGTAGGTTCGGCCGTAGCCGATCGGCACCTGAATCCACAGGCGCCGATCCGAGCCCCCGGCCTCGAGCACCAGCACGCGATTGCGGCCGCGTGCCGATAGCCGCTGTGCGAGCACACAGCCTGCCGTCCCGGCGCCGATAATGATGTAATCGAAGGGATTTATGTACACGGCTCCCGTGCGCGAAAATGACCCGTGATTCTGACATACCGTTACCGTTTGCCGCCGCTCAAGAGCCAGCATCGTGCATTGGAGAGGCTGTGCGCAGCACAGCGTGAGTTGTACGACGCAGCGCTTGAGGAGCGGATCGACTGCTATCGCAAGACTGGCAAGACACCCACCTATATCGATCAGTACAAGGCGTTTGCCGGGTGGTCTTAAGCTGCATTTGCATCGCCCGCTGTCGGATGATGCGGATATCCGCTCCTGTGTATTTCGCCGTGACGGGTCTCGATTGCGTCATTGAACCAAGCTACCGTCTACGGCTGCGAACCGGACTTGCACCCGGCAGCATGCAGGTCGCAGTATCTGCAACCCACACCGAAGCTCGCAACACCCAGCCATGCCCGAAGGTCCCGCCAGCACCCGCCCACGCCACCGGGGCCGCGCGCCACGCTCCACCGGGCCGTCGCTTGCGCCGCTGCCGCGGCTCACGAATCGCTGGGCGCCGCTGGAGATTCTGAGCGCCGAGCAGGTCGAACGCATCCTGGTTGCAGCTTTCCGGATTCTCGAGGAGGCGGGGCTCGAGATCCGCAGCGCCGAAGCGCGCGCCGCCTACCGCAGTGCCGGCGCCCTGGTGGACGAGGAGACGCAGATGGTGCGCCTCGGACGCGACATCGTCGAGGCGCAGCTGGCCCATGCACCCGAGCGCTTCGTGCTCCATGCCCGCAATCCCGAACGGCATCTGCACGTCGGGGACAATGTGGTCAACTTCGGCCCGGTACACGGCGCACCGAACATCAGCGATCGCGAGAGCGGCCGGCGCTATGGTGACCTCGAGGGGTTCCGCAACATCCTGCGGCTCACGCACACGCTCGGCATCCTGCATTGGCAGGGCGGCATCGTGGTCGAGCCGGTCGATGTGCCGGTGGCGATTCGCCATCTCGCGACCTACCAGGCGCACATCGAATGCGCCGACATCGTGTGGGCCGCGCGCGGGGTCGGCGGCGTGCAGGCGGAAGACGCGATCGCGATGTCTGCCATCGAGCACGGCTGCACCATCGAGCAGCTGGCGGCGCGTCCGACGCTGATGACCGTGACCAACGTCAATTCGCCGCGCCGCGTCGACGCGGAGATCCTCGACAACATCATGGTGATGGCGCGTCATGGACAATGTGTGGTCATCACGCCCTTTACGCTGATGGGAGCGATGGCCCCGGTGACGCTGGCCGGCGCGCTGGTGCAGCAGACCGCCGAGGCCATGGGCATCGTCGCGCTGTGCCAGATACTGCGCCCCGGCACGCCGTGCGTGATGGGAGGCTTCACCTCGAACGTGGACATGCGCACCGGCTCACCGGCGTTCGGCACGCCGGAGTATGTCAATGCGATCATGGCCAGTGCGCAGATCGGGCGTCGCCTCAAACTCCCGGTGCGCACCAGCGCGGTGAACGCGTCGCCGGTGGTGGATGCGCAGTCCACCTACGAGACCGCGTTTTCGCTGCAGGCGGCGATCCTCAGTCACAGCCACCTGATCAACCATGCGGCCGGTTGGCTGGAAGGCGGCATGTCGGCGTCGCTCGAGAAGATCATCGTCGACGCCGAATTGCTGCGTAATTGGGCCGAGATCCTCAAGCCGGTCAGCTTCAACGAGGACGATCTGGCGGTCGACGCCATCAAGGGGGTCGCGGCGGGAGGGCATTTCTTCGGCACCACGCACACGCTCGCGCGCTATGAATCCGCGTTCTATCGCCCGCTGCTGTCCGACTGGTCGAATTTCGAGAACTGGACCGATGCGGGTGCCCGCGATGCGACCGTGCGGGCGACCGGCATCTGGAAGAAGACGCTGGCCGACTACGTACCCCCGCCGCTCGATGCGGCGGTCAAGGAAGCCATCGGCGCCTACGTGGCTCGCCGGAGCGGGGAGCTGGGCGCCGCGGCATAAATCCGCTCGAGTCCGCGCTGCATATGGCCGAGTGGATCATGAACGCGCGCATGTATGCGGTGACCCCGGAGGTCGAGGCCACATGGCGCGAGCTGCTCGAGCACATCGCGCGCGAAGCCGGGGTCGCGCTCACCTACCTGCGCTACCCGGCGCCGCAGCCGCTCGAGCAGCTGTGGTCGAGGTCCGATCTTGGATCGGTGTTCATGTGCGGATTTCCAATCGCGCTCAGGCTTGCCGCGGTCATTCCGCTGGCCGCGCCGATCCCGCGGGCCGATTGGGCGGCCGGGCGCGCCGTCTACCGCTCCGACCTGATCGTGCGGCGGGATGCGAGCTATACCGCATTGGAAGACACGTTTGGCGCGCGCGCGGGCTGGACGGTGGCGCACTCCCAATCCGGATTCAATGCCTTTCGCCACCATCTGCTCGCCTACCGCACACCGCAGCGCCCGGCGCTGTATGCCGAGATGGCCGGCAACCTGGTGACCGCGCGTAATGTGCTCGACAGTGTCCGGGAACGGCGCATCGATGTCGGTCCACTCGACGCCTACTGGCACATGCTGATCGCCCGCCATGCGCCGCAGCTCACAGCCGACATCCGGGTGCTGACATCGACGGCGCTGACGCCGATGCCGGCGTTCGTGGCCGCGGCCGGGGCTCCCGCGCCCATGATCGATCGCCTGCGCGCTGCTTTCACCAACGCCGCGGGGCAACACTGGTTCCGCCCGTACGCCGATTATCTGCTGCTCGACGGCTTTGCTGAGGTCAGCGAGGCGTCGTATGCGCCGCTGCTGGAATGGGATCGGGCCGCGACGGCGGCCGGATTCGATCTGCCGGCCTGATCGCCGGCGGCGCGGCGCGGGCGCCCGTCGCTCAGGCGGGCAGCTGGGGCACCCGTGTCGTGGGGTGCAGCGGGGTATCGTGCGCGCGAAACAGGAAGCGGCGCGCCACATCGAAATAGCTGGAATACACCAGGCCGCCGTTCTCTGCGAGCAGGCGCTCGCGCACCACGCGGTAGCGCGCGTTGATCTGGTACCACGGAATCGCGGGGGCCTCGTGGTGCAGCGAGTGCAGATTATTGAACAGGAACAGCGGCCCCAGGATCCACGATCCTTCGACGATGGCGATCCGCGCGCGCGTCTCGGGTAGGGCGCGATGCTCGGCAAAAGAGCGGATCAGCTGGATGGCGTGCGCGGGCACAGCCATGGAAATGAAGTAGAGCCACAGCGGCATGCCGCACACGAGCTTCAGCCACACGACCACCGGTACGCACCACAGCAGGTGCTCGACCCATATGGCCCGGATGCCTGGCTCGTTGCGGGTCAGCGCGCGCCATTCGAGGTGTGCGAATCTGCCGATGGACCAGAAGGGGCCGATGATGATGCGCCCGGCGAGCGTCTGCTGGATCTGCAGCAGCAAGCGCGTGATCGGGCTGAGCCGCGTCCAGTCTTCGGGGGTCCAGTAGTAGGATTCCGGATCATCGAGCGGGTCGGTGAGTCGATTATCGACGTGGTGCAGATGATGCGTGTGGCGATAGCACTCGTACGGCAGCCACAAGGATAGCGGCATCAGGGCGAACAGCCGGTTGACGTTTCTCCAGCGGGTCGGGTGACCGTGCACGATCTCGTGCTGCAGCGAGGCGTGCAGCGTGATCAGCAGCGCGGTGATCGGGGCGACGATGAACAGCGGCCAGCGTCCATAGACGAAAGTAATGGCAAGCCATCCGCCATAGACGATGGCAATCAGAAGCATGGTCGGTATTTCCACCGCGGCGCAACGATCGGCGCGCGCCACACTCGCGCCGGGCGCATCGCGGTTCATCCTCGTAACAGCGTCCAGGGTCGGAAACATCCTTAATAACCCGTATCGGAAGTATCCTACTTTTGATTCTAGTTAGAATAAAGAAGCGGCGCAGTCGAACCGGTCGCATAACCTGATGCTGTTTTCGCCGCGCGCCGCGCGCCGCGCGGGTCAGTCGATGCGGGCGGCTCGGAACAGCCGCTGCTCGAACGCGGCCATAGCCTCATAAAGCAGGATGGCCATCAGGCCCGTCACCAGTCCACCCTGCAGAATGAATGCGACATTATTCGACAGCAGTCCGGCGATGATCACTTCGCCCAGACCCTTCGCGCCCACCGTCGAACCGATCGTCGCGGTACCCACGCTGATGACGAGAGACAAGCGAATTCCCTCTAGAATCATGGGCATAGCCAGCGGCAGCTCGACCGACAGCAGCCGCTGGCGGGCGCTCATGCCCATGCCACTGGCCGCGCCCAGGACCGCGGGCGGACAGGAGCGCAGCCCGCTGATCGTGTTTTCGAAGATCGGCAGTAAACCGTAGGCAAACAGCGCGATTAGGGTCGGCTTCTCCCCGAAACCGACCAGCGGTACCGCGACGGCCAATACCGCCACGGGCGGAAAGGTCTGGCCGATGTTCACCAGCGTGCGCGACAGCGGCAGGAATTGCGCACCGCTCGCGCGAGTTACCAGAATACCGAGTGCGACGGCCACGATGGTGCTGGCCGCAGCGGCGCAGCACACGGTGCCGAGCTGCGCCAGGGCCAGGGTCAGCAGGTCCCCCTGATCGTAGATCGGCGGCGCGCCATATTGCGTGAGCGGCGCGAACAGCGGCGCGAAGCTCTGCGGCATCAGCAGGAACACGACCAGCAGAGCCAGGGCTGCGAATCGCAGCAGGGCGGCGGTGCCCGGCATCAGCTCGGCCGCCCGTGGGCGAGTATGGCGCTGAGCGTGAGGCGTCCGCGCGGCGTTCCATCCGCATCCACGACGGCAGCCGACTCCGCCCCTTGCCACACGAGGTCGGACAGCGCGTCGCGCAAGGATGCGGATGCCGCGACCGCCGGGCCGTCCGAAGCCCCGGGCAATGCTGCCTCGCCCGCCGTGGTGAGCGACAGCAGCCTCATGGCGCGATCCGCGCTGCCGGTCATGCGCGTCACAAACGGGTCTGCCGGGTGCGTAAGCAGTACCGCGGGCCGGTCGTACTGCAGCACCCGGCCGTGACTCATCACCGCGACCTGATCGCCGAGACGGAACGCTTCGTCCATGTCGTGGGTCACGAGGACGATCGTGGTGCCGAAGCGCCGCTGGATGTCGAGCAGATCGTCCTGCGCCTTGGTGCGGATGATTGGATCGAGCGCGCCGAACGGTTCGTCCATCAGCAGCACGTTGGGCTCGGCGGCTAGCGCGCGCGCCACGCCGACGCGCTGCTGCTGGCCGCCCGAGAGCTGATGCGGAAATTTTTCCGCGAATTCACCCGGATCGAGCTGGAACACCTCGAGCAGTTGGTCGACACGGGCGCGGATGCGAGCCGCCTCCCAGCCGAGCAGGCGCGGCACGGTGGCGATGTTCTCTGCCACGGTGCGGTGCGGGAACAGGCCGTTGCCCTGGATCGCATAGCCGATCCGCCGGCGCAACAGGTGCGCGGGCTCGCTCGCCGTGTCGTTGCCATCGATGAGTACCCGGCCACTGGTCGGCTCGACCAGGCGATTGATCATGCGTAGCAGCGTCGACTTGCCCGAGCCGGAGGTGCCCACGATCACGGTGATCGAGTCGCGCTCGATCTGCAGTGAGACGTCATCCACGACGGTGGCGGGCCCGTACTGCTTGCTGAGGTGCTCGACCGCAATCATGGCCGGGTCCGATCCATCACTTCCACCAGCGCATCGAGCACCACGGCGGCGCAGAAGGCCAGGACCACCGTCGGGATGGCCCCGAGCAGCACCAGGTCGATCGCGGTCTGCCCGATGCCCTGAAAGACGAACACCCCGAGGCCGCCGCCGCCGATCAGCGCGGCGATCGTCACCATGCCGATGTTTTGTACCAGCACGATGCGAATGCCGGTAATGATAACCGGCAGTGCCAGTACCAGTTCCACGCCGGTGAGGATCTGCCAGCGCGTCATTCCCATGCCGCGCGCGGCTTCCACTGCAGTGGGCGAGACCCGCCTGAGGCCAGTGACCGTGTTGGCGGCCACGGGCAGCAGCGAATAAAGAAACAGCGCGAGCACCGCGGGCGCGGCGCCGATGCCACGCACGCCGAGTTTCGCGGCCAGTGGCACGGCCGCGGCCAGCGCCCCGAGCGGGGCCATCAGGATGCCGAACAGCGCGATCGCAGGTATGGTCTGCACCACGTTGAGCGTCCCGAGGATGCCGCCGCGTAGTCGCGGGACGCGATGGCACAGGATCCCGAGCGGCAGGGCAACGATCACGGCGGCGAGCAGCGATCCGAGTGCCAGCAGCACGTGTTGCCGGGCCTCGCGTGCAAAGCGTGCCGCATTCACCGCGTATTCGCGCATCACCGAGAGATGATCGAACGTGCCGTGCGCCAGTACCAGGCCGGTCGCGGCGAGGAACACGGCCAGCAGCAGCACCCGCATGCCCGGCCCGGGACGCAATCGCGTGATGGCATCGGTGGCCATGAGGCCGAAGGCCACGAGCAGCACCCAGAAGCCGGCGCCGGGAGCAACCCGCACGACCTTGTTGCCCGCCGGGGTGAGCGCGTTGCCGGCGGCGGCCACGGCTGCAGCCACCACGAGGATGCCGAGCAAGGCCGCGGCGAGCCGCCCGCGGGCATTGGCAACACCGAGTGCCGCAATCGCGACCAGGATCAGGCTCGCCTGACAGCCGAGCCCGGCCCAGTGTGGCAGCACGTCGAGCAGCCCCAGCGGATCGCCGGGCACGATCCGGTTCGCTTTGAAGACTACGAACGGCAGGAATACAAGCGCCGCGGCGCCCGCCGCCGTGACCAGCGCGCCGAGCGGATCGATCCTATGCAGGGGCGGCCGTGTCATGCATGCATTCTCCCACCGCACGTCACTTGAGAAGGTCCTTCGCCTTCAGGTAGTCCTCGGCAACCGACTCGGGCGACTCGCCGTTGATCTGCACACGCGCGTTGAGCTGCTGCAGGATCTCGCGCGTGAAGCTCTCCATCAGCGGCTTCAACAGCCCGGCAATCTGCGGATGCGCCTGGAGTGCGGCTTCGCGAATGATGGGCACCGGCGCATAAATCGGCTGGTCGCCCCGATCATCCTCCAGGATCTGCAGATGCGCCGCCTGGATGCCGCCGTCGGTGCTGTACACCATGGCCGTGTTGGTGCCGTTGGTGCCCGCGGCTGCGGCCCCGATGGTAGCGGACGTCTCACCGCCGGCGAGCACGATCAACTGATCGGAACGCAGGGTGAACCCATAGGTTTTCTCGAGCGAGCGCAGCGTCCCGGCATTGGCAAATTCGGCCGAACAGGCGAGCACCACCTTGCCACCGGAGGCGACCCAGCGGCCGAAGTCGCTCATCGTGTTCAGATGGTTGGCCGCGGCCACGTCGCGGCGTACCGCCAGGGCCCAGGTGTTGCTCGCATTGGCGGGCGTGAGCCAGACAATGCGGTTGGCCGCGTAGTCGAGTCTGGCCCCGAGCTCGTAGCCCCGGCGCAGGTCCTTCCAGGCCGGATCGGCTGCATCATTGAAGAAGAAGCCGGCGTTGCCGGTGTACTCCACGTAGATATCGATCTCGCCCGAGATCAGCGCCTTGCGCACCACGGGAGTCGCACCGAGCGTCATCCGGTCCACGGTCTGGATGCTATCCGCGTTCAGCAGCAACCGGATCATCTGGCCGATCATCGCCGACTCGCTCGAGAGTTTCGAGGACACGATGACAGCCGCCTGCAGCGGGCTCGTGCCGGCGAGCGCCAGCGCTGCGGCCACGCACAGCGCCTTCAGTAATTTCGCCACCGGCTACCTCCATTCCGAGCGCCAGGCCCGGTTAAACCCGCGCCCGCCCACGGTGTCCATACTTGTTATGCGCGTCAAGCCCATCAGCGCAGGCGATTCGGCCGGTGCGCCGCGCGCCGCGGCCGGGCGTCGCGGCCGTGTGCCGGTCGGTTCCGCCCATTATGATGGTGAGCACAGATGAATCCCGCGCCGAACTCCCTCCCCATACCCGGCAGTGCCGAGCGCGAATCCAGCGGCCGCTATTCGGGCTGGCGGCTGCTGCTCGAGGGCCTCACCGGGCAGCGCGGCTGGTCGCGCGCCTGGGGCAAGGCGGTGCCGCGCCCCGGCTACCGCGTCGTGATCGTCGGCGGCGGCGGACACGGACTGGCGACGGCCTATTACCTGGCCACCGAATATGGCATCACCGACGTGGCGGTGCTGGAGAAGGGCCCGCTCGGGCTCGGCAACGTCGGGCGCAACACGACGATCATCAGGTCCAACTACTTCCAGCCGGATAACGTCCGCTTTTACGAGTACTCGCTCAAGCTGTGGGAAGGCCTCGAGCGCCGGCTCAATTACAATGCGATGGTCAGCCAGCGCGGCGCGCTCAACCTGTTCCATACCGAGGCACAACGCGATCTCTTTACACGACGCGCAAACATGATGCGCCTGCTCGGCGTGGACGCCGAGCCGGTGAGCCGGGAGGCGGTCAAGGCGCTGGTGCCGCTGGTTGATCTGGACAACGGCCGCTATCCGGTGCTCGGCGGGTTCCTGCAGCCCCGCGGCGGCACCGTGCGCCACGATGCGGTCGCCTGGGGCTACGCGCGGGCGGCCTCACAGGCCGGTGTCGACATCGTCGAGCACTGCGAGGTCACGGCGATTCACCGCGATGGCCATCGGGTCACGGGTGTGGAGACCACGCGCGGTCGCATCGCGGCCGATACCGTCTGCCTCGCCGTGGCCGGCCACTCCTCGCAACTCGCCGCCATGGCGGGACTTACGCTGCCGATCGAGAGCCACGTGCTGCAGGCCTTCGTCAGTGAAGCCATCAAGCCGGTGCTCGATATGGTCGTCACCTATGGTGCCGGACACTTCTACGTCAGCCAGTCGGACAAGGGCGGTCTGGTGTTCGGTGGGCCGATCGACGGCTACAACACCTACGGCCAGCGCGGCACGCTGCCGGTGGCCGAGGAGGTGGCGGCGGCCGCCGTGACGCTGATGCCGGGACTCGCGCGCCTCAAGGTCCTCAGGCAATGGGGCGGTGTCATGGATATGAGCATGGATGGCTCGCCGATCATCTCGAGCACAGCGCTCGACGGCCTGGTCCTGAACGGCGGCTGGTGCTATGGCGGCTTCAAGGCGATCCCGGCGGGGGGCATGGCCACGGCGCACCTCATCGCGTGCGGCGAGGCGCATCCGGTGGCCGCTCATCTGGGGCTCGACCGCTTCGCCGCCGGGCGCACCGTCGACGAGCGCGGCATCGGCCCGTTCCCCTACGCACACTGATCACAAGCGGCCATGCTGCGGATCCGATGCCCCTGGTGTGGCGAGCGCGACGAGACCGAGTTTCGCTATCGCGGCGACGCCAGCCGCTCGCGACCCGCCGCCGATGCCGGACCGGCGGCGTTCAGCGCCTATGTCTACGAGCGCGACAACCCGCGCGGCTGGCATCTGGAATGGTGGCTGCACGTGGGCGGCTGCCGCGAACTGCTTCGGGTCGTGCGCCACACACTCACCCACGAGATTCACTGGGTTGGTGCGCCTGAGGATCAGCCCGCGCTGCCGCCGGATGCGTTGCGGGCAGGCGTGGAGCGCTGATGCGAGGTCCCGACCGTATCGCTTCCGGTCTGCTGACCGACCCCGCCCATCCTCTTGGCTTTCG
>Ga0302326_10021303_pt1 | contig 13301 bp, 10 predicted proteins | sample Palsa_T0_3_FD_202264 | JGI IMG/M metagenome (GOLD analysis project Ga0302326, IMG submission 202264) | Peat permafrost microbial communities from Stordalen Mire near Abisko, Sweden - Palsa_T0_3 | ecosystem: Environmental > Terrestrial > Soil > Palsa > Peat permafrost | place: Sweden: Abisko... | reverse complement strand
GTGGTCGCCGCCTCGAAGTCATTGATCGGGCCGGCGGCCGAAGGGTTGGTGACGTTGGCCAGGCTGATGCTGAGCGAGTCGCCGGCGCTGATCGCGTCCTGGAGCGGGATCGTGACCGCGCCCTCGCTGAGGCTCGCGCCGGTGGCGAGGAAGTGCCAGTTCTGGGTCGAGTCGGTCACCTCGATGCTCGTGGTGGTCGAGAAATTGGTCGGGCCGGCGGCCTCGGTGAGGAAGATGTCTCCGCCCACCGCGACGGCATCGGCCGCGGCGAAGTCCACCGTGTAGGCGCTGAGCGCCGTGGCCACCGGCACGGAGGGCGTCGCGCTGACGTCGGTGACAGAGCCACCAAACCCGATCGGGTTGGTCGTCACCGGGGTGCCGTTTCCCGGCGCGACGGTGATCTTATCGGCCTCGCTGGTGGGGCTGGACGCCGGGTTCTCACCCGGGGCGGTGATGTCAAGGGTGTCCCCGTTGACCACGCCGCTGGCCAACGTCAGCGTCACAGTCGCTCCGCTGGCCACCGCGGCCACGACCGCGTCGCTGGTCGCTGACCCGCCCGATGGCGTGACCGTCACCGCATAGCCCTGTGCGCCGTTCACGAAAGCGATCGTCCCCGAGCCGCTCGTCGGCGCCGCCGTCAACGCCAGCGAAGTCGCGGCGCTGCTGAGGCCGGTCACCGACGCGTTTCTGATCGTGTACGTCGTGTTGGCACCGAACGCCTGCGACGCGGCCGTCAGGACAGGTCCCGCAGTGGTAACCGTGACGGCATTCGAGCTCGCGGGTGTGTCGTTCCGCGACGTGGTCACGGTGAAGCTGAACGCGCCGGTGGCGACGGGTGCGTTGGCCGTGAATTGGACCTCCGCTGCGGTGCCGGCGGCGATGTTGCACGAGCTCTCCAGGTTGATCGTCACCCCGGTGGCGCTGAACACGCCCCCGTTGGTCCCCGCCTGGGCGCACGCGCTCCCGGCGAGGGTGATCGTCATGGGGGTCGAGCCCAGGGGCACCGATGGCACGATGGTGATCGAGTCGCTGGCGCTCCCGGCCAGGGCCGTCCCAGGCGTGAAGCTGATCTCGAAGGTCGTGGACGCGGCAACGGCCACCGTGCTGGGTGTGACGACCACGTTGCTCACCGGCGGCGTCGGCGCGCCGATCGTGTAAACGCTGGTCGCGACGTCGGCATCCGCAATGCCGCTGAGCACCACCGTTCCCACGCCGAGCGCGGCCAACGTCAGCGCGATCACCGCACCGACCAACCACCAAAGGCCCCGGGCGCGTACGCCCCCCATACGCATCATCGGATGCTCGCATACCCGGGCTTCGTTCGCGAGACGACTGCGACGCAAGCCCTCTGGGTAGTCAGAGGTAACCTTCTCTGCCACTGCCCGCGGCCGGAGTGGGCGGCGCCCGGCAAAAAGTCACTGCCCAGTTGTCATAACCGTGATTATCGAGCATTGAAGTCGGCTCGCGGCCCTACCAACGATCCCCGCTTACCGCGTGCTGCCGACGAGTTTCTGCTGGCGCTGCTGGGCCTCTGGTTGGATTCGTCACGCTGCCGATCCGGATCACAACGATCTATGGCTCGGGTGTGACCGGTGGCCCGCCGGTCACCGGTCACAGTCCCAACGCTCTGCGGTGACGCTTCAATAACGTGCCCGTGCGCTCGGGCGCGCGGCGATGACCTCTTCCAGCCAGCCACCAATCGACAATCGGACTTCCCTGGCGACGGTGGCGCGTGAATGGACGCGGATGGGGATCACCGGTTTCGGCGGTCCGCCCGCGCATATCGCGCTGCTGCGCCGGCTGGTCGTCGACGAGAACGGCTGGATGGATGCCCAGGCGTTCGAGGACGCGAATGCGGCGTGCGCATTGCTACCGGGGCCAGCCTCCACCCAGCTCGCGATCTTCACCGCTTACCGGGCCGCCGGCCCGGCAGGCGCGATCGTCGGGGCGCTTGGGTTCATCGTCCCGGCTGTGGTGTTGATTCTCGCGCTGTCGGTCGTGTTCCTCGGCTCCGCGCCGCCGTTATGGGTCCGTGGCGCCGGTGCCGGTGCCGGAGCAGCCGTCGCCGCGGTCGCGGTTCAGGCTGCCCGAGGGCTGATCGGCCCGAGTTACCAGCGGGTGCGCGGCGATCGCGCCCAATTGGGGAGGTGGTTCGCCTACCTGGCTGCTGGCGCCGCGGCCGCCGCGTTGGTCGGCGCGTTCGTGGTCGTGGCACTGCTGGCTTGCGGGCTGATCGAGTGGGCAGCGCGACGGCGGGCACTCGGCTCCACCGACCGGGCGGGCTCCCTGGGGCTGCTGATACCGGCGGCAATGACAACCGGTGGGTTTGGGGCGCTGGTGTGGACGGCGCTGAAGGTCGGAGCGCTGTCATTCGGCGGTGGTTTCGTGATCATCCCGTTGATGCAGGCCGACGCGGTCCACACGTACCACTGGATGACCGATGCGCAGTTTCTAAACGCGGTCGCGCTCGGTCAGATCACTCCTGGTCCCGTCGTTGCGACCGTCGCGGCAGTCGGGTATGCCGCCCACGGGATCATCGGCGGCCTGCTCGCCGCTGTCGTTGCGTTCTCCCCGTCGCTCGCGTTCGTCCTGCTCGGTGGCGACCGGTTCGAGCGGCTCCGCGAGAACGAATCGGCCCGCGCCTTTCTCGCCGGCGCGGGGCCTGCGGCTATCGGGGCGATCCTCGGCGCGGCGATCACCCTCGCGATGGCACTGACGGAGGGTTGGCAGTTCGCGATCCTCGCCGGCGCGGCCGTGCTGTTGCTGTTGCTCCGCCGCGGGGTGGTGCCGACACTGCTCGGGGCCGGCGTGGTCGGCGTGGTCGCCGTACTGGCCGGCGCGCCGCTGTCATGACGGGCTCTCGCCCTGCTCCCCTCGACTTCCAATTTATACCAGCCAGACCGCTCTCATGAGGCCGTGATTCGTGCCGCATAATCGCCCGCCGCAGGCATAACCAATCAACCGGAGTGGAGTTGACCGGGTCGACTCACGGAGGTGAGCGGATGGGCTGCTACGTGTTGGACTTCCAGGAGATCGGCCGGACCCAGATTGCGGTCGTTGGCGGCAAGGGCGCGCTCCTGGGAGAGCTTTCGCGGATCGAAGGCATCCGCGTGCCGGCTGGGTTTTGCGTGACGACGGACGCCTTCCAGCGGATCCTGGCGCAAGCGCCGACGATCGTCGATCGCGTCGATCGGTTGTCGCGCCTGAAGGCGGACGACCGGAAGGCGATAATCGCGCTCAGTGCGGAGATCCGTCGGGCCCTTGAAGGGATCGCCATCCCTGAGGATCTGGAGTCGGCGATCACCTGCTCGCTCGCCCGGCTCGGCGTGCAAGCCGCCTACGCCGTCCGATCCAGCGCGACGGCGGAGGACTTGCCGACGGCCTCCTTCGCGGGCCAGCAGGACACGTATCTGAATGTCGTGGGGTCGGCCGCGATCCTCCAGCATGTCAGCAGCTGCTGGGCCTCGCTGTTCACTGAGCGGGCGGTGACCTACCGTCTGCGCAACGGCTTCGACCACCGGAAGGTCCTCATGGCCGTGGTCGTGCAGCAGATGGTCTTCCCGCAGGCGGCCGGCATCCTCTTCACGGCCGACCCGGTCACGTCAAACCGGAAGGTCGCTTACGTGGAGGCCAGCTTCGGCCTCGGCGAGGCCCTGGTCGCCGGGCTGGTGAACCCGGACGTCTACAAGGTGAACGACGGTGAGGTCGTTTCCAAGGCGATGGCCACGAAGCCGCTGGCCATCCACGCCTCGCCTACAGGTGGGACGGAAGGACTGGCAGTCGAACCGGAGCGTCAGGGGCAGCCGGCACTGACCGATGCGCAGGTCGTGGAGCTCGCGCAGCTGGGCCGGCGGATCGAAGCTCACTTCGGCCAACCCCAGGACATCGAATGGTGCCTGGTCGACGGTGGGTTCCAGATCGTCCAGAGCCGGCCGATCACCACGCTGTTCCCGATCCCCGCGGCCGACGACGGAGCGAACCACGTCTACGTCTCCGTCGGTCATCAGCAGATGATGACCGACCCCATGAAGCCCCTGGGACTGTCCTTCTGGCAGCTGACGACGTCGCGGCCGATGGCCGAGGCTGGCGGGAGACTGTTCGTCGACGTCACCCAGGCGCTGGGCACGCCAACGGGTCGCGCAGGCCATCTGAAGGCCTTGGGGAGATCCGACCCGCTGATCGGGGACGCGCTGCAGACCATCCTCGACCGGGGCGACTTCGTCCCGATCCTCCCGGACGATGGCCCGAGCGTGGCGCCGGCTGGCGGCGCGCCAGCCACAATCGAGACCGATCCGACCGTCGTCGCCGAGCTGATCGGGCTCAACCAGGCCTCGATCGTCGCCCTGAGGCGCGACATCCGGACAAAGTCCGGATCGGCGCTGCTCGACTTCATCCTGGCGGACATCCAGGAGCTGAAGCGGATCTTGTTCGACCCGCGGAGCCATCAGGTGTTCATGACCGCGATGGAGGCCAGCTGGTGGCTCAACGAGCAACTGGAGGCGTGGCTGGGCGAGAAGAACGCGGCCGATACGCTCGCGCAATCGGTCCCTCACAACGTCACGTCGGAGATGGGGCTGGCGCTCCTGGACGTCGCGGACGCGATCCGTCCGCATGCCGACGTGGTGGCTTTCCTGCAGCACGTCGAGGACGAGGGCTTCCTGGACGATCTGCCCGCCCTCGAAGGTGGGCGCGAAGCCCGGGACGCGATCCAGGCCTACCTCGACAAGTACGGCATGCGCTGCGTCGGCGAGATCGACATCACGAGGCCGCGCTGGAGCGAGCGCCCCACCGCGTTGGTGCCCATGATCCTCGGCAATATCAAGAACTTCGAGCCGGGCGCCGGCAAGCGGCGATTCGAGCAAGGCCGGCAGGAGGCTTGGAAGAAGGAACAGGAGCTGGTGGCGCGCCTGCGGGCCTTGCCGGACGGGGAGCGGAAGGCCGAAGAGGCCAAGCGGATGATCGACCGGGTTCGGACCTTCATCGGTTACCGGGAGTATCCGAAGTACGGCATGGTCAGCCGCTACTTCGTCTACAAGCAAGCGTTGCTGGAAGAAGCCGAGCGCCTCGTGCAAGCCCACGTACTTCATAAGAAACAAGACATCTTCTACCTCACGTTTCAGGAGCTGCACGATGTCGTGCGTACCAACCAGGTGGATGAGCGGCTCATCCACCGGCGCAAGGATGCGTTCAGGTCGTATGAAGCGCTCACGCCGCCTCGGGTGCTCACGTCGGATGGCGAGGTCATCGCCGGGACGTACCAACGTGACGATTTGCCGGCCGGCGCGCTGGTGGGCTTACCCGTGTCTGCCGGGACGATCGAGGGGCGGGCTCGCGTCATCCTCGACATGGCTGAGGCCGATCTCGAAGCGGGCGACATTCTTGTCACTGCCTACACCGACCCCAGCTGGACGCCCCTGTTCGTCGCGATCACGGGCCTGGTGACAGAGGTGGGCGGCCTGATGACCCATGGCGCGGTGATCGCACGGGAGTACGGCTTGCCGGCCGTCGTCGGGGTGGAACGCGCTACCCACCTGATCCGGGATGGCCAGCGGATCCGGGTGCATGGAACGGACGGGTACGTCGAAATCCTGACCTGACCGGGCGGACCCCGTCGTCGGCGTGTTCAATAACCAGGATGGATTGGGCCATGCGTGACGCCGTCGATTCCGACGCCGCGGCCGTCGCACACTTGGTGGGCGAGCTCGGCTACGAGATCTCGATCGAGCAGGCGCTCGCCGGCGTCCGCCGATTCAGCGACGACCCCGCCTCGCGCCTGCTCGTCGCTGAGCACAACCAGGAGGCCGTCGGGCTTATCGGCACGCATGTCGTTCCTCGACTCGACGGCGACGGCCTCTCTTGCCGTATCACCGACCTCGTCGTCTTGGCGCGCGTGAGGCGCCGCGGTGTGGCAGCCGCGCTCGTCGCGGCCGCTGACGCCGAGGCCCGTCGTCTTGGCGCGCCTCGCCTGGACCTGTCATCTCGCGATTCGCGGACCGATGCGCACGCCTTCTACACGGCTCTGGGATTTCAAACGCGCTCGCGCACGTTCACCCGCCGCCTGCCATGACTGCGGTCATCGCGCCACCCGACCCGCCGCTGACCGAAGACGCGGTGACGCTGCGTCCGTGGACCCAGGCTGACGCTCCGGCCCTGCGGGCCGCGTGCGGGGATGAGGCGATCTGCGCCTTCACCACGGTGCCGTGGCGCTATACGCCCGGCGACGCGCTGGCCTGGGTGGACCGCCAGGAGGACAAGCGGCGAGAGGGGCGCGGTATCACGCTCGCCGTCGTGCCCGCCGGCCGGGCGTCGCCGCTCGGCGCGGTCGTCCTCACCGGGGTGGACCCTGGCGAGCCCGGCGCGCGCCTGGGCTACTGGCTCGTCGCGCCGGCCCGCGGGCGGGGCTACGGCGCGCGCGCGGCCCGTCTGCTCGTGGACTGGTCGGTGCGCGAGCTCGGTCTCACGCGGATCGAGCTTGTGATCCTGCCGGTCAACATCGCGTCCCGTCGCGTCGCCGAGGCGCTCGGCGCGATCAACATGGGGCTCCACCCCGGCTTGGCCCGGAACGGGGATCGCCGCGAAGACGCGCTGCTCTACCGCATCGGCTCTTGACGGTCTTGCACAGGCTGAGCCCCTAGCACGTCGCGTCTAAACAGTCATCTTGAAGATCTGGCCGACCCAGCCGTTCTGCTCAAACGAACCGCAGCACACGAAGCCCTGGCGCTCATACCACGCGATCAGACCCGGGGCACCCGCCCAACAGTCCACCCGCACGACGACCGCGCCTCGGCGGCGCGCCAGGTCGACCGCCACGCGCACGAGTGCGCCGCCGATATCGCGTCCGGCTAGACGCCGTGACGTCAGCAGCAGCGGGATGTACAGCTCAGGCGCAGCGAGCTTGGGCGCATAAGCCGGCGCCTCCCCGACGACTAAAGCGGCCACCGCCCTGCCGTCACACTCGCCGACATACAGCCCGCCGCCCACCGCGAACTGATGCACCCGATCACGAGCGTCCTCCCGCTGCGAGAACGGCAGCGCTCCCCACTGCCCGGTCTGACCGCGGGCGACGAGCCACGCGATCGCCTCGTCGAACAGCGCGAGCACGGCCCCCTCATCGCGCTCGTCGCCCGGCCGGATCCGTAGCGCCACCCGTCGCATGGACTGACAGCTTGCAGCACGATCGCCGCCGTCGCTGGCGTGTCCCCTCTCGACGACCCCGCGACCACGCGTATCGGTGACCGTCCGTAGCAGACACCAATGCAATTCCGTTCGCCACACCGAACGCCTCGAATAGACTGCGCGCATGAGCGCCGGCACCGGACCAGTCGTGGTCGCCTTCGACGGGTCCGCCGCAGCGCGGCAGGCCGTGACCGATGCGGGTCACCTCATCTCGCCACGACAGATCGTGGTGCTGACCGTGTGGGAGCCAGGCCTCGCGTACGCCGGAGTCGTCGGCTCGCCAGACCTCTCGATGCCGCAGCTTGTCGATCCTGGGGTGGCGCTCGAGCTCGACGACGAGCTGCGCCAGAACGCTGAGCGCGTCGCCGGCGAGGGGGCTGAGCTGGCTGGCTCTGTCGGTCTCGACGCCGAGCCGCTGGCGGTGTCAGATGCGGGCGGAATCGCCCGCACGATCTTGAGCGTCGCCGAGGACCGGCAAGCGGCGGCGATCGTCGTGGGCTCGCGCGGCTTGAGCGGGCTTCGCGCACGGCTGGAGGGCAGCACCTCCAGCGCGGTCCTCAAGCACGCGCCGTGCCCGGTGCTCGTCGTTCACGAGGCGGATGAGCACCGCCACGGCGGACACTGAGCCGCTCGTGGCCGTTATTTGACCGCCTGCCCCTTGGCGCCGATCGCGTACCAACGACCGCCAAACTGATTGGCGCCGATGTATGCGGTCTCGGTCGGCGCGGACGCATAGACGTACAGCGGATGACCGGCGTAGGTCACCTGACGACCGCCGCTGGACAGCGGGATCGTCGACAGCAATGACGCATGGACGCCCGAGCCGGCGGTCGGCGTGCCCTGGACCTGTTCCGGAACCCACGTCGACGTGCAACCGCTGATGTTCTCGCACTTGTCGGTTTTCTTGGAGTCCTTGGTGAACTCGTAGAGGATCGATCCCGCGGTGTTGACGAGGATCTTGCCGTCGCTCGTCTTCTTGAGCGTCACGGTGCTAAACAGCGCCTGACCGGCCGGACCGGGTGCGGCGCCAGCGGTGGCGGAGACGCCTACCAATCCAGCGGTCACCGCCGCGCCGGCAAACAAGACGAAGATGCGCTTCATTGAGATCCCTCCGGGGTCCGTTTGCGCCGGCCCGGACGGCGGCGCTTCCGCCATGGCCATCGTCTCAGACCGCCGAGCCGGCCGTCAAGACGCCGCCCACCTCATCAGACGACCATCACGAGCAACGACCGCATGTGCGGCCTCACCGGCGGGATTCTGGCGGTGGTTGACGAATGCTTACCCGCGGGCTCGCGGAATGCAGCGAATGAAAGGCGGCCTCACCACGATGAGCACCACACCACAGCCTCATGTCGCAGCCCACCGGATCGCGGAGCGCGCGAAGGGAGGCCCAGTTAAGGTCGTTGACCACAGAGGCAGCGGCCTGAACGCACGAATCGGGCTCAAGATCACGCTCGTGGTGGGCACGATGTGGTGCGCGTATCTCTTTACCCTCCTGGCTCTGGTCAGCGCACCATCTGCCTTCAAGTCGGGCAACTCGATCATCATCGTTGCCTGGATCGCGCAGACGTTTCTGCAACTCGTGCTGCTGCCGATCATCATTGTCGGCCAGAACGTCCAGGCGAAGGCGGCCGACGCGAGGTCCGAGCAGACGTTTCATGACACCGAGGCGATCCTCCATGCACTCGATCTCACCACGCAAGGCGACCTGACCGAGGTCCTCAATGCCATCAAGGCGATTCCGACGCAGACCTGCGAGGCGATCGCGAGCACCAAGTAAGCCACCTTCATCTCAGTGCGCCTCCCCCCGTCGAGCTTCACGGGAACGACCGACGTCAGCCAGGCCTGCGTTGAAATGCACAACTCCGCGCACGACGGGTCAGGGACGATCGTGGTGGTGCCGGCGACATACACCACGCCGCCGCCCCCGGGCGCAAGCGCACTCACACCGGCCGTGGCAAAGGTCCCGCGAGCGTCACGATCGTCGTGGGCAAGGCCAGCCGACCCGTCGGCCCACGCGGGACGTTCACTGCGGGTACCGGCAATCGGCCATGAAGCGTGACAATAGATAAAGCGCCGAAGTCGCGGGATTCGCTCGGCAGCTGGTGGTTCGGGTAGCCTCAGCTGTAGGCAATGCCCGACGCGTTTCTGCACCTATCCTCGCTGGTCGGCAGTCCCCTTCTCGACGCCAACGGCGAGCGCCTCGGTCGCGTCGAGGACCTGATCGTCCGGCTTGACGCCGGGGAGCAGCTGCCGCCGGTAACCGGGGTGAAGGCGCGCATCGGCGGCCGGGAACTGTTCGTCCCGGCCGACCGCCTGGCCGGCCTGGAACCGGCGGCGGCCCGCGCCGCCACGACGAAGCTCAATCTTGCGCAGTTCGAACGCCGGCCGGGCGAGATCCTGCTGCGCGGCGACGTGCTCGGGCACAGCGTCATCAACCTGGCGACCGCTCGCCTGGTGAGAGCCCGCGAGGTCGAGCTGGTCAACCAGGACGGAACGTGGCGGGTGGCCGGGATCGACTCGAGTCTGGGCGCCGGGATCAAGCGGTTTCTCCCGAGGCGGTTTCGACGTCATGACGGCGAGCACTCCCAGTTCGTGCCCTGGCCGGAGACGGAGCTGTTCGTGGCCCACGTGCCAACCTCGCGACTCCGTCTGGCGTCGCGTCGCCTCACGCGGCTGCACCCGGCGCAGATCGCCGATCTGGTTGAGGCCGCGTCGCACGACGAGGGCGAGGAGATACTGCAGGCGGTCGGGCATGACAAGGAGCTCGAGGCCGACGTATTCGAGGAGCTTGACGACGAGCACCAGGTGGAGTTCCTGCATGAGCGCTCTGACCAGGAGATCGCTGAGGTGCTGGGCCGCATGGAGAGCGACGACGCCGCTGACCTGTTGCTCGAGATCGACCAGGATCGACGCATCCCGGTCTTGAACCGGTTGCCAGCGGCCAAGCAGCTGAAGATCAAGCGGCTGCTCGGCTACAACCCGTCGACGGCCGGCGGTCTGATGAACCCGGACTTCGCCGTGCTGCCGGCTGACGCCACCGTCAGCGAGGCGCTCGCCCGAGTCCGGCACAGCGAGTTGGCGCCCGGCCAGCTGCTGACGCTCTGGGTGCTCGACGAGCGCGGCCATCTCGCCGGCGGTGTCCTGGCCTCCGAGTTGCTGCGTGCCGAGGAGCTGGCCAGCGTGTCCAATCTGATCGAAACGGCGATACCGACCGTTTCACCCGAGACCGAACTGCCCGAGGTGGCACGATTGATGGCCGACTTCAATCTGCTGGCCATCCCGGTCATCGACACCGACGAGAAGCCGATCGGCGTCGTCGCCGTCGACGACGTGATCGAGCTGCTGCTCCCCGACGAGTGGCGGCGGCGGGCCGGCGTCGCCCGCGACTGATCGCCGCGGGCGTGGAACCTGGCTCGCCCCCGTGGTAACCTCGCCAAAGACGCACACATGAACGCTTTTGACACATATCAAGACATCGAATTGCCGCGAAGTAGCCAGACTGCGGCGGCCGCGATGAGCGTCATCTTGCGTCCGGGAGATTTGCTCTCGGAGTGACGACCTCCCCGACGGCGCCGCGGAAGTTTCGAGCGGGCCGAAAGGAGGTGCAACCCATGTCGACCACTCCCCCGGCGCCGCCAGCGTCGGAGCGCGAGCGGGCTGTCCTCGACGCAGCGCACGTCGGCGACATCAAGGGCGCCTTCGGCACCATCGGGCAGCACGACGGCGCCCGCCACGGCATGCGCGCGCGCACGCTCGGACTGCTGGCCATCATCGGTCCCGGCCTCATCGTGATGGTCGGCGACAACGACGCCGGCGGCGTGGCGACCTACTCGCAAGCCGGCCAGGACTACGGCACGAGTCTGCTGTGGGTGCTGCTGCTGCTCATCCCCGTGCTGATCGTCAACCAGGAAATGGTCGTGCGGCTCGGGGCGGTGACCGGTGTCGGTCACGCCAAGCTGATCAACGAACGCTTCGGGCGCTTCTGGGGGTGGTTCTCGGTTGGAGATCTGTTCCTCTTGAACTTCCTGACGATCGTCACCGAGTTCATCGGAGTCAGTCTCTCACTCGGTTACCTCGGCGTCTCGCAGTACATCGCGGTGCCGGTCGGCGCCGCCGCGCTCATTGCCATAACCGCGAGCGGCAGCTTCCGTTTCTGGGAGCGGTCGATGTTCGTGTTCGTGTTCGCCAACTTCCTGGTCGTCCCACTGTTCTTCATGGCTCACCCCCACGCCGGTCAGGTGGCCCAGGACTTCGTGGTGCCGGGCATCCTGGGCGGCGCGAACTCGACCTCGGTACTGCTGATCATCGCCATCGTCGGCACCACCGTGGCGCCCTGGCAGCTGTTCTTCCAGCAGTCCAACATCATCGACAAGCGGATCACCCCGCGCTGGATCAACTACGAGCGGCTCGACACCTGGATCGGTGCGATCGTCGTTGTCATCGGCGCCGCCGCCATGATCGGCGTCACCGCCTTCGCCTTCCGCGGCACCCGCTACTTCGGGCACTTCGTTGACGCCGGCGCGACGGCCACCGGCCTCGGAAACGTCCTCGGGTCAACCGCCGGCGCCCTATACGCGATCGTGCTGCTGAACGCCTCGCTGATCGGCGCCGGCGCCGTCACGCTCTCGACGAGCTACGCGTTCGGGGACGTGTTCGGCACCAGGGGCTCGCTGCACCGCAGCTTCGCCGAGGCCAAGGCGTTCTACGCCATCTTCGCCGTGCTGGTCGCCGCCGCGGCCGCGATCGTGCTCATCCCGGGCGCGCCGCTCGGGGTGATCACGGTCTCCGTCCAGGCACTGGCGGGCGTACTGCTCCCCAGTGCCAGCGTGTTCTTGCTTTTGCTGTGCAACGACCGCGAGGTCCTCGGCCCGTGGCGAAATCCGGGCTGGCTGAACGTCCTGGCCAGCGTGATCGTGGCCATCCTGATCCTCCTGTCGCTAATCCTCATGGCCACGACCGTCTTTCCAAATATCAACGTGACGGCCGTCACGCTCGTGGGCGGCCTCGTCCTCGTGGTTGGGCTGCTCGCGTTCGGGCTGCTCACCCTTCGCTCGCGGCGTGGCGCCAAGGCCGTCACCGTCGTGGAATCCTCGCCGTCGGTTCCCAAGCAGCAGTGGACCATGCCCCCGCTGGCGCTGCTCGCCCGGCCGCCATGGTCGACCGGGCGCAAGGTCGCGATGCTCACCCTCCGGGGCTATCTGCTCGCGTCGATCATCTTGCTCATCGTCAAGGCGGTACAGCTCGGCGGCGGTTAGCTCCGTTGGTCTATCGCACCGGGTGGGCTGACTCGGCGATTGCCAGCATTTGCGCGTTGGTGAGGTCCTCGAGCAGCGTGTTGCTGACCCAGTAGAGGACATGGCCGCTGATCCAGCCGATGTCGTGGATGTGCGCGCCGTCGTCGATGAACATGTACTGGCGTCCGTCGATCGTCGCGGTTTGGGTGGGGTTGGCGAAGAGCGGGGGGTCGGTCCAGTCCATTCCTTCGATGCCGTAGTACCCGCCGAGCTCGTCTTGCTGCCAGTCGATGCGGTAGCCGTGACGCAGGTTGCCCTGCTGGTCGCGGATCGTGTACGAGTGAAAGTCGCTCGGAACCGCCGGGTCGGTTTGCACGGCCGGCAGTTCCAGGTGAAACGGCACCTGCCGGGCGGTCAGGGTGGCGGCGGAGATGACTGGGCCCGGAATTGGGAGCAGTCCGAGTTGTGCGTCCTTGGCTGCGGTGCTCTCGGGGTGACGCCGGGTCCCGGTGGTGTTTGCCGAGGCCACCGCGGTCGCGAGCCTGGTGGTCTGGTTCTCATAAAGGAAGTCATGCAGGGTCTGTTGGATGTCGTAGGGCGTGGCGGTGACGTAATCGATGTGGTTGAGGACGTAGTCGGTGTTCGCGACCTGGAAGGGAACTTCGCGGATCGGTCGCGAGGTTGAGAACACGGCGAGGTCGAGCAACTGCGCGACCTCGTTCGTGCCGCGGATGTCGGTGGATACGGCGCGCCCGAATGCCGCCGCCAGCTGGCTGTATTTGCTCAGCAGTCCGAATGGGCCGAGTTGCTCTTTGGCTTGGCGGATGAAGTCCTGCTGGCGCGCGACGCGCACGAAGTCTGAGTCGGTGTGCCGGTAGCGCACGTAGG